>Ga0207650_10002984_pt1 | contig 11672 bp, 11 predicted proteins | sample KBSS63metaG_FD_184325 | JGI IMG/M metagenome (GOLD analysis project Ga0207650, IMG submission 184325) | Switchgrass rhizosphere microbial communities from Kellogg Biological Station, Michigan, USA - KBS S6-3 metaG (SPAdes) (version 2) | ecosystem: Host-associated > Plants > Roots > Rhizosphere...
ACGACCGTCGCGCTTTTCAACGATGCTGGACTGTTGCTGCAGGCGGCGGAGCAGAGCCTGGGGCTCGCGCTATGCCGCGAGTTGCTGGCGGCGGATGCCCTGCACGACGGGCGGCTCGTGAAGCTCTCCCCCGTTTCCATCACCTACGAGCACGCGCATCCCTATCATCTCGTCTACCCGTCCGGCCTCCGCGATTGGGCGCCGCTCGTCGCGTTGCGCCGCTGGCTGCGCGACGAGCTCGAGCTGTCGCAAAAGAACCTGCGCCAGAAGCAGGGCAAGCGGCGAAAGGCCTAGCGCGCCGCCTTTGGACAGAGGCGATTGTGCGATCATCGCGGCTTCCGGATTCACGCCGCGGTGCGGCGCCGTTCGAGCGCCGTCGCATGCAATGATCGCCTACAGGGAGGATCCGCCATGACAGACTCGTTTCGTTGGACTCGCCGCGAGTGGATCGGTGCGAGCGTCGCGGGTATCGCCGCGTTGGCCCTGCCGGGGCGGGCGCGCGCAGCGACCACACTGCGCTGGGCCACGGTGCTGCCCACCAACCACCCGTCCGTCGCGATGATGGAGCGCGTTGCGAAGCAGGTTCGTGAAGAGACCGGCGGCTCGGTCGAGATCGAGACGTTTCCGGCGGGGCAGCTCGGCTCGTCGCGGGACTTGATCGAGGCGGCGTCATCGGGGGCGGTGCAGATCGTCGACGAGGGCGCGGCACAGTTCGGCCAATTCGTGCCGCAGTTCTCCATCCTCGAAGCTCCTTATCTCTGGCGCGATCCGCAGCAAGTGCGGCGCGTTCTGGGCTCGCCTCTGGTCGACGACATGAACGCCCAGCTTGTCGCCAAGCGCTCGATGCGCGTCATCGGCTCGACCTACTACGGAAAGCGGCACGTCACTTCCGGCAACAAGGCGATCAACACCGTCGACGACATCAAGGGCTTCAAGTTGCGCATCCCGGAAGTCGACACGTTCCGCGCGATGGCCGAAGCCTGGGGCGCGCGACCGACACCGCTCAACATCTCGGAGCTCTATCTCGCGCTGAGCCAGGGTGCCGTCGACGGGCAGGAGAATCCCCTGCCGACCATCCAGAGCAACAAGTTCTTCGAAGTGCAGAAGTACCTCATTCTCACCGGCCACATCATCACGCCGCGGCTCGTCGTCGTGAACGAGGGCGTCTGGCAGAAGCTGTCCGCGAAGGAGCGGCAAGCGCTCAGGAGCTCGCTCGAGACGCAGGGGGCGGTGCAGGACGGCGAGATTCTGTCGCAGGAGAGCAAGCTTGCCGACACCTTCAAGGCAGCGGGCATGACGGTGATCCAGCCCGACGTCGAAAGCTTCCGCAAGCCGGTCCTCGCGAGCCTTCCGGCCAAGTTCGAGTCGAAGTGGGGCAAGGGTCTCTGGGAGCGCATCGCCGCGTCGTGACGCGGCTCGACACGACCGGCAGCGGCTCGCGGCAGGAACAGCTGCAGACGCTGCATCCGATGCCGATGCTTCGCACTCTCGCCGGCGCATTCGACAGGGTTGCGGCCGTCGTTTGCTGCGCGCTCGTCGTCGCGTTGCTCACGTGCGTGTCGCTCGGCGTCGTGACGCGCGCCGTGGGCGAACCGCTGATCTGGACCGACGAGCTCTCCCGTTTCCTCATGGTCTGGCTTGCGGTGTTCGGGTGGATCGCGGCCAGCCGCAAGCGCATCCACGTGCGCATCCGTTTCTTCCAGGACCTGCTGCCGGCGCGCGGGCACAAGGCGACGGAGCTCGCGATGCAGGCTGCGATGACGCTCTTCGGCATCCTCGTGACGATCTACAGCGTGGGCTTGATCGGCAAGAACCATGATCTCGAGGCGACGAGCATGCCGATTTCAATGGCGTGGATGTACGTCCCGATGCTGCTTGCCGGAGCCGTCACCGCGCTGCAGGGCGCGAGCGAGCTGGTCGTCGCGTGGAAGCAAGCGCCCGCGGCCATGCGCGGCGAGGACGCGGGCGTCGAATGACTCACCTCATGGCGGAGATCGTCGGCGTCTGGCTCGCCGCGATTCTCATGGGCATGCCGCTCTTCGCCTCGATGGGGCTGGCGGCATTCGCGTTCGTCGCGTTCGGCGGACTGTCTCCGTCGATCGTGCCGCAGAAGATGGCGCAGGCGATGAACTCGTTCCCGCTCGTCGCCGCGCCGCTTTTCATCCTGATGGGCAATATTCTGGGCGCGGCGAAGCTCACGGATCGCATCGTGCGGTTCGCGACCTCGCTCGTGGGCGCGTTACGCGGCGGCTACGCGCACGCCAGCATCCTGTCGAGCATGATCTTCGCGGGAATGGTGGGATCGGCGGTGGCCGACGCGGCGGGAACAGGCGCCGTGGAGGTTCGCGCGATGAAAAAGGCCGGCTACCGACCGGAGACGGCCGCGGCCATCAGCGCCGCTGCCGCCACGATCGGTCCGATCATCCCGCCGAGTCTCCCGATGGTGATTTACGGCGTGAGCGCCGATGTGTCGATCGGCCGCCTTTTCATGGCGGGTGTGGTGCCGGGCGCGCTCATGGGACTGTCGCTCATGATCATGGTGGCGATCATCGCCCCGCGCCAGGGGCTGCCGCGCCATTCCTTCGGCGGTCTGTCCGACGTGTGGGCCGCGCTCAAGGAAAGCATCTGGGCGCTGCTGACGCCCGTCATTCTCCTGGGCGGCATGTTCAGCGGATTGTTCACGCCGACCGAAGCGGCCGCGATCGCCTGCCTGTACGCTCTTTTTCTGGGATTCGTCGTCTACCGCACGCTCGCGGTGAAGGATCTGCCGGCGATCCTCCTCAATACGGCGGAGACGACGGGCATCGTGGCGGTGCTCGTGATGGTCGCCGGAGCTCTCGGCTGGTGCATGTCGATCTCGCGCATTCCGCAGACGGTGGCTCCGGCGATCGTGGCCGCCATTCACGAGCCGCTCGTGTTCCTGCTCGCCACCAACGTGATCCTGCTGGTCGTGGGCTGCTTCATGGAGGCGCTCGCCGCGCTGCTGATCCTGATACCGATCCTCGTACCCGCGGCCGTCAGCTTCGGCATCGATCCGGTCCAGTTCGGGCTCATCATGATCTTCAACCTGATCCTGGGCACGATCCATCCGCCCATCGGGGTCGTGCTGTTCGTGATGTCGCGCATTGCCGACATCACGTTCGAGCAGATTTCGCGTGCGATCCTGCCGTGGCTGGTGCCGCTCCTGCTCGTGCTGGCGGCGATCACCGTGTGGCCGCCGCTGACGCTGGCGCTGCCGAACCTGGTGATGGGGAAATAGCCGGCACGTCGGCGATCAGCTGACGTGCGTGAACTCGAGACCGTGCGGGCTCTACGCGCTACTTTGTGACATTCCGTGGCCCCGCCACGGCTTGACTCTTGGCAGCCAGCGCCGGACATTCGCGCAGAATTCTTCGTATTCGTCGCCGAACTTGGCGCGGAGGGTTGGCTCTTCGTAGGCCAGAACGAAAATGTGGAAGCTTAGCCAGACAACCATGCCGTACTCGAGCACTGCGACGCTGCCGAAGAGCAATCCCTGCCCGAAGATCAGAGAGACAACGGCCACGTACATAGGATTGCGTACGTAGCGGTAGAGCCCGGTGACAACCAGGTGCTTAGGTGGAGCGATCGGAGCCGGCGTGCCCAGGCCTTGAATCGCAAAGCGCGCGAACGAATCGAGCAGAACCGGAAGGCCCAAGGCGATCAGCACCGCTCCGACTACGCGAAACGGGAGGAAGCCCAGCAACGGCGGCGACACGTGCCATCGCGTGAACGTCCAGGGGACGTAAACCGCGAGGGTCCCCGGGGCCAACACCAGGAAGACCGCTGATCCGGCAACGGCGGCAACGCGGCGCATGGTGAGCTGTTTCATTCGATGCGTGCGTGGGCTCAGCTTCGCTTTATTGAATCACCTCGTCCGCGCGCAGCAACAGCGATTGCGGGACCGTGAGGCCGAGCGCTTTCGCCGTCTTGAGGTTGATCACGAGCTCGAACTTCGTGGGCTGCTCGATCGGCAGATCACCGGGCTTCGCGCCCTTCAGGATCTTGTCGATGAAGACTGCCACGCCGCGACTCATGGCCAACAGATTGGGAGCATAGGAGACGAGGCATCCGGCCGACACAAAAAGTCTTCCCTCTGCGATGGTGGGGAGCGCGTGCCTCAACGCCGAGCCGGCGATCTGATCACGGGTGGAGATGAAGAGCGGATCAGCGCGGACAATCAGTGCATCCGCCTTCATGCGCGCGACTTCCGCGATGGTTGTCTCAACCTGGGTAGCGTCGGCCACGTCAACAAACATCGGCTGCATTCCGAGTGAGCGGTAGGCCTGCTCATCCTCTTTCCGCATGATCTTGATGTAAGGATTCGCGGGATCCACGAGTTCGCCGACCCGGATCGCTGCGGGTCGCAGCTCTCGCAAGAGTTCCAAACGCTTTGCTGCGAGCTCGGGGGCAACCGTGGAAACGCCCGTGATATTTCCGCCGGGCCGGGACATGCTGGCGACGAGGCCAATGCGCAGCGGGTCTCCCGTGATTGTCACGATGGGAATGGTCGTCGTGGCGTTCTTGGCAGCGGTCGAGGCTACCGCACCTTCCGCCACTATCACGTCGAGCCTGAGCTGCACGAGTTCTGCCGCGAGGCCGGAAACCAGCTCCGACTTGCCGCCGGCAGGGCGCCGCTCGATGAGCAGGTTTTGACCCTCGGTCCAACCGAGCTCTCGCAGCGCTTCGAAGAAGGAGGCCCAACCACGGCCCGAAATCGTTCCTGTCGTCAGGATTCCAAGGCTGCGAACCTTCGCTGTCTGCTGCGCCCAGGCGAGCGTGGGCGCAGCCAACAGACTGCCCGCCAGCATGACCATGAATTCCCGGCGGTCCATCACTGAATTACCTCGTTGACGCATGTCCGTCGGACGATACCACGCCTCTCAGGGTCAACGACCGATTGGCGTCAGCTCCACATCCCTCACGTCGCCCCGCTCTGGACCCCGCGCAGCGTGAGCTCCCTCGCGCGGTGACAGCTCACGAAGTGATTGGAGGACACCTCCTCGAGCGCGGGCGCCTTCTCCCGGCAGATCGCCTGCGCGTAGCGGCAGCGCGGATGAAAGTGGCAGCCTGACGGCGTATTGGCGGGATCCGCCACCTCGCCCTGCAGCACGATGCGGTCCGAGCGCAGGCGTGGGTCCGGCTTCGGGACGGCGGACAGCAGCGCTTCGGTGTAGGGATGCCTGGGCGACGCGAACAGTGCTTCGGTCGGCGCCGTCTCGACGATCCTGCCGACGTACATGACGGCGACGCGCTCGCTGATGTGCTTGACGACCGAGAGGTCGTGCGCGACGAACAAGTACGTGAGCCCCAGACGGTCCTGCAGCTCGAGCAGCAGATTCAGGATCTGCGCCTGCACCGAGACATCGAGCGCTGAGACCGGCTCGTCCGCAACCACGAGCCGCGGATTCAGCGCGAGCGCACGCGCGATGCCGATGCGCTGCCGCTGCCCGCCCGAGAACGCATGCGGATAGCGGCGCATGTATTCCGGCCGCAGGCCGACGAGGCGCAGCATCTCGACGACGCGATCGGTTCGCTCCTGCGCGTTGCCGACGCCGTGGACGAGGAGCGGCTCGCCGACGATGTCGAGCAGCGTCATCCGCGGGTTGAGCGAGGAAAACGGATCCTGGAAGATCATCTGCATCTGCCGCCGCAGCGAGCGCAGCCGCGTCTTCGGAACCATCGCCACGTCGAGCACTTCGCCGTTGTCCGAGAGCAGGATCTGGCCGGATGTCGGCGTGAGCGCGCGCAGGATGCAGCGCGACGTCGTCGTCTTTCCGCATCCGCTCTCGCCGACGAGGGACAGCGTCTCGCCGCGCTTGACGTGGAAGCTCACATCGTCGACCGCTTTCACCTGGCCAACGGTCTTCTGCAGAAAGCCGCGGCGGATCGGAAAGTACTTCTTCAGCCCCTTCACCTCGAGGAGCGCCGATTTTTCCAGCTGGGTCACTGGCGTCGGCGTCATGAGTACAGGAAGCAGCTCGCCTGCCTCCCCTCACCGATCTCGCGAAGACTCGGGTCGGCGGCGTCGCAACGACCGGGCATAGCCGAGACGCACCGCGGATGAAACGGACAGCCCTTCGGCCGGTTGAACGGGTGCGGAATCGACCCACTGATCGTCGGCAGCTTCTCTTTGGGCACCGACTGGATGCTCGGAATCGATTGCAGCAGCGCTTTCGTGTACGGATGCTTGGGATCGTGGAAGATGGCGTCGACGCTGCCCCGCTCGACCACGCGGCCCAGGTACATCACCACGACGTCGTCGGCCATCTCGGCCACGACCCCCAGGTTGTGCGTAATGAGCATGATCGCCATGCCGCGCTCGCGCTGCAGCGCCCGCAGGAGGTCGAGGATTTGCGCCTGCGTCGTGACGTCGAGCGCGGTCGTCGGCTCGTCGGCGATCAGCAGCCGCGGATCGCACGACAGCGCCACCGCGATCATCGCCCTTTGGCGCAACCCGCCGCTCAGTTCGAACGAATACTCGTCGATCCTGCGCTCGGGCTTGGGGATTCCCACGCTGCGCAGCGCCTCGATGCCGCGCCGCCGCGCCTCCTGCTTGCTCACGTCGTTGTGCAGACGAATCGCCTCCATGAGCTGCGCGCCGATCGTGTGCACCGGGCTGAACGACGTCATTGGCTCCTGGAACACGAGGCCGATCTCGCCGCCGCGAATGGAGCGCATTTCGGCACCGTTGGCCTCGAGCTTGACGAGATCGGTTTGCGATCCGTCCGCGCGTGTCAGGACGATCTCACCGTCGACGATGCGGCCGGGACGATCGACGATCCGCAGGATCGATTGCGCGGTTACGCTCTTTCCGCACCCGCTCTCGCCGACGATGGCGAGCGTCTTGCCGGGCGCGACGTCGAACGATGCGCCGTCGACCGCTTTGGTTGTTCCCTCGTCCTGGAAAAAGCTCGTGCGCAGGTTCCTGACCGAAAGCAGCGGCTTCGTCTCTTTCATGATCAGAGGTAGGGGTCGGCCGCGTCGCGTATTCCGTCGCCCATGAAGTTGAAGGCCAGGACCGCGATGATGACCGCCACTGCGGGGTAGAGCAGCCACGGAGAGATGACGAGCGCCTGGATGTTCTGCGCGTCCTGCAGAAGGACGCCCCAGCTGATCGCGGGCGGCCGCAGTCCGAGGCCCAGGAACGAGAGCGACGTTTCGCTGATGATGATCGCCGGAATCGCAAGCGTGGTCGCCGCGATGATGTGGCTCACGAACGACGGCACCATGTGGCGGAAGATGATCCGCGCCTTGCTGCAGCCGACGAGCTCGGCCGCCATGACGAAGTCTTCCTGCTTGAGCGAGATGAACCGGCCGCGCACGACACGCGCGAGCTCGGTCCAGCCGATGAGCGAGATGATGATCGTGATGGCGAAATACATCTGCACGACGCTCCAGTCCGAAGGAAGCGCGGCCGCGAGTCCCATCCACAAGGGAATCGTGGGGATCGAGCGCAGGATTTCGATGATGCGCTGGATCACCGTGTCGATGGTGCCGCCGAAATAGCCGGACACGCCGCCCAGAATCACGCCGAGCACGAGACTCAGCGCCACGCTGACGAGGCCGATCGTCATCGACGTCCGTGTTGCGTACATGAGGCGCGACCAGAGGTCGCGCCCGTGCGTGTCGGTGCCGAGCAGGAACAGCGTCTCGCTCGCCTTGGCGCCTTCGACCGCGATCAGATGGCGGTCGGCGGGGATGAATCCCAGGAACAGGTAGGGATCGCCGCGTCCGAAGAACGTGACCGGCACCTTCGTATTGTCGTCCGGAACGTAGACGCGCTTGAACGTTTTGGGATCGCGCGTGCCCTTGAGCGGATGCACATACGGTCGAAAGGCACCATCGTCGAACCAGTGAATGGCCTGAGGCGCGATCAGCGAGCGCTGCGCCTCCGATTCAGTCGGATCGACATATGCGAAGAAATCGGCGAACAGCGCGACGACGTAGAACGCGATCAGCACGATCGTTCCACCGACCGCGAGCTTGTGCTTGCGGAACCGCCACCAGATGAGCTGCCACTGCGTGGCGACGGCGATCCGGTCTTCCGCGACGACGCCGACATCGAGCGCCGCCGAGGCAACGGAGGCTGCCGCGTTGTCCCCCATCAGTCACGCCCCAGGCGAATGCGCGGATCGACCCACATCAGCAGCAAGTCCGACAGGAACGTTCCGATGACGGTCATCACGCCGAGCAGCAGGATGATCGTTCCCGCGAGAAACATGTCCTGGGCGATGAGCGCCTTGAGCAGCAACGGGCCGACCGTGGGAAGGCTCAGCACCAGCGACACGATGATGCTGCCGGACACGACGTACGGGAGAAGGTAGCCGATGGTGCTAATGAAGGGATTGAGCGCGACGCGCACCGGATACCGCATGATCGTCCGGTATTCGGAAAGTCCGCGCGCGCGGGCGGTCATCACGTACGGCTTGCGCAGCTCGTCGAGCAGGTTCGACCGCATGATGCGGATGAGCTGGGCGGTGCCGGCCACGCCGAGCACAACCGCCGGAATGGGCAGGTGCTTCGCCAGATCCCACAGCTTCGCAAGCGACCACGGCGCCTCGGCGAAGTCGGGCGAGAACAGGCCGCCGACATTCGCTCCGAAGTAGGCGAAGCCGATGTACATGACGACGAGCGCCAGCAGAAACCCTGGAATCGCGAGGCCGATGAAGCCGATGAGCGTGAAAGCGTAGTCGGCAACGGAATACGGCTTCACCGCCGAATAGACGCCGATGGGCAACGCAAGCCCCCACGTGAACACGATGGCGGCGACCGAAATGACCATCGTGAGCGTCAGCCGGTCGCCGATGACGTCGGCCACCGGCCGGCCCCACTCCATCGCCATCCCGAAATTGCCCTGCAGGATGAGGCCCATCCACTTCGCGTATTGCACGTGGATCGGCTTGTCGAGGCCGAGCTGCTCGCGCAGCGCCTGCGCCTCGTCGGCGGAAACCGCGCTGCCGGATGCGGACATCGACGCGATGTACGACGTGACGTAATCGCCGGGCGGCAAATGGATGATGAGGAACGACAGGACGGAGATCGCCCACACCGTCATGACGGCCAGCACCAGGCGACGCACGATGTAAGCGACCATTACAGCCCCTTCGCCTCGATGCCGCCGCAGGAAGCGCTCATCCTAGCGCCTCGCGCGACCGCAGGCCTCGAGGTCCGCCTCTTCGGGCGGGACCTCGTCGTGAATGACTACTTGAAGTAGTACGTGATCGGCATCGACGAATGGGGAGTGCGGGCATGCTGCGCGTTGACCGTCCGGTCGGGAACGTTGCCCATGTTGTTCTTGACGATGCGAACGCCCATCACGGCCGGCGACTGGCCGACCGTGCCGATGCTCCACATCTGCTCGACGGCGATCTTCCAGATCTCCTTCGCATTGGCGACGCGCTTTTCCTCCGACACGCCGAACGCTTCCCGGAAGAGATCGAATGCGCGAAGCATCTCCGGATCCTCAGGCTTCGTGCCCGCAGCGCCCCGCGAGGCGTACCACTTCGCGTACGCCATCCCCATGTGCGCTTCCGCCGCGTCCACGGGGAGCGCATGGCGCGGGAAGAGATAGATCATCTCCGAGCCGTCGTTCGCCCAGGTGATCATCTGGTTCTCGTTGTTGTTGTCGCGCGTGAAGGCGAGGTTGCGCTCGAGCTCCTTGACGTCGAGATCGATGCCGATCTTCTTCCACTGCTGCTTGATCATCTCGCCGACCGGCGTGTACGGCACGAACTGGCCGCCGACCGTGACGAGCTCCAGACGCAGGCGTCCCTTGCCGTCCGTGCGCAGCCGATACCCTTCGCCATCCTTCTTGGAGAGGCCCACCTTGTCCAGCAGCTCGTTCGCCTGCTTCACGTCGTACGTCGCGTACTTCTTGTTCCACTCCGCTCCCGGCGCGTACAGCGTGTCGGGCGCGGGAGCGATCGACCCCGGCGTGCCGACGCCGAGCCAGAACGCCTCGTTCAATTGATCCCGGTCGATGCCGAGCGAGAGCGCGTGCCGGAAATCCTTGTTCTTGAGAAATTTCGCGATTTCGGGGTCGCCCGAATACGCATTGCCGATGTGAATCGTGGCGTCAGACCCATTGAGCGCCGGATCGAGGTGAACGGTGTAGTTGCCTTTCTTGGCGTTCTCGAGGAAGACCGGCAGCTTGGCGAGCCCCATGTGCCGTTCCTGGATGTCGTATTCGCCCGCAATGGCGCGCAGGTTCGCGACCTCGATGTTCTCGGCGAGCGTCATCGTGATGCGGTCGATGTAGGGCAGCTGATTCCCCGCCGTGTCGACCGCCCAGAAGTACGGATTGCGCTCCAGCGACCACGTCGGCGTGTTGATGGGCGACACGGTTTTCCACGGCGTCATCACCGGCAGCTCGTTGTTGAGCGCCCAGCTGTAACGGTTCTTGAGCAGCGATACCCAGCCGTCGAAACCCATGTCCTTCGCTTTCTTCGTCACCGCCTCCTCGGACGAATACTTCGGCAGGAACTGCTTCAGGTAATGGGCCGGGGCGTAAGCTCCGCCGAAATTCTGGAATCCGCCCCGCGTGGCGAAGCCGGCGCCGATGGCGGTGCTGCCGGCGAGCTGGGAAACGAAGAAGGGATAAGGCTCGGGAAATTCGAAGGCGACCGTGTAGTCGTCGACCTTCTTCATCACACCGTCCTTGCCGTTGATCTGGAACTCGAAGAACGGCGTGGGATTGATGTTCTTGTTGAGATAGATGTCGTTGTACCAGAACATGAAATCATTCGCGGTGAACGGCGTGCCGTCGGACCAGCGCGCGCCTTTCCGCAGGTAGATCGTCGTCGTCTTGCCGTCGTCGCTGACCTTCCAGTCGCGAGCGAGGCTCGGAATGATCTTCGAGCCGGTGTAGTCGTAGGTCAGGATCTTGTCGAGCGAAACGATCCGGCCTCCGTTCTCGTAGTCGGCCGGCCCGGTGAAGGCACGGCGCCAGTTGCCGCCGTATTTTCCGATTTCGTGCAGAGGCTTCACGACGAAGAGCTGCGAGGGCTCCGGCAGGCGCTTGTCGACGGACGGCAGCTTTCCGGCCTTCACCTGCTCGGCGAGCGTCGGCGCTTCCTTGAAGGATTTCGGAAACGCCTTCGCGTCGAGGATGATCTCCGGTCCCTCGAGCTTGCCGATGAGCGACGAGCCGATCTTTGCGGGCGCGGCCGCGGGCGCAGCCTGCGCGTTCGCGTACCCCGGTTGCATCGCGGCAAGCGCGAGCCCGCCGAGACCCGTCAGCAGCACCAACGCGCGCATCCGATTCATACCGATCCTCCTCCACTGTTATCGCCGTTCGGTCTTGCCGACCGAAGGCAGGTCGATGAGCAGCCCGATGCGAAGTATCACGGCGGGCCTTGGCTGGGTCAACTGCCGGCACGCGAGCTTGAGCTGCCACAGGTCGGCGTCCATACCTGTTCCCGGGGATGGGGGTACGATGGCGTCCGCGAGTGCAACGAGGAGATCCAATGGCATCGATTCTGGGAAGCGGAGAGCACCGTTACCGCGTCGTCGAGAACTGGGCGAAACTGCCGGAAGGATGGGAGCTGAAGGACGTCGCGTCGGTCGCCGTCGACAGCCGCAACCGCGTCTACGTGTTCAATCGCGGCGATCATCCGATGATCGTGTTCGATGTCGAAGGCAATTTCCTGTCG
>Ga0207650_10002985_pt1 | contig 11671 bp, 10 predicted proteins | sample KBSS63metaG_FD_184325 | JGI IMG/M metagenome (GOLD analysis project Ga0207650, IMG submission 184325) | Switchgrass rhizosphere microbial communities from Kellogg Biological Station, Michigan, USA - KBS S6-3 metaG (SPAdes) (version 2) | ecosystem: Host-associated > Plants > Roots > Rhizosphere...
GAGACGAAGATCGAAGGCAGGGAGGTGTCCATGCGGCCATTGGATCACCCCCTGCCGCGGGCCGGATTCAACCCGCTTGCACGCAGCGTTCACAACTCGGGTAAGTTCCGCGCCGATGACCCGACCCTCGCTGACGCACCCCGCCGCGCTCGACACCCTGCCGCAGCAGGTGCGTACGCCGTCCGCGTGGCAACTCGGCTGGCGCCAGCTGCTGCGCGACTTTCGTGCCGGCGAGCTGCGCCTCCTGGTTGTCGCCGTGACGCTGGCGGTGGCGGCGCTGACGGCGGTCGGCTTCTTCGCCGACCGCATCAACGGCGGCCTCGCTCGCGATGCGCGCCAGCTGCTCGGCGGCGACGCGATCGTCTCCAGCGATCAGCCGGCGCCGGCGCTGTTCACTGCGCGGGCGAAGGAGCTCGGCCTCGTCACCGCGACGACGGCGAACTTTCCGAGCATGGGCCGCGCTCCCGACGAGAAGGGCGGAGCGACGCGGCTGGTCAGCGTCAAGGCCGTCAGCGACGCCTATCCGCTGCGCGGCCGGCTGCGCGTTCGTGACGCGCCGGGCGCGAAAGACGTCGACGTCGCTTCGGCGCCGGCCAAGGGCACAGCGTGGGTGGACAACGCGCTGCTCGACTCGCTCGGCCTGGCCGTCGGCGACCCGCTGCTGCTGGGTGACGCGAGCCTGAAGATCGCCCGCATCATCGTCATCGAGCCCGACCGTGGCGCCGGCTTCGCCAGCCTCGCGCCGCGCGTCATGCTCAACGAGGCCGACCTCGACGCCACCGGCCTGGTGCAGCCGGCGAGCCGCATCTCGTACCGGTTGGCGGTCGCCGCCGATGCAGCGCGCGACGCCAAGGTCGCCGAGTTCGTCGACTGGGCCGAGGCCGAGATCAAGGCCAAGAACCTGCGCGGCATCCGCATCGAGTCGCTCGCCACCGGCCGGCCCGAGATGCGCCAGACGCTCGACCGCGCCGAGAAGTTCCTCAATCTCGTCGCGCTTCTGTCGGCGCTGCTTGCCGCGGTTGCAGTCGGCATCGCGTCGCGCGACTTCGCCGGCCGCCATCTCGACGACTGCGCGATGCTGCGCGTCCTCGGCCTGCCGCAGCGGACGATCGCGTGGCAGTACTTCATCGAGTTCGCGCTCGTCGGCCTGCTCGCCAGCGTCGCCGGGCTCGTCCTCGGCTTCGGCGTCCACTACGTGTTCGTCTGGCTGCTCGCCGGGCTGGTCGACGCGGTGCTGCCGCCGCCCGGGATCTGGCCAGCGCTGTTCGGTGCCGGCGTCGGCTTCACGCTGCTGTTCGGCTTCGGCCTGCCGCCCGTGCTGCAGCTCGCCCAAGTGCCGCCGTTGCGCGTGATTCGGCGCGACGTCGGCGCGATGAAGCCGGCCTCGCTTGCCGTCCTCGGTGCCGGCGCACTGGGCTTCGCGGCGCTCCTGCTCGCGGTCTCGAGCGATCTCAAGCTCGGCCTGATCGCGGTCGGTGGCTTTGCCGGCGCGGTCTGCGTGTTCGCGCTACTGTCGTGGCTCGCGCTCGCGCTGTTGCGACGATCAGTGCCGGACGCGCGCGCGCCGCGCTGGCTGATCCTCGCGACGCGCCAGCTCGCGGCGCGGCCCGCGTTCGCGGTGCTGCAGGTGTCGGCGCTCGCGGTCGGCCTGCTCGCGCTCGTCCTCCTCGCGCTGTTGCGCACCGACCTCGTTTCGAGCTGGCGCCAGGCGACGCCGAAGGATGCGCCGAACCGCTTCGTCATCAACGTCCAGCCGCCGCAGGCCGACGCCTTCCAGGCCAAGCTGCGCGCGGCGGGCGTCGAGCGTTACGACTGGTTCCCGATGATCCGCGGCCGCCTCGTCGCCGTCGATGGCAAGAACATCGCGCCCGACGACTACGCCGATGCGCGCGCGCGTCGCCTGGTCGACCGCGAGTTCAATTTGAGCCACAGCGCGAGCCTGCCGGCGCACAACGCCGTCGTCGCCGGCCGCTGGACGCCCGACGAGAAGGATGGCCTCAGCGTCGAGGAAGGCCTGGCCGAGACGCTCGGCCTGAAGCTCGGCGACAGGCTTCGCTTCGACCTCGGCGGCACGCCGATCGAGGGTCGCGTCACGAGCCTGCGCAAGGTCGACTGGTCGTCGATGCGCGTCAATTTCTTCGTCCTCTTCCCGACCGCGACGATGGTCGATGCGCCGGTGAGCTACATCGCCGCCTATCGCGCGCCCGACGTCGCCGGCTTCGACAACGCCATCAGTCGCGACTTCCCGAACATCACCTCGATCGACGTCTCGGCGTCGATCGCGCAAGTCCAGCGCGTCCTCGACCAGGTCGTGCGCGCCGTCGAGTTCCTGTTCGGCTTCACACTCGCCGCCGGCCTCGTCGTCCTCTTCGCGGCCGTGAGCGCAACGCGCGAATCGCGGGCGCGCGAGTTCGCCGTGATGCGCGCCCTTGGCGCGAGCGGCAAGCTGCTCGCTCAGGTGCAACGTGCCGAGCTCCTCGGCGTCGGCGCGCTCGCCGGCCTGCTCGCGTCGATCGCCGCAATCGCCGTCAGCTGGGCGTTGGCGCGCTATGTCTTTGAGTTCCGCTGGAACCCGTCGCCGCTCGTTCCGCTGCTCGGTGCCAGCGCCGGCGCGGTGCTCGCGCTCGCCGCCGGCTGGTGGGGCCTGCGCGAGGTCCTGACGCGGCCGGTGGTCCTGACGCTGAGGCAGGCGGCGGACTGACCCGTCGCCTTCGAGCCGGTGATCGGAAGGTCAATCTCGCAAAGGCGTGCAGGACTTGTCATGTTCGCGCGTGCTGCGCGCCGCGCCGCGACCGCGAAGGTGGCTGCGACGCATAATTTCCGGCAATGCCTTCGTCCGCCCGTGAACGCGTCTTTCGCGTCCTCCATCTCGAGGATTCGGAGCTCGATCACGAGCTGCTCATCGCGCATCTGGCGCGCGGCGGGCTGAACGCGCAGACGCGTCGGGTCGATTCCGAACACGCGTTCCTGGAGGCGCTCGACGAACCCTGGGATGCGGTCGTTTCCGACTACAACCTGCCGGGCTTCTCGGGCCTCGTTGCGCTCGATCTCCTGAAAGCGAGCCTGCGCGAGATCCCCTTCATCCTCGTCTCCGGCGAGATCGGCGACGACACCGCCGTCGAGGCGATGCGCAACGGCGCCAGCGACTACCTGCAGAAGAACCACCTCGCGCGCCTGGTGCCGGCGTTGCTGCACGCGGTCGACGCCGCCGAGACGCGGCGCGCTCGCGTCAGAGCCGATCGCGACCTGGTCGCCTCGAAGCAGCGCCTGCACGAGCTCGCGCAGCACCTGCAGACGAGCGTCGAACAGGAGCGGGCGGCGATCGCGCGCGAGATTCACGACGACGTCGGCGGCTCGCTGACCGCGCTCAAGTTCGACCTCGCCTGGATCGCGCGCCACTCGAGCTCGCCGCAGGTCGTCTCGCGCGTCCAGTCGGCGCTCGAGACGGTGACGCACGCGGTCGAGTCGAGCCAGCGCATCATGCACAACCTTCGCCCGGCCATCCTCGAGCAAGGCCTGGCGGCGGCGCTGCACTGGATCGCGCTGCGCTTCGAGCGCAGGAGCGGCATCGAGTGCCAGATCCGCCTGCCGAGGAAACCGCTCGAGCTGCCGCCCCTCGTGCCGCTAGTCGCCTACCGGACCGCGCAAGAGGCGCTCACCAACATCACCAAGCATGCGCAGGCGACGCGGGTGCAGATCGATCTCTCGCTCGCCGGGGGCGTGCTCTCGCTCGAGATCAGCGACAACGGCCGCGGCGTCAGCGAGGACGATCTCGCCAAGTCGCGTTCGTTCGGCATCCGTGGCCTGCACGAGCGGGCGACGACAGTCGGCGGCTGGATCGACCTGTCGAGCGGGCCGCACGGCACGACGCTGATCCTGTCGGTTCCGCTCGACATCCCCGACAGCGCGTACATCCCCGAGCCGCCGGACAAGTCGTACGACCCGAGCCAATGGGCCGACGTATGAACGAAGTCTCCGGACAGCGAGGATCCGCATGATCAAGGTCTTCCTCTGCGACGACCACGCCCTCATCCGGCGCGGCATCCGCGACACGCTCAGCGACGCGCCGGACATCGAGGTCGTCGGCGAGGCCGGCGACTACGGCGAGCTGCGCACGCTGATGCGCGAGAAGAGCGCCGATGTGCTCGTCCTCGACATCAACCTCCCCGGACGGAGCGGCCTCGACGTGCTGCACGCGCTCAAGGACGAAGGCACGGCGATGCGCGTGCTCGTCGTCTCGATGTATCCGGAAGACCAGTACGCGATCCGGGCGCTGCGCGCTGGCGCGTTCGGCTACGTCAACAAGGGTGGCGACCCGGCGCTCATCGTCAGCGCTGTCCGAACGGTGGCGCAAGGCCGCAAGTACGTGACGCCCGAAATCGCCCAGATGCTGGTCGAGAGCCTGACCACGCCGTCGGTCGAGAACGCTCACGACAAGCTCTCCGATCGCGAGATGCAGACGCTGGTCATGATCGCTTCAGGCAAGCGTCTCTCCGACATCGCCGAGGAGCTGACGCTCAGCCCCAAGACGGTGAGCGTGTATCGCGCGCGCGTTCTCGAGAAGCTCGGCCTCGCCAACAACTCTGAGATGACCGTCTACGCGATCCGGCAGGGGCTGGTCGGCAACTAGCGCCGGCGGGGCTCAGCGCGTCGCGCGCCGACGCACGCAGTCGACGTACGCGGCGCCGTCGGGCGGTCGGCCGGCGCGCTGCGCTTCCCAAAGCATGGTGCCCAGGCACTCCATGACCTCGTGCTGGGCCGCATGCGCCGAGCCGAGGCGAGCGACCAGCGAGTCGAACGCAGGGCGGATGCCAGCGGGCTGGTTGATGGCGACCTGCTCGCTGATCGACAGGTGCATCGACAGGTGCAGGAACGGGTTCTCGCGGCCGGCGCCGGCCGGGTAGGTCGCGGCGCGCGCCGCTTCGGCATCGGCCAGATCGGCGGCGTATTCCGGATGCGCTTCTACCCAGTCGGCGGCGATGGTCTCGAGCGGAGTCAGCGGCAGGCCTTCGCCACGCTTGCGCCGCGCTTCGACGAAGAAGTCGCGGACATCGTTGGCGGAGGGCGAGAACATGACCGATTGTCGGGCGATCCTTCAGCGGCCACGAACGCTGCCGACGAAACCCTTCGCCGCGCCAGCGCGGTTCCGGCACAAGAATTCGCCATCGCCACGAATCGAGGCCCACCCGGGCCGCCACCATGAACGTCGACACCGAACAGCTTTTCGGCCGGGCCCGCACACACAACGGCTTCACGGCCGAGCCGGTCACCGACGACGAGCTGCACCGCATCTACGACCTGATGAAGTGGGCCCCGACCTCGGCCAACAGCTCGCCGGCGCGGATCGTCTTCGTTCGCTCGGCCGCGGCGAAGGAAAGGCTGCTCGGCTGCGTCTCGCCGGGCAACGTCGAGAAGACGCGAGCCGCGCCGGTGACGGCGATCATCGGCACGGACTTCGCCTTCTACGAGAAGCTGCCGTTCCTCTTTCCGCACGCCGACGCGAAGTCATGGTTCGTCGGCAAGAAAGAGTTTGCCGACACGACGGCGTTTCGCAACTCGAGCCTGCAGGGCGGCTACCTCATCCTCGCCGCGCGCGCCGTCGGCCTCGATTGCGGGCCGATGAGCGGCTTCGATTCCGCCAAGATCGACGAGGAGTTCTGGGCCGGGACGACGGTCCGCACGAACTTCATCTGCAACCTCGGTCATGGCGATCCGAGGAAGCTGTTTGCGCGCAGCCCGCGCCTTCCGTTCGACGAGGCCTGCCGGGTCGAGTGAGCGAGCCCGTCGCCGAGCGCCCGCCAGGGAGCCCGTCGCGTGCGCGTTCGCCGTCAGACGCTAGGGATCGGCGGTGCCGCTCCAGCCAGCGCGCGACTGCCGCTCGGTGGCCTGCTGGCGCTCGAGCGCGAACAGTTCCTCGAGCTGCTGGCGACCCTGCTTGGCGGCGGCGATGAGTCGCGCCTCGTCCTTGCGCAGCGGCGCGGTCGCCGCGAGCTGGGCGACGTTGTGGCGGCGAAAGCGCAGCGCCAGGTTCCTAGCCCGGTGTGGCTGCCAGCCGAGCACCTCGAGTGCGCTGCGCGCGCTCATCAGCGCCGAGTCGAGCGTCTCGCGCTCGATCAGCGTCACGCCGAGCTCGTAGAGCTCGTAGTAGTGCTGGACGTTGCGCGCGCGCGCGACGACCGCCGCGTTGGGGAAGTTGGCGCGGATCATCTTGACGCAGTCGATGCTCTGCTCGATGTCGTCGATCGCGACGACGATGACGCGCGCCTTGTCGGCCCCCGCGGTGCGCATCAGATCGAGCCGGGTCGCGTCGCCGTAGTAGACACGCCAGCCGAAGCGGCGCATCGCCTCGATCTGCTCGGCGTCGTGGTCGAGCACCGTCGGCCGCACGCCGTTGGCGAACAGCATCCGGCCCACAATCTGCCCGTAGCGGCCGAAGCCGGCGATGATGACCGGCTCGTTCTGCGGCTCCTTGATCTCCTCGATCACCTTCTTGCCGCCGGCGAGGAACGGAATCCACCAACGGTCCGCGGCGAACAGCATCAGCGGCGTCAGCAGCATCGAGATGGTCACCGCGGCGACCAGGAACGACGACACCGGCGCTGAGATCACGCCCGCCAGCGCCGCGGTCTGGAAAACGACGAAGCCGAACTCGCCGCCCTGGGCGAGCAGGATGATGAAGACCGGTCGCTCGAGCTGCGGAATCGGCATGGTGCGCGCCATTGCCCAGAGCACGCCCGCCTTGATCAGCAGGAAGCCGACCACGGTCGCCGCGATCAGCAGCGGCTGCGCGATCACGACCGCGAAGTCGATGCTCATGCCGACGGCGATGAAGAAGAGGCCGAGAAGGAGTCCCTTGAACGGCTCGATGTCGGTCTCCAGCTCGCGCCGGTATTCGCTTTCGGCGAGCAGCACGCCGGCGAGGAAGGCGCCCAGCGCCATCGACAGGCCCACGGCGTTCATCAGCGCCGCGGTGGCGACGACGAGGAGGAGCGACGCGGCGGTGAAGATTTCCGGTGTCTCGCTGTTGGCGATCCAGCGCAGCGCCGGGCGAAGGAGCAATCGGCCGCCCAGAATGATCACGGCGATCGTGCCGATGGCCAGGGCCAGGCGGAGCCAGCTACTTTCGCCGCTGTCGGCGCCAGCGATGGCGAGAAACGGCACAAGGGCGAGGATGGGGATCGCCGCGATGTCCTGCAGCAGCGCGACGCTGAGGATGGCCTCGCCCGACGTCGTGCCCATCACGTTGCGCTCGGCGAGCACGCCCAGGCCGATCGCCGTCGACGACATGGCCAGGCCGAGCGCGGCGACGACGGCGAGGCGCCAGTCGATGCCGCAGGCGAGCGCGCCGAGGGCGAGCAGCAGCGCCGAGCCGAACAGCTGGACGCTGCCCCAGCCGAAGATGGGCTTTCTGAGCGACCAGAGCCGTTGTGGCTCGAGCTCGAGGCCGACCAGGAAGAGCATCAGGACGACGCCGAACTCGGCGAACTGCAGCATGTCCTCGGGCCGCGTCACGAGCTTCAGGCCCCACGGCCCGATCAGGATGCCGGCGCCGAGGTAGCCGATGATCGAGCCCAGCTTGAAGAAACGCGCCAGCGGCACCGCGATCACTGCGGCGGCGAGGTAGATGAGGCTGCCGGTCAGCCAGGCGCTGTGCTCCATCAGGCGAGTTCCACGACGCGATCGGTCGGTCGCGCGCTCGGCGGCACCGCGCACTCGACGCAGTCCTCGACCAGATCGATCTCCGGCCAGACGGGATAGTCGGCGAGCCGTTGCGCGTATGTTTCGGCGTGGGCGGCGAGCTCGGCCTCACTTGCCTTGTGCGCGCCATGGAGGATCAGCGGCGGCAGGAAGCGCATGCCGCACAGCGCCGCGGTCTGCTCGTAGGGCGGCAGGAAGGCGTCGAAGAAATAGCGGTTGTAGCTCTCGGGGCGATAGGAGTCCTCGGGGCCGCCGGTGCTCGCGACCAGCCAGAGGTCCTTGCCACGCAACGCGTTGCCGTCCGGACCGTAGGCCCAGCCGAAGGTCAGCACGTCGTCGAGCCAGAGCTTCAGGAGCGGCGGCATGCTGTACCAGCGGATCGGCTGCTGCCAGACGACGAGCTTGGCCGCATTCAACGCGGCCTGCTCGACGGCGATGTCGATCAGGTAATCGGGATAGAGGGCGTAGAGGTCGCGTACCGCGAGCCGTCCCGGCGGGCTCTTGCGCTGCAGCGCGCGCGCCGCCTGCAGCAGCCGACGGTTCGCGCGCGACTGATCGAGCTCCGGATGGGCGACGAGCACGAGGATCTCGGCGTCGACGGGCGCTGCTGGATCGACGGGCGCGGGAGAAAGATCGTTGGTTGCCATGGAGGAACGGGAGGAGGGCGCTGGCGCCGGGCGCCGCTAACATACCCGCAAAACGAGAACGGAGCGCTCCATGCCGGTGATCGTGGTCGCCAACCCGAAGGGCGGAGTGGGCAAGACGACGCTATCGACCAATCTCGCGGGCTATCTCGCGTCGCGCGGCCGCGCCGTCATGCTGGGGGACGTCGATCGCCAGCAGTCGTCGCGCACCTGGCTCGGCCTGCGCGCCAACGGATTGCCGAGGATCGCCGCCTGGGAAGTGACCCAGGGCGACGTCGTCCGGCCGCCCAAGGGAACGACCCACATCGTTCTCGACACGCCGGCGGGACTGCACGGCAAGCGCCTCGACGAGGTGATGAAGCTGGCCGACAAGGTGCTGATCCCGCTCCAGCCGAGCATCTTCGACATCCACGCGACGCATCAATTCATCGACGACCTGCTCGCCCACCGGCGCAGCAGCAAGGTGCAGATGGCCGTGGTCGGCATGCGCACGCGCGAGGGCACGATCTCGACCGACCAGCTGCGCACCTTCCTCAAGGGCGTCGATGTGCCCTTGCTGGGCTTCCTGCGCGACACGCAGAACTACATCCACCTCGCCGCGCACGGCCTGACGCTGTGGGACGTCGCCTCGACACGCTTCCAGGGCGACCGCGAGCAATGGGAGCCCATCATCACCTGGGTGAATTGAATGCGTACCTTCCAGACGATCGCGGAGCTGAAGGATCTGGTCGGCCAAGAGGTCGGCGTCAGCGACTGGATCACGGTCACGCAGGAGCGGATCCAGCTCTTCGCCGACGCGACCAACGACCACCAGTGGATCCATCTCGATGCCGAGCGCGCGAAGGCCGGTCCGTTCGGCACGACGATCGCGCACGGCTTCCTCACGCTCTCGCTGCTGCCGGAGATGGCTGCTTCGGCGTTCGGGGTGAACGAGACGCGGATGGGCGTCAACTACGGCCTCAACAAGGTTCGCTTCCCGGCCCCGGTGCCGAGCGGCAGCCGTTTGCGCGGCCGCTTCAAGCTGGTCGGCTACGAGCCGCTCGAAGGCGGCGCGCAGCTCACCGTGCAGGTGACGATGGAACGCGAAGGATCGGACAAGCCGGTCTGCATCGCCGAGTCCATCGGCCGCCGGTATGCCTGACAGGAGTTACTTGCGATGAAGGTTCTTGTCATCGACGACCATCCGCTGATCCTCAGCGCGTTGCAGAACGTCATCCAGGGCATGGGCAGCGATGTCGGTGTCGTCGGCGTCGCCAGCGCGCGTGCGGCGCGCGAGGCGCTCGCCGCCGACGACAGCTTCGACCTCGTCCTGCTCGACCTTCGCCTCGGCGATGCCGACGGCTTCGATGTGCTGGTGGAGCTGCGCAACGGCTGGCCTGCGATCCCGGTCGTCGTCGTCTCGGCGTCCGATCGCAGCGCCGACGTGATCCGCTCGATCGACCTCGGCGCGATGGGCTTCGTTCCCAAGCGCGCCAGCAACGAGACGCTCACCGAGGCGCTCAAGGTCGTCATGTCGGGCGGCATCTACGTGCCGCCGATGACGATGGGAGACAGCGGGGCCCCCGCCACCGCGGCCGGGCGCGACAGCGGCGGCTCGCACACCTGGCCGCCGGGGATGGACACCTTGCGGCCCACAGCGCTCGCCAACTTCAAGCTGACGCCGCGCCAGACCGACGTCTTGGGCCTGCTGCTGCGCGGCCAGTCGAACAAGCTGATCGCGCGTGAGCTCGACCTCTCGGTCGAGACGGTCAAGGACCACGTCGCCGCGGTGCTGCGCGCGCTCGGCGTCAACTCGCGCACCCAGGCGGTCCTCGCCGTGAGCCAGATGTCGAGCCAGGGGCAGGTCGCGCCATGGCTCACGCGTCCGCTCCATTGAGCGCGGTCGCGCCGACCGCCACGCCGCCGCCCCCGCGCGCCGAGGCGGCCGCGGCAACGCCCGGCGAGGGCGACGCGCCGCTCGACAGCTTCCTGCTCCTGCGCGATCACGTCCGCGGCCTGTTCGCGTTCAACAAGACCTCGCTTGCCGGCCACGCGATCGGCGCAATCATCATCGAGATGATCTTCGCCGGCGTCGCGCCGCAGTCGCTGCGCGTCATCTGGGGCACGGGCTTCGCGATCGTCTGGCTGCTGCGGGCGTGGCTCGCGATTCGCTTCGCCCAGCGCGAGCCCCGCTCGAAGGCCGGCATGGAGCGGCGCCTGCGCGCTTGGCAAGCCGGCGTGCTCGCCTCGGGTGCGTTGTGGGGCATCGCGGCCTGGTTCTTCTCGGCGTACGGCAGCGCCCCGCACCAGGTTGCCCTGGTCCTCGTCGTCTTCACCTTCTGCGTCGCGTCGGTGCCCATCCTCGGGCCGCACTACCGCCTGTTCGCGCTGTTCGTCTTCGTGATCTTCGCGCCCGCGATCGCCCGCGTCGTCCTCGCCGGCAGCACGCTCGGCTGGCAGCTCGGCGCGGTGATGACAGTGGCGATGGGCATGACGATGCTGCTCGGCCGCAACTACCGCGACGCGTTCGAGCGCGTGGTGGGCCTGAAGCTGCGCAACGAGGCGCTCGCTGTCCAGCTGCGCGCCGAGAAGGCGGTGGCGGATGCGGCGCGCCACGAAGCGGAGGTCGCCAACCGCGCCAAGACCCAGTTCTTCACCGCCGCCAGCCACGACCTGCGCCAGCCGCTGCATGCCATGGGCCTGTTCGCCGAGGCCTTGCGCGCGCGCGCCCACGACCCCGAGGTCGCGCAGCTCGTCAACAGCATCAACGAGTCGGTCGACGCGCTCGAGGGCTTGTTCTCTGAGCTGCTCGACATCAGCCGCATCGACAGCGGCGGCGTCGAGGTGAATCCCGAGAACTTCGAGCTCGCCGACATCTTCCGCAAGGTGCGGCTGCATTTCGAGCCGTCGGCGTTCGAGAAAGGGCTGGCGCTGCGCATCCGCGGCGGCAAGCATGTCGCGCTCGCCGATCCGCTGCTGGTCGAGCGCATCGTCCGCAACCTGGTCTCGAACGCGATCCGCTACACCCAGGACGGCTCGGTCCTGCTCAGCTGCCGGCGCCGTGGCGAGCGCCTATTGCTCCAGGTCTGGGACACCGGCCCGGGCATCCGCGCCGAGGAGCGCGCGCGCATCTTCGAGGAGTTCTATCAAGTGCCGGGCGTGGCGGTGGTCACGGTCGAGCAGAAGAAGGGGCTCGGGCTCGGCCTCGCGATCGTCAAGCGGCTTTGCGCGTTGATGGCGGTGCCGCTCGACCTGAGCTCGCAGGAAGGCCGTGGCTCGGTGTTCACGGTCGAGCTGCCGCTCGGCAAGGGGCCACGCACGACCGCGCGATCGATCCCGGGCAAGGGGCC
>Ga0207650_10002988_pt1 | contig 11668 bp, 11 predicted proteins | sample KBSS63metaG_FD_184325 | JGI IMG/M metagenome (GOLD analysis project Ga0207650, IMG submission 184325) | Switchgrass rhizosphere microbial communities from Kellogg Biological Station, Michigan, USA - KBS S6-3 metaG (SPAdes) (version 2) | ecosystem: Host-associated > Plants > Roots > Rhizosphere...
GAGGAATTTCGCTAGGTCGGTCAGCAGTCGGATGCCAAAGCCGAGGGCACGGGCCTGGGTCTAGCGCTCGCACGCAAATTCGTCGAACTGCACGGCGGCAAAATCGGGGTGACCAGCGAGCTTGGCAAAGGGTCGAAATTTACTTTTTCGCTCCTGAATTGCCCGCCGCAACTAGCTGCCAGCGTGTAAAGAAATGGGCGCTAGTGCTTCGCCTTATGGGCCTCGTCATGCTGCTTGTGGCTTTCGCTGAACCAGTTGGCATGCTCAATTGAGACGCGCTCCTCGACACGCTCCGCCAGCTTGACGAGTCTCGACTCGTCAGTGAGGCCCCTGTAGGGTCCCGCCGCCGACAGGAACAGGAATTTTTCGTGCTTCAAGGCTTCGGCGGTGGAGCGATACGTGATCCATAGCGTCGAATACTGGTTCAGGTGCTGCATGCTTTCCAGCAGCGCGATCAGCGAACCGGCAATCGCGGTGACCCATTTCCACCATTCGGGCGGCAGATGGGTTGAAACCGGAATCAGCACCGCGAGTAAAATTTGCACGAACTTGAACGATTTGTACCAGCGCTGGGCCCGCGCGCTTTTGGCGCCATACCACTGGATCTGGTCTTCGAGCCGCAGCCACGACGCCTGATTTTTTGCCCAATCCGGCACCGGCCACGCAGTTGCCTTGCCTCCATTGGTTGCCGACGATTCCATAGGGGCTCCTTTCCCCTTAAGCATACCGCACCATACGCACATTCCCGTGCAATGCGGGGAAGGGTGGCGTGGGAAAAATCGCGGCGCGACGGTCCATTTAATTTTTTCCGGTGTCAGACCGCGAACTTGTCGCTATGCTATTGCACGCACTAAACTCCCCAATAGCATTCGTATCAAAGTTTTACCTGTCAGCGCTCGCTGTCCCCAAAATTTCATACATACTTTCACAGGAGACATTCCAATGAACGAAATCAAGAATCCGCGCCGCAATTTTCTCAAGATTGGCGGCGCAGCGATGGCCGTGATTCCAATTCTCGCGGCGCCGCGGTGGGCTGATGCCGCGACCAATGCAGCCATGCGCACGTCGCTCAAGTACCAGGACAAGCCGAACGGCGAGCAGAAATGCTCCAACTGCATGCAGTTCGTGCCGGGCAAGACGCCAAAAGCCATGGGTGAATGCAAAATCATTCCGGGCGATACCGAAATTTCACCTGAAGGTTATTGCATCGTGTGGGCGAAGAAAGCGTGATGCACTAAATGCACTAACGTGACCGCTACCCGCATCAATCGTCACATCAACGCGCCGCGCGCGAAGGTCTATCGCGCGCTGCTCGATGCGCGCGCGGTAGCGAAGTGGATGGTGCCGGACGGGATGACGAGCGAGGTGCACGACTTCAACCCCCGCGAAGGCGGTGCGTTCCGGATATCGCTCACGTACATCGCGCCGACCGTGACGGGCAAGACGAGCGCGCACACCCGCACCTCTCACGGCCGCTTCGTGAAACTCGTGGCGAACGCGAAGGTTGTCGAAGTGGTCGAGTTCGAAACGACAGACCCGGACATGCGCGGCAAAATGACTATTACGTACTCGCTTGTTGATTCCGACGGCGGCACTGATGTCCTGGCCGTGCACGACGGATTGCCGCGCGGGCTATCGCCTGCCGACAACGAGAAAGGCTGGCGCATGTCGCTCAATAAGCTTGCGGCGCTCGTCGAGGCGCTTTAATTTTTCCTGAGGCGCCCGTGCGGAATGCGGCGCCGCCCTTTGCGCCGTCGCCATTGAGGGACGACACGTAGCCCTGCCATTCTTCCACCAGAACCCGCGCGACCAGCACAGGCCGGTGATCCACAATCCTGAAGATGCCGGACTCGCCCTGCTCGAGAGAGGGACCGCCTGCCACATTATCGAAGGCACTGCTATGGCCGACGATGATGCGATTAGTGCCCGGTTGCGGAGGTGTCGCCATGATATCGATGAGCGGCGTGAAATTCATGGTGTTCTGAAAGCTGCCATCTGCGTGCCCGAGGACTGCATTGTCGGCGCGTGCGTTTCCGGCGATTAACCGCGCGGTTTCCATGGTCCGGCAAAAAGGGCTCGCGAGCGTTTCGCCGATCGGTATCCTGAGTTTGCGCATTGCTTCGCCGATAGCGCGCGCTTGAGCCCTGCCAAGCTCGGCGAGCGGAATTTGCGTGCTGCAATCGGCAAGCACGATCAGATCGTTAAATTCGGTGACGTTCGTTGCCCGTGCCGTGTGCCGGAACAGCAGGGTATAGCCGCCGCCCTTCAGCGCGCGAATCAGCGCCTCACCTTTCAGCTCGCGTGGCGGATCGAAAACACCTTTCATTAGCGCGAGTGCGGCTATCGAAACGAGCAATGCCGCGATGATTAACGAAAGTCGCGATAGTCCGGTGTTATCAATACGCTCGCGCGAGGGCATGAGCGATTCTAGCGCAGTCCCTTTTCCTATTCGTTTCTCCCGATTATTACGTCTTCCTGTGGCGGAACGAGATTGACAACTTTATTCCTGAATCTGTCATTCCCGCGAGGGCGGGAATCCAAGGTCCCGGTGGCAACCGGGCGCATCGATAATTTCACCATCCAGGCCGTTCCAGAGCCGTCAGAGTACGCGATGCTGCTCGCCGGTCTCGGCCTGGTCGGATTGGCAGCACATCGCAGGAAGCAAAAAAAAGTCGCTTAGCCAGACTTCCGCATCACACACACAGACCCCGCTTCGACGGGGCCTATGTAAGCGTTGCTGAGTTGATTAAGCGCCTTGCAATTTTCTGCGTCGTGCCATCAATCCGAGAAAGCCAAGACCAGCAAGCATCAGGGCATAGGTCTCAGGTTCCGGCACTACTGCCGTCAGGAATCCGTCCGCTAAAAAACGGTGAGCCGCCGAGGTCGGATGGAATTCATCGACAAACAGATACTGCGCAGGGTTCGCACAGACCGTTGCTCCATTGAAGCAGGGATCGGTCACATTGGTAAAACCATATGCGCCTGGGTTGGCAACGGCAGAGCGTTCCAGGGCCGCCGTGTCGTAGAAAAATACTCCGGACGGCAGGTTCGATTGAATTGCCGCGTTAAAAACATCGGTGAGGAGCGACGCTTGCGCGGCAGCGACAGGACCCAAGCTCTGAAAATATGGGGTCAGACCGAGATCCGGCATGCCCGGCACCAGGATGTTTCGGGCGCCGAGCAATTCCAAGCTGGCCACAATACCCAAATCATTACTTATAGCCCGGTTGACGACGTCGAGGGGTGTCAGGTCAAGTGGCGAGGGCGCAAGAAAATCATTAGCCCCGCCCCACACGACAAAAAGCCCGCTGGCGAGGTAGGGGCTCAGAAGTGCCTGTGTTGCCGCAAGCTGCGCCTGCATGCCCGGCAGCGAAATCAAACCCGAAGTCGTGGTCGTTCCGCCATCGGCATAATTGCCGATCCCGGTAGTAGCGCCGATCCATGCAAAATCCCTTAACGGCGCGCCGAGTGCGGCTGCAAGTTGTTCGACAGCGACGGGCCCGTCGGACCTGCGGCCTTGATAATAAGGAGCGCTTGGTTGGCCAGTTGCGGCGAACAGGTTGCCATTATCCGAGAGGCTGTCTCCATATCCCACGACCGAACTGAAAGGTCCCTCGTGCGCAAACGTTGGGAGGCTCAAAAAAATTAAAGCCAATTTAAGGGCACGTTTTAGAAAGAAGCGCATCGACATATTGCCTCCGCGTCAGAACGACTACCCGAGGTTGCATCTTCGAACACCTAAATCCTGATACAGATATATGCCTGGGTATCGCAAATTATCAGCTGGCCCACATGGATTATTTTCAGCATCGTTGATATGCGGCGATGGTGCGCCTTAACATACAGAGTAACAATCAGACGCGGTCTGACAACCTCGTGAGCCCGGAAAGGATGGTCGAACGTCAGTATCTGCTTTCCTTACCGAGAGACAGACATCGTTGGAATTCCGCCACCCACGCCGCCCGGCGTCGCGCAAGGTTATGAGCGGCATGCATCGTGCCGCCCTTCAAGTCTGATCACCCACGCCAAGTTCATGCGCCACGATTGTGCCCAGGGCGAAACCAACCGCGCATTAGCGCATCCAACCTTGATTCAGCAAGAAAACGTTGCTGCTCGACAAGCGGCCGGGAAAACGCGATGACCGAACATCAGTTTGATTTGATGCGGCGGCAGATGATCCTCGAGGTCGTAGCCGAGACCGTGTTTCTTACGCAGAAACTGGGCCGCGCAGCTCTCAATGCGCGGGTAATCGAGGTGATGTCCAAGATTCCGCGCCACGAATTCGTGCCAGTCGAGTTGCGGCCGTACGCCTATCTCAACCGGCCGCTGCCGGTCGGCTGCGGCAAAACCATTTCGCAGCCCTTCATTATCGCGATCATGACCGATCTGCTCGAGCCGCAGGCGGACGACGTGGTGCTGGAAGTCGGCACCGGTGTCGGCTACCAGGCAGCGATCCTGGCAGAACTAGTGCAGCAGGTCTACAGCGTCGAGTTCATAGATGAACTCGCGCAGCACGCCAAGCGCCGGCTCACGCGCCTGGGTTACCACAACATTGAAGTGTGCACCGGCAACGGCTATTACGGCTGGGAAAAATACGCGCTGTTTGACAAGATCATAGTCACCGCCGCGCCCAACCTGATTCCGCCCCCACTGCTCGCTCAACTCAAGCCCGGCGGCCGGATGGTAATCCCGGCTGGTATTCCCGATGAGCAGCAACTTATGCTGGTAGAAAAGGCGAAAAACGGCACGCTCGTCACCAGGAATATCCTACCGGTGCGGTTTTCGGAACTCGAAGGCGACAGCGACTGCGAGGGCGTGGCGTAAAACCTGCTAATTAGCGGTTCTCTGTAACTTAGGAAGCGGATACTTTCGTTTTAATCTACCTTACCGCTCACCGCTTACCGCTCACGATTTTTCGCGAGCAACACCCGCCATCGCGCAATTTCCGCTTGCAGAAAACTCCCGAACTCTTCCGGCGTGCTGTGCTTGGGCACCAGCCCCATGTCGGTAAACCGTTTTTGAATATCCGGGGTCGCGAGCGCGGTGCCGATTTCGGAGTTGAGCTTCAGCACGATCGCGCGCGGCGTGCGCGCGGGCGCAAAAACGCCGCCCCAGCTCGAGAATTGGTAGCCGGGCATGATCTCGGCCGCGGCGGGGATGTCCGGAAACGACGGGTTGCGCTGCGGCGTGCTGACCGCGAGCCCGCGCAATAGCCCGCTCCGGATATGCGGTGCTGCGGCGGCGAGCGGATCGATCATGAAAGAAATGCGGTTTGCGATCAGGTCGGGATGCGCGGCGGTGCTGCCCTTGTAAGTGACTTCCGTCATCGTTCCGAGCGGGCCTGCCATTTGCGCCATCAAGAGTGTCGCGAGCTGATGCGGGCTACCCGGCCCGGTAATCCCGTAATTGATCTTGCCGGGATTGTCCTTGATGAACTTGAAGAGCTCCGGCAGCGATTTGACCGGCGACTCTCTGCTCACCAGGAACACGTACGGCGTCAGGTGCGTGAGGGTTACCGGCGCAAAGTCTTTGATGGTGTCGAACGGCATGTCCGCCACCATGATCGGATTGATCGACATGTTGGCCGCCGCCTGCAGCAGTGTGTAGCCGTCGGGGTCCGCTTTCGCCACCACGTTCGCGCCGATGATCTGCGACGCGCCGGGTCGATTGTCCACGATCACCGGTTTGCCTAGCGACACAGCCAATTTCTCGCCCAGCAATCGCGCGACAAGATCGCTCGGCCCGCCGGTGCCGACGGGCACGATCAGGCGGATGTTCTTCGTTGGATAATTGGATTGACTATGCGCGGCGAGCGGAGCGACGGCGATTGCGAATGATGCGATGGCGATCAGCAGGGGATGCATCGGTTGCGCCTCTCGAAAGTTTTTTATGCGTTGGCTAGCATAGCTCGCATATACCGCGCACTCAAGCTGCTCCCGGTGGCAGCTAACCCTTTTGGCTAGCACGTAACTCCGGCGGCTCTTCACCCTGCACTGCCATCCGATCCACCTTCCACAACGCCGGGAACCAGTAAATCCACAATCCCACGACGAGCAGCGTGCCCGCGCCGCCGATGACGACGGACGCAACGGTGCCGAGCCATGCGGCTACAAGGCCTGACTCGAACTGGCCGAGCTGGTTCGAGGTGCCGGTAAATATCGACGCGACCGAGCCGACGCGGCCTTGCATCCCTGCGGGCGTCTGCAACTGTATGAGCGACTGGCGGATCACCATGCTCACCATGTCCGAGCCGCCGAGCACGATGAGTGCGGCGATCGACAGCGCGAACGAGTGCGAAAAACCGAACACGATCGTTGCAGCGCCGAATACTGCGATCGAAGCGAACAGTGTGTGGCCGATATGCCGGTCGATTCTGACGCGTACCAGCACGAGTGAGACCAATAATGCGCCGACGGCGGGCGCAGCGCGCAGGAGCCCCAGGCCGCCCGGACCGACATTGAGAATGTCGCGCGCGTAAATCGGCAGCAGCGCCACCGCACCGCCGAACAGCACCGCAAACAGGTCGAGCGACATCGCACCGAAGATCACCGGCCGCTTCGAGATAAAGGAGATCCCGCCGAACAGGGATTTCAACGTCATCGGTTCGCGCGTCGGCACCGAAGCCCGGGTCAGCTTCATGCGCGCCAACAGAAACCCGGCGCCCAGAAAGCACACCGCGGCCGCGCCATATGCAGCAACCGGACTGACCAGATAAATCAATCCACCGAGCGCGGGACCGGCGATGATCGCCGCTTTTTTGGCGCCGAAAGTCCACGCGATGCATTGCGGCAGTTCGCTACGCGTCACGAGCGTCGGGATCAGCGCGCGCAGCGCCGGCTGCTGAAACGCGTGCGCGACACCGAACGCGACAGTGCACGCATAGAAAGTTGCGACCGAAACTGCGCCCTGGTAGCTGCCGACCGCGATCCACGCCACTGCCGCGAACTTGGTGAGTTGGCAGAGCAGCGAGATCTGGCGCCGGTCGAAATTGTCGGCGACGTGGCCAGCGGGTAGCGCGAGCAGGAACAGCGGCAGAAACTGCGCAAGGCCGATAAAGCCGAGGCTCATCGCGCTGTCGGTCAGCGCGTAGATCTGCCAACCCACGGCGACCAGAAAGATTTCCTGGCCCAGCGCCAGCAGCGTTTCCGCGACCCAATAGCGGGTGAATGCCGCATTCCCCGGCGCAATGCGCAATGTCCTACCGTTCAATATTGACCGCGTTCAAAGAATCTCCGATCACGCTTTATAACATGTCCCATCTATACTATCGGCGTGAGCACCTCCGCAGCCTCGTCCCAAACCGAATATTCGCCGGAAGCGGAGAGCTTCGGCCTGCCGCACGGCGGCTGGCGGCGCAAATTATTCGTCGTGATCTTCGAGTCGAATACGCCCGCCGGCAAGGCATTCGATGTCGCACTGCTGCTGTTGATCATCGCCAGCGTGGTGGTCGTGCTTCTCGACAGCATGCAGGATGCCAACCAGCGCTACGCGAAAACGTTCGACATGCTCGAATGGTTTTTCACCGGGATCTTCACTGCGGAATACATTGCGCGGCTCGTATGCGTCGAGCGGCCTACACGTTACGCGCGCAGTTTCTTCGGCATCGTCGATCTGCTCGCGGTGCTGCCGACCTATTTCGCGCTGTTCCTGCCGCAGCTCGGCGTGCTGTTGGACATACGCGTGCTGCGGTTGCTGCGCGTGTTTCGGATCCTGAAGCTCGCGTCGTACATCAGCGAATATCAGGCGCTCGGCGCGGCGCTCTACGCGAGCCGGCGCAAGATCATGGTGTTCATCGGCACGGTGGCGATACTCGTGACGCTGCTCGGCACGGTCATGTACGTGGTCGAAGGGCCGGAAAACGGCTTCACGAGCATCCCGGTGGCGGTTTACTGGGCGATTAGCACTATCACCACGGTGGGGTTCGGCGACATCACGCCGAAAACCGGGCTCGGGCGCGCGATCGCGAGCTTTATCATGTTATTGGGCTGGGGGATCCTCGCGGTGCCGACCGGCATCGTCACAGCCGAGCTCACGCGTTCCGCTTTCCGCGACGAGCACGATAGGCAACTCCGCTGCGACGCGTGCGGCAGCACGGACCACACGCCGCGTGCGAGCTATTGCCAGCACTGCGGCGCGCCGTTGTCGAAAGCTTAAGCGCAGGGCTCCTCGTTGACTGTCACATAGGCAGTACATAGACTGCAAGCCAATCCCAACCGAATGTTTTGTACATAGCATAGCGAACGATTGCGAATGGAGATCGAAGGCCAAGCCAAGAAAAAGATCGTTCCGAACGTTACGTACAATCGAGACGGACTTGCAACCATACATAACTGCGATTTTATGCAGGACCCTCGTTTCGCCGAAGCGTACGCATTGGGTAAGGCCACTGGATCATGGGGAAGCGCAGATACGCATTGGCGCACTTACATCGTATGTTGGGCAGCGCAGCGTGGCCTTGCGTATGAAGGCGATTTTATTGAATGTGGAGTCAATCGTGGGGGGTACGCGCGCGCCGTCATCGCTTATACCCAATTTGCCCAGTTGCCGCGTAAATTCTATCTGCTCGATACTTACGCCGGACTGGTGGACGAGTACATATCCGAAGAAGAACGGGCACATGGTCTGCAGGCCGGCGGATATGCCGAATGCTTTGACGTGGTTCAAAAGACATTCGCACCGTTTGCCAATGTTGTCCTGGTTCGCGGAGCTATCCCTGAGACGCTGCCAAACATCAAATCCGAGAAAGTGGCCTTCTTATCGATCGATATGAATTGCACGCCACCGGAGATTGCAGCGGCCAATTATTTGTGGGATCGGCTCTCGTCTGGTGCGGTTGTCGTCCTGGATGACTATGGCTGGCCGGGACATATTCATCAGAAACAGGCATTCGACCAATTCGCTCTCGAGCGGAAAGTGCAGGTACTTGCGTTGCCGACTGGCCAGGGGCTAATCATCAAACCTTGATTAAGCTCGTCGCTGGACAGGCGAGCACTCGGCGCGCATAACGCCTCACCATGGCAGCTCAAACAAGCACCACCATCCTTACTTGAGCGGCTTGTCGAGCTTGATGAAATAAACGCGGTTCACGTCGATCATGTTGTTCGCGCCCGGCAGGCGCTTGGGCGCGATGCCGCCTTTGCCGTCCGGCACGATGCCGAAGTCGTCGTCGTTCGACACGGCGATCATCGTGTCGCTGATGACGGCGAGACCTTCTGACTTGTCGTGCGGGTAGCCGCCGGGCAGCGCAAGCAGGTCCACGACTAGTTCCTTGGTGACGGGCACGATGCCCGCTTCTTTGAGCTCCGCGTCGCTCAACTGCTCGAGCGTTTTGTCGTTGATGCGCTTGCCGTTGGGGCCGTCGTCCGGATCGCTCACGTCGGTCGCCTGCGAGATGTCGATCTTGTAGATGCGCTTCAGCTTCGAGGGCTTCCCGGGATCGCCCGGGTACAATTGGTCGCGCTCTAACACGATGAACGTGTGGCCGGTGACGGCGGCGATTTCGCTGACCACCGCGTGCGTCCCATCGAGCATGTACGCATATTGCTTCGATTTCCCGGTGCGCGGATCGAAAGCGATCAGACGGTTGAGCCGTGAAGTCTTGCGGATGCTGCTATCCGGATTGTCCACCGGGTTTTGCATGAGGCCGACGAGCGTTTTGCCGTCGGGTGTGATGGTCAGCGATTCCATGCCGCGATTGGGCCGGCGCAGCGCTAGCACCTTGGGCAGGGATTTTTTGCCGGGGAACGGCCCGATGCGCTCGATGATTTTGCCTTGGGGATTCACATGCACGATCCAAGGACCGTACTCGTCCGAGACCCAGAAACTACCGTCCTTCAGTGCCACCAATCCTTCGGTGTCGAGCCCATCGGGATCCGTGCCGAGATTGCGGCCCTGCATGTCGACCGCGATCTCGCCGGTGTTCCCATGGGTGGGGTTGGGCAGGCCGGTGATCTTCTTGCCCTGGGCGTTCCTGATTTCAATTGTTTTTACCAATACCAACTTGTCGCCCTGCAGCTTGAAGCGCCCGATCTGCGGCCTGAAGCGCGGCAGCGGAAACACTTTCTTGTCGGCGTCGTTGCTGTCGGTGTTGGGCCCGCGATCGGTCAGCAGATAGAAGTAGCCCGGCGCGCGCGGATCGGGCGCGAGCGCCGAACCGAATCCACCGCCGTAGACCTTCACGCCGTTGAATTCGCCAAGCACCCGCGGCGCCGCGACGGTCGCGATGTCGGGATACTTAATTTCGGCCGCGCAGGCCATATCCGTGCCGAATGCCAGGAGAGCAGAAAGCGCCAGCACGCGGGATTGTTGGTCGAAACGATGAAGCATTGCATTTTCTCCTTGGACGCGGGCGGGGGGGCGGCGGCTGCGGGCGACGATAGGCAATTTACATTGCAATTGTGTTACACGTAAGACGGATGCCGCCGGGACCAGCGCCTGCTGTGGAATAATAGACGTAAACTCAGAATACCGAAACGAGGAGCAATCATGAACGCCCCCCCAAAAAAGAATCCCAAGACCCAGAAGCCGTCGCTGCGCGGCGTTGATCTCCTGCGCGAACCGCTACAGAACAAAGGCAGCGCATTCACGGCAGAGGAGCGCGAAGCGCTGGGCCTGCGCGGCTTGTTTCCGTCGCATATTTCGACGCAGGAGGAGCAAGTCGAGCGTTTCATGCACTCGCTGAAGCGCCTGCCGGACGCGCTTGAAAAATATATTGCGTTGAATGCGCTGCACGACCGCAACGAGGCGCTGTTCTTCCGGGTCATCGTCGATCACATCGACGAGATGCAGCCCATCATTTATACGCCCGGCGTCGGCCTCGCCTGTCAGAAGTTCGGCATGATTTTCCAGCGCCCGCGCGGCATTTTCATCACGCCGAACGACAAGGGGCACATCGCCTCGATGTTGCGCAACTGGCCGCATCGCGCGGGCCTCATCGTGGTCACCGACGGCGAGCGCATCCTGGGCCTGGGCGACCTGGGCGCCAACGGCATGGGCATCCCGGTCGGCAAGCTCGCGCTTTACTCGGCCTGTGCCGGCGTGCATCCGGCGCAATGCCTGCCGGTCATGATAGACACGGGCACCGAAAACGCTGAACTGCTGGTCGATCCGTTTTACATGGGCCTGAAACAGCGCCGCCTGCGCGGGCAGGCGTACGACGATTTGCTGGAAGAATTCATGACCGCCGCCGAAGAGGTGTTTCCCGGTGTGGTCATCCAGTTCGAGGACTTCGCCAATCAGAACGCATTCCGCCTGCTCGCGAAATACCGCGACAGCGCCTGCGTCTTCAACGACGACATCCAGGGCACTGCCGCCGTCGCGCTGGCCGGCATGTTTTCCGCGCTGCGCATCACCGGCCAGAGCATCGCGGAGCAGAAGGTCTTGTTTCTCGGCGCGGGCGAGGCGGCGACCGGCATCGCCGATCTCGTCACCACCGCGATGATGGCGCAGGGACTGGACGAAAAAGCCGCGCGCGGCCGCAACTGGCTCGTCGACAGTCGGGGCCTAGTGGTCAAGGCGCGCAAAGACCTCGCTCACCACAAGCTGCCATATGCGCACCAGCACAAGGAAGTCGTCGGGTTTCTCGAGGCGATCCGCGCGCTGAAGCCCACCGCGATCATCGGCGTGTCGGCGGTGGGGGGCACGTTCACGAAAGAAGTGCTGGAAGAGA
>Ga0207650_10002991_pt1 | contig 11666 bp, 12 predicted proteins | sample KBSS63metaG_FD_184325 | JGI IMG/M metagenome (GOLD analysis project Ga0207650, IMG submission 184325) | Switchgrass rhizosphere microbial communities from Kellogg Biological Station, Michigan, USA - KBS S6-3 metaG (SPAdes) (version 2) | ecosystem: Host-associated > Plants > Roots > Rhizosphere...
CGGTTGGACGTGACAATCTCCATGATTCGGCGTACGCCCAACGACTGCGCGGTGGGAGCCGCCGGCCGGCCATTTAGCTCGTGAGCACTCGGCATTCCACTCGACTGAAGATAGGTTGTTGGGCTCAATCAAGCGGTAACCTCTGATCTAACTTCTATTTGACGCTGTCCGCGCGCAACAACCGTTGGCGGCGCGCTACATCTCAGCTCGTTGCAAAGTAGTGAGTCGGAGATCGCGGCGATACCAATTATTGGGATACAAATCGTCTACTGCTGGCTGCGACTATCGGAGTCGGAGCCAACGATACACGGAGAGGTAGATCGCAACGGCGAGAACCGGAATGAATATCCACGAGGCCGTGATCTTACTTCGAAGTGCTCCCGCCACGAAAACCACGACAAGCAGGATGGCGACGGCACTCCACGGGCCCGGTCGCGTGATGGCGTCGTGCAGCATTGCGGCAAAATCCTGCAGAGCCGATCCGATGACATTGCCCACCGAAGTTTCTCCGTCGATAAGCCAGCTCGACTTTATGGCGAATCACTCAGTCTGTCGACAGACGATGCGCGAACAGAGGACGTCAAACTGCGTTCGTGAGCAGGCGACCGTGCCGCCGAAACGGGTGTGGAACACGTCGAGCGATGCGCTACATCGGCAATAAGACCAAGCTTCTCCCGTTTCTCCGAACCACCATCGCCCGGCTTGGTATTACGCCGGGGGTCGCGCACGACGCGTTCGCAGGAACAGCGGCCGTCGGCAGAGCACTCAAGGCCGACGGTTGGCGAGTGCACTCCAGCGATCTCATGACGTACTCGTACGTCATGCAACGCGCGTACGTTGTTGCTTCACGGGTAGACAGCTTCAGGAGCCTGGCCAAGGTCGATTCAGTCGTTCGCGCCGCTTTCGCCGGCCGCGCGGGTGGACGAGTTGCCGCCGTTGCCGAGTATCTCACGACCGCTGTTCGATCCGAGGAGGGATTCTTCGCGCGCCATTTCGCGCCCGTCGGCGGTCGGATGTATTTCACGGACGAAAATGCGCGCCGCATTGACGCCGCTCGAAGCACGCTGCATGAGTGGCACGCTACGGGGATGGTCGACGACGATACGTTTTACGTCCTGCTGGCGGCGATCATCGAAGGGGCGGATCGCGTCGCGAACACCGCTGGCGTCTACGCTGCCTACATCAAGAAATGGCAGCCGAACGCGCTGCGGCCGTTCAGTATTACGCCGGAGCTGCCGGTGCCGTCACGGGCGCGATCAGTTGCGCATCAGGCGGATGCGATCGCAGTCGCCGCCGCTCTTGGCCCAATCGATTTGCTGTACGTCGATCCGCCGTACAACAATCGACAGTACGCCGGTTACTACCACGTGCCGGAGCTCATCGCGCGTGGGTGGTTCGACGCCACCGTTGAGCTGAGAGGGAAGACCGGACTCATCGCCGACCGGCAACAGCGGAGCGCATGGTGCTCGCGCCGGCACGCGCCTGGTGCACTGCGGGATCTACTCGCCGCGACCGGCGCGCGGCACGTTCTCGTCAGCTACAACAGCGAGGGTGTGATCGAAGATCGCGAGTTTCGCGCGATACTTCGCGACGCATCGCTGGACGGTCGCGTGCGACGGTCCACGCTGCGCTACAAACGATACCGCGCAGACAGTGACCGAGAGGGGCGCCGATACAAGGGCGACGAGGTCACGGAGCTGCTCTACTACGCGCGGCTTCGGTAGCATCGCTCCATGTAATTCCGGGGTTCGGACGGGCACCAGCAGTGCAACGTCGCCGGTTGCGCTGTTACGGAATTTTCGCCCATTCGTCAGACCCACGTGACTAACAACACAACTGCCAGACCGGCGGCGAGGCGCGCCCCACCAGCCCTATCGACGGCGCGCGAATCGGGTTACACTAGCGCCGTGAAGACGACGGCGCCGGCCTCTCCGACCGACCCATTGGAAGTAGATCAGGACATCATTTCGAGGGTCCTCGCGGGCAATCGGGATGCGTTCACGATCCTCATCAATCGGTACAGCGACCCACTGTACCGCCATGCGTTGGGAATGACCGGCAGCCCAGATGTTGCGGAGGACATTCTCCAAATGTCCTTCATTAAGGCGTACCAACACCTCGCGGAGGTGCGCGGACGCTTCGATGCCTGGGTGTTCCGAATCGTAGCGAACGGGTGCAAGGATTGGCTGAAGAACATTCGGCGCACGCACCTGAGCTACGACGAGGACGATCAGCCCTCCGGCTACTCGACTCCCGATGAGGAGTTGGACCGGACCGAGCTACGCTCGGATCTCGACAGAGCTCTCATGACACTCGCGCCATCGTTGCGAGAGGCGTTCGTGATGAAACACGTCGAGGGGCGTTCGTACGAGGAGATGGCCGATTTATTGGGTACCACCGTCGGAGCCCTGAAGATGCGCGTCCACCGCGCTCGCGAGGCGCTCCAGGCTCTTCTAGAGGAGAAATACGCATAATGCAAGACAACTTGAACGCACGCGATGGCAGCGGCGACGCGCGCCGCGAGCGGCCTCGCCGAGCCTCGGAGCAAGTGCAGCCGCTCAGCGACCGGGAAGTTCCGCTCGGTGTGACGGCGACGTCCGAGACGTCCGACATGATCAACAGCTGGCTCGATGGCGAAGCTCCGGAACCAGCCTCGTTGAGCGCGGATGCCGCGCGCCAGGTAGACCTCTGGCGTCGTATCGAACAAGAATCCGAGCGTCGCCGCCATATGGTGACGCCTGCACATGTGAAGGCACAGATCATGGCCGCGCTGCCCGCCGATCTCCCGCAGTTGGCGCTGCCGTGGTGGAAGAAGTCGATCCAGGTTTCGCCGGCGGTGGCGCTCGCGGCCGCCGCTGGCCTGGTTGCCCTTGGTGCGGCGATCGGCAATAGCATGAGAATTCGCTGACGCGCCGAGCGCGTGTGCGACAAAGAGGGCCGGTCCGCTGGACCGGCCCTCTTTCTCTTGACTCTCTTAACGCGGCTGGCTTCGCGGCGTCTGACACACGTGAAGGGTCTGGCGCCGGCAAACGCCACAAGCCAAGATGCCAGCCTTGTGAACGGTTGTGGGTGTGACGAACAATTTCAGCTGAAAGGGGGGTGTCATGCGAGCTCGTCTCGTCGCGGTTGCTGGAGTAATTGCCGTGCTGGCCGCCTGCGATCGATCGACTCCCGTCTCGCCGACCAGTGACTCGACCGAAGTAGTCGACCTGGTGCCGGACTACGCAGTGAGTCCAGCTGCTTCGGTCGATGCGGCTGGTATCGGATCCGCCGAGTTGCCGGATGCGCTCCGTCTGACCGTGGAGCAGAAAGCGGCGATCGTCGCGCTGCACGACGCGTTCATGGCCGCGACCGCGGCAGACGTCGCAGCGCTTCGAGCAATCGAGGTCGAAGCGAAAGCGGCAATCAGGGCGCGGAAGCCTCGCGACGACGTTCGCGCAATTCTCGCCAAGGGCGACCCGATTCGCGCCCGGCTCGACGCGGCGTTCAAGAAGCTGCAAGCCGACATCTGGGCAGTCTACACGCCTGAGCAGAGGGTATGGATCGAGGCCCATCGTCCGAGAGATTGCGGCGCGACCGCGGCGAAGCTGACCGACGATCAGGTGAAGCAGATCCGGGCGCTGGAGGACCAGTTCTACACCAGCGTGAAGTCTGACCTCGAGCTCATTCGGTCCATCGCGACCGAGGCGAAGCAGGCGAGGGAGGCGGGGAAGTCGCGCGACGAAGTAGCGACGATTCTCGCTCGCGCCATCGAGCCACAACGCCGTGTCGCCAACGCCGAACGAAAGTTGCAGGCCGACATCCTCGCGCTGCTCACGACGGAGCAACGCCGCGCGTGGTCATGTCGTCGAGGCTGAACTCCGCGAAACCGACTGGTAGCTGAAAAAACCGACGGGGGAGAGCATCGACTTCCTCCGTCGGTTTCACGTACCGGCGGCTACGCGCTCGAATATCAGCATGGCTACGCCGTCGCTGTAATAATCGGCGACGCGAGCCACTGGAGCGAAGCCCCAGCGCTCCAGCAGCGCCCGCCCACTCACGAACGCAGTCTCGTCAGGCAGCTCTGCGACCACGTTGCGCGCTCCCTGTTCCGCGAGCCGCGCGAGGGTAGCTTCGCAGATCGCGCTTCCAATACCGCGCGATCTTTCATCCAGCGCAACGGCCATGAAGTGGATTCGAGCGGTGCCAATCGTGCCTGCGACCTGACCAAACAGGCCGAACCCGACGACAGTACCGGCGCGCTCCGCCACAATCGCTTGAGATTCGTTCGCCTCGTCCTCGAGCGCCATGCGGAGCGCGTACGTCGCGACTTCTGCGAAGCGGCTCGTCGCGCAGGTCTGCGCGACGAGCCGCTCGAGAGTCTCCCGATCTGCAGAGCCCACCGACCGAAGCGACACATGCTCGGCATTGGACCGGAGGCGCATTGCAATAACGATGGATTATCTGGGACGGACCTACGCGCGGCCCAGCTGGACCTGCCGGACGTAGTGGATTTCCGGCAGGCTGCCTAACGTCTCGAGCACCGCCGAGTCGAGTCGGCCGTCCACGTTGACCACGGCGAGCGCATCACCGCCGGCGTCTACGCGGGACTGATGGTACCCCGCGATGTTGATGCCGGCGTCGCCCAACAAAGTTCCAACGCGGCCGATGACGCCAGGCACGTCTTGGTTCCGCAGGATAAGCAGCGTCCCGTGCGGAGCCATGTCGACTCTGAAATCGTCGATGCCGGTAATTCTCGGATGCGCATCGCCTAACAAGGCGCCGATAACGCGCGTGTCTCCGGCATCGGTCGTCGCCCGTATCTCTATCTGCTCGGCGAACGCGCCGCGCGAGTCCAACTGGATCTGGTCGACGCGGATGCCGTGAGCCGTTGCGACGTGAAGTGCGTTCACGGTGTTTACCGCACTCGAGCCGACGATTCGCGCCATGGCTCCGCAGAGTGCCGTCGCGGTAAGCAGACGGAGCCCGTTTGCGGCGGCTCCCGAGTAACGAACTTCGACGCGCACCAGCCCACCTTCGGCGAGGGCGGAAGCGAGCGTGCCGAGGCGCTCGGCCAGCCCGAGCAGTGGCCGGAGACGTCGCATCTCGTCCCCCCCGAGCCCAGGAGCGTTGACGGCCCGCGACAGATCACCGTCTATGAGCGCCGCACGCACGGCTTCGGCGATCTCGATCGCGACGTTCTGCTGCGCTTCGGCCGTCGACGCTCCGAGGTGCGGCGTAAGGATCACGTTGTCGAGCGACCGGAGCGGGTGATCGGCCGGCAGAGGCTCCTGCTCGAAGACGTCGAGCGCAGCGCCGCCGAGTCGTTTTTCCTGCAGTGCGCGAACGAGCGCCATCTCGTTCACCACACCGCCGCGCGCAGCGTTGACGATGACGGCCGTCGGCTTCATGAGCGCGATCTCGCGGTCGCCGAGGAGGCCGGCGGTCGCATCCGTGAGCGGGACGTGGAGCGAGACGAAATCGGCTCGACGAAGCACCTCTTCGAGCTCGACACGCTCGATACCTAACGTCAGTGCCCGCTCCGCAATGAGAAACGGATCGTAGGCCACGACCTGCATGCCGAACGCCCGCGCGCGCTTCGCGACCTCACCACCAATGCGGCCGGCGCCCACGAGGCCTAACGTTTTCCCGTACAGCTCCGTGCCACTGAAGCTTTTACGGTCCCACTGTCCGGCCTTCATGGAGCGGTCGGCCGCCGGGACACGTCGAGCCACCGCGAGAGTGAGCGCAAACGTCAGCTCGGCCGCCGAGATCGTGTTCCCAGCGGGCGCCGTCAGGACGGCGATGCCACGCTCCGTCGCGGCGTCGACGTCGATCGTGTCGACACCGACGCCGGCCCGGCCGATCACCCTGAGCCCGTTCGCCTGCGCGAGCGACTCCCGGGTGATCTGTGTAGCGCTGCGAACGAGCACCGCATCGGCCGCCGCTATCGCGGCAGCGAGGTCCGCCCCCTTGAGCCCCGGCTTGACGATCAGCTCGAAGCGCGAGTCATCACGAAGTGGCGCGAGGCCGTCGAGGGCAATCTGATCGGCGACGAGCACACGAAATTTTGTGCTCATGCGACGAGCACCTCACGAAGCGTCTCGAGCAGGACGTCCAGTTCCGCGACGGTATGATCGCCCATGTGGCCGATTCGGATCGATGTGTCCTTGAGCGTGCCATATCCGGCGGAAATCGTGAAGCCGCGGGCCTTCATTGCCTTGTTGACCGCGTCGCCGTTGTGAGTCGGCGGAAGCGCGACGCACGTGACGGTGGGCGAGCGCGATCCTTCCGGCGACAGAACGGAAATGCCAACGCCGGAGTCGCGCAGCTCGTCCACCCACGTCCACGTGCGACGTGCCATGGCCGCGTGCCGGTCCCAACGGGCCTCGATGGTTTCCTGTCGGATATCCGCGAGCTGCGCAGCCAGCGCGTAGAACAGCGACAGGGCCGGTGTGTTAGGCGTCTGATTCTTCCGGATCGACTTGTCGAACTCGACGAGATCGAAATAGATGCCGCGATCGCGCTTGGACTTGGCTCGGTCGAGCACCGTGTCGCGGGCAACCGCGAACGCCAACCCTGGGGGAAGCGCGAGTGCCTTCTGCGACCCGGTGAGCACGAAATCGAGCTCCCAGGCGTCGCTCTCGACGGGAGCACCTGCGATCCCGGTGACGCTGTCGACGAGAAGCGTCACGTCGCCGGCCCCGTGCGCGACACGCGCCAGGTCCGCGATCGGATTCAGTGCACCCGTCGACGTCTCCGAATGCACCACGGTTACGGCATCGAATCCGCCGCCCTTCAGTGCGTCGGCGAGCATCTCCGGTGTATGTGCCTGTCCCAGCGGGACCGACAATGCCTCCGCCTCGACACCACACGCGCGTGCGATCTGGAAAAATCGCTCACTGAACGCGCCGTTCACGAGGGAGAGAACCCGGGAACGCACGCCGTTCCGAATGGCGCCTTCCATCAGCCCAGTCGCCGAGCAGCTCGCGATGTAGACCGGGCGCGTAGTTCGAAAGACGTACTGAAGATCCGGCTCGATGCGGGCGATCAGATCCTCCATCCCTTTGCCTCGATGGCCGATCATCGGTTGCGTCATCGCCTCCAGGATGCCGGGACGAACCTCCGTCGGTCCGGGCAAAAAGAAGCGCCCGAACGCGCGTTGGGTGTTCGGTGAGCCAAGGGCGGTGGTTTGTTGTACCGTCATATGTGGCGGCGAGATCTCGGGGGTCAGTGCTTCGTGGCCGAAGCGCTCAGCGCTTGGCCACGCGCGTATAGAAAGCGATGAGGTGCTTGAACAAGCTCGTCCACGTCCAGCGCGAGTGGAAGGAGCGGAGCCAGGGAGTTTGCGCGAACGACGACATCAGCGACTGCGACAACGGCGGGGCGGTCCACTACTCCGGCGAAGGCGACAAACATGTCGACCGCAGGGCGCGCCTCGAGGTCGGTGATGCCATCGCCGACCATCATTGCCGGGCGATCGATGTTCCAGCGCTCGATTGCGATGCGCTTGCCCCCGGCAGTCGCAAGGGGAGAGGCGTCGTCGAACCCGGCGTATGAGCCATCGTCGGCGAAGGAGATGTCCACCGCGTCCACCCGGCTCGCGGGCACATCGAGCGCCGTGGCGACCGCGAGAACGGCTGGTAACAATCCTCCGGACACGATGCGAACGTCGACCCCCGCCGCGCGCAGTGCGGCGACCGTCTCTCGCGCGTCGGGTACCAGCCGCGCGACGTACTGCAGTCCCAGGGCAACGATGGCAGCGCGTGTCGGACGCACGAGGTCGAGTCGACGTCCGTACACTTCTTCCAATGGAATCACCCCGCGCATTGCGGCGTCGGTCAACTGCGCCACGTCCTCCCGACAGTGCACGGCCAACTCATCGATGCCCTCGATTGCGGACAGCGTGGAATCGCAATCGAAGATCATCGTCCGGAACCGTGGCATGCCTCGCGAGCCCGCAGCGTCTACAGGTGAATCGGGCGGCCGAGGACGCCTAACGCTGCTTCCTTCACGGCCTCGGAGAGCGTGGGGTGCGAGTGCACCGTGATGCCGATGTCCTCGGACGACCCGCGGTATTCGAACGCGAGCACGACCTCCGCGCACAGCTCGGAAACGTTAGGCCCGATGAGATGCGCGCCCAGTAGTTCGTCCGTCGTCGCGTCGGCGATGAACTTCACGAAGCCACTCGTCTCACCCATGGTCCGGGCACGGCCGTTCGCTGAGAAGGGAAACTTCCCGACCTTATACGCGCGGCCGCTCTCCTTCACTTCGTGCTCGGCGAGTCCGACGCTCGCGATCTCCGGCCACGTGTATACGATGGATGGCATTGATCGGTAGTGCATTTCCGACGGCTTGCCGGCGATGACCTCGGCGGCGATGACGCCCTCTTCTTCGGCCTTGTGCGCGAGCAATTTTCCGCCAACCACGTCACCGATCGCGAATACGCCCGGCAGGTTCGTGCGCATCGCGTGGTCGACGAGAATCTCACCGCGCTTACCGACATTCAGGCCGAGCGCGGCGGCATCGATGCCCGTGATGGAGGAACGGCGCCCAATCGAGACCAGCACGTAATCGGCCTCGAGCGTCTCCGATGTTCCGTCCTTATCGGTCTGGACGAGCACGCGATCGGCTTCGATGGTTGCGCCGGTCACTTTCGTTCCGGCGCGGATCTCCAGACCCTGCTTGCGAAAGACCTTGTCGGCTTCCTTCACGACGTCGGCATCCATGCCGGGCAGGATCGTGGGCATGAGCTCGACGACGGTAACCTTGGCGCCCAATCGTCGCCACACCGAGCCCAGCTCTAGACCGATCACACCACCGCCGATCACCACGAGGTGTTTCGGAACCTCGCCGATGGTCAGCGCGCCGATGTTCGATAGCACGCGGCGCTCATCGAACTTGAGAAACGGCAGCTCGATGGGCACGGAGCCAGTCGCAATGATGACGTTCCTGGCCTGATACGTCGTGACCGAACCATCGCTGCCAGCGACCTCGACGAGGTTCCCAGGTCGCAAGGTGCCGCGGCCTTTCGCCCAGGTGACCTTGTTCTTCTTGAGGAGAAACTCAACGCCTCGCGTGTTCTGGGCGACGACCTCCACTTTGCGGTTCATCATCGTCGGCAGATCCACCTTCACGCCGTCGAAGTTGATCCCGTGGTCGGCCGCATGTACGCGAGCGAACTCGTAGTGCTCGGATGACTGAAGCAGTGCTTTGGAGGGAATGCAGCCGACATTGACGCACGTACCGCCGAGCGTTTTGTCCATCTCGACGCAAACCGTCTTCAGGCCGAGTTGCGCGGCGCGGATCGCGGCGACATAGCCGCCGGGACCGCCGCCGATGACAACGACGTCGGCCGTTTCGCTAGCGTTTGCCATGTTTCATTGGGGCACAAGGGGAAGCGGAAAAAAGTAGCGGGTACGGCCACCGAAGGCGACCGTACCCGCCGCTCCCCCCTCAGGGAGCCCCATCAGCGCCGCCGGAGTCGGCGGCTTCAATTACACGTGTGCTTCGGTGTCAGCGCGGACTGCCACGAATTTTCCTTCGCGCAGCGGCCGGTATCCGCGTACGAGTCGCGTGTTGAACTTGCCCGAAATCTTCCCGTCGACGCGACGACCCTCGAACACCGTCACCACTTCGGCGTTCTCACGCGGATCGAAATACGGCCCGACCATCGCGACGAACGTGCTCTGACTTGCTTCGAGCAGCTTGGCACCGGTAGGCGGGATGTCCTTCGTCATGAAGAACAAGAACCGTCCTACAACTGACGCGTCCACCGACGCATCGCGAATCAAGGTGAACGGAACGCTGACGTCCTCGTCAGCCGCCATCAGATGTCCGCGCCAGACTCCGGAAAGGGCCGACATGATTGGCGGCCTGAAGCTTCCGCGCGCGGGCGGTATTGGCGTAAACGCGAATGAAGTTGAAGACTTGCCCATCTGGCTACTCCTGTCACCGCTCACTACGAGATACCTGTCGAAAAGTGTCGGCTCTCGGCATCAGCCCCTCCGAGGGCTCCCGACAGTCGCAGCATCGCGCGCCCGTCTCACTCTCTGTTGCTCATTGGATGCAGTTCGACGGAAAAGGGTTTGCCTCGAGACGGAAATCCCCGATGAAAAAACCCGGGATGCATCACTCACGAGGAGCGTGCATCCCGGGGAGAGCCGGAGTGCGGTGCGGGCGCTGCGTTAGTTGATCAGCATCGTCGCGGGATCTTCCATCAACTCCTTCACGCGCACGAGGAACAACACCGCCTGCTGCCCATCGATGATTCGGTGATCGTACGAGAGCGCCACATACATCATGGGCCGAATCTCGACCTTGCCGTTGATGGCAACGGGGCGATCCTGAATCTTGTGCAGTCCGAGAATGGCGACCTGCGGATAGTTGATGATGGGTGTCGACACCAGTGAACCGAACACGCCGCCATTCGTGATGGTGAACGTGCCGCCGGTGAGATCGTCCATCGTGAGCTTGCCGTCGCGCGCGCGCTTTGCGATCGCGGCGATGTCGCTCGAGACCTCGACCATGCCTTTGCGATCCGCGTCCTTGATGTTCGGCACAACCAGACCGGCATCGGACGCGACGGCGATTCCCATGTTGACGTAGTGCTTGTAGACGATCGAGTCGCCATCGATCTGCGCATTGACGACTGGGTACGCCTCGAGCGCCTGACACGCGGCCTTCACGAAGAACGGCATGAAGCTGAGCTTCACTCCACGCTCCTTCTCGACACGCTCCTTGATGCGTTCGCGGAGCGTGCTCACCGCCGACATGTCGATTTCGTTGAACGTCGTCAGGTGCGCTGTCGCGTGCTGCGCTTCGAGGAGATGTTCGGCAATGCGCTTGCGGCGCGTCGACATCTTCTCGCGCGTTTCGCGCGCGCCCGCGGGAGCGGGTGGGGTCGGCGGCTTGCTCGGGGCGGTCGCTGGCCGTGGGGCCGCTTCGACAGCTGGCCGCGCCGCGGGTTGTGAGCCGGCGCCATCACCACGTTGTGTGTTGGGCGGCGTTGCGCGGTCGGCCTGTTCGATGACATCCGGCTTGCTGACTACACCGCCTCGACCGGTTCCGGTGATGCCGCCGAGATCGACTCCGCCTTCAGCGGCGATGCGCCTGGCCGCAGGCGATGCCTTGACGTCAACGGGCGCCGCGGCTGGAGCGGGCGTAGCAGCGGGGTCGACTTGAGCCGCGTTCCGCTGCGGCGTCGGAGCTTCAGCGGGCGCGGGCGCGGCAGACGCACCTGCTGCTGTCTCGTCGATCTCGCCAAGGACGTCATCGACGGCGACGACATCACCGTCGTGCTTCACTTGCCGAGCGAGCACACCCGCTTTGAGCGCGGGCACCTCGACGGTAACTTTATCCGTCTCCAATTCGACCAGAGTGTCGCCTGCAGCGACCGCATCCCCCTCCTTCTTGAGCCATCGAGCGACCGTCGCTTCGACGATCGATTCTCCGAGAGGGGGCACCTTGATCGATATCATTCCGCGAATCCAGTGACCGGTATGGTTGTCGCCACCCGGAAAGCGCGCGCGTTTCTCGAGACAGGCGAAGTGTGGGCGGAATATAACCGTCGAGGAACGTCGTGCGAGCGCTAACGATCGACACGCACGGCCAGCTCGATCAGCTCGCATTTCGAGACGATGTTGCCGTGCCGGAGATTGCGTCGCCCGACGATGTGCGGATTCGCG
>Ga0207650_10002993_pt1 | contig 11654 bp, 11 predicted proteins | sample KBSS63metaG_FD_184325 | JGI IMG/M metagenome (GOLD analysis project Ga0207650, IMG submission 184325) | Switchgrass rhizosphere microbial communities from Kellogg Biological Station, Michigan, USA - KBS S6-3 metaG (SPAdes) (version 2) | ecosystem: Host-associated > Plants > Roots > Rhizosphere...
CAACTTGCGTTAACAGGCTGATATTTATTTCCCATAGAATTACAGAATGTACAAGTGAGTGACACAACAAGTGCTGATAGTAGCAATGCAGACGGTTGCAAAATCAATCATAATTCAAAAACCAAATTTCCAATATGGTTGATTTCTTGCAAAATATTAATAGCACTTTTCTGTTACTTCTTTTTAATTGATTGACTTATACTCAGCCTTATATCCTACTAATGCGCCAATGGGTGAAAGCAGCAAATAAGCAATATATTGTAACGGCCATGGCGGACTGGCCAGGCGTATTTCGTCTTTATGGGCCATCATAATAACCGAAGCATGAATAAGGTTTGGAATACCTTTTTTATTTAATTTGCCCTCACGTGATAAGGCAAAGAAAGTTTCGAAAAAGCCGGCAATATTTAGAGCAGGCGAAAAACGTTGAATGTGATGCGCTTCGGTTGGTCCTTCATTCCAAAAACAGTGGGGTACACCTGTCGGAATTGTTATGTTTTCACCTGCGCTGACCTTTACTTCTTTGCTATCCACTAAGAAATGAAGTGTCCCTGATAAAACCTCGCAAAAGCTCTCCTGTTTTGGATGAACGTGTACCGGTTCCCTCTCGTCCGATTTCGGATTTTTGCACTCAATTTCTAACAACGCCCCATTTGTTTCTGCACCCGTTTTGCGGAAGATCATGACCTGCCCTGTTCGGGCATTGATAATTTTGTCACCCTGCCTGATCATAGTTTTTGATAAAGTTCAAACTACGAATGTTACCGGATGTTAACATTTGGTAAGATATTCCCGTCCCCTGCAAGTTTACGTCGAATGCGACTTAATGATTCAGGAGTAATACCGAGATAAGCTGCTATGTCATAATTAGGAACGCGTTGTATAATCTGAGGATATTCTTTCAACATGCGCAGGTACTTTTCTTCTGCGCTTTCAGATTTGTCCTTGCCGGTTCTTTCAAGCGCTTTAATATAAGCCCTTTGGGTTTTTAAAGCAAAGCAGGAACGGAATGCTTCCGAATTAGTCATCCATTTCTCAAACTCATCTCTGCCTATGCAAATTAATTCGGAAGGTTCCAGAGCCTGCAAAAAAGTGGCAGCAACCTTCCGGTTTAAAAAACTTTCCAGGTCACTGATCCACCAATCTTCAAAAGCAAAGTGAATGATACTTTTTTTTCCATTCGCCAATAACTGAAAATAACTGAAACAACCTTTGTTGACATAAGCTATTTGCTTACAAATTTGCCCTTCCCTTAAAAAAAATTCTTTATTGTTTAGTGTGATGTATTTAAAACTATCTAGGATCTGCACCTCTTCCTGTGGCGTGATTCCTGGAGCAGAATGTATAAAATTTAAAAATGTTTCAGATTGTATCATGGCGTATTTACAGGTAATCTAAAGGCAAAATCTAAAACAGTCTAAGGAATTCACTCCGCTATAAATATACGAATCAAATGTAGGTCCTCTAAAGGGAAAACAGTTAGTTTAAAATCAGTGATTCTTTTTCAAACTTTCGTAAAATAAAAATTTGGATTGACTGCACATTATAATGGTCATAATAAATAGCGTAATAAGCAAACTTAAGTATGCAAGGAGCAGCAATTTGGCTGAGCACTATTACTCATACTTCAAAAACAAAATATCCACCCTATTCAATTCTGAAGGAGTTGAGGTCGTAGTTCGAACCCTAATCGGAGTCCTGCCACTGGTATCAATCTTAGTAGTTGTTTCAATGCTGTTCCCATTCGCTATTACATAGTCCTGGAATAAAACGGCATCGGCGCCCTTTTCCTTTGCCTTTTCAGTAGCTAACTGTTGTACTTTTTCAAAGTTGATCGTCAGTCCTGTTTCATAATACGACTTGCCCATGATGGTGTAAGCCCTTTTTATCGCTGAGGCGTCAACATATACATCTACAGTTTTTGTGGGTCTGAAAGAATTGCCAAGATAGCTGAGTCGATTCTGGGGAAAACAAGAAAAAAGAAAGATTGAAATTATCAAAGGGTAAAATCTGGTCATAAGCTTTTTTTTATTGGTTAGGAATGCTAACCAAATTTGAAAAAGCTAATGAAAAACTGGTGTTAATGCGGCTATAGTAAAACGTTAAAGCCCAGGCCCATCCCGACCTTCCCGGTGGGAAGGCCAGCTACGCACAGCCCTTGCTTATTTGACGCTAACAAAAGACCCTCAACACTTTTCAGCTTTGAAAGCTTTTCATTTCCTAAAATGAATGATGAACTATAAGGGTCTGTGTAAAGCGAAGTCCCTCCACCGGAGGTCCCGATAGTTATCGGGATTAGGGAGGCCTTTATGCCCCTCCACCGGAGGGGTTTGCGGAGGCCTCATCGGTTGGTGGAACTAAAGTTGGCGCCTCATCGTGAGTCAGTTCTTCCATATTTCGGTCGTTGGCAATTTTGCCGGTTTCTTCCAGCATACGCATGTCTTTGGCATCACGTAAAAATTCAGAGGCGAAGATGAATTCATTAAGCCGTTCATTCTTACTGAAAATAATTTCTTTGTTATTCCCTTCCCACTCTTTGTGGCCCTTGTACATATAAATAATGTTATCACCTATTTCCATTACACTATTCATATCGTGAGTATTGACAACAGTAGTGATGTTGTATTCAAGTGTAATCTCTTTTATAAGCTGGTCTATCAATCCAGAGGTTTGCGGATCAAGGCCGGAATTTGGTTCATCGACAAATAAATATTTTGGATTAAGTACAATTGCCCTTGCAATACCTACACGTTTCATCATACCACCACTCAGTTCTGCAGGGAATTTTCGGTTGGCACCGTTCAGATTTACTCTCTCCAATACTTCATTTACCCTATCAAGCTTTTGTTTGTGTTTGAATTTGGTAAACATATCCAGGGGGAAAATGATATTCTCTTCCACCGTCATGCTGCTGAATAAAGCGGAGCCCTGGAAAAGCATACCGATTTGTTTTCTAATTTCTTTTTTTTGATCAACAGTCATTGTTGTAAAGTCTTCACCATTGTACATGATCTGGCCGCTATCAGGTTGAAACAAACCGATGAGGCATTTCATAAAAACGGTTTTACCACTGCCGCTTGAACCGATAATAAGATTGCATTTACCGGGTTGCATAGTGGCGCTCACGCCGTCTATTACGATCTTATCGCCAAAACCTTTCTTTATGTTTCTTACTTCAATCATATTCTAAATTTCGTACGAGTGCGGAATAAAACGATGTTTTTCAAAGAAAATAAAAACTTCTTTCAAATAAAAAGTAAGAATACGCCTGACCTTTATTTTATTTACAACAGTAATGCCGAAAGAACATAATCTGCAAGTAAAATTGCAATGCAGCTGACTACTACCGAGCGGGTGCTGGCACGTCCGATCTCAAGAGAGCCACCCTGCACGTGATAGCCATAATATGATGAAATGCTTGAAATAAGGAAGGCAAATGTGTATGCTTTCACCAATGCAAAAAAGGTATTATAAGGAATAAAATCAGTAAGCAGTCCTTTATCGTAATCATTGGCTGAAATAATATGTGCCATGGTTCCGGCTATACGTCCTCCCCATAAACCTAATGCAGTTGCCAGTACCACCAACATAGGAATTACCAGTAGAGCAGCAAGTATTTTTGGAAGCACCAGGTACGCTTTTGTGTTTATGCCCATGATCTCTAATGCGTCAATTTGTTCCGATACCCGCATATTACCCAACTCACCGGCAATTTTACTTCCCACCACGCCTGCCAATACAATACAAACAAGTGTAGGGGCAAATTCCAGGATAACGGTATCTCTAACGATCTGCGAAATGGTATAACGCGGAATAAAAGGAGTTGTTAGCTGGTAGGCGGTTTGAACCACTGAAACTGCACCAATAAAAACAGAGATGATGGCAACAATACCCAGGGAGCCAATCCCGATTTCCGAACATTGATGCATGAATTCCTTCCAATACATTTTGCCGTTCTCCGGTTTGGTGAACATGCCTTTTATCATCAAAAAAAACTTTCCTAATTCACTAAAAAAGGTCATAACAATGGCTTTTTTTCTATTGGCAATCTGTAAATCAATATAAAATCAATCGCTCATCAATCCAATCGAACGTTCACTTCCTTTCTTTTTTTTAGGCGCTTCCACCATGGCGACCTCTTGATCTCTTCTTCAGTTGCAGCCTGGCTATTTATTTGTGCGTCCACAACCGAAATGATTGCCATGTTTACAATATTTCGAACTGAACTTCCCAACTGCAATACATGTACTGGTTTTTTTAACCCCAATAATATAGGGCCAATTGCATCTGATTGTCCAACTTCTTTCAATAAATTATATGCAATGTTTCCTGATGAAAGATTCGGGAAGATGAGGGTGTTCACATCTTTGTCAACCAATTCACTGAATGGATAGTTTTCTTTTAAAAGTTCATTGTTAAAAGCCACAGCCGCCTGCATTTCTCCATCAACTATCAGTGAAGGCATTTTTTGTTTTACCAACTTTTTTGCTTCAGCCACCAATCTTGCTTCTGGCGAATTGCTGCTTCCAAAGTTTGAATAACTCAGCATGGCGATTCTTGGAATAATATTAAAATTCCTGATTTCTCTCGCCGCCAATAAAGTGATCTCCGCCAATTCTTCTGCAGTAGGATTGAAGTTGACAGTAGTATCTGCTAAAAAGATCGGGCCTTTTTTTGTCAGCATTAAATACATGCCAGCAATACGGTTGACACCTTCTTCAAGTCCGATGCAATGCAATGCCGGACGAATTGTATCCGGATAATTTTTTACAAGACCGGAAATCATGGCATCAGCATCACCCATTTCCACCATCATGCAACCAAAGTAGTTGCGGTCCTTCATTACTTTTTTTGATTCGTAAAAATTAAATCCTTTACGCTGACGTTTTTTGAAGAAGAGTTCACCATATTGATTTCTTTTTTCTTCCATTGCATCACTGCGCGGATCAAAAATGGGAATGCCTTCTATATCAATTCCATTAGCTTGTGCCAAATTGCGGATCTTATTTTCATCGCCCAGCAAAATAGGATAACCAATTCCTTCATCAAACACAACCTGTGCGGACTTTAAAATTTTGACATTATCGGCTTCCGCAAAAACAATTCGTCTTGGATCTTTCTTTGCTTTATTACCAAGTATTCGCATTACCTGGTTATCCAAACCAAGTCGCTTATTTAAATCCGTTACATAACCATCCCAATCGGTAATTGGTTTTTGTGCAACACCACTTTCAATAGCTGCTTTGGCTACAGCCGGGGCCACCGTGGCAAGCAACCGGGGATCTAATGGTTTTGGAATAATATAATTCGGTCCGAAAGTTATATTACTGGCATTGTAAGCGAGATTAACAATGTCCGGAACAGGTGTTTGTGCTAAGTCGGCCAAAGACTTTACTGCAGCCAGTTTCATAGCCTCATTAATTTGTGTTGCCCGCACATCCAAAGCTCCACGAAAAATGTAAGGGAAACCGAGAACATTATTTACCTGGTTAGGATAATCACTTCTACCTGTTGCCATAATGATATCGCTTCGTGCAGAAGTGGCATCACTCCATGAAATTTCAGGATCGGGATTGGCCATTGCGAAAACAATCGGATTCTTTCCCATGCTTTTTACCATATCTACGGTAACCACATTGCCTACACTTAAACCAATAAAAACATCGGCGCCTTTCATAGCCTTATCAAGGGTAGTATCTTCTTTTGCGTTGGCAAATTTTTGCTTGAAACCTTCGAGGTCCGTTCGGCCGGCATAAAGCGAACCTTTACGATCGAAAATGCAAAAGTTTTCTGGTTTTGCTCCCAGTGAAACATATAGCTGAATACAAGCCATTGCGGCTGCGCCAGCGCCATTTACTACAAAGCGAACTTTATCAATCTTCTTTTTCTGCACCTGTAATGCATTCAGCAATGCTGCTGCGCTAATGATTGCAGTGCCATGCTGATCATCGTGCATCACAGGAATAGTAAGTTGCTCACGCAATTCCTTTTCTATGTAAAAACATTCAGGTGCTTTGATATCTTCGAGGTTGATTCCACCAAAAGTTGGTTCAAGTGCTCTTACGATCTCAACAAATTTTACAGGATCTTTTTCATTGATCTCAATATCGAAAACATCAATGTCAGCAAAAATTTTAAATAGAACCCCCTTGCCTTCCATTACAGGCTTCCCTGCTTCGGGGCCGATATCACCCAACCCCAATACCGCTGTACCATTGCTTATCACAGCAACTAAATTTCCTTTGGCAGTATAACGGTAAACATTTTCTTTATTGGCTGCAATTTCTTTACAGGGTTCTGCTACACCTGGCGAATAAGCCAGTGAAAGGTCTCTTTGGGTTTTGGTTGCTTTAGTTGGTACTACTTCTATTTTTCCCGGACGGCCTTTTTCGTGGTACTCCAACGCATCTTTCTTCCTGAGTTCTTTTGCCATGAATTTTTTTGTTTTTTGAACCAGCCAACATTACTCCTATAAAGCGTCTGTTGCGTCGCACTCTTGTACGGCTGGCTCTCTATTCAAATTTGGACAAAAATAAGCACTATCCACTGAGTGTTGGAATACACTTGTTTTGAGGTCAATCGAAAAAATGCTCACGATCATTTACTAACAGATAATTCTACAATGTATGGTGATTGTGGGTTTAAGCCGGGATATGGAAAAACGGAAAGCAATTTGATCGTATAATCTGATAGGGTAGTGTCATTTTTAAAAGTGGGAGGACTATTAAGGGTTGATAATTTGAAAGATTGTTGTACTCCTGCGCTGTGCAATGAAAGCTTAACTGTTGCTTCTCCCTGCCAAACGCAATTGGCATTTGCCGGACATCTGCTATCAGATAGCAGTGAATCAAAACAGATTTGAACGGTTTGGCCATTTAAGACGGTATCACCACAATGATTGATCTCAATAAAAGGAAATTGATATACTCTTTCTTCAACCGGCTTACCGCAGGAAATTAATGTAATCGCAAGAACAAGTAGTGAAGGCAATATGGCCCGCATAGCTTTTTTCGAATTGACAAGCAAAATGCACAAAGCGTTACACAAAATTAAATATCCGGCTTTGCCGAAGCGCCAAGCCAGGCCATCATACCAATTCCAATTTCAATGGCATCTTCGTCGATATTAAAGAGAGGAGTATGTACGCCTGATGTGATACCTTTTAATTTATTGCCGGTTCCTAACCTGAAAAAGCAACCGGGTATTTGTTGTGAATAATAACCAAAATCTTCCGCGCCCATTCTTACTTCGGTTTCTTCAATATTATGAGAGCCCATGTAATGTTCTGCAATTTTTACTGCCCTGTCATTGAGTTGTTCGTTGTTGTAAACAGTTGGATAACCCACATCGATATGTAAGTCAATTTCGGCTCCCATAGAATGAACAAGCTCTGTTGACAGTTTTCGAATGATATCATGGGCCCTGAATCTCCAATCCTCATCCATTGCGCGGAAAGTGCCCATCAATTTTACTTCGGAAGGAATCACATTTGTAGTGTAGCCGCCCTGGAATGAAGTAATAGACAGTACTGATGGTTGCAAGGGACTAATATTTCTGCTTATTACTTGTTGTAAGGCAACAATAAGATGCGAAGCAATTAAAATGGTGTCAGCTGTTAACTGTGGCGCCGCTGCATGACCTCCCTTACTTTTAATGGTGATATAAATTTCATCAGCACTGGCCATTACCTTGCCCGAACGAAAACTTAACCTGCCAACTTCCAATTGCGGATTAACATGCAATGCAAAAATTCCTTGTGGTTTAGGGTTTTCTAAAACGTTTTCTTTGATAAGTAAACTTGCTCCTCCTGGATTTTTCTCCTCGCCTGGCTGAAAAATTAATTTTACTGTTCCTTCCCATTCATTTTTTGTTTCCGATAAAATTTTTGAAGCGCCTAATAAACAGCTTGTATGAACATCATGTCCGCAGGCGTGCATCAGTCCTTTCTTTGTTGATTTATAGGGAACATCATTTTGTTCTTCGATAGGTAATGCATCCATGTCGGCACGAAGTGCCACAATTCTCGAATCCGGATTGTTCCCTTTAATCAATCCAATAACTCCGGTCGTAGCTTTTACTTCAAATGGAATATTATATCCGGATAATTTTTGCTGAACAAATTTTGAAGTTTCAAATTCCTGGTAACTCAGTTCAGGGTGTGCATGCAAATGACGGCGCACATTAACAAATTCCGGAGCATACTGCCTTGCTAAATCTTTTATTTTCTGTTGAAGCATAATAATCGGACTTCGATAAATGAATCCATGAATCTAAATCATTAGTTCGTGTAATTCTCCCAAAATTGTATTATCGGGCCCAAAAATAAAAAACCATCCGCGAAAGGCAGATGGTAACAGCGTTCGTTTTTGATTATTAGTTATTTTCTAAGTCCTTCTCGGGGGTGATTTCAATTGTATCAGCCATAATAAAAACGCCTTTTGGAAAGTAATACCCGAGAGTTTTTTGATATTGCTGCGCTTCCTCCCTTGTTTTGAAATTTCCAACCTTCAATTTGAAATAAGGAGACTGGTATACCAGGTAGGCCTTCAACTCGGGAAAGTTGGTGTAAACTTTTGTTTTAGCTGCAATGGCATCATCTCTTTTATTGGTGTTGATCACTAATAGACGATAACCTCTGGCTGTTCTTGCATTAGCCTTCCTGATAGCTGCATTGACCTCACCTTGTTTTTTCAATAGTAAATCAATGCGGGGATCTTTATGAACAACAACGGAAGATGTGTCTTGTGCTGACACACAGACGGCTATCACCATAAGTGAAACGAAAAGAAAATATTTCATAATAAGCGAGCGAATGTTCAAAAATCTAACCAAAAAAGTACAAGAGGTTCAAAAAGTTCAAGACGTTCAAAAGTTCAAGAAGTTCAAAAAGTACCCCCTATCAATACCCACCACCTCCTGAACCGATGTTTTCGATAGGATGCCAGGTTGTTTTGATTTCCTCTGTGTCTAAAATAAAATAAGGTGATTGTCCCTGCTCACTGAACCAGTTGATGTCTTTATGAACAATAATTCTTTTTACATTGGCTGCGCCCTTTGTCTGCAGGTCCTTTTGAACCGTGTTATCGCTACCACAATAAACGACAGCATTTACATCCATATGAGCGGCAAACTGCGTGGCCAATTCTGAAACCTTACCAGTTAGAATATTTACCACACCACCAGGAACATCGGAGGAATTGATTACTTCAGCAAATGTTATAGAACAAAGAGGTTTAGTTTCAGATGCTAAAACAATACAAGAATTGCCTCCGGCAATAACAGGAGCGATCACCGAAACCAATCCAATCAAAGAACTGTCTTGTGGAGCAATAGCAGCCACCACACCCGTCGGCTCAGGAACAGAAAAATTAAAATGAGAAGACGCTACTGGGTTCACCGTTCCAAAAATTTGTTGGTACTTGTCGCACCACCCGGCATACCATATTAATCTATCAATAGAAAGGTTTACTTCTTTTTGTGCCTGCGATTTGCTTGTATCCTGCTGAATCAGTTCTTCGATGAATTGTGCCTTTCTGCCTTCCAGCATTTCAGCAATGCGATACAGAATTTGCCCCCGGTTGAAAGCTGCTCTTGCTGACCAGCCCTTAAATGCATTTCTTGCGGCAACAACTGCATCACGAATATCTTTTCGTGAACTCAAACAAACGTTGGCAAGTTGGTCACCCTTGTTGTTGGTGGCAACATAATAGCGTCCGCTTTCCGTTCTTGGAAATTGTCCGCCTATATAAAGTTTGTAGGTTTTTAAAACTTCAACACGTTTGTTGGAGATTGGTTGTTCAATGCCGTTTTCGCTGATAGTGATGTTTGAGTTTTTTGGATGAGGCATTTATTTTTAAGTTTAAAGGTTCAATATGTCCAAGTTCCATAGGTCCAAGTTCAATACGTTCAATAAGTTCAAAAGTTCAACAGTTGAAAAATGAGTTGACTATAATGATTTAATGGGTTCTCTGTTATTATATTTCACACCTTTATAATTTGAATTTTCTAAAGACTGAATTAATTTTTGGATCAGGCTACTAATTCTCATAGCGTGATTGGACAAGTCATCAAATTCCTGTTGATTGATATAATCCCGATCGAGTGCCCGGTATAATTGTGATCTCGTCTCACCACAGGAACCTTTGGCTATGTATAAAAACTGAACAAATTCCTTGTTTCCGTTTCTTTCAAATCCTTCAGAAATATTATCCATAATGGATCCAGCTGATCTTTCTATTTGCGAAATCAATTTATAGTTGTGTTTAAATCTTCCTGAATCAATAAGCTTTCCAATATTTCGATTTAGAATTCTTGCTTCTTTCCATGAAATGATATCCTCAAAACATTTAATAGTACTCATATTAACTTATTCTACTTTTTGAACTTCTTGAACTTTTTAAACTTTTTGAACCTCTTAAACCTTCACGTAAGCGCCCAACCCATGCAACCCACCTTCACGTCCATACCCGCTTTCTTTATAACCTCCAAAAGGTGAAGTGGGATCGAACTTGTTGTAGGTATTTGCCCAAATAACACCGGCTCTCATTTTAGTTGTGAGGTTAAAAATTTTAGATCCTTTGTCCGTCCAAACACCTGCACTTAAACCGTAGGGCGTATTGTTTGCTTTTTCAATCACTTCTTCATCGGTTCTAAAAGTTTGAATGGCCAGCACAGGACCAAAAATTTCTTCCTGCGCAATGCGGTTGCTTTGAGCCACATTGGTAAATATTGTTGGCCGGCAAAAAAATCCTTTTCCAGGAACATTGCACCCGCTTTGGTAAAATTCTGCTCCTTCTTTTTTACCAAGTTCAATGTATTTATTTATTATATCCAACTGGCTTTTTGAATTGATGGCTCCGATATCTGTGTTTTTGTCCAATGGATCCCCAACGATCAGTGTTTCAATTCTGTCCTTGAGTTTTCTGAGTACGGTATTGTAAACCGATTCCTGTACAAACAATCTTGAACCAGCACAACAAACATGTCCCTGGTTAAAATAAATCCCATTGATGATGCCTTCCACCGCCTGGTCAAGTGGTGCATCTTCAAAAATGATGTTGGCGGCCTTTCCGCCCAATTCGAGTGTTAATTTTTTATCTGTTCCTGCAACAGCACGTTGAATTATTTTTCCAACTTCTGTTGAACCTGTGAATGCAATTTTATCAATGCCGGGATGATTAACAAGCGCAGCACCTGTATCACCAAAGCCGGTAATGATATTTACCACACCTTCCGGCAATCCACTTTCCTGGATAATTTCTGCAAGTTTTAACGAAGTAAGAGGAGTTGTTTCCGCAGGCTTCAAAATCAGAGTATTTCCTGCTGCCAATGCAGGTGCAATTTTCCAGGCTGCCATTAATAATGGAAAATTCCATGGAATGATTTGTCCTGCCACACCAAGCGACTGCGGATTTCTATTTGGAAACGCATATTCAAGTTTATCTGCCCAACCTGCATAATAAAAAAAATGATTTGCTGCTAATGGTACATCCACATCTCTCGACTCACGAATGGTTTTTCCGCCATCAAGGCTTTCAATCACTGCAAACTCTCTGGCACGTTCCTGTATCATTCTGGAAATGCGGTAAATGTATTTCGCTCTCTCCTTGCCAGGCATTTTTTTCCAGTACCTGTCGTACGCAGTTCTTGCAGCT
>Ga0207650_10002994_pt1 | contig 11646 bp, 10 predicted proteins | sample KBSS63metaG_FD_184325 | JGI IMG/M metagenome (GOLD analysis project Ga0207650, IMG submission 184325) | Switchgrass rhizosphere microbial communities from Kellogg Biological Station, Michigan, USA - KBS S6-3 metaG (SPAdes) (version 2) | ecosystem: Host-associated > Plants > Roots > Rhizosphere...
TCGCGACCTCGAGGCGGATCGTCACGGTCGCGAGCGCGGTCGCCGCGGCGATCGCGAAGTCCTGCCGGCTGTAGGTCCAGAGGCGCCGCCAGCCGGCGAGGTCGAACAGCGACCAGGCGACCAGCAACAGCAGAGCCGCGATCGCTGGGAGCGGGATCAAGGCGAGCAGCGGCGCGGTCACGGCAAGCAATGCGAGCAGCCAGAGCGATGCGAACACCGCGGCGAGCGGCGTGCGCGCACCGGCCTCGAGGTTCGGCAACGAGCGGTTCAGCGAGCCGCACGAGACGTACGACGAGAAGAAGCCGCCGACGATGTTCGACAGGCCCTGGCCGCGAAACTCGCGGTTCGCATCGATCGCCTGGCCGGAGCGCGCCGCGACCGCCTTCGCGATCGAGATCGACTGGCCGAGCGCGACGATCGTCAGCGCGAACGCGAGGCTGAGCAGCTCGGGCAGCGCATGGAAGTCGACATTCGGGATCTCGAAGCGCGGCCAGATCGGCGGGATCGAACCGATTACCGCGACAGGTCCCCAGCCGCTGCCGAGCGCGCCACGATTCAGCAGCGCGGCCAGCACGGTGCCGCCGACCAGGCCGATCAGCATCGCCGGCCAGCGCGGCAGCAGCCGCCGCACTGCGAGCACCAGCGCGATCGTGACCGCAGCGACGACCATCGCTGCTGGCACCGCCTGCCCGACGGTGCGTGCGAGGTGCGCGACCAGCGCAGCGGAGCCGTGCGAGGCCGGCGCGGCGATGCCGAGCAGATCGGTCAGCGCATGCAGCGCAATCAGTGCGGCCGCGCCGCTGGTGAAGCCGTGCAGCGCCGACGGCGAGATGAAGTTGGCGACCGCGCCGATGCGCAGGGCGCCGATCAGCCACTGCATCACGCCGACCAGCACGGTGACGGCGAGCGCGAGTTGGATGTACGGCGGCGAGCCGACCGCGGCGAGCGGCGCGAGCACCGCGAACAGCGCGAGCGAGTTTGCATTCGTCGGCCCGGAGACCACGTGCCAGCTCGAGCCGAACAGCGCCGCGACGACGCACGGCACGATCGCGGTGTAGAGGCCGTACTCGGGGGGAAGGCCGGCCAACGTGGCGAACGCGAAGCCCTGCGGCAGCACCAGCAGCGCGCCGAGCAGCCCGGCCAGTGCGTCGGCACGCAGCGTGTCGGCGCCGACCCGGAGCACCCAGGGGCCGAACAGCCGCGTCGCGAGGTCCGTCATGCGCCCGGATTATCGGGCGCGGCTTTCGGCCGCCGGATCAGATGCCGATGTTGCCGAGCTTCTCCACGACATCGTTCAACAGGGTCGCGAGCCGCGGGTGCGAGGCTTCGAAGCCGACGATCGAAGCCTTCAGGCGATCGCCGACGCTCGGGTCGGCGCCACGGGTCTGCTGCGGATCGTCGAGGCTCGACTCGATGTCGCCGATCAGCGTCTCGAGGCGCTGCCGGGTCTCGTCGTCATGAAGCGGCAGCGCGTCGATCTCCGCTCGGAGACGATGGAGCGCAATCTCGAGGTGCTTGGCGTCGGTCATGCCCCGCATCATCCCTCAACCCGGCCTGCCGCGACCGGCGACCTCTCCGGGGCAGCGGCATAGGCTCGGCCTGCGCTTCAGCGGGTCACACCGGGACGCGGCGGCGCCAATCAAGGCGACGGGTGCGGTCGATGACGACGGCCCGATCGGCATCATTGCATCAGCCTCGCGAGCTCGCGCACGCCGTCGCAGATCTGGTTCTCCGCGATCGCCGCGTAGCCGAGACGGAAATGCCGGCTGGCCTTCGGTGGGCTGGCGTAGAACACGCTGCCGGTCTCGATCAGGATGCCCGCCGCGGCAGCGCGCACCGCGAGCTCGTCGGCGTCGGTGCCGGCCGGTGTGCGGACCCAGGCCGCCGAGCCGCCGACCGCGCCGGCAATCGTGAAGTCGGGCAGGAACTCGGCGAACGCATCGACCAGCGCGCGACGCCGCGTGCGCAGCACGCCGTTCAGGCGCCGGATGTAGGCGTCGTGATAGCCCTGGCCGATGAAACGCGCCGCAGCGTAAGCGTTGTTCGCCGGCGGATGGCGCATCACGAGGCGGCGCAGCGCGCGCAGCTCGACGATCAGCTCGCGCGCCGCGACGACGTAGCCGATGCGCAGGCCATGCGAGAGCGTCTTCGAGAGGCTGCCGATGTAGATCACGCGGCCGCGCACGTCGAGGCTCTTCAGCGCCGGCAGCGGCCGCGCCGCGAAATTCAGCTCGCTCTCGTGGTCGTCCTCGATCAGCACGATGTCGTGGCGCTCGGCCGCATCGAGCAGCTCGCGCCGGCGCTCGATCGGCATCGTCACGGTCGTCGGGCACTGGTGGCTCGGCGTGACGTAGGCGACGTCGCAGCGCAGCAGCTCGGCGCCGATGCGCAGCCCCATCGCATCGACCGGCAGCGCGCCGACCTTCGCGGCGCGCAGCGCGAAGGCGTTGCGCGCATCCGGGTAGCCCGGATCCTCGACGCCGACCGCGCTGCGCCGGTCGAGCAACACCTGCGACAGCAGGTAGGTCGCCATCTGCGCGCCGGCGGTGACGAGGATCTCGTCGCGCCCGGCCCAAATACCGCGCGCCGGCAGCAGGCGCTGCTGGATCTGGTCGACCAGCGGCTCGACATCGCGGTCGATATGGTCGCGCGACCAGGCCCGCATCGCGCGCAGGTGCAGCGACTGCTGTTCGCACTCGCGCCAGTCGGCGACCGGCAGCAGCGACGCATCGACCTGGCCGTAGACGAACGGGTAGCGCGAGGCCTCCCAGTCGAGCGGCTTGACGACGTTGCGCTGCGCGCTCGGCGTCAGGCGCAGCCGGCGCTCCCAGCGCAGGCCGGGGGCCGGCACCGGCGTGGCCTGCGAGTCGCGCACGCCGGCCTCGAGGATCGCTGCGTTGACGTAGATGCCGCTGCGCGGACGCGCGTCGAGAAAGCCGCGCTCGACCAGCGCATCGAGCGCGAACGACACGGTATTGCGCGACACGCCGAGCATTCGGGCGAGCGTGCGGCTGGGCGGCAACGGCGCATCGGGCGGCACCATGCCGGAAACGATCGCGTGCACGACCGCCTCGCGCACGCGCGACTGCAAGGTGGCGCCGTCGGGCGCGCCGCGCGCGAACAGCCGTGCCCACACCGCAGAGGCTTCCTGTGCGCTGCGCATCGGTCAGTCGTGGGTCGAGGGCGTCACGCCAAGATTCTGGCATCGACGAAAGGCATTTTTTGGACTCACTCGTGCGCCGGTCCCGCGACTAGAGTGCGTAGCCACGATGAGCGAATACCTGAAGCAGGCCCCGCCGCATTCCGTTGTCGAGACCGACGACCGCACCGCGGCCGTCGTCCGACGCATCCTCGACGACATCGCAAACCGTGGCGAGGCCGCCGCGCGCGCCCATGCCGCCGAGCTCGACGGCTGGACCGGCGAGATCGTGGTGCCGCCCGAAGCGTTCCGGCGTGCCGAGCGCGCGTTGCCGCAGACCGTCAAGGACGACCTGCGCTATGCACGCGACCGCGTCTGCGATTTCGCGCAGCGCCAGCGCGACTCGCTGCACGAGTTCGAGGCCGAGCTGCGGCCCGGCCTCGTCGCCGGCCAGAAGCTGATCCCCGTGCAGACCGCCGGCTGCTACGTGCCGGGCGGCCGCTACGCGCACGCGGCGAGCGCGATCATGAGCGTCGGCACCGCGAAGGTCGCCGGCGTGCGCCATGTCGTCGCCGCCTCGCCCGCGCGCGACGCGGAGGGCGTGCACCCCGCGATCCTGCATGCGCTCGAGCTGTGCGGCGCCGACACGGTGCTCGCGCTCGGCGGCGTGCAGGCGGTCGCGGCGCTGGCCGAAGGCCTCTTCACGGGGCATCCGGCCGACATCATCGTCGGCCCCGGCAACCGCTTCGTCGCCGAAGCGAAGCGGGTGCTGTTCGGCAAGGTCGGCATCGACGTCGTGGCCGGGCCGACCGAATCGGCCGTGATCGCCGACGACAGCGCCGACCCGGACATCGTCTGCGCCGACCTGGTCGGCCAGGCCGAGCACGGGCCGGATTCGCCGGTCTGGCTGATCACGACCTCGCGTTCACTCGGCGAAGCGGTGATCGCGCGCGTGCCGGCGGCGATCGCGGCGCTGCCCGCCGTCGCCCGCGCGGCCGCGGAAGCGGCGTGGCGCGACCACGCCGAGGTTGTCGTCTGCGTGAGCCGCGAAGAGGCGGTCACGGTCAGCGACCGATATGCGTGCGAGCACCTGCAGGTGATGGCGCGCGACCTCGACTGGTGGCTCGCGAACCTGTCGAACTACGGCTCGCTCTTCCTGGGCGAGGAGACGACGGTTGCCTACGGCGACAAGTGCAGCGGCCCGAACCACATCCTGCCGACGCGCGGCGGGGCGCGCTACACCGGCGGGCTCTCGGTCGCGAAGTTCATCAAGACCGTGACCTGGCAGCGCCTCGACCGCACCGCCTCGCGCGAGGTCGGCGCCGTCGCAACCCGCATCTCGCGGCTCGAAGGGATGGAAGGCCATGCACGCACCGGCGACGTGAGACTGCGCAAATACTTTCCGGACGAGCGCTTTGACGGCGGGAACGCGGTCGAATGACTGACGCCACGGATCGGCCGGCCGCCGCGAGCGACACGGAGATCCGCTTCACCAAGGACCTGAGCCGGCCGGAGCCGATCCCGGAAGCCGGCATCGCCCGCGTCGTCGAGCTGATGCGCAGCGGCCGCCTGCACCGCTATGGCGAGACCGGCGCCGGCGACCCCGACCCGGCGCTGCTCGAGGTCGAGTTCGCGACGTCGATCGGCGCGCGCTGGTGCGTCGCGATGAGCTCGTGCGGCGCGACCCTGTTCGTCGCGCTGAAGACGCTCGGCATCGGCCCCGGCGACACGGTGCTCACCAGCACATTCACCCTGGCGCCGGTGCCCGGCGCGATCGCGCATGCCGGCGCGCACGCGGTGCTGGTCGAGACCACGCCCGACCTCACGGCCGACCTCGACGACCTCGATCGCAAGCTCGCATCGACCGGCGCGAAGGTGTTCCTGGTCTCGCACATGCGCGGCCACATCGCCGATCTGGCAGCGCTGAGATCGATCTGCGATCGGCACGGTGCGGCCCTGGTCGAGGACTGTGCGCACACGATGGGCGCCGCCTGGGACGGCCGGCCGACCGGCCGCTGGGGCCGCATCGGCTGCTTCAGCGCGCAGACCTACAAGCACATCAACTCCGGCGAGGGAGGGCTGCTCGTCACCGACGACGACGACATCTGCGCGCAGGCGATCCTCTACTCGGGCAGCTACATGTTCTTCGGCCAGCACCGCTCGCGCCCGGCCGATGCGGTGTTCGAGCGCTGGCGCGGCAAGATCCCGAACTTCAGCCTGCGGATGAGCAACGCCGTCGCGGCGATGCTGCGGCCGCAGCTCGCCGAGCTGCCGCGGCGTGCCACAAGCTGGAACCGGCTGCATGCGCGGCTTGTTGAGGAGCTCGGCGGCATCGAGGGCCTGCGCCTGCCGCGGCGCGATGCGCGCGAGCAGTTCGTCGCGAGCTCGATCCAGTTCTTCGTCGAGCGGCCGGCCGCGCGCATCGCCGCGTTCATCGACACATGCGCGACGCACGGGTTGCACATCAAGTGGTTCGGTGTGGAGACGCCGGTCGGGTTCACCAGCAACGCGTCGCATTGGAGATATCTGCCGCAGCCGCTCGGCGTCGACCGGTCGCTTGCAACCTTGGCGCAGCTCTGCGACATGCGCATTCCGCTGGACCTGACGGACGAGGACTGCGGGGTCATCGGACGCATCGTGGGCCACGCAGCAGTCACGACCTAGACTCGGGCGCGCCGAGACGCCTGCACCGATGCCCTTCGCATGGGCCGGTGTTCGCCGGTGCTTCCGGCGGGTCGGGAACGGCAGCTTCCCGATGCCGTCGACAGGCGCCCTCGATCCCGATGAAAGGTCAGACCACCTGCCGCTCACGCCCCTGCCAGTAGGGCTTGCGCAGGTCCTTCTTCAGGATCTTGCCGGTCGGATTGCGCGGCAGTTCGGCGACGACGTCGACTGTCTTCGGGCACTTGAACGACGCGATCTGCTCGCGACACCAGGCGAGCAGCTGGTCGGTGTCGATCGTCGTGCCGGGCTTGGCGACGACCACGGCTTTGGGCACCTCGCCCCAGCGCTCGTCGGGAACGCCGATCACTGCGACGTCCTGAATCTGCGGGTGCTCGGCCATCACGCGCTCGATCTCGGCCGGGTAGATGTTCTCGCCGCCGCTGATGATCATGTCCTTGATGCGATCGGTGATGTAGAGATAGCCGTCGCGGTCCAGGTAGCCGCCGTCGCCCGAGCGCAGCCAGCCCTCGGGCGTGATCGTCGCCGCGGTGTCCGCCGGCTTGCCCCAGTAGCCGCCCATGACCTGCGCGCTGCGCACCCACACCTCGCCGCGCTCGCCGGAGGCGACGCGATCACCGGTCGCGGGATCGCGGATCTCGATCTCGACGCCCTCGATCGCCCGGCCCGCCGAGACGAGCCGGTGTGCGACCGCCGGGTCGTCGTGATCCGCCGCGCCGAGCACGCTGACGACGCCGCTCTGCTCGGTCATGCCGTACACCTGTTCCAAAACGCCCGGGAAGATCTTCAGCGCAGCGCGCAGGACCGGCAGCGGCATCGGCGAAGCGCCGTAGCAGAGCGTCTCGAGCGACGCGTAGTCGCGCTCGGCGGCGCCGGGCACCTGGTTCATCGCCGCCATCAGCGCCGGCACGTAGAACGTGTGCGTGATCCCCTCGGCCTCGAGCATCGCGAGCGCCGCAGCCGGGTCGGGCGTCCGCATCATGTAGATGCGCGCGCCGGCGCACATCGCCATCAGCGCATAGCTCGTGCCGCCGACGTGAAAGAGCGGCATCGCGATCTGCGCGCGCGACCCGGCGCTGAACCGCTGGCGACTCGACACGTTCCGCGAATGCGCCAGCATGCCGCGGTGCGTGAGCATCGCGCCCTTCGGGAAGCCGGTCGTGCCCGAGGTGTAGAGCTGCACGAAGCAATCGCCGGGCGCACACGGGTGGGCGCGCGGATCGGGCCCGTGCACGGCCAGCCAGGCCTCGTACTCGTCGTCTGCGCCACCGATGCGGATCACCCGCTCGACCGCGGGGAGCTGAGCGCGCAGCTTCTCGACCGCGCCGCCGAACTCCGGCCCGACGAACAGCAAGCGTGCCTTGGCATCGTTGATGACGTAGGTGATCTCGGGCGGCGCGAGCCGGAAGTTGACGACGGCGTTCGCCGTGCCGACCTGGGCGCAGGCGAGCGTCAGCTCGAGACACGACGGATGGTTGAGGTCGAGCACCGCGATGCGGTCGCCGGGCGCGAGGCCCGCGGCGCGCAGGCCGGCGGCGGCCCGTCGCACGCGCTTGGCGAGCTCGGCCCACGTCCGGTTCTCGCCGGCGAACGTGATGGCGACGGCGTCGGGCTGCATCGCTTCCCAGTGGGCCAGGATTGCGGTGAAGTCGGCAGGATCGGACATGGCGGTCTCCTCAGCTCGCAGTGCGCGATCGTAAGGTGGACGGCGGCTTGCAGAGCGCGATGCAGCTCAAGAACGCGCGGACGATCGCTCTCCCCGAGCCCCGGGTTCGCGGCCTTCGGTCGTCAAGCGCAGCGGCGCGATCAGGCTGCCTTGATCATGGGTTCATCTCCTTCAACGCCGCTGTCGCGGCGATGTGCGCGGCGATGTCCGCGGCGACGTTACTCGATGTCGCCCTCGATGAACCGATTCTCGGCCTCGTACTCGGCCCGGCTCTTGCGGCGGTGATCGCCGAGGAGCCGGACCGAGGCCATGGCACGGTCCACATAGATCTCGGATCGAAGTGACCAGGGACGGGCCGCATCGAAAAGGCCCGGCATCAGCTCGTAGCTCTTGGGTTCGCCGCCCTCCTCCACATCGTTGAACCACAGGTGCGAGCCGCAGCGCGCGCAGAAGGCCCGCTCGGCGAAGGTTGACGAGTGGTAGCGGGTGACCTCGCCCGTGATGGTGACGGCGGATGCGTCGGCCGTGAAGCACAGGAAGAGTCCGCCGGACCAGCGCTGGCACATTCGGCAATGGCAGGCACCGACGCGAGGATCGTGATGCCCCGCGACGACGATCGTCACGGCGCCGCAGAGGCAGTGACCGGTGATCGCAGACGTGGAAGAGCTCTCCGGGGAAGAGGGGTCGGGCTTGGATGGCGTGGGCTGCATGGTGTGGCTCCTGATGGGCGGTTGGGGCAAGTGGCGCGCCGGGGTGCCATCGCATCGAGAGACCCCGCCACATCGGCTACCCTGCGCACCTGATTTTTTTGGCTTGCATGTTCGCCTTCTTCGAATCCCGCATCCGCCCCACGCTGGCACCCGGCACCGCGCCGCCGCCGGGCCTCGTCGCCTTCTACTGGCACTTCGTCCGCCAGACCCGCGGCCTCTACGCGGCGATGTTCGCGACCGGCCTGGCGGTCGCGCTGATCGACACCGCGATCCCGGTCTTCATCGGCCGCCTGGTCGGCCTGATGCAGACGAACGATCGCCTCGCCGCGTTCCAGCATGCGCTGCCGGCACTGATCGGCATGGCGCTGCTCGTCGTCATCGGCCGACCGCTGGCGCTCCTGGCCGACAGCCTTGTTCGCAACAACGCGGTCGTGCCGGGTGCGACCAGCCTGATCCGCTGGCAGAGCCACTGGCACGTCGGGCGCCAGAGCTGGCCGTTCTTCCAGAACGATTTCGCCGGACGCATCGCCAACCGCGTCATGCAGACCGGCAATGCGGTGCGCGAGTGCGTGGTCTCGAGCATCCGCGCCATCTGGTACATCGCCATCTACGGCATCAGCGCACTCGTGCTGATGGCCTTCGCCGATTGGCGGCTCGCCGTCCCGACCGCCCTGTGGGTGACGGGCTACATGTGTTTTCTCGCCTACTTCGTGCCGCGCATGCGCGACCTCTCGAAGGCCTCGTCGGAGCTGCGCTCGCACGTGATGGGGCGGGTCGTCGACAGCTACACCAACATCCTCACGGTCAAGCTGTTCGCCCGGTCCAGCGACGAGGACGCCTACGTGCGCGAGGTGATCGACGACCACACCGGGGCGATCGCCGCCCACATGCGGCTCATCACGCGTTTCATGCTGACGCTCTCGATCATGAACGCGCTGCTGCTGGTCACGACGGCGGCGATCGGCATCGTGCTGTGGAGCGACGGCGTGATCGGCGCCGGCATCGTCGCCACGGCGTTGCCGCTGGCCTGGCAGATCGCCAACGTCTCGGGCTGGGTGAGCTGGGAGGTCACCGGCATCTTCGAGAACATCGGCATCGTCCAGGAAGGCATGCAGACGATCGCCGTGCCGCACACGCTGGTCGATCGACCGAACGCCAGCGAGCTCGTCGTGCCACGCGGAGAGATCCGCATCGAGCACCTCACCTTCACCTACGGCCGCGCCGACGGCCGGCGCGTGCTCGACGACCTCAACCTGGTCGTGCGGCCGGGCGAGCGCGTCGGCCTGGTCGGCCGCTCGGGCGCGGGCAAGTCGACCTTGGTCAACCTGCTGCTGCGCTTCCATGAGACCGAGCAGGGCTCGATTCGCATCGACGGCCAGGACATCGGCGATTGCACGCAGGAGAGCCTGCGCACCGCGATCGGCATGGTCACTCAGGACACGTCGCTCCTGCACCGCTCGATCGCCGCCAACATCGCCTACGGCCGGCCGGGATCGACGCCGGCCGAGATCGAGGCTGCGGCCCGCCAGGCGCAGGCGCACGACTTCATCCTCGACCTCGTCGACTGGAAGGAGCGCACCGGCTACGAGGCGCACGTCGGCGAGCGCGGCGTCAAGCTGTCGGGCGGTCAGCGCCAGCGCATCGCCCTTTCTCGCGTGATCCTGAAGGACGCGCCGATCCTGATCCTCGACGAAGCGACGTCCGCGCTCGACAGCGAGGTCGAGCTCGCGATCCAGGACCAGCTCGCGACCCTGATGCAGGGCAAGACCGTGATCGCGATCGCGCACCGGCTCTCGACCATCGCCCGCATGGATCGCTTGGTGGTGCTGGAGCAGGGACGGATCGTCGAGCAGGGCACGCACGACGAGCTGCTGCGCCTTGGCGGCCACTACGCCCTGCTGTGGAAGCACCAGTCCGGCGGCTTCCTGCCGGCGCAGGGGTCGGGCGAAGGGCTGCCCGGGCATGTGCGGGTCGACGAGGCGGTGGTCGCCCTCGATCCCCGATGACGTCGGCTGACGGCTTCCAGGAAGCCAAGGCCGGAGGTCGAGCCCGGTTTCGACGTGCGCGTGTGGGCCAGGCAGCGCTGCCGTGGCCGCTGAACCAGGATGTCCTGGTCGTCAGGACGCCGCTGACGTCGAAGGCGGGAAGACCGTCTTCGAGGGCTGGGTGCCGTCAGACTTGCGCCGCTTTCTGCCGCTTGCCGTCTTTCTGACCTGCTTGGCAGAAATGGTCTTCTTGCCGACGCGCTTCTTCTTTGACAGTGCCATCTCGACCCTTTGAGTAAAAGCGGCTGAGGATACACGGCGCTTGGATGCGCAACCTACTCGTACGGCAGCCCGCCGATCGAATTGGCCTGGCGTGTGAATCGATCCAGCCATCCTCGCAAGGGATGCGGTCAGTTGACGGCAGTTCCACGATTCGAATAAAGTCGAACCATGGAAGAGAAAGACGTTGTCCAATCGCTGGCCGCCCTGGCGCAGCCCGTCCGGCTTCAGGTGTTCCGAGCGCTCGTTGTCAGAGGCGCGTCCGGATTGACGCCGGGCGCCATGGCCGAGGGGCTGGGCATCCCGCCGAACACCTTGTCGTTCCACCTCAAGGAACTCACCCATGCGGGGTTAGTCACGCAGGAGCGGGCCAGCCGGAACATCATTTACCGAGCGGCTTTCGACCGCATGAATGCGCTGCTCGGCTACCTGACCGAGAACTGTTGCCAGGGCGCGAGCTGCGCCGCCGAGGCAACGGCCGGTTCCTGCTGCTAACCCCCAACCACGGAGCAATGCATGAAGCGCTTCCACGTTCACGCGCATGTCGACAACCTGAAGGCCAGCGTCGCCTTCTACAGCAAGCTCTTCGCGGCCGAGCCGACGCGGCTCGAGAGCGACTACGCCAAGTGGATGATCGAAGCCCCGCGCGTCAACTTCGCCATCTCGACGCGCGGAGGTCGGCCTGGCGTGGACCACCTCGGATTCCAAACCGACAGCGACGAAGACCTTGTCGAGCTGAAGGAGCGTGCGCAGGCCGCCGACATGGCGGTGTACGAGGCACCGGCGACCGCAAACCCGTGAACCGCAGCAAGGAAGGCAGGAACCATGAGCGTCACGATCTTTCACAACCCCGCATGTGGCACCTCACGCAACGTGCTGGGCCTGATTCGCCAAGCAGGCATCGAGCCGGTCGTGATCGAGTACCTCAAGACGCCACCTTCCAAGAGAACGCTCTGCGAGCTGGTGGCCGCGATGGGAATCTCGATCAGGGAGCTCTTGCGTCAGAAGGGGACGCCTTATGCGGAGCTGGGTCTTGACGATCCGACGCTCTCCGATGAGCAACTGCTCGACGCCATGCTCGCCCATCCGATCCTGATCAATCGGCCGATTGTGGTCACCGAACTCGGCACCAAGTTGTGCCGTCCCTCCGAGGCAGTGCTCGAACTGCTTCCGGTGCCGAGGCTG
>Ga0207650_10002997_pt1 | contig 11637 bp, 8 predicted proteins | sample KBSS63metaG_FD_184325 | JGI IMG/M metagenome (GOLD analysis project Ga0207650, IMG submission 184325) | Switchgrass rhizosphere microbial communities from Kellogg Biological Station, Michigan, USA - KBS S6-3 metaG (SPAdes) (version 2) | ecosystem: Host-associated > Plants > Roots > Rhizosphere >...
ACCACCGCGGTCGCTCCCGGTTCCGTGTTCGTGGCGCTGCGGGGGCTGCGTGCCGATGGCGCGGCGTTCGTGCCTCAGGCGGTGGCTGCGGGCGCGGCCGCGGTGGTGGCCGGCGTGGGTGTGCCTTCGGTGGCCGGCGCGGCGTGGCTGCCGGTCAGCGATCCGCGCCTGGCGCTCGCGCTGCTGGCCGCCGAGTTCAACCGCCACCCGAGCCGCTCCATGCGCGTCGTCGGCGTCACTGGCACGAACGGCAAGACGACCACCGTCTACCTCGTGCGCGCCATCCTCGAAGCCGCTGGGATCAAGTGCGGGCTGATGGGGACGGTGGCCTACTGCATCGGCGATCGCGAGATCGAAGCGTCCCGCACGACTCCGGAAGCACCCGACGTGCAGCGGTTCCTCCGCGAGATGGCCGACGAGGCGTGCGGCGCGTGCGTGATGGAGGTGTCGTCGCACGCGCTGGCGCTGCGACGGGTGGACGGGATGCAGTTTGCCGCCGGCGTCTTCACCAACCTCACCCGCGACCACCTCGACTTCCACGGCAGCATGGAGAGCTACTTCGGGTCCAAGCGCCGGCTCTTCGAGCTGTTGCCGCCAACCGCTCCGGCGGTCGTCAACCTCGACGACCCCCGCGGCGCCGCGCTGGTGGAAGCGTCCGGGACACCGGTCACCTACGCCGTCAACAAGGCCGCCGACGTCACCCCGGGCCCGCTCTCGTACTCGCTGCACGGCCTGGCCTTCGACGTCCGTATGCCGCAGGGCGTGGTGCACGTGAAGTCCACGCTGGTCGGCAAGCCGAACGTCTACAACATTCTCGCCGCCGCCGGCGTCACCGCGGCGATGGGCATTCCACTCGATGCGATCGAGAAAGGCCTGGCGCGGCTCAAGGGCGTCCCGGGCCGGTTCGAAGTGGTGTCGCGGCCGACGGACGACATCACGGTGGTGGTGGACTACGCGCATACCGACGACGCGCTGCGCAATCTGCTCGAAACCGCGCGGCCGATGGCGACGCGCCGGCTCATCACGGTGTTCGGCGCCGGCGGCGAGCGCGATCGCACGAAGCGCCCGTTGATGGGAATGGTGGCCGCGCGGTTGAGCGACGTGGTGGTCATCACCTCGGACAATCCGCGCGGCGAGGATCCGGCGCAGATCATGGAAGAGGTGATGCGGGGCGCCGAACCGGAGACGCGGCAGAGCAACGCGCGCGTGGCGACGGTGATCGAACGCGCCGAGGCCATCCACCGGGCGGTCGCGGAGGCGTCCGCCGGCGATGTGGTGCTCATCGCCGGCAAGGGGCACGAAAAGTACCAGGTGATCGGCGGCACGAGCTTCGCGTTCGACGACGTGGCCGTGGCGCGCGACGCGCTTGGCGCGCGCCGGCAGACGTCGGGGGTCGGGTGAGTGCGGTTCCTCTGACGCTGGGCTGGATTGCCGGTGCGGTGGGCGGCTCATTTCGTGGCCGGGGCGAGACGCCGGTCCACGGCGTGGTGACCGACAGCCGGGCGATGACCGCCGGCGACGTCTTCGTGGCTCTGCGCGGGCCGCGCTTCGACGGCCACGCGTTTGCCGCCGAAGCGCTGGCGCGCGGCGCCGCCGGTGTGGTGGTGGAACGGGAGTGGGCCGAGGCGCACTCGCACGCAGGCGACGGCGTCATCGGCGTGAGCGACACGTTGGAGGCGCTGCAGGACACGGCGCACGCGGTCCGGGTGGCCTCGGCCGCGAAGGTGGTGGCGATCACCGGCAGCGCGGGCAAGACGACGACGAAGGAATCGATTGCGGCACTGCTCGCCACGCGATTCCGGGTGGTGAAGAACCAGGGGAACTTGAACAACCACATCGGATTGCCGCTCTCGCTGATGCAGCTGACCAGCGGGCCGGATGTGGCGGTGATGGAATTGGGAATGAATCACGCCGGAGAGATCCGCGCGCTCGTGCGCATCGCCGAGCCCGACGTCCGCGTGTGGACCAACGTGGGCGACGCCCATTTGGGCTTCTTCGCGTCGGTGGACGCGATTGCCGACGCCAAGGCCGAGGTGCTGGAGGATGCACGCCCGGGCGACCTGCTCGTGTGCGCGGCCGACGACGCTCGCGTGATGGCTCATGCCGGGCGCTTTGCCGGGCGGCGGATCACCTTCGGTGAGTCGCCGGACGCCGACGTACGTGCGCACGACATCCACGACCTCGGGTGGGACGGGATGCGCGCGCGCGTGGAGACTCCAGCCGGGTCGATGGAGCTGACGACGCCGCTCCTCGGGCGCGGCAACCTGGCCAACGTGCTCGCCGCCGCCGCGGTGGCGCTCGAGAGCGGCGTGCCGCTCGACGTCGTCCGCGACGTCGCCGCGACGCTGCGCCCCGCCGATCGGCGCGGCGTCGTGCAGCACCTGCGGGACGGCATCACGCTCATCGACGACTCCTACAACTCGAGCCCGTCGGCGCTGCGGCGCGCGCTGGAAGTGATGGCGCGGGAGACGCGCGCGTCCGGCCGCGTGGCGGTGCTCGGAGAAATGCTCGAACTCGGCAGTCACGCAACCGGTCTCCACGAGGCCTGCGGCCGCGCCGCGGCCGAGGCAGGTTTGCGGCTGCTCGCCGCTGTGGGCGGCGCCGCCGCGGAAGCGCTCGCCGAGGCGGCGGTAGAGGCCGGCATGCCGCGCGACGCCGTCAGCTACTTCGCGTCGAGCGCCGACGCGGCGCCGGCGGTGAGCGCCGCCCTGCGTCCGGGCGATCTCGTGCTGGTGAAGGGCTCGCGCGGGACCCGCTGTGACGTTGTTGCCGATCGCATCGCGCAGGAGCGGGGCTGATGCTCTACTACCTGCTGCCGCCACTCGCCAGCCTGCCCTACCTCGGCTTCCTGAACGTGACGCGCTACATCACGTTCCGGACGGCGGCCGCCAGCCTCACCGCGCTCGTCATCAGCCTGGTGCTCGGGCCCTGGCTCGTGCGCAAGCTGCGCGATTTCCAGATCGGCCAGGTGATCCGGCAGGAAGGCCCGCAGTCGCACCGCGCCAAGGCGGGGACGCCGACCATGGGCGGGCTGCTCATTCTGGCGGCGTCGCTCGGGCCGACGCTGCTCTGGGCCGACCTCTCCAACCCGTTCATCTGGATCGCGACGGGCGCCATGTTCGGGTGCGGCGCCGTCGGCTTCCTCGACGACTACCTCAAGATCACGCGCCGCTCGCATCACGGCCTGTGGCCGCGCTACAAGATGGGCGGCCTGGTCCTGGTAGCGCTCGCGGTCGGGGTGGCGGTGCTGCTGCTTTCGTATCAGAATCCGCCGCTCTACAACACGCGGCTGATCTTCCCCTTCTTCAAGAACCTCATTCCCGATCTCGGCGTCGGCTACGTGGTCTTTGCCGCGATCGTGCTCTCGTTCACCGCCAATGCCGTGAACCTCACCGATGGGCTCGACGGGCTGGCGATCAGCACCTTCGGCGTGGCCGCGGCCGCCTACACGGCGCTCGCCTATGTGACCGGCCATGCGGTGCTCGCCGACTACCTGCTGCTCGTACGTTTCCAGCCGGCCGGCGAGCTGACCATCTTCTGCGGCGCGCTGGTTGGCGCCAGCCTCGGCTTCCTCTGGTACAACTCGTACCCCGCCGAGATCTTCATGGGCGACGTGGGCTCGCTGGCGCTCGGCGGCGCCATCGGCACCGTCGCCATCCTCATCAAGCAGGAGCTGCTGCTGCCGATCGTCGGCGGCGTGTGGGTGCTCGAAGCGCTGTCGGTCATCATCCAGGTCGCCTCGTTCAAGCTCACGGGGAAGCGCGTCTTCAAGATGTCGCCGCTGCACCACCATTTCGAGCTGATCGGCTGGAGCGAGCCGAAGGTCATCACCCGCTTTCTGATCGTCGCGGTGATCTTCGCCCTGTTCAGCCTCACCACGTTGAAGCTGCGGTGAGCGCATGGCCGAACACGCTTTCTCCGTCGTCGGGCGCAACGTGGTGGTGGTGGGGGCCGCGCGCAGCGGGCTCGCGGCCGCCGAGCTGCTGCGCAAACGGGGAGCGCGCGTGACGCTCAGCGAGAGCCGTGCGTCGTTCGACGAGGCAGCAGCCCTGGCGGCGTCGGGGGTGCAGATCGAAACCGGCGGCCACCAGCCAGGGACGTTGGCCCAGGCAGACCTGGTGGTGGTGAGCCCCGGCGTGCCGCTCGAGCAGGCGGCGTTCACGGCGGCGCGCGCGCGCGGCGTCGAGATCATCGGCGAGCTGGAGCTGGCGTGGCGCTGGCTCAAGGGGCGCGTGATCGCGATTACCGGCACGAAGGGCAAGTCCACGACCACGACGCTCGTCGGCCGCATGTTGAGCGCCGCCGGACGGCACGTGCTCGTGGGCGGCAACATCGGGGTGCCCGTGAGTGCGCAGGTGGAGGCGTCCACCGATCGCAGCGTGCACGTGCTCGAAGTGAGCAGCTTTCAGCTCGCGACCACGACGACGTTCCGCCCCTGGATCGCGGTATGGCTCAACCTCACCGACGATCATCTCGATCGCCACGCGAGCCTGCAGGAATACGGCGACGCCAAGGCGCGCATCTTCGCCAACCAGGGGCCGACCGACCTGGCCCTCGTGAACGCCGACGACCCCGCCGTGGTCCGCTACAGCAACCAGAGCTTTGCCACCCGGGTGTGGTTCTCGCTCGCGGGCACGGTACGCGACGGCTACACCGTGAGCGACGGCTGGATCGGACGCAAGACGCCGTCGTCGTTCGAGCGCCTGGTGCCGGTGGCCGCCGTGCGCGTGCCGGGCCAGCACACGCTCGGCAACATCGTGGCCGCCACCGCGGCCGCCAATCTGGCCGGCGCCGGCGCCGGATCCCTCGAGCAGGCGGTGCGCGCGTTCACCGGGCTCGAGCACGTGATGGAGCCGGTGGGCGCCATCGGCAAGGTGCGCTTCGTGAACGACTCGAAGGCCACCAACGTCGGCGCCGCGCGCAAGTCGATCGAAAGCTTCGACGCGGGCGTGGTGGCGATTGTCGGCGGCCGCTACAAGGGCGGGAACCTCGGCGAGCTCAAGGATGCGCTGGCCGGCCGCGGCCGCGGCGTCGTCGCGATCGGTGACGCGGCGCCGCAGGTGGCGGAAGCCATGGCTGGCGGGCCGCCGGTGGTGCGCGCGGACTCGATGGCCGAAGCCGTCGCACGCGCGTACGACCTCGCGGGCCGCGAGGGTGTGGTGCTGCTGGCGCCGGCGTGCGCCAGCTTCGACTGGTTCCGCGACTACGCCGAGCGCGGACGCAGCTTCAAGGAGGAAGTGAAGAAACTGAAGGCGAGGGTTGAGAACTGAGGCGGGTCTGAAGACCCGCAACCACGTAGAACGTGAGCCGTGAGCAGTCGTCAGTCGGTTTGGCGCGGACGGGAGCCTACCGCTGGGAACGCAGACTAACCCCAGTCTGCGAGGTGGGTGGCCTGTCCCACGAGCCGGCTGATGACTGCTGACTGCTCACGGCGCGCCCGCAAAGTGCGCGGGTCGCGCGACGCTATCTGGCAAACCGGCTTAACGCCGGTTCGCAAGGGATCGGGATCTTATCCGATCCGGCTGTGCATCTTTCGGTACGAGCGTGCAAAGACTTTAGGGCTGGCATATGGCTAGAAAGCTCAAATCGGATCGGGTGCTCTTCACCGCCACCTTCCTGCTGGTGTGCGTGAGCATCGTCATGGTGTACAGCGCCTCGGCGCTCGTGGCGCTGCAGCGCTTCGACCAGCCGAACCTGTTCCTCACCAAGCAGGCGCTGTGGACCGCGATGGGCCTGGCGGTGCTGGCGGTGGCCATGCGCGTGGACTACCGCACCTACCGCAACGACACCTTCATCTGGAGCGCGCTGGCGTTCGTGGTCCTGATGCTCATCGCCGTGCTCTTCAGCGCGCCGGTCAACGGGACGCGGCGCTGGTTTGGCATCGGCGGCCTGGGCATCCAGCCGTCGGAGCTGGCCAAGATGACGGCCGTGCTCTTCACCGCGCTCATCCTCGAACGCCGCATGCACCGCATCGACGATCTGCGCTATTCGATGCTGCCGATCGCGATCGTGGTGGGTGGGCTGGCCGGGCTGATCCTGCTACAGCCCGACTTCGGCACCGCGATGTCGCTGCTGCTGATCGTCGCGGCGATGGTGTTTGCGGCCGGACTCAACTACCGCTATCTGGTCGGCACGCTGCTGGCGATGGCGCCGGCGATCTATCTGGTGCTCATGAGCGCCGACTACCGGCGCCGGCGGCTGCTCGCCTTCTGGGATCCGTGGGCGGATCCGCAGGGTGACGGCTTTCAGATCATCCAGTCGCTGCTCGCCGTCGGCTCCGGCGGGGTGTTCGGACGCGGGCTGATGTCGGGGGTGCAGAAGCTGTACTACCTGCCCGAGCCGCATACCGACTTCATCTACGCGGTGATCGGCGAGGAGCTCGGGCTGATCGGCGCCACCTGCATCCTCATCTGCTTCTGCGTGATCGCCTGGCGCGGCCTGCGCATCGCGTCGCGGGCGCAGGACGCCTTCGGGGCATTCCTCGCGCTGGGCATCACCACGATGATCGGCGTCCAGGCGCTCGTGAACATGAGCGTGGTACTCGGCATGATGCCGACCAAGGGCATTCCGCTGCCGCTCGTGAGCGCCGGCGGATCCTCGCTCCTCATCAACCTGCTCGGCATGGGCATTCTGCTGAACATCTCGCAGCACGAGGCGTCGGAGTGAGAAGGCAAGCCACCCGCCCCGAGGGCCGGCACGTGAACAGAGGGCGCATTGAGTGACCGTGTCGTTGATCGTCGCCGGCGGCGGCACCGGGGGGCATCTGTACCCGGGGGTGGCCGTGGCGCGCGAGCTGATGGCGCGCGTGCCGGGCGCCACGGTGACGTTTGTCGGGACGGCGGCCGGGATCGAGGCGCGCGTGATTCCGCGCGAAGGGTTGACGCTCGAGACGATTCGCAGCGCCGGCCTCAAGGGCAAATCGCCGGTGGCGCTGCTGCGCGGCCTGCTGCTGCTGCCGCTGAGCGCGCTCGACGCCTGGCGGGTGATCTCGCGGCGGCGCCCGTCGGTGGTGATTGGCGTGGGCGGCTACAGCTCCGGTCCGGTCGTGGGGCTAGCGGCGCTGCGCGGCATCCCCACGCTGCTGATGGAACAGAACGCCACACCGGGGCTGACCAACCGGCTGCTGTCGCGGCTGGTGAAGACCGCAGCGGTGACCTACGAGGAGAGCCTGGCGACCTTCGGAAGCAAGGCGTTCGTGGCGGGGAACCCGGTACGGCCCGAGTTCTTCGTGCCGGGATCGACGGCGCCGGCGGCGTCCGGCCGGACGCGGGTGCTGGTGTTCGGCGGGTCGCAGGGGGCCCACGCGATCAACGTGGCGATGGCCGAGGCGGCAGCGCTGCTCGCCGCCGCGACACCCGGCGTCGACGTGACGCATCAGACCGGCGAGCGGGATCTGGCGATGGTGCGTGAGGCGTATGCGGCGGCGGGGCTCGCGGCGCGCGTCGAGCCGTTTCTCTACGAGATGGACCGCGAGATGCGAGCCGCCGACGTGATCGTGTGCCGCGCCGGCGCCACCACGCTGGCCGAGCTGACGGCGGCGGGGCGCGCGGCGATCTTGATCCCGCTGCCCACCGCCACTGACGACCACCAGCGCAAGAACGCGGACGCGCTGGCCCGTCAGAGCGCGGCGCGCGTGATCGATCAGCGCGAGCTCACGGGCGCGCGGCTGGCGGAGGAGCTCCTCGGGCTGGCTCGCGACGGTGCGGCGCGCGAGCGGATGGCGGCGGCGGCTCGCGGCCTGGCGCGGCCGGACGCGGCGCGGGTGATCGTGGACCGGGTGCTGGCACTCGCGGAGTCCCGCTAGCGGTGCTCGGCCGGACGCGGCGGGTGCACTTCGTCGGGATCGGCGGGATCGGCATGAGCGGGATTGCCGAGCTGCTCGCCAATCTCGGCTACGTGGTGAGCGGATCGGACTCCAAGCGGTCCGAGGTGACGGCGCGGCTCGAATCGGCGTGCGGCGTGACGGTGTTCGAGGGGCACGCGGCCGGCAACGTGGGCGACGCCGACGTGGTGGTCTTCTCGTCGGCCGTGAAGCGGACGAACCCGGAGATCGCCGAGGCGCTGCGGCGGGGGATTGCGGTGATTCCGCGGGCCGAGATGCTCGCGGAGCTGATGCGGTTGCGGTTCTCGATCGCGGTGGCGGGGTCGCACGGCAAGACGACGACCACCTCGATGATCGCGCTGGTGCTCGAGCGCGCCGGACTCGACCCGACGGCGGTGATCGGCGGGCGGTTGAGCGCTTTTGGCAGCAATGCACGACTGGGGCAGGGAACTTACATGGTGGCGGAAGCAGACGAGAGCGACCGGTCGTTTCTCATGCTGCTGCCGTCGATTGCGGTGATGACGAACATCGATCACGAGCACATGGACACCTACGGCAGCTTCGAGGAGCTGCAGCGGGCGTTCGTCGACTTCGCCAACAAGGTGCCGTTCTACGGCTCCGTCGTGGCGTGCGTGGACGACCCGCACGTGCGCGCGGTGTGTCCGTCCATCACGCGGCGCGTGGTCACCTACGGGCTCGATGAACCGGCGGCGCTGGTGGAACCGCCGATGATCGGTGGCCGCGGCATCGAGCTCGGGTCGTTTGGCGGTCACTGCACCGTCTACCGGCGCGACGCCGGCGGCGAGACGCTGCTCGGCAGGCTGCAGCTCGTCGTCCCCGGACGCCACAACCTGCAGAACGCCCTCGCCGCCGTGGCGGTGGCCAACGAGCTCGGGATCGACTTTGCCGGCGTGGCGGACACGCTGCGCGAGTTCCACGGGGCCGAGCGGCGATTCGAGCGCGTGGGTGAAGCCGACGGTGTCCTGGTGGTGGACGACTACGGTCATCACCCCACCGAAATCGCCGCCGTGCTGGCGGCGGCGCGCGTCACGCTGGGGCGCCGCCTTCTGGTGGCGTTCCAGCCGCACCGCTACACGCGCACCGAGCGGTTGATGCACGACTTCGGGCCGGCGTTCGCCGAGGCCGACGAGGTGGTGCTCACCGACATCTACGCCGCGAGCGAAGAGCCGATCGCGGGAGTCACCGTGGAAGCGTTGGCCGAGTCGGTCGCGCGCGCCACGGGCCGTCCCGTCCGCATCGTCAAGCCGATCGACCGCCTGGCCGGCGAGCTGGCCGCGGCGGCGCGCCCCGGCGACGCCGTCCTGACCCTCGGTGCGGGATCGATTGCGGCGGTGCCGAAGCGGCTGCTCGCCGCGCTGCAGGAGCGGGAGAGGCGCCCATGAAGACCGTGGCCGCCCCCAGCGACAAGCGGTTCCGCCGCGCGCACGTGTCGCCCGCGCGCCGGCGCGGCCTGCGCCTGTCGCGCGGCACGCTGATTCGCGCGGCCGTGGCCGTGCTGGTGGCCGTGTTCGGCGTCTACGAGTCCGTGGCCTTCGTGTTTACCACCGGCGCGCTGAAAGTGGCGCGCATCATGGTGGACGGCAACGAGCGGATGTCGCGGGGTGAGGTGCTGTCGCGGCTCGAGGGGCTCGAGGGCACGCACATGCTCACCGTGGACCTCGAATCGTGGCGCGAGAAGCTGCGCGGCGCGCCCTGGGTGGCCGACGCGACCCTGCGGCGCGTGTTCCCGCGCACCATCATGGTGGTGATTGCCGAGCGCGAGCCGATGGGCATCGGCCGCCTCAACGACCGCCTGATGCTCGTCGATCCCGAGGGCACCATCATCGACGAGTTCGGTCCCAACTACGCGACGCTCGACCTTCCGATCATCGACGGCCTGGCTGCCGGCGGCCCGACGCTCGTCGACGGCGAGCGCGCCATCCTGGCGAGCCGCCTCATCGCCGGACTCCAGCAGCAGCCGGAGCTGGCGCGGATGGTGTCGCAGATCGACGTCAGCGACGTGCGCGACGCGGCCGTGCTGCTCAAGAACGACACCGCCGTGCTGAAGGTCGGTCACGAGAAGTTCGCCGAGCGCCTCCAGGCCTATCTGGAGCTGGCGCCGGCGCTGCGCGAGCGGGTGGACGGTATCGACTACGTGGACCTGCGGTTCGACAAGCGGGTGTACGTGCGGCCCCGAGGACGGAGATCAAGTGGGGAGAACTAGTGAAGCTGCGATCGGCACGGCCTTGGCCGTTGGAGATGTCTAGTGGCGCGTAAAGAACGATACGTCGTGGGGCTCGACGTAGGCACCTCGACGGTGACGTGCGTGGTGGCCGAGACCTTCGACGACGGCCGCTGCGACATCGTCGGCATCGGAGTGGCGGAGTCGCGTGGGATCAAGCGCGGCGTCGTCGTGAACCTCGAGGCGGCCGTGGATTCGATCAAGAAGGCGATCGAGGAAGCCGAGCTGATGGCCGGCGTCGAAATCGACTCGGTGCACCTGGCGCTGTCGGGCCCGCACGTCAAGGGCTTCAACAGCCGCGGCGTGATCGCGGTGGCGGGGAAGAACCGCGAGATCACCCGCGACGACGTGCGCCGGGCCATCGACGCCGCCAAGGCGGTGACGTTGCCCAACGGGCGCGAGATCCTGCACGTGCTGCCGCAGGACTTCGTGGTGGACGAGCAGGACGGCATCGGCGCGCCGATCGGGATGATGGGCGCGCGCCTCGAGGTGAACGTCCATATCGTCACCGGCGCCGCGTCGTCGACCCAGAACATCGTGTCGTGCGTGAACCGCGCCGGGGTCACCGTCGTGGACACGGTGATCGAGCAGCTCGCGGCGGCCGAAGCGGTGCTGACGCCCGACGAGAAGGAACTGGGCGTGGCGCTCGTGGACATCGGCGGTGGAACCGCCGACCTGGCGATCTTCGAGCGCGGCAGCCTGTGGCACACCGGCGTCGTGGCCGTCGGCGGCGAGCACTTCACCAACGACATCGCCGTCGGCCTTCGCACGCCAATTCCGGATGCCGAGAAGCTGAAGCGCAAGAGTGGCTGCGCGCTGTCGGCGATGGTGGACGAGAAGGACACCATCGAGGTGGCAAGCGTCGGCGGCCGCAAGCCGCGGCTGATGGCGCGCCGCATTCTCTCCGAGATCCTGCAACCGCGCGCCGAGGAGATCTTCCACCTGGTGTGGGACGAAATCCGCCGCGCCGGCTACGAGAAGTCGCTCAACTCCGGGATCGTCCTCACCGGAGGCGCCGCGATCCTCGAGGGCATGCCGGAGATTGCCGAGCAGATCTTCGACCTGCCGATCCGCCGCGGGCATCCCGCCGGTGTCGGCGGGCTGGCCGATCACGTGACGAGCCCTGTGTTCGCGACCCCGGTGGGACTGGCGTTGTACGCGCACCGCAACCGGCCGCCGGACCTGGCCAGGGGCGGCGCCGGCGCGTTCAGCCGGATGACGGGCCGCATCTGGGGCATTTTCAAAGAGTTCTTCTAAGGCGGGAGGTTGGGTATGGCACGTGAACGCGAACAGTCGGATCTGCGCATGACGCTGGCGTCTGACGCGCGCCGGGGCGCGAAGATCAAGGTAATCGGCGTCGGTGGCGGCGGCAGCAACGCCGTCAACCGCATGGTCGAAGTGGGGCTCAGCGGGGTGGAGTTCATCGTCGCCAACACCGACCTGCAGGCACTCGACAACGCCCGGGCGGCAGTGAAGCTGCAGATCGGCCACAAGCTGACCAAAGGGCTGGGCGCCGGCGCCGATCCCAACGTCGGCCGTCAGGCGGCGCTGGAAGACACCGACAACATCATTC
>Ga0207650_10002999_pt1 | contig 11635 bp, 21 predicted proteins | sample KBSS63metaG_FD_184325 | JGI IMG/M metagenome (GOLD analysis project Ga0207650, IMG submission 184325) | Switchgrass rhizosphere microbial communities from Kellogg Biological Station, Michigan, USA - KBS S6-3 metaG (SPAdes) (version 2) | ecosystem: Host-associated > Plants > Roots > Rhizosphere...
GAGCGAAATACGCGCACCCTTGCCTTGTCAGGCAACCAGGAGACCGCGGATACCGCGCCACACAAACAGAACCAACCAAAGAAAAGGAACAAAAACAATGACAATACAAATCGACACAATCAAAGGAGACGTTACAGCTCTCCTAAAGGGGTGCGAATCCGATGGCAGATATGCCGTGCCCTTAGCTCGTGCGATCTGCCGAAACTCCCACTGCGAAACTTTAATGCACAACAACACTCCGCGTTTTCATTATTTTACGCTGCAGGACGGTGAGCCGGTAGTGCGATTCAATTTGCATCGCGCAGAACAGAAACCCGAAATGTTGGACAGCCTTGTCTCTATTTCGCAGTCTTGGTTTTCTGCGGAGATTACTCGACTTGCAAATCTACAACGAGACCTGGATACCTTGAAGGCGGTGGAGTCATGAAAAACCGCCCAAAGAAAGGACGCACGCCAATCCCAGGCTTGGCCGAGCACATTGCCGGATTCACCGGCAGCAAAGCGAAGAAACGCGCAGCAGCGCCAATCCTGGCGCGATTGGCTGACCGTTTAATCGCGATCTCAATTCCGGCAACGACCCAAAGGCTATGAGCGAACCACAGACAGGACAACGAGACACAGCGCAACTCGATTGGTCGAGAGATGGAGTAGAAATCGTCTCAGGAAACGGCCAACTCCTAGGAGATGCGAACGACGAACGCAGCGCAAGCCGAATCATATCGGCTCACAACGAGACGCGCAACGAGCTAGCATTAGCGAGCCTACAAAAGGAGCAAAACTGGCAAGCGTATCAGGAAGCGTTGCGATTGCTAAATGAGACGCAGGCACACGCTGAACGACTAGCAGAAGCACTCAAAGATGTGCTTTCGTTCTTAGATCAATACGTCGATATGCGAGACTTGAACGGGCGCAATCTGAGAACGGACTTTTCAGGCTACGAACTAGAGGCCGAACAAGCCCTAGCCGCATGGGAAGGAGCGCAGAAGTGAGCGAACCGAACGAGCTCGTTGACGGCTACGATCCCGCCGACCCTCCGCAGGGCAATCACTGGTGCTCAGAGTGTAGCAGTTGGGACGATGATTGCGACTGCGGAGACCCCGACGAAACCCCGCAACTACTTCTCACCGACCGGACACAATAAATTTCCTTTGGTTGGAAACGCGCCGACTCGTGGCTACCCTGCCGCGGTCGGCGCGAACTCTTATCCCCCGAAGCCAGCGAAGGTCTGATTAAGAGGGAGCCGACAGGCGGAAGTTTTCTTAATCAGATCGTAGCGGCGGAGTACACGTACAGTACAGAGAAAACAAAGATTCTAATTTAGTCCAGTAATTCCGGTCTAATTGGACGGACCACAAAACAGGCTCAGATATATCCCATCCGGTTTAGTCTAATAATCCGGTGTGTATACACCGGTTTTCAATACAGGATTTTGACCAAAATTAAGTAGGTCCAGAAACCTAAGTCCAGAAACCTCGATTTGGTTTATTAGATCAGGTCAGGTTGAGGCGCCGGTTCCTCGCGTTTTTTGAGCCCTTTACGAACCCATCCATCCTCCAGCCACACGACTTTTTCGTCTTTCCGGAGCTGCTTCCAAATCTCGAAAAATGTGGCTCTGCTCATGTTCTCATCTCGATAGAGACGCTGGCGCAACGTATCGGTTTTGACCGGATGAACGACCGACATTTGATCGAGGACCATTGAGGCGCTGAATTTCGTTGGCCGTCCGCCCTTCGAATTCTCCTCCTCCGGCTCTTCCGTCTGCAGCCAGCAGATTCCGTCTGCCGGCGCGCTGTGCTCCAGGAAGACTTCTCGAGTCCAGCTTCCATCCATGTCCTTTGCTCCAGCTCGTTCCCCGCGTTTTGAAAACACGAGTTTGAACGTGGAAGTCCCTTTGACCGGCACCAAGATATTAACCGCGCGGAAACTGTTCTGGATCTCGGACGTACCAAAACCCAAGTACTGATAATCGATCGCCGCCATTTTGGTCTGCTCTTTATTGTCGCGAACCGGCTTGCCGATATGATGCAGGACCATCCCGCACGTCTTTCGCTTAACGAAGATCGGAAACAATCCTTCGCGCAAAAACTTACCGGTCTTCTCGGAGTTAATCAGGTCGCAGCCGGCGAAAGCGAAGAGCGGGTCAATCCAAACCATGTCAGGCCGATCGATCTCCAACAGCGTGTCCAAGAGGGTAAGGAAACTGTTTCCAGATTTACCAACGACACGATGCAACCCGATGTTCTTTTCTATCTGCTCCGCCTTCTCGTTTAGATCAATGTCACCAATCTTTTCGATACCGGAGAAAACGCCGTTAAGCTGTTCGCTCAGGTCGCCTTTGTCGTTCTCCGCCTGGATAAGTAATTGCTTCAACGGCCGAAACGACTTCAGACCGAAGATCGGTGTACCAGTGGCAAGATAGCAGGCAATCTGCATCATTAGCGACGACTTGCCGTAGCCGCTGCCGCCTGCGATGAGGCAATTCCCACCGCGCACCAAATAGCGCCGGCCAACTAAGCAATCAGGATCATGGCTTGCGTCGAACTTACGGAGGTCCGCAATTTCGAACTTCTCGGAACCGTTGGGACCGCCGGCCTCGTGCTTAATGCGCTCGATCTTGCGTCCAAAGTCTTCAGCAATCTCCATTATCTCTTCGGAGCCTTCGATTGTGCCATGTGCCGCTCTAGCCAGGTGCGTACCAGTAGCGATCATCTCCCGCAACAGCGCCTTCTCTCTCACTATCTCCATGTAGTATTGAATGTTCGCGGCGGTAGGAACAAACGTGAATAGATGCGTCACGAAAGCAGCTCCCCCGATTGACTCCAATAATCCTTTATCCCTGAGAAATTGCGTGTACGTGATCAGATCAACTTGCGCCCGTGAATCCCAAAAATCAGATAGCGTCTCGAATACTGTCTTGTGCGAAGGAACGTAAAAAAACCAAGCGCGACAGAACCGAGTGGCCTCTGGTATAGCATTTGCCGGATCTTGTAACATCGAACCTAAAACGCCCTGTTCTGCTTCGACCGAATGTGGAGCCTCCCGTTGAGCGGGTAATTGCTTACGAGAAGACGTAGGCCGTGCTACGCTCGTGCGTTGTGTCGAATTAGAGGAGTTTGAATCATCCCGCCGCTTGGCAAGGCTTTGGCGTAGGGCGGAAGTATTAAGGGCCACTTATCGACAACCGCCAGAAGCAACGCTAGTCGGGTTAGCCTCGACCACACCGAGGAACAAAAAATCCGGTGAGCCGCCGACTAGCGTTGCTTCTGAGGGTTTAGATGAAAACATGGCTAACTAACGAAACGATATTGGTTCAATAGGTGGTTGTGAATTTAGGGTCAAGCGTTTTTCCGTGATTTGATCATTTTGGTAGATGGGTAGCGATGTAGACAGCTAATGTTAGAATCGCGGTCAGCAACAGACTGATGAACATGAACTGCGATGGATTCATTTCCAAAGTCCTAAAGTTTTGAGGAACGCTTCGCAGCGTTGAGCAGCGGTAGCGCAACAGAATGGCCGATCAATATTCTCCGATCTTACGACTGTCATCAGATTATCCAGATAGCGTTCACGCTGCGGGTAGCTATACATCTCACGCACCTGTTCTGCTGAGTGCATGGCGTTGAGGTCGTTCAGGTAGTCAGGAATCGTTCTTTCCGTAGAGCAGCCGCCTTTATCTCCGTAGAAATCGACCGGATGCTTGCCCATTCCGATTGGCCGGACGTTCTGCCAGCCGCACGCTTCCGCTATTGCTATTCGTTGGGATTCAGGACTCATGGCTTTGCTAGGTAACAAAGGTAAATCACCGCGATTGCGATGGCATACCGGATTAGTTCGCGTTGGATTCTGGTCATAATGCTAACTCAAATTGGAGAGCCTTGTGTTTTGGTTCGCGCAGTCGAATCGTAGGACGCCGGACCGACTGTCCAATGTCTTTTTTGTTCTCCTTAGCGTATTCAGAGTCCACTAAAATCATTTGAGGTTCGTCGATCTTCTCCTCTCCTGAGCCTGGGATAACCATGTACCATTGATTGAGAACGCGTGAGAAGGCGGCTGAGAAGACACTCCCGCCATTACGTGCGGAGAATACGCGTCCAGTCGGAGGATGTACGCGACACGAGAAGATCCAACTCTTCATTTTGCCCTCCGAATCTGTTTCATTTAGATACCTTCGCCAGAGCATCACTAGCTAATCTGGATGTTATAGAAAGCTTGCTTCCGACTGCATAGCCACTAGCTACTCCAATGATTCGTTCCAGCGCATCCACCAGTGCTATCTCTTTAGCCGTTCTAGCGGTAGCGATTTGCGACAATTCCAGATAAAGCTTGTTAATGATTTCAAGTTCCATATTCGCCAAAGTATTGTTGCGCGGCTTGGCGGTGAGTGCGGCGTTGTGGGCGTCACAGATGGCTTTAGCTTGCCCCTCGGTCGCTACTATCGCGCCACAAGCCTTAGTGCCGGGGTAAACATGCCAACCACCCCCAAGCTCATGTTTGTATGTCCACTCTCCCGCGTTTTCTTTACGCGGTCGCTGACTCGCCGCAGGCTCAGGTGGATATGGTGATGGCCCGATCTTCTCTGGCAAGTTTCGTGCGTCTGATTCATTCCACGCATCCAGTTCGCCATGATCATCTGCCGTGACATCCGGTCGCTGACTCGACTCGTTGCTCATTTGATTAGTGCCTCCGTTGCATAGAACGCTATCCAAAAAAGTATCGCTATGGCCGCACCGATTAGAACGTCTTTCATTTCAGAGCGTCCAGCATGATGACTTCAAGCCGTTGCCCTTCCTCGCACCCATCGTCAGGGCCAGAGCATTGCTCGCATTGCCTAACGTGCGCATTAAAGTCTGCCGTGGCGTCCGTAGCTGGCGTTGAGACTAGAGAATCATCCAGTGTGCGAATGACTGGTTGCGGTTTGACCTTTACTGGCTCAGTGCTGGCGTCACTACACTCTTTCAAATGCGTGGCGTCCGTAGTTGGCGGCTGATGCCCAAGAGTTTTACAAAGCGACGTTGGATGGACGCTATGCTCTGTTTGATGTTCGTCCGTAGCTGGCGGCTGATTGGATTCGTTCATGGTCGGTAAACTCCATCCCCGCTGTTGAGTGCTTCTTGAATTGAATCCGGTAACTCGCAACGATGTTCCTTCATGGCTCTCTCTATGGCGGCGAGGATGACTTGCTTTAGCTGATTAGTAAGTATTGCAGCGCGTGCTTTGCCAAGCTGTGATTCGTCAAACCACCCTCTTGCCGCTTCCTGCGCTATTTGTTCGTTGCTCATTTTCGTTTCACTGAAGGTTTCTCGTCTTTAGTTTCAATTACATTCGCGAGAACCTTGTCCACCTTTTCTCGCGCTTCTTTCCAGGTGCAATTCGTTCGTTTCCTATAAGCCTCTTCGACTTGACCTAACGGGATAGAAGACATCGCCATCAGTTCATCGCGTGTCTGAACCTTTGCTAAAGTCAGCAGGGAAATGGCGCGTTGAACGTCCATAATTACTCGCTCGGTCTTAGGCTTCGTGAAAAAGTAATTTTCAAGTTGTCCGTTCGCGATCCGTTTCCTAGCTTCATCGGTAGCGGGAGACCGAAGCATATTGGCGAACGAGAGCGCCACCAGAATTTGCTCTAATTGCGTGTCGTCCAATTCGCTCAGACGCTTTTCCAGATACGCTTCTCGAGCTGTCTTACTAAGATCCTGTTGCGGTTTCAGCGCCAAGACGGGAACGGTGAGCGTCTTATTGTACTCCGGACAAATCAGCTTCGCCTTGCAGTATCGGCATTGCTCTTCGCCGGCATGCAACGGAGCATCCTCTTTTGCCGCCTCCTCCAGAATCTCATGGATCTGTTCTCTCGATTCTTCAATATGTTCGCGGCCGTATTCCGCCAGCGTGATGCGTTCCTCGTACGGCAATCGAGGTTGTGTAATCGAGGTGAATATGCGTTCCACTTTTTTCTCCTGCCAATCGTAGGTTAGAACGGCGTAGACTCGTAGTTGTAGGTTGAGTTCTGCACGCTCGACGATCTTGTATCCAAACTTCGAGTCATTCACCCAGGCGGCTCCGGTTTCAGTTGGATAGATCACCACCAAGTCAGGTGTTCCGGAAATGACGCCGTTATTAAGTGTCTTCTCGGTCATCTGAGTAATTGGATGGATTCCTATGAGATGGTGCAACCGTTCGGAGATCGTTTGTTTGAGGTTGAAATTTCGGTCTAACAGGTCGCGCTGATTCGCCGGCAGTACCGTTCGGTCGTATTCGGGATGCGCGTCAAAGTCGTGCAACAAGATTCCCTCTTTGGACTGTTCGCTCTGATCGTCTGGTAACGCGAACTCCATTCGCTCTGAGCCAGGACAGAGTTGCCTCCTCCGCAAATTACTTGCACTCGTGGCCGGTCTTCCCATTTATGCCTTCAGTTCTTGCTCTATGAGTTTCCAGTTGTCCGCGAACAGTAACTCTGCGAATCCCTCTTCGCCTATGTCACCCCAACCTTGCTCCTCTTTTAACGCATCGAATTTCTTCGCCACGGCTACGAGATCGTCCTTCGATTTACTGAGTTCCACGAGACGAACAATCATCGCAGATTCATTCGGGCCCACTGCCGGACCTTGCTGAGACGGTTCTGTCGTCGATCTCTTTTTGAGTTTCTTTGGAGAAGTGGCGGCTGGCGCAGGTTCGGGTTTACCGGTGGAAGAGGGCTCACCGGTTGTCTGCGTTTCCCCGCCACTTTCCAATGGCGTTTCTACGGGTTCTGGATCAGATGTGGGTTCGACTGTGTTGCTTCTCAGCCGTTTTATTTGCGGTCGGCTGATTGGCAAAGCTTGTTCAAATCGTAATTCTTCAATCTTGTCGGCGTCCGCCTCGATCGCGTCTCGGAACTCAGGCGAGAGCTCAAGCCATTTCGATAGACGACGGAACGCACTTTTCTTACCCATCTCGTCGTAGTCGGTTTTCCACGGACCGCTGTCTCCGGCACGCGAACGAGCGCGTATCTTGTCGACCTCAGATTTTGTCATGCAAACGGCCTGCTCTGTACCGTCCTTGTATCGCACCATAGCATAGTAGGCGTACGCCTTTCCGCGGTCAGTCTTGAAATCGACTGTGTGTTTTACGACGACACCTTTGTCGTACTCGAACACATCGTTCTCGCAAACGGTGTCGGCATGGACGTTGGACACTTGACCGCTTCGTTTGGCTAGCGCAGCCAATCCCATGTATGAAATGATGAGTTGGCAGTCGTAGCTTTTCTTCTGGCTGTTCCAAAACGGGATGAGGTATGCGTTACGGCCGTCCGGCTCGAGACCAAACTGAGAGAGCGTCATCAAACATTGCAGGACGGTGTTGGGATCGCACTCCGCAAGTTTCGGTGTTCGCGTCATGGACGCAATCGCGATACGCACGAATCGCGACGGGGTTAGGTGTGAAGGCAGAATCGATGCTACCGCGACCTTAAACTTGTCCGACTCGATTAAGCTTCTTGCGGTTTCCTGGGTTTTTGTCTGATTGTTTGCCATAAACAAGGGATAGAATGTAGTTCACTTCCGCCGCGGCTGAACGGCTGTGTTCTTTGCTTGATCGTTTGATATTTGCCGCGTTCTTGCTGTTCAATCGAATTATCACTTGCATCACTTTGAATCACGGTGAATCATGTGTCAACAAAAAAATCATGCAAATGAATCCCTCCAACTTCCCGCGCGCCTCCGACGCGTTTAAGAAAGCTAACCCGCATATCTTCGGTGATCTAGGAAATGACCTGGCATTAGGTCGTGGGCCAACGGAAAAGAAAACCGGAATCCGTCGCGGCGGAAAGAAGATGAACAAGACCGAACAGGAGTTCTCCTGGTATCTCGATGCGCTTCAGTCTCGGGGAGAGATCAAACGCTTTGTTTTCCAAGGCGCAACTTTACTTTGGGGTGTCGACGAGAAGACGTCCGAGGCAATGCGCTACACTCCGGACTTCGTTGTCATTCCCATTGATCGTATTGAACACGATCGCAGAGTGACCGATGGCGGCATCCGAATGATCGAGATTAAAGGATCGAAAGTGATCTACCAGCAACAGGCGCTCGCGCGATTCAAAGGTTGTCGGTCTGATTGGCCGGAGTTTGAATTTGAGATGTGGCAGAAGACCAAAGAGGAAGGCTGGAAACGCGTCCTCTAGCGCACGATCTTCCGAAGCCTGTCAGCCTCTTTTTTCAGAGCGTGCGCTACGACATGAACTGCCTGCGTAGCCTCGGGCATTAGCTTCGTATTGGACAACAAGTCCGCAGCTACATTCGAAAAACTCTGCGCGTGCGCGGGATGCTGCTTACCTTTGTGGCTTTGGCGTGCTCTGCTCGACTTTATTGCCTTCATTATTGATTCCTTTGATTAGTTTGCAGTTGCTCAGACCGAGCATGATAGAAACGCTAATCGCCCAAAGACCAATCACGAATACGGGGAACAGTGCCGCCCTATTTTTTCGCGCAGTCACAGTGATTGACTTCCACTTTCACAAGTACCAGTTCGACCTTCGGCGCCGTGCTTTTCTATGACTTATAGATAGACACTCCACCAGAACCAAGATACCCGCCGACACCAGAAATAATAGGTGGAATGGCACAGCCGTTAATCAGGAGCGGGATTGACAGGAGTAGCTTTAGGCAGACTCGGGATATTGATTTTAACTTTGGCTTCAATAGTTGTGCCGTTCAGCCGATCGAGGAGACCATGTAAGATACCTCCGGCTCGATTTTCGACGTCTTGCATTAACGGCGAGATTCGGTCGAGAGCACCCTGCACCGCCTTGTTAGCCTGATCGACAGGCTTCGTTGCAATGTCGTCCGGTATGAGTCCGAAGAACATCTAATGCTTGGTGATGTAAGTCGACGCCCCCTGCTCGATTCCGTTAGCGATGTACTGAAAACAGACTTCGCCTTGTGTCTGGTACGCGAACACGACAACCGGAACGAGCATCGAAATAATCTGCGGATATTGCTCTCGAATTGATTGCGGGAAGAACGCGGTGATCTTTTCGGTTAACTCCGATGCCGACAGTTTTCCCTTCAGCGATCGGATAGCCACGGCGCCTACGTCCAGCTCGTTAGCAACCGGCGTTTTTGCTGCTTGTGGAATATGGTCGAGTATGGCTTCGGTCGCAGCCTTGGCCGCGGTCGTTACGGTTGATTCCTGATTGGCGCAGCCGGTGAACAGAAGCGCCGCACACAGGATTTTAGCGAACAATATTTTCTTCATGGCGTTATCGGATGTAGTGCAGCGACGCGAGTCCGCCGAAGAGATTTGCCGCTACAAGGAAAGCTAATCCAAGCGCGATAAGTCTATTCCAATACGGCGCTCCCATCTGCCATGCAGCAATGCAGAAGCAGACGAACGAGAACACGAGCAGTACTAAGCCTAAGTTTTGCATTTTATTTTACTTCCTCTGTTTGGACTGGATTGTCCGGTTTGTTTTCTACGACAACTTTCGTAGGTGGAGGGGGAATCGGTGGTATGTCTGCCGGTGGCGGCGTGGGAGGAGCAGACTTAGTTGCTTCGGTAGGACTCGTTTTGGACAGAACGCCGCTTAGATAACCGAAAAGGCCGATGACCAAGCTCGAGTACACAGTGAGCAATGTCTGGTTAGGTTCTATTCCGTAAATTAGACAATAGGAAAGAGTCGAGACCCCGATTACCGCGCAGAATGCGATCGTGCAGATAACGACAAAGATTGCGCCTTGGTTAGTCCGAGGCTTGTCGTCCGGTGGCATCGCCCCGCCCTTACCAATGAACGAAACCTTGTGCAATAGCTATTTTCTCTTCGCCGGCCGCGGGAAGAGTGTCCAGGGCGTAGGCGTTGGTCTCGAGCGGTATCTATACTCGATAACCTTTCGCTGTTTCACGATGGGCGTCGGCGCCGCCGGCGAGGGTTTCGGAACTTCTAGCGGAGGTTTAATCACGACCTCGCTCTTGCTTTCATCCTTCGCCTCGGTCTCGACGATCTGAGGGACAGGCTGAGTCGGGTTCGCGTCTTGGTATGATTGCCAACCTTGATTGACTGCTTTCTGGAAGTCGTCTATCGCGTCGGTGTTTTCCAAGACTTGCGCTGAAATATCAGTCTGATTGCTGGCGATCTTCCGAACCCTACCGTCCAGAACAAATATCCCGATGGCGACTCCTCCGGCCAAAAGCATAATGACCGTCGAGATTACAATTAGGACTATGAGCAGGCGCTTCGTACCGTTTTGCCAGAGCTCGCGTAGACCTCTCATTTCGGGTGGATCTGCCGAATAAAGGCCAACCGCCAGAGCATCAGGTTCATCGCCATCACTCCCGAAACTAGAGCAACCGCGCACGTTGGCGTGCGCCAAGTCATCGGCTCTCCGTATCGGAGGATCATTTCGCACATTACTGCTCCGGTTAAAATCGCATAGCTCGCACCTATTAAAATGATGTGTCCAATTAGTACTCTACGGTTTCTATCAGCGGGAGTTGCAAACTTTCTCAAATAAACAGCAACAATAATTACCATCAGGACAATGATATACGTTCCCATGACCATGTTCGAGATTCGTAAAAGGTTGACGGCTTCGATGTTCATTTTAGGAAAATCTTTATGATAGTTGCGACGAATATGCTCGTGACCACGGTCCCGACAAACGAGCCCAGGGCAACGATGACAGTCAAGCGCGCTACCAGGTTGCTAAGTTTAGTCGCGAGCGTATTCAAGTCTTCACGCAATTTCAGAATGTCGGCCTTTTGATTATCGCACGTATCTCGGATGTCCTTTTTGAGCTCGTCATCTAAGAGTTGAATTTGTTTCTCGGCCGCGGCGATCATCTTAAATAAGGTCTCGATTCTGTCCGAACAGTTCCTTACAAACTCGTCGATCCGGCCTTGCCAACGATGGAGGGATTCGTCTTGATTAGGCATCAGGACATACTTTTAACCCGCGCTTACGTCACTTGTCGATATTAGCGCACGGACAATTACGTAAAGCCGATTCAATTCCTGCCGTCTTTACTGCATTCTGATGGACGTTGCGAATCAAGAATCCAAAGAGAATCGCGAGGATGGTTCCGAGTATCGCGTTAAAGACACCTAGCTTGCCGTTCATTGCGGGAACGCGTAACTGGTTTGGACAGGTGTAGCTGTTGGTGTTGCCGTTGGTGTCGGGAATGGTACTCCAACTTGAGCTTGCGCTGCCCCTGGATCTGGGAATCCAACTGTGCCCGTATTGGTTCCATCGGTTTCAGTGAATTCCCCCCTTCCGACACCCTGAATTGTTGTTCCCACAATAGAGAAATCACCAGTCGTAGGAGCGTTATACGGCGTTAGGTTGCTCGTATAAGTAATCGCTGTTCCAATATCGAATAGTGACTGCAACGTGTCAGCAGACCCGTTGGCTTGTGTTCCCGCACCGTAAACGTTTTTATCGACCTCACCCTGCGCTGCGGTCGTGGTTACATTGATGCCCTTACCGGTGTTCTTAAAGAAGTTGGAATTTCTAACCAGTAAATAAGACGCATTTTGCGTCATCGCGTCCTTCACTCCGTCGCTACCATTGTTGTATAAGTCGCAATTTTCAATCTGAACGCCTGCCATTCCTGTTAACGATATTCCAATTCCTCCGTTCGATTCCGAAATGCAGTTTTGAAAAACTGCGG
>Ga0207650_10003002_pt1 | contig 11627 bp, 9 predicted proteins | sample KBSS63metaG_FD_184325 | JGI IMG/M metagenome (GOLD analysis project Ga0207650, IMG submission 184325) | Switchgrass rhizosphere microbial communities from Kellogg Biological Station, Michigan, USA - KBS S6-3 metaG (SPAdes) (version 2) | ecosystem: Host-associated > Plants > Roots > Rhizosphere >...
TGCAGCGGTGGCACAGGCAGCACATGATGTCATCGTAGCCCAGTTGCCGACACAACAGGTTTTTGCAGATGGTTTGTTAGCCACATCCTTAGCTTCTGTTACTGGTGGAGATGCAAAAACAAGGGGCATTGCTTTAGGCAAAGCAGCGGCCACGGCAATTTTAGCCATGAGAGCAAATGATGGCAGCGCTACCGCTATGTTCCCGGTGGCTGAAGGTGTACAGCCCGGTGAGTACAGGTTTACTTTCCCCTTTAACGGGCCACCTTTCAACACAGCTCCTTTCAGCGGTCTGTATGACTCACCAGGCTGGGGAAATGTGACTCCGTTCGGTCTGTCGTCGGGCTCCCAGTTCAGACCCGGGCCGCCCGATCCTGTGAACAGTGCGGCTTATGCGACAGATTTCAATGAGGTAAAAAGCCTTGGCAGATTTAACAGTGCTACACGAACAGCAGATCAAACTGAGATAGCTAAATTTTGGGTGGAAAGTTCGGCGCTGGGCTGGAACCGTATTGCAAGAAATATTATTGAACAAAAAAATATGGGTATATGGGAGACAGCAAGGTTGCTGGCATTATTACAAATGACAGAAGCGGATACCTATATCGGAAGCCTGGGAGCAAAAAAATATTATTTCTATTGGAGGCCCGTATCAGCTATTCATTTAGCGGCGACTGATGGCAATGCCAATACAACATTCGATCCTGACTGGGAAGTGGTGGGATGGAACCCGGCGGGTCCGCCCGATCAGCGATACTGGCCCACACCACCAGTTCCTGATTATCCTTCCGGTCATGCCACTGCCGGTGGTGGGGCTGCCGAACTGATAAAAGACTTTTTCAATACCGATAATATCAGCTTCAGCACTACCAGTAATGCGCTTCCTGGTGTTACAAGAAATTTTTCAAGTATTTCTGGCGCTGCCAGGGAAAATTCCCTATCAAGGATTTATGTAGGTTATCATTTCCGCAAGGCCTGCATAGAAGGTGAGCAGCTGGGAAAGAATATCGGCAAATATGTTTTTGATAATTACCTGAAGGAAAACTAAATAGCATTTGACGGGGTTGGCAACATCAGTAATCGTTACTCTTTCCATTATTAATCTTCATCACTTCAAAAAAATATCATGAAAGCAATTGCACAAAAAACAGTCACAACATGGCTACTTATATGCAGTATTGCCATGTTGGGTATTATTTCCTGCCGGAAGGAACTAAAACCCGATCCGGCGGCCACCGTTTTAAACGACGCTTCTGCCGGTAAAAACGAGCATGGCCATTTACAACAAGCCAAAACTTATTCATCAGAAGTGGCGATTAGTTGGATCAACATGCAACTAAATATGTTTCGGGCGCCATTACCGGCCGGTACCGGATCACAAGCCCAGGAAAGATGCATGGCCTATTGTGGTATTGCCCTTTACGAAGCCGTGGTACCCGGTATGCCTGCCTATCAGTCTTTATATGGCCAGCTCACAGATTTTCCGGCCATGCCTCCTACCGAACCGGGCAAGGCTTACCATTGGGCCGCCAGTGCCAATGCAGCACTTGCCGTAATGAACCGGAAACTTTTTCCTACCACGGCCCAGGTAAATAAAGATGCCATGATACACCTGGAAGACAGCTTGCAGGCTGTGTATGCCGGTGAAGTGGATGCAGCCACCTTAGATCGGTCAGTTGCTTTTGGAAGAGAAGTGGCATCCAGGGTTTTTGCATGGGCAGCCACCGACGGCACCGCGCAGATTGCATTAATGCCAGCTTATGTGGCTCCGGCCCCTACGGCCGAACATCCCGGATGGTGGATACCCACAGCACCCACACCCGCCGTTAACCCCTATGCCTATTTACGCAGGATTTTAACACCCGGTGCGGCTGAAGGCACCACGCTTGAACCTCCACCTCCTTATTCCACGGTGCCGCATTCTGAATTTTGGGAGATGGCAATGGACACTTATAATAAGAGAAATCACTCGACTGCAGATCAGCAGGATGCAGTAAGGTACGCCTGGGATCCAGGGTACGGACCGGGCGGTGGGTTTATAGCCATTTTATCTCAGACATTCAGTAAAGCAAAACCAATGCTTGATGTAGCCGCATTAGCTTATGCAAAAGTGGGGATAGCCCAGAGCGATGCAACCATTATATGCTTTATTGATAAATACAACTTAAATTTTAACCTGATCCGCCCGCTTACTTATATCAACAAATACATCGACGCCAGTTGGACAACACAAATCCCGACCCCCAACCATCCCGAGTTTCCATCTGGCCATTCCACCATCAACCCGGCGGTGCTGGCCATGTTTACCGATGTATTTGGCGACAATTTTCAACTTACACTGCATACCTATGATTATCTCGGCTACCCGCCCCGCAGTTACAACTCTTTTGAAGAGATAAGCATAGACCTGGCCAACAGCCGGGTATATGCCGGGCTTCACTACCAGGCTACTTGTGATAAAAGCAGAGTGATAGGAAAGAAAGTTGCGGCGAATATTCTCGCTAAATTGAAATTTTTAAAAGATTGATGCGGTTATAAGCAACAGGCAAGGTAAAATTCCATGTTGGTTCGTCGTTATTTTGAAAGATTTATTTAGCAATAGAAATAATAACTCCCCGCTGTATTCTTATGGTGGGGATGTTATTATAATGATTCGCCTGCAACTAACCTGCCATCCGGAATCTGCCTAAGCTGACGGAGACCGGGAAAAATGATCGGGAACATTAAATAACTGATATGAAATGGAACACCTGGTAAAAACTTATTTAGCTGCCAGTAAAAACATTACTGTTAGCAGGCATCCCAAACCAGGTTGCGAGACAAAACCAGCGTTTCCATTGTAAGCTGCGGCCCGGCTTTTAATATTGGCCAGCCCGATACCTCTTTGTTTTTTGGCCGTGTCAAAACCGATACCATTATCTGACACAACCAGTGTAATGGATGTTTTATTTTGCGAAAGGCTGATGACGATCTTCTTTGCTTTCGCGTACTTCAGAATATTATTCAACTGCTCCTGTACTATCCTGAAGACATTCAGTTTGAACTTATCGTTCACGCTATTTTCCATAAACCCTTTTCTTAAGAAAGATATTTTTATCGGGTTCACTTCCATGGTATCACGGGCAATATTTTCGACGGCTTCGCAGAGCCCATAGTTTTTAATAATATCCGTTGTTAATCCGCGGGTCAATTTCCTGATTTCTTCAATAGCGGTTAGGGTATATTCAGAAGATCGGCTTATATATTTCCCCATGTCTTTGCCTCCCTGCTTTGCCATATCAAGATATAACCTGGATGCCCCCAGCAACTGGTTTACATTATCGTGCAGTTCTTTTCCAATATCTGAGCGTTCAGCATCTTTTGCATCCGTTGCCGCTTCCGCAATCTGTTTTTGTTTCAACCTGATTTCCAATTCCAGTTTTTCTTCCAGCTCTTTTTGCCGGCTAAGATCATGTATTACGCCAATCATGCGGATAGCTCTTCCATCAGGATCCCGCACGATACTGGCTCTTCCGAAGACCCTCGCAACGGAACCGTCGGAACGTATAAAACGATAAGACTTTTCCCAACGGGTGGCGGACCCAGCAATAGCTTCCTGCAAGCTTTTTTCAACTTTAGTCTTGTCAGAAGGATGAAGATGGCTGCTCCAGTCATCCATACTGGCAGCACTTTTCACCGTATAACCAAACAGCTCTTCAAAGCCCTCGCCTAAAAAAAAATCATTTGTCAGCAGGTTCCAGTCCCAAATGCCATCGAAAGAAAGTTTGGACGTCAGGTTAAATTTCTCAATATGCAGTTCATTGTTTGCTGCCAGCCGTGCATCTGATTTTAATTGCGCCAGTACGATATTATCAGCAATTATTTTTTCTTTTTGAACATCAATTTTCTTCTGTTTCAATATTGACTGGGAAATCGTCGCTGCAACTTTTTTTTCCTTTTTGATGTCGGCCCTATGAATGGCAAGCTGGTCTTCCAGCTTTTTTTTCAATTCCTGTATCCTGCTGACGTCCTGTATGGCACCGATCATACGTACGGCTTTCCCCTTTTCATCCCGTATAATGCTGGCCCGGCTGATAGTAGCTGCCATAGAACCATCGTGCCGCCTGAACATATATGAATCATTCCAGCCATTGCTTCCGGAAGCCAATATTTTTAATAATTTTCTTTTGACAGCATGCTTTTCTCCGTGCGCCAGGCATGCATTGAAATCCGAAAAAGCAACCGTATTGCCTTTTACCTTATACCCAAAAACTTCTTCAAGGCTATCACCAACATAGATTCCGCCGCCGGCAATATCCCAGTCCCACATTACATCATATGAGGCTTTCGCCATGTATTGTATCCACCTGCTGTTATCTGCCAACCGCCCGTCTGATTTTAACCGGGCCAAAACAATATTACCGGACACATTTTTCTCCTTTTCAGTATCAATTATTTTTTGCTTCAGGATACGTTGACTCAAATCCGAAATCGTAGTAATCGCCGTTTCTGTACCCGCCCCATCCCTGAAAACCGCGGAGGTTATTTCGCAGGTCAGCATTTTCCCATTCTTTTTTATAGCCGGTACCATGGCCGAAGAATGCCCGTCAGCAGTCCTTTGTTTCAGCATCTTTATAAAACTGCTTTCATGTATATCAAAAACATCGGACCTGTTTTTAGTTAATAGTTCCCTCTTGGAATAACCCAGCAGTTTGCAGGCGGCATTGTTGATCATTATAATCTTCCCGGTACTTACTGTTGTAATGATATTTGCCAGGATGGTATTGTCAAACGCCAGGTGTTGCAGAAGCCCCGTAGTGGATCTAACCGGTGGCTTTTTACGAATACCGGTTATCTTTTTATGTGGGTGTAAGGAAATATTAAGCATACTGATAAGGGTTCTGGGTAAGGTAAGCTTAATAAGCCATATCAAAAAAAGCTCATCACCCAAGGCGTGCAACCAGTAAATTCACCAATACACAAGAGTTGTTTCCACAAAAAACACTTAGTGCAGAACCAAAAGCACATAAAAAAACGCTGCGCAGCTTTACCTGCACAGCGTTTTTATTTATAGTAGCTTATTTCAATTTAGCCAGTGCTTCTTTGATCCTTATCCATGCCCTTTCAATATTAGGCATGCTGTTGGCAAAGGAAAAACGAACACAATTGGGTTCGCCAAATGCATCACCCATCACAGAGGATACATGTGCGGTATTTAAAAGATACATACAAAATTCAGCAGCGTTGGAAATGCTGGTAGTACCATCGCTTTTACCATAGTAATAGCTCACATCAGGAAAAATGTAAAAAGCACCTTCCGGTTCAAAGCATTTTATTCCGGGAACTTCTTTTATAATTTCCAGCACACGTTTTCTTCTGCGTGTAAATTCTTCTGTCATTTCTTTTGAAGGCTTCAGATCGCCGGTGAGCGCAACAATAGCGGCTCTTTGCGTAACAGCGGTTGCTCCGCTGGTAAATTGTCCCTGTAGCTTTTCACATCCTTTTGCTACATCGGCATTGGCAGCGATATAACCAAGACGCCATCCGGTCATGGCAAAACCTTTGCTTAATCCGTTTATGATGATGATGCGATCTTTCAAATCGTTGAACTGCGCAATGCTTTCATGTTTTCCACCGAAATTGATGTACTCGTAAATTTCATCTGAAATAATAAAAATACCTGGATGTTTGCGGAACACGGTGGCCAACGCTTCCAGCTCTGCCTTGCTGTATACTGCACCAGACGGATTGCAGGGCGAAGAAAACAGAAACATTTTTGTCTTGGGGGTAATCGCGGCTTCCAATTCAGCCGGCGTTATCTTATAACCGTTTTCTACGGTGGTTCTCACTTCAACCACTTTACCACGGGCTATTTTTACCAATTCGCTATACGTAACCCAGTAGGGCGTGGGTATAATCACTTCTTCATTGTCGTCTACTACCGCCAGTATTGCATTGGCCAGGCTCTGTTTGGCGCCCGTTGACACAACAATATTCTCAGGTTTATATTCAAGGTCGTTATCACGTTTCAGCTTTGAGCAAACGGCTTCACGCAAATCAAGGTACCCTGCTACGGGTGTATAGTGGGAAAAATTATCGTCTATTGCTTTTTTTGCTGCTTCCTTAATATGTGCCGGCGTGTCAAAGTCAGGTTCGCCCAGGCTTAAATCAATAACATCTATTCCCTTGGCGCGGAGCTCGCGTCCAAGTTTTGCCATTTTTAGTGTTTCCGGCTCGTTAAATCGTTGAAGTACTGATGACAGTTGCATTAGTTAGTTTTTTTGAGGGCACAAAAGTAATGATTGAATACGAATTAGTAAGACACTAATTAAAGCGAATTTGAACGAATTAACACGAATGTGCATGAGTGGATGTCAAAAATGCAAATAAATAGCAAAATAAGAATTCGATCACTTGCGTTCTCACTTCTATCAATGAACGTTAGTTAAAAAGCCTGCTGAAGAAGCGTATTTATGATAAGCCGGAGATTAGCGTTCATTCGTTCACATTCGCGACAATTAGCGCATAAAAAAAAGCCCTCCTGGGAACAGGACGGCCTCTAACGATTGCTTGCCATATGAAAAAAGTGAAAATTATTTTTTCAGTGTATCAGCCTTAGCTTTAATTGAATCAACTGTCATTTTTTTAGTTGAGTCAATTGCTGTCTTAGCTGAATCTGCTGATGCTTTTACAGAATCAACCTGCGCAGATGCTGTAGAATCAGCAGATTTCGCAGTTGTATCTGCAGAGTTGTTACAAGAAGCTACAAATGCGCCAATGGCTAAAACCAACAGAAGTTTTTTCATTTTGAGTGTGTTTGTTTGTAAAATAATTATTTGGTCTTTATACCCTAAATTGAAAAAGGTAACCCGCTATTTTTAAAAAAAGTTTTGGGTGGCAGTTTGGGTTACAATTAGTTAATTTGAGTATTAAATAGCAGTACGATTTGAACACCGCGATCCAGGAAAAAGAATTATTGAAAGGACTGGCAAAAAATGATAAAAAAGCTGCCGAAACCATTTATAAAGACAATTATAATATGGTGCAGACGTTGATTATCAACAACAATGGTTCTGCAGACGATGCAAGGGATATTTTCCAGGAAACGATGATTGTCCTTTATGAAAAGGCCAGGTCGGGTGGTTTTGAATTGAACTGCCAGCTAAAAACCTACTTATATTCCGTAAGCAGACGATTGTGGCTCAAACGATTACAACAGTTACAGAAATATCACGGGCGGGTAGAAAGTATGGCTGAAACAGTTCCGGTAGAAGAAGAAATAGAGAACCACGAGCAACGCAATACCCAGTTTTTGGCCATGGAAAAATCACTGATGAGCCTTGGGGAGCCCTGCAAAAGTTTACTGGAGGCTTATTACCTCCAAAAACGAAGTATGACGGAAATTGCCAGTAGTTTTGGATATACCAATGCAGACAATGCCAAGAACCAGAAGTACAAATGCCTGAACCGGCTAAAAAAAATATTCTTTGCACATCATAAAAATAATAACGGACAATAAATGGAAGACAGTCAATTACAGGATGCTGTTGAACGCTTTTTGAAGGGTGAGATGGGTGAAGCCGAACGCGCCCATTTTGAACAGCTCCGTAAATCAAACCCCGAAATAGACCAATTTGTCGTAGAAACCAGTTTATTTCTAACCCAGCTGAACGAATTCGGCGATCGTAAACAATTTCAGTCTTCGCTCGAGGAGATCCATACTGATTTGCTGGAAGCAGGCGCTATTAAGCCAGTCGTAAACAAGGCTAAAGTAACTGACCTGTTTAAAAAATACAGGCGCGTTTGGGCGGTAGCAGCCTCCATTGCGGGCATAATCGCCATTACCATCAGCGGTTTGATGGCTTATTTCACCCCTAATTCGCAGCCCCAGATCGAACAACTACGCCGGGAAGTATCCAGATTAAAAACGCAGACCAATATTTTAACCAACGAGGTGAGGGACAGTGCCAAAATTACCCGGGTGCCCCAAAACGAAATATTCAAATTTGGCGGAACAGGATTCCTGATTGACGCGAAAGGCTACCTGGTTACCAATGCCCATGTTATTAAAGATGCTAAAACCATTATCGTACAGAGCAGGGGCCAGGAATTTAAAGCAGCCGCAGTAAAAATAGACCTGGACCGCGATCTGGCTATTCTTAAAATTGAGGACCGCGATTTTAAGCCTTTTGCCAGCTTACCTTACGGATTTAAAAAGACGGGTGCAGACCTGGGAGAGCAGATTTTTACCCTGGGATTTCCCAGAGACGAGATTGTGTACGGCGAGGGATATATGAGCGCCAGTACCGGATTTAACGGAGATACCATGAGTTGCCAGATTGCAGTAGCGGCCAACCCGGGCAATAGCGGTGGGCCTGTGTTTAATAAAAATGGTGAAGTAATTGGAATTTTAAGCACGCGCCAGGCGCAGACGCAGGGATTTGTTTTTGCAGTAACAGCCAAAAACATTTTTAAATCACTGGAAGATCTGAAAAAAGATACTGTTTACCAGGATATCAAAATGAATACACTTTCTTCGGTGAAAGGAATGGAAAGACCCCAGCAGATCAAAAAAATAGAAGATTGTGTGTTTCTTGTTAAAACCTATCAATAATATTTTCCTGATTAATGCCAATAAAGATAAAAGCCCTTTTCGGGGCTTTTATTATTTTGGACATATTACTTAATTATTTCCAAAGGCTGCCGGGATACTCACCTGCGTTCACCAATTCATCCAGGCTTGCTTTAACGCCGGGTGCATCTTCCTTATACGTTACTCCAAACCATTGCGAGGAAGTAGGTATTACTTTAATAACGCCTCCCCCGCTGTTAATAAACTCATCCGCTACAATCGGGATAAAAAATTCCGATTTTGGATTGCCCAGGTTTTTACCGAGGAATTCATTAAACAATTTTTCAGAGTAAGGGAAAATAGATGGTGAAAAGCACCAGAAATTCATCGATACACTTGAATTCACCGGTAATTCTTTGGGCAACTGGTTATCATCACAGATGATCTTTCCATCTTTTCTCGCGATATTAATGCGCTCAGCTATGGCCGTAAGATTTCCGTTTGCGTCTACCTGGCATACGCCGCGGTTCACCGTTCCATTATCAGAAAGCGTTTTCAGCAAATCATAACCAATGATAGCATAGACCTTATCAGCAACATCGGTCGTGAGAAACGCATAGGCTTTTTTGAATGCGTCACGGCCATAGAAATCATCTGCATTGATAACAGCGAACGGTTCATCTATCGCGCCTTTTGCGCACAACACAGCGTGTGCGGTACCCCATGGTTTGGTGCGATCTGCCGGCACCTGGTAACCGTCTGTAAAGGCATTTAAATCCTGGAAAACATAATCCACAGCAACTTTGCCCCTTAATTTGGGTTCAAAAATCTCTTTGAAATCATCCACAAATTCTTTGCGTATAATAAATACAACTTTTGTGAATCCGGCACGTATTGCATCATAAATGGAATAGTCAACAATGGTTTCACCGCCAGGCCCAAAAGATTGTATCTGTTTCATACTTCCGTAACGCGAGGCCATACCGGCGGCCAGTATCAAAAGTGTCGGTTGCTTCATGTATTTTTATTTTTTGTCGGCACGAAAATATAAAATAAAGTTGTGGAACAAAATATGCCATGCATTTATTACCGGAAAACATTGTCAATCTTAGCGCTGCCGTAATTAACCAGTTGCGGTTAAAGCAGAACAACCAACAGACTGTTCCGCTGGATGTGTTAAGACTCGATAAAATAGATTCAGTCATTTCAGGTAATAAATGGTTTAAATTGAAGTATTACCTGAAGGAGGCCCTGGCGGAAAACAAAAAAACGCTGCTGACTTTTGGAGGTGCCTGGTCCAACCATATTGTGGCCACTGCCTGCGCAGCAAAAAAGATCGGGCTGGCCAGCATTGGCATTATACGTGGTGAAGCGCCGGCTGTACATTCTTACGCGCTCCAAACGGCTTCTGCCCTGGGTATGCAATTGGTCTTTGTTAGCCGCGAATTATACAATCAAAAAAACGATCCTTCGTTTATAGCCTCAGTACTGCAGCAGTATGACTATCCTTGTATTATTCCCGAAGGCGGAGAAGGAATAGCTGGGGTGAAAGGAGCAGGTGAAATTATTGATCTTGTACATAAAGAAGATTATACACATATCATTTGCGCGGTAGGAACAGGCACGCAATTGGCAGGAATTGCCGGAATCATCGCAGATCAGCAGCAAATCATCGGAATACCTGTCTTAAAGGGATTTGATAATTGGCATTCACCGTTTATCATGAAGGAAACAATGCAGCGCGTGCATATTCTGCCTGGTTATCACATGGGCGGCTATGCAAAAAGAAACGAGGCGTTGTTGAATTTTATGAATCAGTTTTACAACGAGACAGGCATTCCGACCGACTGGGTATATACCGGGAAAATGTTTTTTGCGATAAATGATTTGCTCAAAAAAGACTATTTTCCTGCCGGCAGCAGATTGCTGGCGATTCACAGCGGCGGATTGCAGGGAAACCATTCTCTGGCGCCGGGTCGATTGATTTTTTAACCTGACCGCTTTAAACGGACGGCTATATTTGCAGCTTTAAAAAAGAATTTACATGCTCCAACGGTTTGGCTTTTTATTACTGGTTAGTCTGGTTGGTTTGTTTGCTTGCGCCCAGGATACATTGCCCGCATTTACCCTGGTTAATAAAGGTAATAACCGGATTATCATCAGCTGGACCAACCCTTACAAAAGCATTCACCAATTAAGCATTCAGCGTTCGCCCGACAGTACCAAAAACTTCAGATCTATTTTAACGCTTCCCGACCCGACTGCTCCACAGAATGGTTATGCAGATACCAAAGCCCCGGGCGACCGCATGTTTTACCGGCTGTATATTTTGCTCGATAGCGGCAAATATGTTTTCAGCAAGGCAAAGCGGCCCACGGCGGATACGATACGGGTTAAGGAGCCACCAAAAGAATCCAGGCCACCTGCTTTACAACTGAATGAACCACCAAAAATTGACAGTGGTAACCGGATCAATTTTACGGAAGAGGTAAAACCCAGGGAGCCTGAAAAAAAAGAAATAGCCAGATCAGAGCCGGTGAAACCCCGGGAAATTCCGGAGCGGATTATTTACATCAAAAAAAGAGATACCCTTATCGGCCAAATAGGCGAAAGATCGGTCAGGCGTTTCCGTGATTCCGTCGCCACGCGTACCAAAGACACACTGAGTTATAACACAGCCGATACGATTGTATTAAAACCTTTTGTGCCAAAAGAAATTTATAAGCCATCAAGGTATGTGTTCACGGAGAAGGATGGCAACGTAAAAATTGTATTACCGCTTGCCGGCGAGAAAAAATACAGCATTAAGTTTTTTGATGACCTCAATATGCCGGTGATGGACGTGAAACAGATAAAAGACAGTGTGCTCACCCTTGACAAATCAAATTTTATTCATGCCGGCTGGTTCAAATTTGAATTGTATGAAGACGGCTTACTCAAAGAAAAACATAAACTATTTGTTCCGAAAGATTTTTAGGAGATTAGTTCTACTTCAAAGACTTTTTCAAAATTCCTTTTCAGCTTTTCTTTTGCGTCCGTCATGCTGATTTCACTGCCCAGTTCACGTGCGATGGAAGTT
>Ga0207650_10003006_pt1 | contig 11621 bp, 8 predicted proteins | sample KBSS63metaG_FD_184325 | JGI IMG/M metagenome (GOLD analysis project Ga0207650, IMG submission 184325) | Switchgrass rhizosphere microbial communities from Kellogg Biological Station, Michigan, USA - KBS S6-3 metaG (SPAdes) (version 2) | ecosystem: Host-associated > Plants > Roots > Rhizosphere >...
CCTTCTCGGCCGCGCTCAGATAACCGTTCCACGCGATGTCGGTCAGCGGCCCGGCCGAGTCCTCGCTGATCAGGCTCGACGGCGGCATGTTGCCGGCGCTGGTCAGCGTCGTCACGCCGAGCAGCTCCTTGACGACTGCGTCGTACTGGACGCGCGTCATGCGCGGCACCTGAGTGGTCGCGGGGACGCCGGGCATGCAGACGCACGTGCCAACACAGGGCGGCGGCTGGATGACGCCCGTGCCACCGACACCCGTGGAGCCCGCCTGACCGGTCACGACGACCATGTTGCCGGCACCGGTGGTGCCAGCGGCGCCAGGGCTACCCGTGCTACCAGCGACCCCGGTCGTACCGGTGTTGCCGGTGCCGGGGCTGCCCGAGCCAGTCGGCTGGCCGTTGCCCACGGTTCCTGTACAAGCGGCCGATCCGGCCACCAACAATCCCACAAGGATCCTACCGATGGAGCGCGTCATTTGATTTTGCCCTTCTGCCGGCGGCGCAGCGAAATCGAGGTCTGAGGTCCACAGTCCGTGCTGCCGCCACTTGCGGCACAGGTTGGAAGGCCCGCTCGTTTCCCCACAGATGCCACGAGGTCAGCCGACCGGCTCACCTTGGTTGACGCTCCCGACATGACACCTTATGTCGGCGGAAATGGCGGGCCGGCCGCGGAAATGCTGAGCCGGGAGGGCTTCTTTATGGACACTAGCTTGTGCAGCCGCTGAGGCTGCCAGACGACAACATCCATGGTGACGCCACTGACCTTTGCGCGCGGAGATGAGAATCTGATCGACGCGTTGCGTTCTGGGCACCCCGGCGCCGCCGCGGCGTTCTACGATCAACACGCGGCGGCGATCCGGCGCACGCTGCAGTCCGTGCTCGGGGCGGACGCCGAGATTCCCGACCTCCTTCAAGAGGTCTTCATCCGCGCCATCGACCGCATCGGCGAGCTCCAGCACCTCGAGCAGGTGCGCAGCTGGCTGACGACGATCGCGGTGTTCACGGCCCGCGCGCACATCCGGCGGCTGGCCCGGCGGAAGTGGCTGTTTCTATTTTCGCCGGATCAAACGCGGCAGAACCATCGCGACCCGACATCGTCCGATGCGCTGCTGGCGCTGCGCGAGACGTACCGAATCTTAGACAAGATACCGGCAAACGAGCGAATGACCTTTGTGTTGCGATTCGTGGAAGGAATGACGTTGCCGGAGGCGGCGCAGGCGTGTGGTGTCTCGCTTGCGACGTTCAAGCGGCGTCTTTCCCGGGCCGAGAAGAGGTTCCTGCGTGAGGTCAGAGAGCGGCCATTGCTGGAGCAGTGGCTAGAGGAAGGGACGAGATGGAGCCTGCAGAAGCAAAGCTGATAAGAGCCGGAAAGAAGATCCGGGACGCGCTCGACGACGGCAACGCCGCCGAAGAGCTGCGCGCCGAGCGGAATCGGTTGGTCGAGACCATCACGATGCGGAACGGACGTGCGAGCCGCTGGCGTGGGCTGTCTCTGTTTCCGGGGTGGCGGGGAATCTTCGTCGGTGGCGGCGCGGCGGTTGCTGTCGGCGTGGCCGTGCTGCTGTGGTTGCAGATTCCCATCTCGTTCCGCATCGCCGGCGGCGCGCTGCCGGGCGCCGGCGGGGTGCCGGGCCGTACCGGTGACGTGGTCGAAGCCGACGCACGCGCGTCGACGGCCCTGCAGTTCTCCGAGGGGAGCTCCATCGTGCTCGACAAGGGCAGCCGGCTGCGCGTGCTGTCGACGGAATCTAACGGCGCGCGCGTGTTGATCGAGTCGGGACGCGCGGACGTCGCCATTGCGCATCGCGGAACGCGCAAGGCGCGCTGGCGCTTCGAGGCCGGTCCGGTCGCGATCGCGGTCACCGGGACGAAGTTCCGCGTCGACTGGAACCCGAAGGATTTGACGTTCGGCCTCGAGCTCAGCGAGGGGTCGGTCATCGTCTCGGGTGATTGTCTGCCCGGTCCGCGTACGGTCACGGGCGGTGGCAGCTTGCGGCTGTCCTGCCTGCCGTCGGGCGTAGCGCGGACAGTCGCGGCGGCGACGCCGACGGCTGGCGAGGACGAGATGGAGGCGGAGGCCATCGAGGGACCGGCGCGCGCGGCGGCGCCGGCGCGGCGCGAGACCAAGCTGGCTCACGTCGACGGTGAGACGTGGCAGGCGCTGGTCGCGGCCGGACACTACGGCGACGGTCTGCGGGCAGCCGAACGTGTCGGCTTTGCCCGCGTCTGCCGTACGGCGGCCGCGGTCGAGTTGCTGGCGCTCGCGGACGCCGCCCGTCTGTCGGGGCGGACGGCGCGCGCGGTCGAGGCGCTGACCGTGCTTCGCCAGCGGTTCCCCGGCTCGCTCCACGCTTCGACGGCTGCGTTCGCGCTTGGGCGCGTCGCTTACGAGCGCCGCGGTGACTACAACGAGGCGGCGCGCTGGTTCGCGACCTACCTCGACGAGCAGCCGAGCGGTCCGCTGATGGGCGACGCCGTCGGGCGATTGATGGAAGCGCGGCACCGGGCCGGCGAGCGCGCCGCCGCGCGCCGCGACGCCGAGCGCTACTTGCAGCGGTTCCCGGAAGGGCCGTACGCAGGTACCGCTCGCGCTATCATGTTCGAGTGAAGCGCCTCGCCATGACCGCTGCCTTCGTGGCGGTGGTTGCGATGGTCGCTGCTGCGCCGGTCGTGGCGCAGCAGCGTCTGCGCGTCCTGCTGGTCGTCGACCAGGCGGACGATCCGTTCGCCGAGCGGATCCGCGCCGAGCTGGCCGCGCTGGGGCTGGATGTCGTGGCGCTGGAGACGTGGCGAACGGGAGAGGCGATCGAGTCGCTGGACGCTGCCGGCCGCAGCGAGAGCGCAGCGGCCGCCATCCGGATGCTGTCGTCGCGCAAGGGTGTCGAGGTGTGGATGGCGAACCAGCCGACGGGACGATCGCTGCTGCGCCAGCTGATCGTCGACGAGAGTCCCAACGGCCCCAACCTCGGACTCGTCGCGCTCCAGACGGCCGAGTTGCTGCGCACCAGCCTGCTGTCGGTCGCGGACGCGCGCGCGGCGACCGCCGCGCGTCACGAGTCCGCGCCGGCGAAGGCCCCGGAGACAGCCGTCCCCGTCATCGAGGCCAAGCCGGCCGGCCCGGCGCCGTGGGGCGTGCAGGCGGCGTTCGGCGCGATGTTCAGCCCGGCAAGCGGCGACGCGCAGATGCAGATCTGGCTCAGCCTTCAGCGGCTGATCGTCGGCCGGGTCGGGATCGCGCTGGATGGCAGCTTGCCGCTGAGCACGGGCACCGTGATCGGGCCCGAGGGTTCGGCGCGGATCAACAGCGCGCTGGGCGGCATCGCGCTGTTCACCCGTCTCGAGGCGTCGGAGCGGCCGGTGTACGCAACGCTCGCCGTCGGCGGTGCTGTGATCCGTGTCGACGCCGACGGTGACGCGTCCCAGCCTTTCGTCGCGAGCTCCGATAGCGCGATCACCGCCGCCGCCTACGCGCGCGGCGACGCCGGCTTTGCGGCCACGAATTGGCTGCGGTTCGGGTTGCGCGCGGTGGCTGGCGTCGCGCCGACCGGCGTCAAGGTTCGCTTCGCCGGCAACGAAGCAGGCGTGTGGGGCCGCCCATTTCTGGCCGGCTTCGTCGTGACCGACGTCGCCTGGTAGTCACGGCTCGAAGCGAAAGTCGTCGATCCAGATGTCGAACGGATTCGTCGGCCAGAAGATGAAGTTCACCAGCCGATCCCTGGGCAGCAGCGGCACCGGCGGCTCGCCGAAGCCCTTCTGTTTCAGCTCATCGAATCGAATCGACCAGCGCGTCCAAGTCCTGGTGAGGGGGATCTTCGTGAGGTGATAGTCGCCGCAGATCGTGCAGAAGCCTTCGGAGGCCAGGACCCCTGGGGTGTTGATGCCGACCGTCATTTCGGTCGCCTCGCCGACGGTGTCACCCGAGGCGATCCAGAACGAAAAGCCGCTCCAGGCGCTGGCGTCGTAAGGAATCACCGCCGTGAACGGATTGATCATGCTTGCGTTCCAGTTCGCGCCCGGGTCGCCGTTGCCGGTGGCGACGAAATGACCGGACCGTGTGCCGCGGGCGGCGCACTTCGTCGATGCCTCGCCGGCGACGATCGGCGACGACGTCGGGAACGGATACCAGTTACCCGTGCGTTCCGCGACTTTGATCAACGACAGATCCCCGTCCTCGAAGTCGTCGATGACTGCTTCTGGCTGCGCGGCTGCCCATTCCTGAGGGCCGCGTAGCGGTCTATCCGGGCAACCGACGTCGACGTTGATCGGATCGACGCCGGCATCGCAGGCCACCACGACCGGTCCGAAGGCGAAGAGCAGCAAGCCGAGGCGGGGGATCCTCATGGTCCGCGAACCAACAACTAGGCTACCCATTTACATTTGTTTTACAAAGCACGTTGGGCGAAGGCGAGCTTTGCTCGCCGGAGCCCGTCGTGGGGGGCTCGGGACCCTTTGAGGGTCCCGAATTAGAAGCGGCGCGAGATCTTTTGCCGCCTGCCCGCGTCCCAACGAGCAGGAGGCAGTCGCCATGAACCGCATTTCGTTCGTACTGTTTACGGCTGGTCTGGTTTTGGTCTCGTCGTTTTCGTCCGCGGTCGCCGCCGACCGTTTCGACAAGCTCCCGGCGGTGAAGGGGCAAAAGGCGAGCGGGTTGGTCATCCGCATCGTTCAATACGCGGGGAACACCAACGGCGCCATCACCGTCGACGTCAAAAACCCGTCGGCCGAGCCGCAGGAGTTCACGGCCAAGGGGCTGTACTTCGTGCCGCAGGGGAACGCCAACGAAGCGCCGCAGCGGCTGGGCGCCGTCGGGCCGTTCCAGGTGGTGAGCGGAGCCGGCCAGCGCGCCGATCACGTGACGATCGCGCCGGGCGCGACCGAGCGGCTCGCGCTCGACGTCTACTGCATCGACTCGCACCGCGCGAGCCCGGGACCGACGACGCCGTTTCGCGTCGCGAAGGATCGCGTCCCGCCGGCGCTGACCCGCGCCATCGACAAGGACGCCACGAACGCGGCGCAGGGATTCGGCGGGGTCTCGGCGCCGGCCGCGAAGGCGACGGTGCAGTCCGAGGTGTGGAAGAACCGCGATGCGCGCTGGATCGAATTGGACGGGGAGGGCAAGCAGGAGCTCGGCAAGAAGCGTTGACCGTCGGACGCGAGCCTCACCGCGCTTCACATGCATGCGTGCGGGCCGGCTTCCCGAGGCGAGCTGTCAGGGCGCCGCATGCGGTGCCTGCACCGACCCGGCGTGCGCAACTTCGGACGGCGGCGGCGGGAACTAGAGCGGCTACCGCCCGGGCAGTTGCCAGTCGTCGGGGAGGTGGATGGCGTAGCCGATGTCGGTGTAGCGCCATTCACCGCTCTTGAGCGTCAGCGACCAGGTGACGAAGCCGCGCGCGGCGTCCAGCTTGTAGCCGGGCGTCGTCCGCTTGGCGAGCTCGACCTTGACGTCGTCGATCTTCGACACCGGGATGCTCTCGCGCAGCTCGACGGTTTCGCTGCCCGCGGCGCGGTTCGTGATCGTCGTGCGGTACCCGCGCACGACGTGTTTCGTCGAGCTGAGGAAGCCCGCGCCCATGTCCTTGTCGTCTAGCGTCTTGCGTTCGACCTTCAGCTCCTCGTCGATACCGAGCGAGATCTCGAACGGCGCGCCGACGCCCTGGTGGGTCAGCTTCGAATCACCGACGTAGGAGCCGGCGCGGTAGCTGCGCACCCGCCCCTCGAGCAGCGGATAGGCCGCCGGGTTGTTCAGCGACACGAGCTGATAGACGTGGTCATCGAGCGCGGGGGTCGCGACCAGCTTCACGGTCGCCTGCGCCTCGACGACGTCGACGGGCGCCCACACCGGCCGGCCGTCGGCGGCGACGTCGATCGCGTGCGGCAGCGTCAACACGAACGCGTTGCCCTTGTCGTCGAGCGCGGCGGACTGCGGTCCCGCCGCCTGCGCGCCGCCGCCCGTCTCCAGGCGCTCGCGCCGCTCCTGCGCCTGCACCAGCACCTTGGCGCGGCGCTGTTCGTAGCCGTCGACGACCAGCGGCGCGGGCTGCGGCGCCTCGGAGCCCAGCTTCGGTCGCGCGGTGGACAGCTGCAACCGCACGTGGCTCCAATCCTCGCCGGTTGTCTGCCGGATGCGGGCGCCGACGGTGATGCGGGCGGCGCCGGGGCCGGTCTTGCCGCGGCCGCGCGGCGAGAAGTCGACGTCGTATTCGGGCTGCCAGCCCGCGCCAGGGACGACGTAGGACACCGCAGCCGTCACCTCGTGTTGTGCGCGACAGCCCACCGTGACGACGGCGGTGCGGTACGCGCGTTCGCGCTCGCTGCCGCCCAGCGCCTGCAACTGGCGTTGCTGCATGCCGAGCGTGAGCTGCAGCGCGCGCAGCGCGACGTCCAGCTTGCGGCGTTCGTCCGCGAGCGCCGCGCGGCGCGCGCTGAGCCCGTCGAGCGTCTTGCGCCACGCCGCCGTGTCGGGACGCGGGTTGCGCATGTCCTCGGTCAGCGTCGCCGTGAACACGTCGCTGAACGCGCCCACGTCGTTGAGCTCGTCGGCGACGGTGGCCCGGCGCGCGTCCTTGATCTTGATGTCAGTCTGCGTCTTGTCGATCGCGGCGAGCAGCGCGCGGGCGCGCGGGTCGGCCGCGTCGCGTTCATTGACCAGCTCGGACGCCAGGCCGATGACATCGGTTTGCCCGTGGGCCTCACCGCGCAGCGTGCGCGAGTCCAGCGCGGCGGGCAGCCGGTCGAACACGGCACGCGCGGTCCCCTGCTCGCAGCGCGCGGTCCGCGTCCGTGTGACGCGCGCGCGATCAGCAAACACGACGACGGAATCGATGCCGCCGGTCGCGGCGGCGTGCGCGCCCGCCGGCACGGCCGCGGTTGCCGCCACCACGAACACCATCACCAAACGTCGCGCGCGCGTCATCGTTGGTGGAGCTGCCAATCCTTGGGGCGCACGATCTGGTAGACGAGCCGGAGCGTCTGCGTCGCGCCGGGCGCCAGCTCGACCCGCCAGCGCACCACGCCGTCAGCGTCGGGCGCGCCCTGCGGCGCCGGCTGCGTGGTCAACAGCTTGACTTCGACCTTGTCGCGCTGGCTGCGCGGCACCTGGTCGGCGATCTCGACCGTGACCTTGTGCTTCTTGTAGTTGGCGACCTGGATCTGCACGTCGTAGGTCGTCTCGTCCGACTTCATGATCACGCCCGTCGTCTTGGTCGTCGGGACGACCTGGCGCACGAGGCGCACATCCTGGTCGGCGCCCAGCGGAAACTCGATGTTGCCGCCGGAGCCGGTGGTCTGGATCTCGCCGACGCCGACCAGCTCACCGTCGCCGAAGATCGTCGCCGGCCCGCGCAGCAGCGGCCGCTTGCCGTCGTTGCGCACGCGGGCGCGCAGGAACGCGGTGGTGGCGAGCGCGGGCGTCGCCTCGTGGAAGGCGGTCGCCTGGAAGGTCTGCGCGGCGAGCGGGATGCGGACCTGCTTGCCCGAGCTCGGAATCGTCGCGGACGTCGGCGCCTGATAGACGTAGTCGAGGCCGCCGGCGCTGACCGCGGGCAGATACGGATCGCTGAACGCGGCTCCGCGCCGGGCGGGCCCCGATTCGTAGAGCGCGAGCGGCAGCGGCGTGGCGGATCCCGTCGACGCCGATGCGACGGCGCGGCTTGCCGACATCGGCGCAGCCTCCTCTTCTGCCTGGCCGTAGTCCATCGCCCGCGCGGCGGCGGGGGCCGCCGAACGGGACGACACCGCCTCGTAGCTGCTCCGGGACATGCTCAGCTTTCGCCGCGGCGGCGGTGCCATGGCCGGCGGGGGCGGCGGCGCGGGCGCCTCCGCGGGCGCGCTGTTCCCGTCCGCCGGGTAGTCCAACTGGCGTTTGGCGACGGCGACGTCGCCGGTTGCGTCGCGCTTGCCCGGCGCCGATGACACACTGGCCAGCCGCTGCCGCAGCGCTTGTTCGTCCAGTGCGCGGGCGGTGTTGGCGGAGCGCGGCGGCGGCGCCGGCAGCAGCGGCTCGACCGACGGCGGCTTGCGCGGTCGCAGCTGCGGCACGAACTCGCTGCGCTCGCCCAGCGTCCACGTCAGCAGCTCGGGCAGGTCGATGCCGCGGCCGGGGATGGCCGTCGAAAACGATAGCGCCGCGTCCGTCCAGTCCTCGCCGCTCGACTGCTCGACGACCGCCGCGGTCTCGACGCGCAGCTGGCCGCGCGCCGCGGCGAAGTGAAGGTCATAGGCGGGCTTCCAGCGCGCGCCCGGCACGAAGTATTCCAGCTCGACGTCGGCGGCGCCGGCTGCGGTGCGATGGACGTCCAGGATCGCCACGACCTCGACGACACGATCCGAGAAGCCGCCGCGGTTCAACTTGCTCACCTCGGCGAACAAGCGATCGCGCTCCTTGACCAGGTCGTTGCGCTGCGTGTCCGCCTGCAGCCCCCGCGTGCGCGCCGCGTTCGTCCGCTGGCTGATGAAATCCAGCGCCTTCCCCCACGACGCGATGTCGACGACCAGATTCTTGCGCCCCTCGCGCTTGTCCTCGGGCACCGGCCGCGCCGGGCTGAGCCCGCGCAGTAGATCGATCTCCCAGCCGTCGCCGCTTCGCTTGTCATCGACCGCCGCGATGCGATCGTCGATGGCGTCGAGCGCGTCGAGCAGCTTGGCAGCCTCCGCCATCGATAGCCGCTCGCGCTCCACCGGCGTCGCCTCGACGCGCACGACGCGCGCGGCCGACGAGGACACGCGCACGGTGTCGAGGAACACCGCGCCGGGCAGCACGGGGAAGCGGACGATGCCGATACCGCCGCCGCCCTTGACCTGCGCGCGGCCGCGCCGCCGGACGCGCGCGCGATCGCTGAACACGGTCACCTCCGCGATGCGCGCGTCAATCGCGGGCGCCGTCTGCGCGGTGTCGGGCCCGAGCACGACGTCAGGGACCTTGTCAGCCACGACCGCCGCCGCGATCAGCGCGGCGTGCGCCACCATCACGAGGGGCGTGGTGACCATTCGCTGACGCTCATCGACGCTTCATGGCACGCGCTGTAGGGTGACGGTTCGCAGCCCGGGCTGGTCCCAGACGGCGGCGCGATCGTGGCCCCACAGCGTCATGGTGTCGCCGCCGACGCAGAAATCGGCCTGCGACGGGATCAGCTTGGCGCCCGCAAAGTGGGTCATGACCGTGGCTTGCGTACTCCAGCGGCCCGACAGGCCGCCGCCGCTCGGCTCGAAGGCAATCGTGTAGGTGCACGCGCAACCGTCGCGGCCGTCGTCGGCGCAGATGATGTCCTGAAACGGAGAGCCGAGGCTGATCGAATAGGCGCGCAGGTCGTCGGTCAGCGATCGCATCGCGGAGGGCGCGTTTGGATCGGCCGCGCCACAGGTCGGCACCGCGCCGAACCGGGTAAGACAGCTCGCCGAGATGTCGACTGCCCCGTCGCCGGTGGTCGACAGCAGCGCGGCATAGCCGCCGCCACCGTTGTATTCGACGCCGCCGCTGGTGATGTCCAGCGTGTCATAGGGAAAGGTGAAGTTGGTGATGCCCATGATGGGGTCATAGGTCAGGTACGAGCACCAGTCGCTGCTCGTCGCCTCGGGCGGTGGCTGTCGCGCCATCGTCTCGGCCTGGCCGAAGTAAGTCACGGGACGGGGCAGCTGATAATAGGGGTCTCGACACGAGCCCGTGATCGTCCACTTCCCGGACGGATCGCCGCCACACGCATCGCCGGTCGGCGCGCACTGGTCCTCCATGCTGCATCCGAGGCTCAGGGCCACTGCGGCGCACAGCCAGGCCGACCTCATCGGCCAGAGGTTGGGCGAAATCCGTCGGCGAGGCAACCGGCTAGCCAGTGTCGGTGAGGCGCCCGGCTTACTTCTGCGCCCGCAGCGCGTAAACGAAGCTCGCCATGTCGGCGATGTCCGCCGGCGTGAGCTTGCTGGCGAACTTGGGCATCTTGTTGCGGTCGCCGAACAGCAGCCCGTGGCCCGCGTCCGCGATGACCGCCGCGATCCATTTTTGCGTGCCGCGTCCCTTGAGGTTGGGCCCATCGTTTTCGCCGTCGCCGTCGAAGTCGTGGCACGTGTCGCAGTCCTTCGGCGACAGCAGATCACGCCCGCGTCCGACGCGCGCCTGATCGACGTCGGCGGCGCCCGTCTCGGCGTAGATGTATTCGGTCAGCGCGTCGAGCTCGTCAGACGTGCCGTCGACGGCGCGCATGCCTTTGTCGAGCTTCGCGGGGCCCATGTGGAGCGGCCCGTCCGGCTCCATGAGGAAGCCGCGAATCCACGCGCGCGAGTTGTAGTCTTTCAAATCCGGCCCCTTGTCGCCGCCGGTGCCGGTCAGGCTGTGGCATCCGGCGCAGCGTTCGTCCCACACCGCGCGCGATCGCCGCATCGGATCGTTCTCGAACGGATCGCCCGACGCCGGGATGCCCTTTCGCGCCAGGGCAAACGCGCTCTCCGTGCGAAGCTTTTCCTCGGCGCGCGCCTTCGCGAACGCCGGATCGCGCGCGTCCTTCGCGAGCGAGATCGCCGACAGCGCGCCGAGCGCCACCACGCCGACGACGACCGCGCCCAGCACGCCAGGCCGGCTGCCCGGCCGGCGCGAGCGCCCGCCATCCAGGAACGGCAGCGCAAATACCAGCGCGGTCGCGACCCCCGGGATGATCATCGTCGCGACGATCTCGAGCGGCCCTTCGAAGTACATGCGCAGCTGGAACAGCGGCAACGCGTACCACTCGGGGCGCGCGAGATAGCTCGACGTCGGATCGGCGGGGGATTCGAGCGGCGCGCCGTGGTGCACGACGGTCCACAGCGCGAGGACGGCCAGAACCAGGCCACCGACGGCGGCGTTGTGCACCGCCTGGTCCGGCCACGCCGGCACGGCGCGCGCTGCCACCTGTTCGGGGGTGAGCGACCACCTGGGCGTGTAGCCGTGGCGCCGGAACAGGTAGATGTGCAGCGCCAGCAGACCGGTGAACACCGCCGGCAGCAACAGCGCGTGGAACGCATAGGCGTGCGTCAGCGTCAGGTTACCGAACGCCGTGCCGCCCTGGACGACCTGCTGCACGGCGCCGCCGATGATCGGCGCACTGCCGGTGATGGTCGCCTCGACGACCTTCGCCCAGTAGCCCTTCTGATCCCACGGCAACAGGTAGCCTGAGATCGCGAACAGCAGGACCAGGCCCAGCATCGCGAGGCCGACCATCCAGTTGACCTCGCGCGGGCGGCGATACGCGCCGAACAGCACGACCTGCAGCAGGTGCAAGCCGGACACGATGATCAACGCCGACGATCCGAAGCTATGCAGGCCGCGGACGAACCAGCCCATCGTCATCTGGTCCTGGATGTAAAAGACGGACGGCCACGCCGTGTTCGCGGCCGGCGCGTACACGGTCGCCAGCGCGATGCCGGTGACGGCCTCGAGCACGAACAGCCCCGCCGCCACCGATCCCAGCGTGTGCCACAGGCTGGCGCCGCCGGGAACCGTGCCGCCCGCGAGCGCGTGGTGCAGGTCCGCCCAGCCAACGCGATCGGCCAGCCACCCACGCAACCGCGCCGTCGCCGATAGGGATGCGGGCCGCTTCGACGACGGAGGGGAGGGCGAGGCGCCCGCGCTCATCCGATTGGCTCTCTCATCCGATCGGC
>Ga0207650_10003007_pt1 | contig 11620 bp, 15 predicted proteins | sample KBSS63metaG_FD_184325 | JGI IMG/M metagenome (GOLD analysis project Ga0207650, IMG submission 184325) | Switchgrass rhizosphere microbial communities from Kellogg Biological Station, Michigan, USA - KBS S6-3 metaG (SPAdes) (version 2) | ecosystem: Host-associated > Plants > Roots > Rhizosphere...
AGTGGGCGGATCATAACCCAGCACCACTCAGTACGGGGGCATTGCCTCCATCGGTGGTGCCTGACCGGGCGGCATCATCTCCATCTCCGGCGGTCCTTGCATCATCTCTGCCGGGAATGGCATTGTTTCCATCCCTGGCGGCGGTGCGGGCGGCATCGGCGGCGGTCCTGGCGGTAAGCCGGGCTGACCGCCGAGTTGCTGCAGCGACTGATCGGCACCTGGCGGTGGCGGCGGGGGCGGGGGCTGCTGCACGAAGCGCCCGGCGTCCTTGATCCCGAATCCTTTGGCAAGCAGTTCTTGGTACAGCGCCGGAAGATTGACGACACCGGCTTCGATGAACGGCATCGAAGCGTCGACGATCTGCAGCGCCGACTGACGGCGGAACGTCTCGTTGCGGGGTTCGGTCGACCCACCCTGAACCTCGAAATCGAACTCGCCTTTGATCCGGTCCTTGTCGAAGTTGACCCAGCCCTTGACCGGCATCGTCACGATCCGGGCAACCTGATCGCCGGTCGTGTACTGCTGCATCAGGCCGACAATGCGCTCCGCGATTTCGGACAACACCAGTTCGACCTTGGCAAGCCGGTCCTGGGCGCGAGCATTGGCGGCGTCTTGGATCATCGCTGCCTCGGTCGCGGTGCGCCTGATCTGCTGCTGGGGTGAGCCACGTTGGTAGTCGCTGACACCGGAAACGCGGTCCAAGTCGCTGCTGATCATCGCCGACTGATCGAAGAACTCGGCCGGGGTGACAACGGCAGGGACCGGGCGCATCGCACTCTCGGGATCGCCGTCGCCCTGAACGGGGATGAACACATTGTCGCGCTCGGACTGCATCGCCTCGATGCCCTGCTGATCGAAACGATCTTTGGCATACGTCCACGCCCGCCGGAACTTCTTGCGGTAGTTGAACATCTGCGTACGGGTCTCATTGAGTTCGAGTTGCAGCGACTCGATCTGGGCAACGTCGCCGAGCGGATAGAAGTGATCGGGCACTTCGTAGTTGCGCAGCATCACGAATGGATGCCCGAACGCATACGGAATCTCGGCGGGCTTGATTAGATACACCGGCTCATCGCCGCCGTCATCGGTCGCCGTCGCGAACGTGCACACCTTGTAGCGGCGCAGGTCATAGAACTCAATCACTTCGGCAAAGCGCATCGCCCCCTGATTGGGCTTATCGTTGCTGTCGCGGGCATCGCTGCTGTCGCTGTCCCAGCGTGACCAACTGCTACCGGAGACGCGCTTACGGGCGCTCGGCGAGTAACGGCTATCAACCTGGATGTCCTGCACCGGACGCCACGTCCGCTGCGCGATCCAGCGCATCTCTTTCGGATGGCGAGCGTCCGGGTCGACGAACATATCGAAGATCGAGATGCGCTCGATGAACGGGCGATCCTCGTCCCACTGGATCATCTCCGATTCGACGTTGCCCTCTTTGTCTTCACGGTCGTCGATACCTTCATCGGGCCCGGCATCGACTTCGTCGCCAGTGTGGGCTTCGGTGTCGGCGGCTTTCACTTCCGGCTTCTTCGTCCACTTGTAGCCGCACTTCACCCAGCCATGCCCGGTGAGCAGCCAGTCGTTGATCGAGAGTCGAAACTCGCGCTGGTAGTCGTAGGTGCGCCACAGCCAATTCAGCACTTCTTCGGTGATGATCGCCGTGAAGCCGGACTCGGGGTTGCGGGCGTTGACGACAAAGCGCGGGTTGTTGATCGCCACCGCCGGAGCCATCACGTTGATCGTGGCGAACACCATGTTGACGACGAGGGCATCGGTCGACGGGTCGCCATCGAGGTAGCGACCTTGGTACAGGTCGATGTAGCGCTTCCAAGCGTTGTCGTAGTTGGTGGTTGCCGATGTGCGCCAGTTCTTCGAGCGCGCCAACTCGTTCTGATAGAAGTTGAGCAGTTCGGCCTGTGTCTTCATGATTCGGCCCTCTCGACCTTCGGATTACGCGCGAGTTCTTTCTCGGTCACGCCGAACTGCTGTTGGTGATACTCGGTCCTGGTCTTGTGCCATCCGCCGCGCCCCTGCAGCGCCCCGCCTCGGAACGCGAAGCCGACTCCGCGCACGCGGCAACGGAAGCATTCGTCGCGCCCCGGTTCGCTGGGCTTGCCGCAGGGGCAAGCGGTCACTCAACGCCGGTCTGCTGGTCGAGCCACGACACGAGCGTCGCCCGGTTCTTGTTGGCCCGCTCCTTGTCGATGATGCGCTGGATGACGTCGTCACGCTGATCGTCGTTGGCGAGACCATCGACAAATGCCTTGACTTCGTCAATGGTGTGCTCGCCTGGGTCATACGCGGCGGGATCGGCGCCAGGCACAGTCGTCCGCTCGGTCAGCAACAGCGGCGTCGCATCGGGCGGCGTCGCGTAGGCGCCGCTATAGCCGGTGTACGTCACCGTGTAGTCGAAATAGCCGGTCTGACTGCTGACGGCGGTGATCTTGTACTCGACCCACATGCTCACGTTGTCGCGGTAATAGATGCGCAATGGGTCATTCACCACCCAAGAGGCGGTGGGATCGGTGCCGCTCGACACGGTCTTGCTGACGAACACATGCGTCACCAACGTCGGCGCCACGTTATTGACCCGGACCTCACCCGCGAGGATGCCAGCCGCTGCGGTGGCAACGTCGAACAGCCAGATCGCAGACGGGATCGTCGTACCCGCCCCCGTACCCGGCCACAGCTTGCCGCCCCAATTGACGCCTCGTGGTGGATTCTCACGAATCGACCAACGCGTGTTCGGCTTCTGATGCCGACCCTTGGCAATCGGCCGCTGCCGCTGAATGTGGGTCTTCGCCATTAGCGCTCGTCGTCCTTCTTGGCCTTCGACGACTTCGTGCTCGCGCGCTCACCCTCGTTCTTGCGGCCACCGTGGCGCTGGGACTTCAAGCCCTCACGGGCTTCCTCGATTTCCCGCTGTACCTCGTCGCCTTCGCCGTTGGCGATGCGCTCGTCCAACTGCTGTTGGCTCCACTGGCTGACTTCCATCTGATCCTCGGGCCCAACCTCGGGGTCTTCGAGCGTGGCGCCGTCCTGAAACTCGGTCAGCGCTTCCTTGCTGGCCTCGTAGCCTTCCTTGCCGGAACCACGATCGGTCTCGGCCTGTGTCCTGCTTGTTGCCATTGTGCTTGCCTCCTGGTTGGTTGGGATTCTCTCACTTGGGACGCACCGCGAACGCGCCAATCGGTTTGCGGTCCTTGGTGATCGCCTTGTGGCCCTTACCCTCGATCACGTCGGAGAAACTTGATCCGAACGTTTGACGCTCCCACCAGCCAAGCGATCCTGTCGGCGGTTCCTTCTTCGGCTGGAACTCGGAGAACCACACGAACTTCAACATCTGTACCGCAATCGCCAGGCTGATCACACGGTCATCGAACGGTGAGCCGGTCATCTTGCCCTTGTCGGTGCGCACGAACGTCCGCAACTCGGCAAGCGTCTCGGCGTCGTGCAGCTTCAACTTGCCTTCCGGGCGTAGCTCTTTCGCCAACTCGTCGATCATCAGTGGCTTGGTAACTTGCGTCGTGTGAAATCCGAGCACGTCGGTGGGGACCGAGTGCTTATATTTCGGGGATCGTTCGTAATAGATGGGGAAATACTTGGCGCGTTGAATCGCCTTCAAGACGGTCAATCCGTGATTGTTCGATTCCACCCCGAGCAGGGCCTGACGATAGAAACGCCCGAGCGGGACGAGGACATCGGAACCGAACAAGTCGGGGTCGATCAGCCCGTGCCAATGCGCTACTACCTCGCCGTTACGAGCGTTGATGACGTGCGCCGAAGCCTTGTCGCTGTGCTCCAACCCTTGGGATGGGTCAGCGCCCACAACGTAACGATCGTTGTCATCGGGCCACGCCCATACCCGCAGGGCACCACCGTCTTCTACGAAGCGAAGTTCCGGAGTCAGGTAGCCGCGCGTGATTGGGTCAGACGATTCAATCTCTCGCAGCATCCGCAGATCGAACACTGGACGCCCTGATTTCAGGAACGCATCCTCGGGATTGTCGGGATACTCCTGGGCCATCTGCCAGTCGGGCAGTTCAGCGTTCTTGGCGTCGTACCAATCCTGGTCACGACCGTTCGCCGACCACGGGAAGAACAGCGGCTCGAAGCGGTTGTTGCCGCTGATCGCTTCGCCCCACAGACGGTGGAACAGGTTGCCTTCACCGTTGGCGGTGGAGAGCATGATGATGCGGCCACCGACGTCGGCGACGGGCTCGATCGCGCCCCACGCTTCCTCGCTGTTGGGCAGGAAAGCGAGTTCGTCGACGACGACCATGTACGCCGATTCGCCACGAGCGGGGTCCGAAGCAGACGGCAACGATTCGATGTAAGAGCCGTTGGTGAACTCCAACTTCGTCAGCGTTTGATTGACCGGACCGCCGCGGAACTTCATCCACTCCGGCAGGAACTGGTAGCCGTACTTCGCTTTGCTCAACAGCTTGATCGCTTCGCGCTCGGTGCGGCTCAACATCAGGATCGCCCGGTCCGGGTAGAAGAAACACAGCCAGAAGCAGTAGGTGCTGATCAGTGTCGAGAATCCGATCTGGCGTGCTTTGAGGATCAGGCTGTGGCGATGGTTGAGCCATGAATGCACCGTCTCGATCTGCGCTTCGAACGGCTCGAAGTTGATCCGTCCCCGTTCGGGGTGGCGGATGTACCAGTGGTGCTCACAGAAGTACAGGAAGGCGTCGAGCAGTTTGGCGGTGTCGTCGGTCTGAGGCGCGCACGCTCGCCATTGCTTCTCGTTCCAGATTTCCTCGAACGAGTAGTCGGCTTCTTCGATCGTCACGGATTGAGAATGGGCGGGCTGATGATCGGCTGCACGACGCCGAGGATCATGGCGTCGCTGATCACCGACTCGTCACCGCCGGGGCTCGGATTCTCAGCGGCGAGCGCCGACTCGTAGGCGGCTTCGATGTCGTTGGCGGCGGCAACCTGCCAGAACAGATCGGGGGCGATGTTCTGCGGGTTATGGCCTTCGTCAGCAACACAGGCGATCACCCGGTTCTGGAAGTCGCCGTCAGCGACGCACTTGGATATGGACAGGTAGCTCATAATTCTCCTTTGGGATTACACCCTCACCGCGAGCGTGTTGATCGTCCATCCGATGTAGTCACCGGCCGCGAATGCCATCGGGCGCGACGCACCGTGATCAACGGTGTTGTACGTCGAGTAGGTACCGCTGACGACTTCGACGCCAAACCGGAACGCGGCGCCACCCGCCCAATGGCACATGCCAAGCGTCTGTGGCCCGGTGGCGTCGTAGACGACACATTGGCCGACCGGGGTGGACGGACCACCACCGGGCCCGTGCGTTGTGAACTGGAATCCGGCCGGAAGCGAGATGTAATCGGTCGCCGGGAACACTTGACCGGACGTACCGAAGAAGATGTTGCCCGCACACATCAGTTGTCCGACGCCGCCGACACCTGCTTGCCCGACATAGGAATAGCGAGCGCTGTTGTAGCCACCGACGCCGGGGTTCATCGACCCGATCGTCGGCGTGTAGGTACTGGCTTCGGCCACGACGCCAACGCCTGCTGACGTCGTCGTCGTGATGTCTTCGACGGCGATCGACGTGTGATATGTGGAGCCGCCATGCACGGTCAACCCAGCCACGTTCGTACTGACTCGCGCCTTGCGTGTAGCCGCCCCCGACAAGTTGTTCTCATACATCACCAACATCGGTGCGATGATGTCGCCGGTAACGGCTTGCACCGTCTGCGTGTCAATGTTGTTGTTCGACACGTCGGACAGATTGAGTGCGACGTTTCCGCCAGCGGTCAGCTTCGACATGGTCGTCTTGATCGTCGTCTTGTATGTATGTCCCGCGATAGCGGTGAACGTGATCGACATGCCGGTGAGGTCCACCACCGACGTTCCGGCAATGGACTGATCCGATGCGAGCATCGCGTACCCGACGAGGCCGGGTGAGGCGATGCCGACGCCTTGGGCGACGGGCACCCACACGCCGCCCGACCTGATTTTCAACACGCCCATGTCAGACCCTCACCGCTGGAAGTGATGCAGACCATGTGATCTGATCGTTGGCTTTCCATGTCATCGGGGACGTGGCGTTGAAGTTGCCACGTCGCGGCCAGATCGGTGCGGTGGCGGGGGTACCGACCCAGGTGTACGGAAGCACGCTGCTGACCGTGTTGATCGCTATGGTCCCAACGAACACATCGACACCCGACGACGTGATCCAGCACCAACCGATCGGCGCGCCGTAGTTGCTACCGAAGTTGAAACCGGTCGGCAGCCCCATCGACACCGCCCCGGTCGGCAAGGTGATGCTGGTCGCACCGAAGCGCACAACGCCTTCCAGAAACAGCATCCCGCGCCCGCCGACGCCGGGGATGCCGAGGAACTGATAGCTCGCCACGTTGAGCGCACCCGGCGACCCTCCGGTGCCGATCGCCATACCTGTCAGTGTTGGTGTGTACGAACCGCTTTCGATCTGCGGCATATTGACGAGGCTTTGGCCGGTGTCGGTGGTGTCGTACCAAACCTCAGCGGCCGGATTGGCAGCGATCGGATCGGTCGCGGAGACTTCGACTTCGCTGCCGCCTTGGCTGACTTCGACCCACGCGCCGCCAACTCGTGCTTTCAGGACGCCCATGTCATGCCTCTCATGCCGTCACCGAGAACGAGAGCGCCCCGAATGTCAACCAGTTGCCAGCAACGGTCGGCCCGAACTGAATCCCAACTGCACCGGCCGCAGATATGTCGCCGCGACACGATGCCTGCGTTGCGCTCGTCGTTGAGCCCCATCCATGCCACACAAGCTGCGCGGGTGGGCGATAACCGACCGGCAACGTAAAGATCGTTTCGTCGTTGGGGCCCGGCACAGCAGTACGCAAACAGAGACCGCGGATGTAGACGATGTCACCGACCCTGCGGTACTGCACGCCCTGGTATGTCGGACCGAAGGCATTAGTCCAGTTGTTCACGAACGACGCAGCCGTCCACGCTGTCGCCAGCCCGTCAGCCGTCGCCGGGGTGATGTCTTCAACGATGATGTACGCATTGCGCGCTGAGGTATTCACGATGATGGCACTTGCACTTCCGCCACCAAACAGCATTGCGAACTGACCCTTGCGTGTCGTCGATCCGCTCAGATTCGATTCGACAAGTGATTGGCTTGCAGCGCGCGTGTCGGAGATAGGCATACCGATCATGGCTGAATGCTTGACCGTGTTCGCTGCGTCGCAGATGTTGACGTGATAGACGCCTGCTCCGGAGGCGCCCGACTGAACGCACGCGAACAGCGTCGTCTTGTACGTGTGCCCAGCAATCGCGTTGAACGTGACCGAGACGCCAGTGATATCGACGGTCACATTGGAGCCGACACTTTGATCAGCAGAAGGCGCCTGCGCATACGCCACAAGTCCGGGCGAGGCGACGGTGACGCCCGTAGCACCAGCGGCGGTGTCGTACCACAACTCCGCTGACGGATTGGTGCCGATCGGATCGGTCGCAGAAATCTCGACTTCGGACCCGCCGCCGCTACCCCCGCCGACTGCGACCCATGCGCCACCGATGCGTGCTTTGAGAGTTGGCATCAGGTGCTCGTATCAATCCAGATTTCGGCCTGCGGGTACGTCGCGATCGGATCGGTCGGAGCGATAACGACGATGCCATCGACGTACTGCTTCGGCGCAGCTTCCAGTGGCGCTGTGGGGTCGGCGGGGAGCACGACAGGGGTGAGGAACTTACGACTCACCCAAACACTCCGATCGTGTACTCGCCCGCTGTCGGCGCAACGGCGAATCGAACCGTGACGTTGTTGGCGTCGGTGCGCTCAACATCAACATCAACGGTGTCCCACGGTGTGGTAGTGCGCCATACCTCCACCTGCACGACCCGAGTATTGAAGCCGTGGTTGACAACCGTTGACACAGCAGCCGCGCATGGCGCGCTGTAACGCCCGACAAACAGCGTCATGGTCTTTAGTTGGGCAATCGTCAAGTCTTTCGGATCGGCTGCTGATCCAGTGTCATTGCCCTTGATCGTGCCCAATGGCATGTTCGCCAACTTGGTGTTATCGACCACGTCGGCGGCGATCGTCGTCGCGGTCGCACCCGCCGTGGCGGTGACATCACCAGTCAGCGCGCCGCGACTGATGTAGTCGGCCGCAATCGACATCGTCGAGTCGCCGCTGATGTTCAGCGTGTTGCCGCTCTGCGTCAGACCAGCGCCACCGACGACGGTGCCACCGCCCGCGAACTGTGCCCACGTCGTGACCGTCGTGCCGGGCGTGATCGGGGCATCGGTAGTGCACACCCACGCCGTATCGCCGTTGCTGCCGCCTTCCATCACATAGACGGCAGCGCCATCCAGTTCACCAACCGCGTCAGCATCGGTCGCACGCGTCCACGCCCCGGAAGCAGCAACCCAGATGCCGTTCTGTGACGGTGTCGTCGACTGGCTCTTTAGCAAGACGCGATCCCCAGCGGCGATGGCTACACCGTCGATCGCGAACAGACCGCTCACCGTGTACTGCGTGGCTGCGGGACTGGCGACGCGTACTGCGTCCTTCCACGACAATCCAGCAACGAGGTTGTCGACATACGCCTTATTGACCGCATCATTGGGGTTCCCTGGCGAAGCAAGGTTGGTGATTCCCCAATTGTTCCAACTGACATTGGCAGCCGGGGCGGCGAGTGCGCTGAGGTTGACCGCGGCGTGGGCAGCGTTGTCGTGCAGCGGCGAACCGTGGGTGTGATCGGAACGGGCAACGGTGGTGGCGACACCATCGGCACGCGCGAGACCGAACGTCGTCTCGGCCGGGACCGACCCGTAGCTGACAGCGCCTGCTCCGGTCGCCGCCACCCAGGCGCTGCCGTTGTACCAGTACAAGATGTTGCCGGTGGAGTCGAAATACAACTGACCCTTGACCGGTGACGACGGTGCCGCCGCCAGGTTCTGCACGACCGCGTTCTGCAACTCGTTCTTGGCGAGGTCGATCGCGGTCAACCATTTACGTGCCATGTCTGCCCCTAGCTGAGATACGCGGTGCCAGTGAAGCCACCCGAGAACTGGATCGTCAGCGTGTTGCTGTCGATGTGCGCGACATCACCTTCGCAGGTCGCGCCGGATGAGTCGATGACCGTGACATTCGGAAAGAACCCGAGGTTGTGTTCGATCAGCCACGACGCGGCAACGGTGCCTTGGGTGTGGACGTAGGCAACCGGGCCGCTCGTCCCACCCCCACCGCCGCTCGCATCGTCGCTGTCAACCCACAGTTCGATCGTCGGGTTAGCAACGATCGGGTCGTCAGGCCCGATCCAGACTTCGTCGAGGCCGGTGCCGTTGGCGCCGGGCGGGCCCGCCGGACCGGCCGGGCCTTGCGGCCCGCGGATGCTGCCGACGTTGACCCAGACGGTGCCGTTCCACACCCAGCCGTTGCCGTTGGAGTCGATCCACATGTCGCCGTCTTCGTGCGGCAACGGGTCCTGAGCGGTGGTGGGTGGACCGGGGGTCGGGATCGTGCCGAGGAAATCCCACGGTGCGCCCGTGACGAGCCCTTCGAGTGTGGCGATGCGTTTGGTGATGTCGAAGAACGCGCGTCGTTCAGGGTCACGGGTTCGTCCCTCGAACCCTGGGTGCCCCGGTCGTAGCGTCACGACGCCTGTTCGTTCTCCCTGGCGGCGCGCTCGCGAGCGACGTACTGCGCTGCGATGCGGTCGAGTTCTTCGTCACTCAAATCTTTGGCGGGACGGTTGACGGTGATGTCCAGCTTCTGCGGTCGCAGCCCGTCGACGAGTTCCATGTACTTCGATGCGGCTGCGACGTGGCGGGGATCGTCGGCGTCGGTGCCGGTGCGGTACAGCGTGTCGAGCAGGTTCTGTTTACGCTCCGGCGAGCCGACCGTCTGCAGGTAGTACTGCTCCCAGGCAAGCAGGAACGTGCGGTCTTTCTTCCAGCGGTTGAGCGACGTGTAGCCGATGCCGTGTTGCTCCGCAAACTCGTCTTGGGTCTGCGGCTCACGGTCGCGCTTGGGCGTGCAGAGCCATTCGATGAAGACCTGCCGCCGGAAGTCATCAGCATCCGACACAGCGTCATTGTGTCAGACTGCCGCCAGCACGACCGACAATAGGAGGTCTCATGCTTGCCGATATCGCACATGGTCACGTCGACGGCGCTGACGTGTTCTTTCTGATCGCCGTCATCCTGGCGGTCGTTGCCGCGCTGGCCTACGCCAGCCGTCGTACCGACGCTTTACCGTGGGCGCCGGTGCTGCTTTCATTCGCGGTGGCGTCCGCGGCCTTGGCCTGGCTGCTGCTCTGACAGTCACACCTTCCACCTGATCGCCTGCGATGTATCGCCCCTCGGGGCCCCAGCGAGCGAGCAGCCGCGCCAGTTCGTCGGGCTCCAAGATGCGCTCCTGGGCGGCGAACCAGCGCAGCGGAAACCAGCGCCCCCTTACGTCTTCGCCCAAATAGCGATCCAGTCGATTTCGATATCGCCTTCGACGTCGGGGTCGGGCACGACGCCGTCGAGCGTGGTCTCGGTCTGCAGCACCCAATGCATCGAGCCGGGGCAGCCATCGGCGTGGTTGTCGGGGACGCGCTCGGTGGTCTTGCCAATCTCGGTGCCGTCGAGCAGGAACCGGCACAGGTTGCGTGACCACTCGATCGTGTAGACGTGCCACTTGGTCGTGTCGCACGCCTTGTTGCCCATCGAGTACTGGTCGTTGCCAGCGGTGGCGTTGAGGCGGTGCATGAAGCCGCCGATGTGCTCGTGCTGGTCGAGGTCGTTCTCGGGGTAGTCGATTTCGCCGATGCCACCTGAGACGTTCTCGCCGGTTCCGCCCTTCTTGTGCTGAGTGTTGGTGCCGTAGTCGGGCCACAACAGCCACGCCACCTTGTAGCCGGGCAGGTCGTCGGGAAAGCGGATGCAGACTTCGTAGCGTCCGAACAACTGACCGGGCCACTTGATGTCGGTGCCGTCGATCTTGGGCACCGGGGCGCACACCTGGGGCTGTCCGTCCTTGGTGTGGATGTGCTTGCGCAGGATGCTGTCGGCGGCGCTGAGCGTGGTCTTCGGGTTGTACTGCCCGTTGCCCGACGTGTCGTAGTAGTTGTCGGGGTAGGCGAGCAGCTTGTCTGCGTAGGGGCCGGGGAAGGCGCCGACAGCGAAGTCCTCGTCGAAGTCGTCGTGCCAGATCAGCTTCCAGCCGGACAGGTCGCCGGTCGGGCACGGGATGCCGCTGGCGTTGCCGGTGCTGGGAGGCGGGGTCGTGCCGCCGCCGCCTTGCTCCAACTCGGTGTACTCGACGAGTAGCTGGGTGAGGTTGTTGCGCAGATTCGAGACGTACTCGTACGCGGGTGTTGGCATGACAGTCCTTTCGTTGGTTGATGCCTGCCCCGGCGAAGAACCTCACCGTACAGCACTTGGCAAATAACCTGGTTATAGCAACTGAATAACTTGATCCGTATGATCGAATGATGTAGTATGGATCATATGAGTATAGAGAACATCACCGACCCCAGCCCGGCCAGGACCGAGCCCAGCAATGTGGCGGTCCAGATGAACATTCGGGTGCCGTACTTCTACCGCGAGCAGTTGATCGCCGAGGCCCATCGCCAGGGCATGTCGATCAACCGCT
>Ga0207650_10003008_pt1 | contig 11614 bp, 10 predicted proteins | sample KBSS63metaG_FD_184325 | JGI IMG/M metagenome (GOLD analysis project Ga0207650, IMG submission 184325) | Switchgrass rhizosphere microbial communities from Kellogg Biological Station, Michigan, USA - KBS S6-3 metaG (SPAdes) (version 2) | ecosystem: Host-associated > Plants > Roots > Rhizosphere...
CGATGAGGGTCGAGCGCAGAAGCGGCCACGCGTAGCGCGGCATCTGCCGGACGCTCGTCCACACGTCGCGCAGGCCCACGCGCGCGTGCACCCCTTCGAACCGCAGCCCCTGCTCCACCGTCACGAGAATCTCGCCGATGCCGAACAGTCCGATGACGGCGACCAGAAACGGAATGCCGCGCACCAGATCGTTGCTGCCGAACGTGAGCCGCACCTCGCCCGAGACGGTGTCGAACCCCACGGCCGCCAGCGCGAGGCCAAGCAGCAGCGAGGATGCCGTCTTCAACGGATCGCTGCCGCCCATGCCGACGAAGCTGCAGAACGCCAGCAGGTAGACCGCAAAGTATTCCGGCGACGAAAACTTCAGCGCAATACCGGCAATCGAGTTGGCAATCAGCGTCACCACGACGACGCCCGCGAGCGCGCCGAAGCCGGCCGACATGAACGCCGTGGCCAGCGCTTCTGTCGCGCGGCCCTGCTTCGCCAGCGGATAGCCATCGAACGTCGTCGCGACCGACGATGGCTCACCCGGAATGTTGAAGAGAATCGACGTCGTCGAGCCGCCGAACAAGGCACCCCAATACATGGACGACAACACGATGATTCCGCTGATCGGATCCATGCTGAAGGTGAGCGGCATCAGCAGTGTGACGCCGTTCGGCGCGCCGAGCCCAGGCAGCACGCCGACGAGGATGCCAAGCAGGACGCCGCCGGCCATCAGGCCCAGGTGATAGGGAGTGAGAGCGGTAGCGAATCCGTGCGCGAGCGGGCCGAGGTCGATCATCCGGGCAAACGTTTCAACAGCCCCTTCGCCTTGCGGAACCACGGTCGTTCACGCCGCCGGACGTAGAGCGGCATGGCGTCGCGGTGGGCGATGATGCGCTGCGCCCAGGTGCGCGCTTCGTCTGATCTCCCCTGCGACGCCAGGAAGCTTGCGTAGTTGTAATAGGTCTCGGGCAGGGTGGACGCTTCGGTCACGCGGGCGAACAGCGCGCCGGCCTGTGCCGCGTCGCCGGTCTGGGCGCTTGCGTGCGCGAGGAGCGCCATCGCGCGATGCGAGTCGTACTTCGGCTCGCGGGCCACGACAAGCTCGAGATCGGGACGCGCGCCAGCCGCGTCTCCGAGCTGCAAGGCGGCAATGGCGCGGCGATAGTGCGCGTCGAGATACTCCCCCGGCCGCGCCAGCACCTTGTCGTAGCACTCGCGCGCGCGGGCGAATTTCTTCTCGTCGAGATACATCTCAGCGAGCTCTTCGTAATTGCCGGGCGACGGGTTCTCCCGCACGAGCGCTTCGAGGTGACGAATCTTCTTCCTGCGCCCGAAGGAGTCGTACGACTGCCGCAGCAGCGAGATGTCCGGGATGATCTCCACGAAGATGTAGATAAGGGCGCCCGGCGGCCCGAAGACGAGAATGACCCACAGCCAGCTGGTGTCGGGGCGACGGCGGATGAAGTGCACCACCGCGAACAGCTGCAGGATGATGCCCCACGGATAGAAGAAGCCAACGAATCCCATCGGACGAATGCGGAGTATACCGGGAGGAGATCGGTAAGCGCTCACTCGCAGGGGCCGCCCTTAAGGTCGGCCCGCCTCAATAGAGGCCGAGCGCGGCTTCCACGGGCCCTTTCGCGAGCGGCACGCGGAACCAGAGATCGAAGATCAGGAAGAATGCCGTCATTACGACGGCACCGTAGACGATCGACAGCAGCCAGCCGTGACCGCCATGGCGGCGCATCATCCAGGCGAGATACGCGCCGGACGGTATGTAGCAGCCGAGCGGAAACATGGCGATCACCAGCGCCGTGGTCGGCCAGAAGACACTGAGGCTGCGTCGCAGCTCCTCGCGGGTGACGAATGTCGTTGTAGTGTCCGGCTTTAGCCGGACCTGAATCGGCCGGACCTGCAGCAGCCGCACGATCGCCACCCCAATCAGCAGCAATCCGATGCGAAATGGGAAGTAGCCGGAGCCCGGCCCGGTTTCGTTCCAGCCGATGGCGTGGGTCAGGCTTTCGGCGACGACAATCCCACCGACCAGCGCGAGCGCGGCGGCTGTGACGATTTCGAGCGTTCGCCTCGTCGCGTACGGCACCCCTCCAGGGGTGCCGCCATCATCACTTAACGAGCCAGCCATCTTCGGCAAACTGTCCCCGCAGCCAGCGCTCGTCGCTCGCAATGTAGTCGTCCAGCTCCGACCCGCTCAGAAACGCGTCGGTCTGCGACCCGCGCTGCAGCCACTCTTTCCATTCCTGCGTGGCGCGCACCTTCTCCAGCATGGTGCGGTAGAACGATACCTGCTCGTCGCTGACGCCCTTCGGCAGCCAGACCGTTCGCGGCATCTGATAGCGCTCAATCGGCAGCCCTGCTTCCATGCACGTCGGGATATCCGCCCAGGACTGCCTGGCGGTGACAGCATCCGCGTAACTGAGGCGAGTGCGCGAGAAGACGCAGAGCGGCCGGATCGTGCCCGCGCGCCATTGGCCGATGTTCTCCTGCGGGTTGTTCACGTTGGCGGCCACGTGTCCGCCCGCCAGCTGCACCGCCACTTCGCTGCCCGAGCGGAACGGCACGTACGAGAACGCGACATGGCCGACCTTCTCGATCTGCCGCACCAGCACTTGATCCGTGTCCTTCGACGCCGTTCCCGCGATTGCGAACTTCGCTGGCGCGCCTCGCGCCGCATCGAGAAAGCTGACGACGGTCTGATAAGGCGCCGTCGCGTTGACCCACAGCATGAACTCGTCGAATGCCACTGCTGCGACCGGCCGGAGATCGGACCAGGCGTAGCCCACCGATGAACCGAGCGGCAGCAGCCACACGTTATTCGTGGCGAAGACGACTTTATGCGGATCGCCCGCCGCACCTTTCGCATAGACGAACGCTTCGGATCCGGAGCCGCCGCCTTTGTTCGTGACGATGACCGGCGAGTCGATCAGTTTGTGCTTCTGAACAATCGCCTGGACCGTTCGGGCGAGGGAATCGCTGCCGCCGCCGGGACCGGCCGCGACCACGAACTCAATGGGCCGGCTCGGGGCCCAGCCACTCTTCTGTGTCGCAGGTTTTGAGCAGCCGACCGCAACGACAAGCGCCATCGCACCAAGGACCAGGGACCATGGACGGACAAAGGACCAACAACGGACCAGGGCCGAAGCACGAAGGACCAAGGACCGTTATCGTCCAGCGTTTTCGGCGTCGAACGAGTGCGCGAGATCCGGATAGCCGTTCATCGCCAGCCGCGCCGACGGCCCGTCACCAGCAAAGCTCGCCAGATGCCACCGCTGCTTCGGCACGTAGACAATGTCGCCCTGGTCGGCGACGAAAACGGGAAGCCCTTCGATGTTGTAGCGGATCTGCCCGAGCAGGATGAACCAGAATTCCGAGCTCTCGGTGTGGAAGTGCCCCTTGTCCGACGCTGGCGGCGGCGGGATACCGCGGCCGAGGATGATGTTGGCAAAGCCGCGATCGTCCACGACGAAGCCGCGTGTCTTGTCCGTCCCCGCCACAACCGCGTTGAAATCGACGAACGGCTTGTTGGTGCCGTCATAGGTACCGCGGCCCGCGACGCGCGCCTTGACGAACTCCACACCGGGCACCGGCGCAGGCGTGACGTCGAGCGGATACATCTTGCGTGCGCGTGCGATGTTCACCTCGAGCCGCAGCGACGGCTTATCGCCGATCGTCTCGAGCGTGTACATCGTGCGATACGGCACCTGGACGATGAAGCCCTTCGACGCCAGGATCGGCTCCTGGCCATCGATGGTGAAGCGGATCTGACCGTCCTGCACCACCCACCACTCGCGCGTATCGGCGTTCATGCGCCGCGGCGTTTTTGAGCCGGGCGCCGACGAGATGTAGTCCGCGCGCAGCGTGTCATCGTCGACCACCGTCTCGACCCAGTCGGCCTTGCCCTTGTGTTTGGCAAGCAGATCCGCGAGCTTCGTGTGCGGCTTGTGCGGCGGGGTCCAATCGCCCGGCTTCGTCGCCTTTGGCGACCAGACGATCTGAGGCTGCGGCGCGGCACCACGTGCACCGCCGCCGGCGCCTGCTGCGGCACCGGGTGCGGGAGCTTGCTGAGCGGACAGTCCGGTCAGGCCAACAGCGACGAATACAGCGATCCCGAGGGCCGGCATGAAAGCGCGCATCTGAGTCACTCCGGGTTGGGTCCGGCTGAAGCCGGACACTACTTTCTGGTCCGGCTAAAGCCGGACACTACGAACCGCCCCCCTGATTGATCGAGGGGACTTCCGAGCCGGCAATATACACGGCGCGGATCTTCCGGCTGTTCTTGATATCCATGAGCGGGTTCGCGTCGAGCACGACGAAATCGGCCCACTTGGTCGGCTCCAGCGTGCCCAGATCCTCCGCACCGAGGAACATCGCCGCGCGGCGCGTGGCCGCATCGATCGCCTGAGCGGGTGTGAGCCCCGCCTCGACCATCAGCTGCAGTTCCCAGTGCTCGAAGTATCCCGGGAAGCGGCCCGGCGGCCCCGCATCCGTGCCGAGTGCGAACGGAATGCCCGCATCGACGAGCCGCTTGAAATTGGCTTTTCCGGTTTCGTAGAACGCCGGGTACTTCTTGAAGTTGGGATTGCTTGCGATCGTCTTCTGCCGTTCGGGGCTCTTGATCAACTCCAGCGTCTTCGCGGAGACGCCACGGGTGAAGAACGGATCGTTCGCAAAGGGCGGCGTCGAACCGTAGGCAAACATCGACGCCTCGCGCGAGAGCGTCGCCGCTGTCTGCCACGTGCCGTGCTGCTCCATGCTGTCGATGAGCGCCTGATCGATCGGCTGATCGCGCACGCTGTGGACGAAGCCGTCGATGCCCTGACCGGCAAGAAACTTGGCGTCCTCGAGATAGAAGATGTGCCCGAGGACACGGGCGTTCCGCTTGTGCGCGGTCTCGATGATCGCCGACGCAATTTCTGCCGGCATCTTCGGCATCGTTCCGAGCTCGTCGTCCAGCCACAGCTTGATGAAGTCGACGCCTTTGTCCAGCTGCGCGTTGACGGCCGCGGCTGCCTGCTCCGGCGACGCCACCGGCTGGTTCACGCCGGCCAGCCCGCCATAGCCGCCTTTGAACATCAGGCCTTGACCAGTCGTGTACACCCGCGCCATCGGCGGCCTCGACGCTGCCGGCGATTCGCTGGCGAACGCCGCGCGCTGCTCGTTCCGTACCGGGAAGATCGTGTCCTGATCCGTCCCCATGCTGAGGACCGTCGTCACGCCGTACGACGCGTAGGTCTTCAGATCCTTCTCGATGCTCGCACGCGTGTGGAACTTGCTGTCCTGCACCAGATCGACGGTGTTGCCCAGGTGCGCGTGCAGATTCATCAGCCCCGGAATGACGAACGCGCCCTTCAGATCGGTCGTTGTCGCTCCGGACGGCTCCTTGAGGTCAGCGGCCGGGCCAACCCACGACACGCGCCCCTTCTCCACCACCATCGCCGCATTGGGCACCGGCGCGTGATCGCCGCCATCGATCAGCGTGAAGTTTCGGAAGACGAGAGCATCGCCTGAGCCTGGCGCTTCCGAACCAAGCCCGAACGAACAGCCCACCGAGCCAAGGCCTCCCGATCCGCTGCAACTGAGCGCGAACATGCCGAAGACGAGCGCGGCAAGCTTGAGCCACCTCGTAGTGTCCGCCTTCCTCGTGGTGTCCGGCTTCAGCCGGACCTCCCCGTTACGACGTCTTTGTGCGTGCATCTTCGAGGATGCGCTTCGCGCGCGCAGGGTTGAACACACCGCACGAGCAGAAACGCGTCAACGTGGCCGCGCATTGCTCCGGCGTGCGCCGGTTTTCTTTGACGAAGTCGATCATCTTCTTCGCCAGCGAGTGGCTGATCATGCCGTGGCCGCACATCGTCGAGAGCAGCATGACCTGCGAATTCGGCATCTTGTCGGTCTTGCCCTCGAAACCGAGCGAGTAGCCGACGCTGTGCCGTGGAATGCCGGCGTACTCGCAGCAGTCCTCGGCGCCCTCGATCGACGTGGACACGTTCACGCTCAGCCCGAGATTCTCTTCCTTGATGCGCTTGACGAACTTCTCAGCGTTCTCGCGATTGTCGAAGACCGCTGCGCAGGTCGTCACGTCGGTGAGGCCATCGACCACTGCCTGGAAGTCCGGCGCGTTGTCGCGCGCCCAGTGCGCCAGCGGGTTCATCTGTCGCGACGGGCGGATCGCCCCGCCATGCCGCGCATCGCCCAGATTGACCGGCTTGAATTCGATCGCAATCTGCAGGAAGCGGCGAAGTCCGTCGAGCGCGTTCTCCTGCTTGAACGGACCCTTGCACGCCATCGCAAAGACGATGAAGTCGTCGTGGAAGCTGTCGGCGCTGCCGAATCGATGCAGCGTGTTGGTCATGTGGTCACCATCTCACGGTCGGACGCTTGCGTCGACGTGCCGCGCCGGCCGAGGCCGATATTCGTTTTCGCCCGTGCGAGGTCGTAACCGAGACGCTCGAGGATCGGCGCAACCACCGCATCGTTACCGTTTGCATCGCAGCGCACGCCCGCGCCGATCGACACAACCGTGTCGATGCGCTTTTCGACGTCCCACACGAGGCGGACGATCTCCTCCGCCCGGGACACGGGTACCTTGATCTCGACGATCGCCGACAGCACCTTCTCGTCGAGGATGTCGGCACGGATGGTGCCCGTCGCAACGTCGCTCATTAAAGAGGTGATCGGATTCTTCTTCTCGAACGCCACGCCAGCCGCCGCCAGCGCGATACACATTTCCTGAATGTCGCGGAAGCGGACGCCGACGCCCGGACGCCCAAGCTCGATCGTGAAGCCGACGTCGCCGGGGCCCACACGTCCGGTCACGTCGTTGGTCTTCACTTCCTCGGTGCCGCGCCCCTCGACGCCTGTGGACTCGTGCGGCACGCGCGGATCCGAGAACGCGCGACGGACGACACGCGGCCAGGTCAGTTCGTCGGGCTCGAATGCAGCGGTCGGACAAACATCGGGCTCCGGATCGAAACGGATGCGCATCGCCGCCAACAGCTTCCGCCCTGCGCGGACGAGCGTCGGGTTCAGGTGTTCCTGGCTGAGGCCGTTAAAGCAGGTGTAGCACTCGACGCACTCGTCGCGGTCGATGGTCGCCCGCTTCAAAACGGGGTCTATATAGATGGCGCCCATCGGGCAGACGTAGGTGCAGTTGCCGCAGGCGACGCATTTCTTGGGGTTTATTTGCATGCGCTCGTCGTCCGCCTTCAGGCGGGTTCTCGCCGTACTGTCCGGCTTTAGCCGGACCGCTCGCTAGCGGCCTATCATAACCGCGCAATGGAGCTGAATTCCCTGGTCGTTGACACAGTAAAGGGACTGCTCTCCGAACTTGCCCACGGCCCGACGGATGTCGCGTACGTCCTCAATCGGGGCGATCGTGGCCTGCTGGCATCGCTTCGCTCCCTGCCGGCCGCGCAGGCCAGCGCGCGGCCGGATGGGCGATCGTCAATCGCGTCGCACGTGCATCACGTTCGTTACGGCCTCAACCTGATCAATCGATGGGCGCGCGGCGAAGATGTGTACGGTCAGGCCGACTGGAGCGAGAGCTGGCGGCACCAGCAGGTGAATGACAGCGAATGGGACGCGCTCGTGGCCGGCCTCGAGCACGAGATTCGGAATTGGCAGGAAGCCGTAGCACTCCCGCGCCCGCTGGACGATGCCGCGCTCCGGGAAACGATTGGCAGCGTCGTCCACCTCGCGTATCACTTCGGCGCAATTCGCCAGCTCGACGCGGCGACTGCAGGTCCGCGCGCAACGTAGTGAAGGCGACTTCGCTGGTTGGTTCGAACCGACTGACGCGGGTCATCGGTCCGTTGCACCGACGAGCGAAGTTCCCTTGCACCAACCAGCGAAGCCACTTTGGACCGACCAGCGAAGGCACATTGGACCAACAAGCGAAGGCACCTTGACCCCGTTCGGCGCTAGAACGCCCTCGGCTCCCGCCACCACTCCGAGAACATCGGCGCGATCACCAGGCCGACGGCATCGGTGCAGGCGTGAAACACCATCATCGCCAGCAGATCCTTTTTCCAGATAAAGAACGACGTCGTCACCACGCCGCCGATGAGGCTGATGACGACAAAGCCGCGGCCCCAGTACGGCGCGTGCAGAAAAGCAAAGCCGACGAGCGCCAGCACGCCAGCCACCCAGACGTTGCGAGTGAGCATCGTCAGTCTCGTGATGGTGTAGCCGCGGAACAGCAGCTCCTCGACGACGCCGGCGGTGAGGAAGGCCGTGATGCGGTAGGACACCGGAAACCGCATCACGCGATCCATCCCTTGCTCGAATCCGGGCAGACCGGTGGCGTGACGCACCCACTCGGTGAACGGGAAGATCACCGCGTAGTGGAGCGCCACGAGCGCCAGTCCCCACGCGATCGACTGCCAGCGAAACGGCTGGAGCCAGAGTGACGCGATCGGCTTCTTCTCCCAGAAGATGACGATCGCGAGGACCGCGGCGGCAATCAGCCAGAGCAGCGCCTGACCCACAAACGCCATCCAGAGATTCGCGGGGTTGCCGAACGCCCGCACTGCCGCAGGGCTGAGGAGCAGTCGCGTGCCGTTCCAGGCGAGCGTGAGACCAAAGATCACGGCCAGGACACTGAGTGATCGTTGTTGTGTCATCAGCGCGCGCGACCCCCAATCCGAACCCCCTGAAACTGAACCGCACGAACCGGCAGTAGAGTGCTGAGTATGACTATTCTTATTCGCTGCCTGGTGTTCGCCTGCGTGATTCTGGCTGTGGGTCTCGCGCCGAATCGGGCATCGGCGCAGAGCCGTGACAGCCTGTTGAACGGAGCGATTATCGGCGCGGCCGTTGGCGCAGGCGTGGGCATCGGGTTTACATACGCGCTGAGGGATTCGGACCTGACGGCCGGTCAGTACGGGTACGGCGGTCTCGTCTGGGGCGCGATCGGCGCGGGAATCGGGGCTGGAGTGGACGCGCTGTTCAGTCGCTCGTCACCGCGGCCAACCACCGCGCGGCCGCGGCTGCTGTTTGCACCGGCCGTCGGACGAGTAAACGGCGTGGCGCTGAAGTGGCGGTGGTGACTCACCCCATCGGAAGGACTCGATTTTGCTCCCGGTAGAAACGTGACGAACACACGCGACCCCGAAACCGAACCTACCGAACCTGAACCGGACGGCCCAGACCGCCCGACCGAGCCTGACTACATTCCCGATACGCCGCCGACGGAGCCGCCGCCTGTGCCGATCAAGGACCCACATCCCGACAGCGAGCCAACACCCGGTCCTCTCATTGCGGAGGGATGAGCCCCTTTAGTAGGGCCGGGCTTTAGGCCGCGGGCAAGGGCCTAAGGAGTCGCTATAATCCGCGCACCCCATGCCCGTTGCTCCCGGTGCGCGAATTGGAGTCTACGAGGTCGTTTCCCTGATTGGCTCCGGCGGCATGGGTGAGGTCTACCTGGCACGCGACACGCAATTAGGCCGGAACGTCGCACTAAAGGTCCTGCCGGACATGTTCGCCTCGGACACCGAACGGCTGGCGCGCTTCCGGCGCGAGGCGCAGGTCCTCGCCGCCCTTCACCATCCGAACATTGCGGTCATTCATGGCCTCGAGGACGGTCCGGCCGAGAGCGGACACTCCGTCAAAGCGCTCGTTCTCGAATACATCGAAGGTGACACGATCGCCGAACGCATCGGCGCAGGCCGGATCCCGCTGGACGAGGTGCTCGGCATTGCCCGTCAGATCGCTGAGGCACTGCAGGCAGCCCACGACCAGGGCGTCATTCATCGCGATCTGAAACCCTCGAACATCAAGCTGACCCCGGACGGCGCGGTGAAGGTGCTCGACTTCGGCCTCGCCAAGCTTGGAACTCCTGTCGAAGCGGTGGCCGGCGCAGGTTCCGCGGTCTCGCTGTCGCCGACAATCACGAGTCCAGCGGCGACGACCCTGGGAGTGATCCTCGGGACGGCAGCCTACATGGCGCCGGAGCAGGCGAAGGGAAAACCCGCGGACAAGCGCAGCGACGTCTGGGCGTTCGGCTGCGTGCTGTTCGAGATGCTGAGCGGCAGGCGGGCGTTCGAAGGGGACGACATCAGCGAGACGCTCGCCTCGGTGATCAAGGGCGAGCCTGACTGGACGGCGCTGCCGACAGACACTCCCCCAGCCGTCCGGACGTTGCTTCGCAGTTGCATGACGAAGGATCCGCGCGCGCGCCTGGCAGACATCGCGGGCGCGATGTTCGTGCTCCGGCACAACGACTCGCTCGTGCTGACGGCACCAGCCGCGACAACCGCGGCGCCGGTCGGCCGCCGTTGGTCGTGGGGGCTCACCGGAGTTGTCGCGCTTCTTCTCGCCGCCGTGATTGCCGTCAGCGGGTGGATCGGCTGGAAGCTACGAAAAGACGATCCACTGCATCTCGCCCTGACGACTTTTGGGCTGTCGCTCTCGGAAGGAGAGGCATTCACAAATGCGGGCCGCCACCTTGTAGCGCTCTCGCCCGACGGTCGTCGTCTCGTGTATGCAGCTGGCCAACGTCTGAATCTGAGGTCGATGGGCGAGCTCAACGCCGTGCCGATTCGCGGCACAGAAGGCCTCGGCCCGTCGTCACCGCGAGGTCCGTTCTTCTCACATGACGGCGAGTGGGTCGGCTATTGGACCACTGGCGAGCTGAGAAAGATCCCGGTCCACGGCGGCGCCCCGGTCGTCGTGACGAAGATCAGCGGTGTTCAGGCGATGGGAGCGCACTGGAGCGACGACAACACCATCGTCTTCGCCACCCCAGACGGAATCTGGAAAGTGCCGGCGGGCGGCGGATCACCCGAGATGTTGATCAAGAGCAGCGGCAACAGGCGTTTCCAGCACCCGCAATTGCTCCCGGGAGGTAAAGCCCTCCTGTTCACTGCCCTCGATCCGAAGCGCACCAACGCCTGGAGCCTGGCGGACATCATCGTCAAACCGCTCGATGGCGGCGCCGAAAAGCGCGTGGCCAATGGCGGCGACGCGCGATACGTACCCACGGGCCACCTGGTGTTTGTCGTCAACGGGACCTTGATGGCGGTGCCTTTCGACAGCGCCACGCTGACCGCGGGAGATCCGGTTGCGTTACGCGAACCGGTGGCGGAAGCCAACACCAATAGCGGTGCTTTTCATTTCGACGTCTCGGCCAGCGGCACGCTCGTTTACGTAACCGCCACGGGTACTATCGGCGATCTGTACACGCCGGTATGGATCGATCGGAAGGGGCGCGAAACGCCGCTGGACACGGAACCACGCCCCTACCGATACGTGCGAGTTTCAGGCGACAACACGCGGGCCGCCTTTGACGTCGAGGGCGACAATCGCGACATCTGGATCTGGAACGTGGGACAGAACGCGATGAGCCGACTGACCACCGACACGGCCCCCGATCGCGCTCCGGTATTCAGCCGCGACGGTCGTCGAATCATCTATTCGAGGGACATCGACGGACTGCCGGCCCTGTTTTGGCAGTCCGCCGACGGCGTCGACAAACCCGAACAGCTGACGCACGGCACTGATGCGATGTTTGCCATGACGACCGCGCCAGACGGAACTGTCCTGGTGCGACGGTCGAATGGATCCCAGGGTGGAGCATCAGCCGACATCTACGCAATGCCTCTCGACGGCG
>Ga0207650_10003009_pt1 | contig 11613 bp, 12 predicted proteins | sample KBSS63metaG_FD_184325 | JGI IMG/M metagenome (GOLD analysis project Ga0207650, IMG submission 184325) | Switchgrass rhizosphere microbial communities from Kellogg Biological Station, Michigan, USA - KBS S6-3 metaG (SPAdes) (version 2) | ecosystem: Host-associated > Plants > Roots > Rhizosphere...
AGGCCTCGCACCGGCTCGGCGCCGGCGATCCGCCGCGCCGGATCGTCCTGATCGGCCCGTCGACCGAGAAGCAGGCCGTCCCTTCGGTTCCTGCCGACACGCTGGTCATCCACGGCGAGAGCGACGACGTCGTCCCGCTCGCCGCGACGCTCGCCTGGGCGAGGCCGCAAAATCTGCCCGTGATCGTCTTCCCCGGCGTCGGCCACTTCTTCCACGGCCAGATCGCCTTGCTGAAAAAAGTCATCGTGCGTGAACTGCACGATCTCGCCGCGGTCTGACCGCGCTTGCCACCTCACCTCACCGACTCTCCCGTTCCCATGCGTCTTTCCCGTTCCTCGCCGCGCGCGCTCGCCGCCGCCTTCCTGCTCGTCGTCGCCACCGTCGCCACGGCGCAGGCGCCGCAACCGCCCGAGGTCGCCGCCAAGAGCTACATCGTCCTCGACCTGACGACGCGCCAGACGCTCGCCGAGCGCGAGGCCGACGCCTCGGCCGACCCGGCGTCGCTGACCAAGCTGATGACCGCCTACATCGTCTTCCAGGCGCTGCGCGAGAAGAAGCTGACCCTGGAGCAGGCGCTGCCCGTCTCCAAGCTCGCCTGGTCGGAGCGGAAGGGCGGCGGCTCGCTGATGTTCATCGACACGACGATGACGCCGAAGGTCGACGAGCTGCTCAAGGGCCTGATCGTGCAGAGCGGCAACGACGCCGCGGTCGCGCTCGCCGAAGCAGTGGGTGGCAGCGTCGACGTGTTCGTCGGCATGATGAACAAGCAGGCCCAGGCCTGGGGCCTGAAGAACACGGCCTTCAAGAACGTCACCGGGCTGACCGAGTCCGGGCATCGCAGCACGGCGCGCGACATGGGCGCGATCGCCGCGCACATCATCAGCGACTTTCCCGAGTACTTCCCGTACTACTCGATCAAGGACTACAAGTACAACAACATTTCCCAGCCGAACCGCAATCTGCTGCTACGCAGGGACCCGACGGTCGACGGTATGAAGACCGGTTACACCGAATCGGCGGGCTACTGCCTGCTCGCAACGGCGCAGCGCGAGTTCCCCAACCTAGGCCCCGCCGGTGGCGCGGGCAAGCGGCGGATCATGACCGTCGTCCTCAACACGGTCTCGATGGAAGCGCGCGCCGGCGAGAGCCAGAAGCTCCTCAACTGGGGATTTCAGGCGTTCGACACGGTGCGCCTGTTCGACGACGGCAAACCGATCGTCACGCCGCAGGTATGGAAGGGAACGGCCAACGTCGCCAAGCTCGGTGCCGCGGGGGCGATCTACGTGAGCGTGCCGCGCGGCGAGGGCGCCAAGCTGCAGACCAAGGTCGAGCGCAGCGACCCGCTGGTCGCGCCGCTCGCCAAGGGCCAGCGCGTCGGTCGCATCCTCGTCTCCAGTGCGGCAGGCACGCCGATCACCGACGTGCCCCTGGTGGTCATGGAGCCGGTCGAGCAGAGCGGCATCTTCGGCCGCGCCTGGGACGCCATCCGGCTCTGGGTGAAATGACGACAATCGCGCCATGCAGCCTCATCTTCCCGATTCCCTCTGCTACCTGAACGGCGAGTACGTTCCGCTGCCCGAGGCGAAGGTCTCGGTGCTCGATCGCGGCTTCATCTTCGGCGACGGCATCTACGAGGTCGTGCCGGTGTACGGGAAGAAGGTGTTCCGCTTCGACGAGCACATGGCACGGCTCGGCCGCAGCCTCGCCAAGCTGCGCATCGCCAATCCGCTGAGCCGCGACCAGTGGCTCGAGCGCTGCAGGAAGCTCATCGCCGCGTTCGCCGAGCGCGGCGGCGCGACCGACCAGCTCGTGTACATCCAGATCACGCGTGGCGTCGCGCCGCGCGACCACGTCATGCCGGCCGGCGTCGAGCCGACGGTCTTCATGATGGCCAGCGCCATGAAGCCGGCGACCGGCGAGCAGCGCCATCACGGCGTCGCCTGCATCAGCGCGCGCGACTTCCGCTGGGAGCGTGGGGACATCAAGAGCATCTCGCTGCTCGGCAACGTGCTGGCGCGGCAGATGTCGGCCGATCGCGATGCGCTCGAGACGATCATGTTTCGCGCCGGCTATCTCACCGAGGCGGCGGCGTCCAATGTCTGGGTGGTCCACGAAGGCGCGCTGCTCGGCCCGCCGAAGAGCGAGCATGTGCTGGAAGGGATTCGCTACGAGCTGATCAAGGAGCTGTGCGAGGAGTGCGGCATCGCCTACAACCTGCGCCCGATTCCCGAGGCCGACGTCGCCTCCGCCGACGAGATCCTGCTCAGCTCCGCGACCAAGGAAATCCTGCCGGTGACGACGCTCGATGGCGAAGGCGTCGGCCACGGCGCGCTGCGCGGCAAGCCCGGGCCGGTCTACAGCCGCCTCTACGAGGCCTATCAGCGCGCCAAGCAGACGCAGGCGATCTGACCGTCGGCTCCGCGCCGGCAGGCGGCTTTGAATCGTCGCCGGCCGTCCCCATGTGGTCGCGATGGACACCCTCATGCAAGACATCCCTGCCGAGCAGTCGCTCATCGAATACCCGTCGCGGTTCCCGATCAAGGTGATGGGCGCCAACGTCGACGGCTTCGTGCATGCCGTGACCGAGATCGCGCGCCGCTTCGACCCGGCGTTCGACGCCGCGTCGATCGAGCTCCGGCCGAGCAGCGGCGCCAAGTACCTCGGCGTGACGATCACCGTCAACGCGACCAGCCGCGAGCAGCTCGACGAGCTTTACCGGACGCTGTCGACGCATCCGATGGTCAAGGTCGTGCTCTGATCCGGATGGCGAAGGCGCTGGCGCGGTGATCGTCAAGCACCTCGGCCCCGTCGCCTACGACCTGACGTTCGAGGCGATGCGCGCCTTCACGGCGGCGCGCGACGAGGGCACGCCCGACGAGGTCTGGCTTTGCGAGCACCCTTCCGTGTTCACCCAGGGCATCGCCGGCCGGGCGGCGCACGTCCATGACGTCGGCCCCGTGCCGGTGGTGCAAACCGATCGCGGCGGTCAGGTCACGTACCACGGCCCCGGCCAGGTCGTTGCCTATCCGCTGGTCGACCTGCGCCGGCTCGGCGTCTACGTCAAGGAATACGTGTTCCGGCTCGAGCAGGCGCTCCTGAAGACTCTCGAGACGTATGGCGTCACGGGCCATCGCGTGCGCGGCGAGCCGGGCGTCTACGTCCGCGTCGATGATCCGTTCGGCCACGCCGTGCTGCAGCCGGCGAGCGCCGGCGCGGACCCGTTCGCAGGGCTCGCCAAGATCGCCGCAGTCGGCGTCAAGGTGAGCCGGCATCGGGCCTATCACGGCGTCGCGCTGAACGTCGCGATGGACTTGCGCCCCTTCGAGCGCATCGACCCGTGCGGTCATGCCGGGCTGAGAACGATCGATCTTTCTACAATCGGCGTTCGCGCCACCTGGGACGAGGTGGCGAGCACCCTCGGCGCCAAGCTCGCCAACCACCTGAGCCCCAGATGACCTCAGCGCCCGGCTACGACGCGACGATCAAGCAGAAGGCCGAGGCCAAGACCTCGCGCATTCCGATCCGCATCGTCCCGGTCGGCGAGGTGCTGAAGAAGCCCGACTGGATCCGGGTCAAGGCCGGATCGCCGACGTCGCGCTTCTACGAGATCAAGCAGATCCTGCGCGAGCACAAGCTGCACACGGTGTGCGAGGAAGCGTCGTGCCCGAACATCGGCGAGTGCTTCGGCAACGGCACCGCGACGTTCATGATCATGGGCGACAAGTGCACGCGGCGCTGCCCGTTCTGCGACGTCGGCCACGGCCGCCCCGATCCGCTCGATGCCGAGGAGCCGCTCAACCTCGCCAAGACGATCGCCGCGCTGAAGCTGAAGTACGTGGTGATCACCAGCGTCGACCGCGACGACGTGCGCGACGGCGGCGCCGGCCACTTCGTCGCCTGCATCGAGAAGGTGCGCGAGCTGTCGCCCGCGACGCGCATCGAGATCCTCACGCCCGACTTCCGCGGTCGCATGGACCGGGCGCTCGAGATCCTGAAGGCCGCGCCGCCCGACGTGATGAACCACAACCTCGAGACCGCGCCACGCCTCTACAAGGAAGCACGGCCCGGATCGGACTATGCGTTCTCGCTCAACCTGCTCAAGCGCTTCAAGGAATTCGCGCCGAACGTGCCGACCAAGAGCGGCGTGATGGTCGGCCTCGGCGAGACCGACGACGAGATCCTGCAGGTGATGCGCGACATGCGCGCGCACGACATCGACATGCTGACGATCGGCCAGTACCTCGCGCCGAGCGGCCATCATCTGCCGGTGCGCCGCTACGTCCACCCCGACACGTTCCGGATGTACGAGCGCGAGGCCGCGACGATGGGCTTTTCCCACGCCGCCGTCGGCGCGCTCGTGCGCTCGAGCTATCACGCCGACCAGCAGGCGCATGCGGCGGGCGTCGCCGCCTAGCGTCGCGTGAGCGCGGCCGTCGCCACGGCCGAGCCGCCGCTCGTCTGCGGCAATTGCAGCCAGCCGATGCAGCGGCTCGCGCTGGCGGGCCATTACGGGCACAGCGTTGATCTCGACCTCTGCCGCAGCTGCGACCTGGTCTGGTTCGATGGCTCGGAGACGGCACAGCTCACCGGCCCCGCGCTGCTGGAGCTGATCGGCCAGATGGCGTCGGCGCGGGCGCTGCCGCACGAGATGCTGCGCACCGACCCGCGCTGCCCGCGCTGCGCCGGCCGGTTGAAGATCGCCCACAACCAGTCGCGCTGGGGCCGCTCGTCGCAGCTCCAGTGCGTGCGCCGCCACGGCGCGTACCAGTCGTTCGCGCAGTTCCTCGAGGGGAAGGGGCTGCTGAGGCCGATGTCGCTGATCGATCGCGCCCGGCTGCTGCGCGACCGCGGCCGGATCGACTGCATCAACTGCGGCGGCGAGATCGCCAAGGCCGACGAGCGCTGCCCCTGGTGCCGCTCAATCCCGAGCCTGCTCGACGTTGCCCGCCTCGCGCGTGCGCTCGATCCGCTCGACACGATCGAGGCGCCTGCCGTCTACCGGACAGCGGCGCGCCAGGGCGCGTTGCAGTGCGCCGCCTGCGGGGCGGCGCTGCCCGAAGGCGAGACGATCAGCTGCTCGCAGTGCGGCGCCACGCTCGCGATCACGAGCCTGGCTGAGGCGCACGCCCAGGTGCAGGTGCTCGCCCCGGCCCTGCGAGCGGCTGCTGCGCGGCCTTCGCCGGACGTCGTCAAGCGCCGCCTCGATGCGCTCGACGAGGATCTGCCGCGCCGGCGCGAGTGGGTGGCGTCGATGCAGGCCGAGGCCGACGCGCGACGCGGCCGCAGCGTCGACGAGACCGACTGGAGCGAGATCGCTCCGCGCTGGAAACCCATGCTCGTCATCCTCGCGGTCGCATTCGTGGTCTGGGTCGGATGGAACGCAGGCCGGCACTGAAGTCTTCCTTGCGAGGCCGGCGCCGACGCGCTCGCCACAGCGCGGAGCTCGGCACGCGCCCGCTTGCTCGCATGGGCGGCGCGCCGTGATCGGCACCCTTTGCGCGCTCGGCGCGATCGCGCTCTGGGCCACGCTCGCCTCGCTCGGCGTGGCGCTCGCGCACGTGCCGCCGTTCCTGCTCACCGGCCTGGCGCTCGTGGTCGGCAGCGCACCGTCGTGGCCGCTGTTGCGCCAATGGCGTGTCCCGGCGTCGACGCTCCTGCTCGGCATCGCCGGCCTGTTCGGCTACCACTTCCTGCTCTTCGTCGCGCTGCGCACCGCGCCGCCGCTCGAGGCCAACCTGGTCAACTACCTGTGGCCGCTGCTGATCGTCGTGCTCGCGCCTGTGTTCCTGCGCGGCATTTCGTGGCGGCCGGTCCACGTGCTCGCGGCGGTCGCCGGCTTCGCCGGCGCTGCGCTGGCGATCGTCGGCGGTCGCGAGGTGAGTGGCGGCCTGACTTGGGGCTATCTCGCTGCCGCCGGCGCGGCGTTCATCTGGGCCAGCTACTCGCTGCTGACGCAGCGTGTCGCGCATTTCCCGACGGCGGCGATCGGCCTGTTCGGGCTGGTCTCGGGGTTGCTCGCGCTCGCTTGTCACGCGCTGCTCGAGTCCGCTGTCGCGCTCTCGACGCGCGACCTGGTGCTGATCGGGATCATCGGTCTCGGCCCGCTCGGTGCCGCCTTCTTTCTCTGGGACGCGGCGCTGAAGCGGACTGACGCACGTCGCGTCGGCCTGCTCAGCTACCTGACCCCGCTCGCCTCGACGCTGCTGCTCGCCGCGACCACGGGGCGGCCGCTGACGCCGTGGATCGCCGCGTCGGCGCTCCTCATCGTCGGTGCGGCCATCGTCGGATTGCGAACGCGCTGAGGCGACGCACGACGTCGCGCGTCGCGCTCAGAGCCCGCGCGACAGCTCGAACATCAGCGCGGCAGGCAGCGAGCTCGCGACGACGTCGCGGCCGATGCGTGCCATCTTCGCGCCGTTGGTCCCCGACATTTCGAAGGTGGAGCCCTGCTCGAGGATCTCGATGAACACGAAGTCCGGCACTTCGTCGAGGATCTCTTGGCGAAAGTGCGTGAAGCGGCTGCCCTTCTGGATCGAGTCGACGATGATCGCGTGCGGCAGCCCTTCCTTGCAGAAGCTCGCCGCCTCGTCGATCGAGCCGACGAAATCGACCAGCATGCTCATGTTGCGAAGCGCGTCGCGGATCAGCACGCGCACTTCGCGCCGCGAGGCGACGACGAGCACGTGGCTGCCGGCAAGCGCCTTCGAGTTGCTCGATTGCGGCCCGCCGTCGTCGATCTCGGTCGCCGAGAGGCCGGCCATCTCCTCGCCGGCGGTCTTCGGGAACTCGAGCATCAACGTCGTCGTGCCGCCGACGTCCTTGCGCTCGACGATCAGGCCCATGGTCCACGCCGTCTGCTCGATCAGCCGCCAGGTGAGCGAGTCGAGGCGGGGCGAGATCTCGGTCGTGACGCTTTCGTCGACCTGGTCGGCCGGCCGGTTGGCGAACCGGCAGGTCAGGCGCGCGTGCACCGGCCAGGTCTTGAAGTCGACTGTGAAGGCGATGTGCGCGTGCGCGTTGGCGAGCGCCCAGTCGAGCGTCGCGTTGAGGAGGCTGAAGAGCAGCGAACCGTCGACGATGACGCGCGCCGACTTCAGCTCGTGCTTCAGGGCGATGCCGCGCGCCTGCGTCTCGCGGGTGCGCAGCGAGAGCACGCTCTTCAGCACTTCCTCGAGTTGCAGCACCTCGTGCGACTGGCGCACACGGCCCGAGGCGAAGCGCGTCAGCTGCTGGCTGATCATGCCGGCCTGGCGCGCCTGCTCGACTTCGTCGCGCAGGGCGCGCAGGCCGGCGCGGTCGATCTTGCCTGTCGCCGTGAGGACGTGGATGCGCTCGAGCGCGGCGGTCAGCGGCTCGGCGATCTCGACGCCGATCTGCGCCACCAGGTCGTGCCAGCGCTGGTCGTCGTGAGGGCCGGAAGGATCATTGACGGCGAGGTCGGCGACGGGTCTAGGACCGGTGGACATGGCAATAGGTTCTCGAAAAAAGGCAGGCGGGACGCGAGCGCGCCGGCACGCCGAGGGCCCGCCGGTGGCGACCGCCGGCGTCGCGGCCGGGTCGCGCGAGCAGCGCCTCTCCCTGCGCTGCAAGCCAGCTGCAAGTGTCGATGGCGGTTCGCCCCGGCGCCAGCGCGTGCCACGCCGGCTGGCCAGCCGAGGAGACAAAGTGGACAAATGTGACAACTTGTTCACAAATTTCGGCCCGACCCTCAGATCGCGCCCCGTTCGCGCAAGTCGGCGATCGCCGCGGCGTCCAGGCCGAGCTCGGCCAGTACGGCCTCGTTGTGCTCGCCGAGCAGCGGCGGCGCCCGGCGGTAGCGAACCGGCGTCGCCGCCAGCTTGAGCGGGCTGGCGACCATGCGGACCGTACCGGCAAGCGAGTGCGGCATCTCGACGGTCATCGCGCGCTCGCGCACGTGCGCGTCGGCGAAGACCTCGGCGAGGTCGTTGATCGGCCCGCTCGGCACCTTGGCTGCTTCGAGATCGGCGAGCCAGGCAGCGCGCGGACGCAACTTCAGGCGCGCCGCCAGCAGCGGGACCAGGATGGCGCGATGGCGCACCCGCCCGGCGTTGCGCGCGAAGCGCGGGTCAGCGGCGAGCTCGGTGCAACCGGCGACGGCGCAGAAGCGGGCGAACTGGGCGTCGTTGCCGACCGCCAGGATCAAGTGGCCATCGGCGACCTCGAACACCTGGTAGGGGACGATGCTCTGGTGCGCATTGCCGGCGCGCTGCGGCGCGACGCCGCTCGCCAGGTAGCCGGCGCCGAGATTGGCGAGCATCGCCACCTGGGTGTCGAGCAGCGCCATGTCGATCGCTTGGCCCTGGCCGGTGCGGTCGCGGTGGCGCAGCGCGGCCAGGATCGCCGTCACGGCGTACATGCCGGTGAAAAGATCCGCGACCGCGACGCCGACCTTCTGCGGCCCGCCGCCCGACGCGTCGTCGGCGATTTCAACGCGCGACGGCCCGGTGACGCTCATCAGGCCGCCCATGCCCTGGATGGCGTAGTCGTAGCCGGCGCGCTCGCGGTATGGGCCGGTCTGGCCGAAGCCCGTGATCGAGCAATAGACCAGGCGCGGATTGCGCGCGAGCAACGTGGCGGCATCCAGACCGCGCCGGGCCAGATCGCCGACTTTGAAGTTCTCGACAAGGACATCGGCCTTGTCGACGAGAGCGAGCACTAGCTTAACGCCTTCGTCGCTGGCGATATCGATCGTCACCGAGCGCTTGTTCCGGTTCGTACCGACGTAGTACGCCGCCTCGGCGGTTTCCGCGCCCGCGCCGTCGCGCAGGAACGGCGGCCCCCAGCCGCGGGTGTCGTCGCCACCGGGGACGCCCTCGCGGCTCGGTCGCTCGACTTTGATGACGTCGGCGCCCAGGTCGGCGAGCGTCTGCGTGCACCAGGGACCGGCGAGGACGCGCGAGAGGTCGAGGACGCGGACGCCGTCGAGCGCCATCGCGGGTGGAGGCGACGCGTCGGTCATGTGGGCGACGTCCACGAGGAGGTCATGCAGCAAAGCGGCCTTGGCATGTCGGTGAAGTCATCGATCGGTGATGAAGGCAGCGTCGCTCGCGGCCATCCGCAATTGTCGGCGACCCCGGATAATCGGCGCATGCAGACACGCGCGCGCCGCCCGGGCGTCCGGGGCGCCGCCGCGGCGCTCCTCGCCGCCATCACCGCGGTCGCGTGCTCGCCCGTGTTCGACTGGCGCGAGGCGCGCCCCGACGGCAGCGGCGTCGCCCTGATGTTCCCGTGTCGACCGGCAATGGAAGACCGACAGACCCAGATCGGTGCCGCGCCGGCGCCAATCAGGGTCCATTCCTGCGCAACCGGTGGCGCGGTCTTCGCGCTCGCCGCGATCGACGCCGCGGATCCCGCCGGCGTCACGCCGATGCTTGATGCGTTTCGCCTCCAGACTGCGGCCAACCTGGCTGGAACGGCGACCGAGCTGGGCGCGTTCTCGCCGCCCGGCGCGACTCCCAACCCTCGAAGTGCCCGCCTTGCCATCGTCGGCAAGCGTCCCGACGGACGCCATGTCGTCGCCCAGGCCGCCTTTTTCGTTAAGGGTCTCAAGATGTTCCAGGCGACGGTCCTGAACGCCGACGTCGCCGGCGGCCCCCAGGCCGCCGACACCTTCTTCGGCGCCATTCGCCTGCTCTGAGACCGCACCCGCCCACCGCCACATGCCCGGTCTCCTCATCATCGCCCACGCGCCGCTCGCGTCGTCGCTCAAGGCGGTCGCCGAGCACGCTTATCCCGATTGCGCCATCCAGCTGGCCGCCCTCGATGTCCTTTCCAATATCCCGGTCGAGGAAGTCGAGGCGCAGGCACGGCAGGTTCTCGAGCGGCTCGCGGCGCCCGAGCTGCTGATCTTCACGGACGTCTTCGGCGCCACGCCGTGCAACATCGCTCAGCGCCTGGCCGATGGCGTGCGGATCAAGGTCGTCACCGGCGTCAACGTCCCGATGCTCTGGCGCACCTTGTGCTACGTCGATGAATCGCTCGACGCGGTGGTCGCGAGGGCGATCTCGGGAGCGACCCAGGGCGTCATGCAAGTGGCGACATCGCGACCCCAGAACCAGACGCTCAAGCGCGGCCATGATCAAAACGACCGTCAGGATCAATAACAAGCTTGGCCTGCACGCGCGTGCGTCGGCCAAGCTGAGCAAGCTCGCCGGCTCGTTCCGCGCCGACGTCTCGCTCACCCGCAACGGGCGCCGCGTCAATGCCAAGAGCATCATGGGCGTGATGATGCTGGCGGCCGGCATCGGCAGCGAAATCGAGATCGAGACTGACGGCGACGACGAGGCGGCGGCGCTGGCGGCGCTGACCACCCTGATCGACGACAAGTTCGGCGAAGGCGAGTAGCGCCTTTCCTCGATCGCCGCGGCGTCCAGCGACGGGGCCGCATCGTGCTTCCGCGCGGTCGGATCGCGTGCCTCGCTGCTAGCATCGTTCCATGAGTTTCCAGCTCTTCGGCCTGCCCGTCTCGCGAGGCATCGCGATCGGTCGCGCCGTGCTGGTCGCGTCGAGCCGGCTGGACGTCGCCCACTACTACGTGGCGGGCGCGGACGTCGAGGCCGAGATCGAGCGCATGCGCAGCGCGCGCGACGCCGTCGCCGGCGAGCTTGCCGCGATGCAGCGCGATCTGCCGATCGACGCGCCGGCCGAGCTCTCGGCGCTGCTCGACGTCCACCTGATGCTGCTTCACGACGACGCCTTGACCGGTGCCACCAAGCAGTGGATCCGCGAGCGCCACTACAACGCCGAATGGGCGTTGTCGGCGCAGCTCGAGGTGCTGGCGCGTCAGTTCGACGAGATGGAGGACGAGTACCTGCGCGAGAGGAAGGCCGACCTCGAGCAGGTCGTCGAGCGCCTCCTCGGCGTCTTGGCGCGCGGCGAGGAAGGTGTCTCGCCGCTCGCAAGCCACGTCGTCTCGCCCGAGCAGAGCAGCGAGGATCCGTTGGTGCTGGTCGCCGGCGATATCTCGCCGGCCGACATGCTGGGCTTCAAGGGCAGCGTGTTCCTCGGCTTCGTTACCGACGTTGGCGGCAAGACCTCGCACACCGCGATCGTCGCGCGCAGCATGGACATCCCGGCGGTCGTCGGCGCGCGCGAGGCGAGCCGGCTGATCCGCCAGGACGACTGGGTGGTGATCGACGGCGATGCCGGCGTCGTCATCGTCGACCCGTCGCCGGCAGTGATCGAGGAGTACCGCGCGCTCAAGCGCCGGCGCGAGCGCGGCCGTGCCGGCCTGGCCCGCCTGCGCCATCTGCCGGCGGTGACGCTCGACGGCCAGCGCGTCGAGCTGCTCGCCAACATCGAGCAGCCCGGCGATGCCGCCGCAGCCCTCGCCGCGGGCGCGGCCGGCATCGGTCTCTTCCGCAGCGAGTTCCTGTTCATGAATCGCGACGGCGAGCTGCCCGGCGAGGACGAGCAGTACGAGGCCTACCGCACCGCGGTCGAAGCCATGCAGGGCCGCCCGGTGACGATCCGCACGGTCGACATCGGCGCCGATAAGGCACTCGACCGGATGTCGGCCAACGAGCTGCGTCACGAGCACGCGCTCAATCCGGCGCTCGGCCTGCGCGCGATCCGCTGGAGCTTGTCGGAGCC
>Ga0207650_10003011_pt1 | contig 11611 bp, 11 predicted proteins | sample KBSS63metaG_FD_184325 | JGI IMG/M metagenome (GOLD analysis project Ga0207650, IMG submission 184325) | Switchgrass rhizosphere microbial communities from Kellogg Biological Station, Michigan, USA - KBS S6-3 metaG (SPAdes) (version 2) | ecosystem: Host-associated > Plants > Roots > Rhizosphere...
TAAATGGAAAATAGGTGCCTCGACCATGATTGAGGTAGGTGCCTTCAAATAAGCAGGTGGACGGATACAACATGACCGACTGTTGGGTATTTAAGTTAGGTGATGGACTTACCGGCAAAACATAGGACATGTTGTGATTGTAGTTGGCAACCTTAATTACCCTGAGTTTGCATTGCACCTTATTTGTTAACCAGCCCTCGCCATTGACCATTTGTGCAAATTCACCCACGGTTAGTCCATGCGACATGGGTATGGGGAACATTCCAATTCCCGATTTAAATTTCATATCCAGAATAGGGCCATCAACTAAATAGCCATTTGGATTTGGTCTGTCAAGAATAAGAAGTTCCTTATTGTTTTCGTAACAGGCTTCCATAAGGCGCGACAGCGCATTGATATTTGTATAGAAACGGCAACCTACATCCTGCAGGTCATAGATCATCAAATCCACATCAGCAAGATCTTCTTTGGTTGGTTTGTTTTTCTTCCCGTATAGAGACACGACAGGAATTCCCGTAACTGCATCGGTTTCATCTGCTACGGCTGTTCCCGCACTTGCATTGCCCCGAAACCCGTGCTCAGGTCCAAACACTTTTACAATTTTAATTCCGAGTTTACTCAGGCTGTCCACCAAATGCGTTTTGCCGATAATTGAAGTTTGATTGGCAAGCAGCGCAACTCGTTTGCCTCTCAGGTAGGGAAGGTATTTTTCGGTTTGTTCAGCCCCGGTTTTTATTTGTGTTTTTTCCTTATTAACCGAAGGCAGTGTTGAATTTTGACGGGCAAAGCAAAAGCTAATGACAACAATAAGGGAAAAGAAAATTTTTATCATAGATGGTTGATCTTTAAATTTTGATACCGGTGGTATTGGAAGAGGTTGCAATGTAGCATCATTAGCGCAGTGCCCGCCCTGCAAATTAATAAATTGAAAAAGCACACAGCATATTGTTGAATGCAGCCAAAGTCTTATCCTGAAACTTCTTTAATGGCACAATTGTTGAACCAATAGGGGCCGATAGTTTGTTTAGTCAATGACTTTTACAAGCGTCATTTTTCAGTTGCCTGTATTACTACACGTAATTGAAAACCAGTCCCGCCGAAAGGCGGGATTTTTTTTAACACCTCGCCATTTTCTTTTTCTTATAACCCTTTGCTATCATCTTTTGAATATAGTCAGGAGCATAAGGTACTTTACAGGCTGTACCATGCATATCAATGGTGAGGTGTCCAAGAGATTTCCCAATTTTGATTGCTTCTGCACTTAATGATTTTACATATCCACCTACAGCTATAATAAAACTGTTCATGGTATAGCGGACGCGGTTGCCAGCAGATGCAATTTCTTTTTCTGCCCTGTACAAAAGATTTTTTAATTTCTCCAGGTCAAGCTCTTCATCATTTTTCAAGGATACAAGATTTGCAAGTGTTGCCCAGCCGGACGATCGTACACTTTCTTTTTTAGAGTCAATCCATTGGATTCCTAATTCCCACCCATGATTGCTTTCGGCAGCAATCCATGCAACGGTATATTCATTTAATTGGTGCCAGCTTGCCGAATCGGCCCAATGCTGTAAATCTTTTTTAGTCATTTTAGATTCATCTGCAATTAACCCGGCCAAATACTGAGCATCCGAAATACCTGAATCATACAATTGCAGTGACAAAGCATAATCTTTTTTTACCTGTTTCTGAATCTTTTTCAGGTCTTCTATTTTTACTCCATATTGGTTGGGAGGGGCACCATGTTTTTCAAAAATTCGGCGAATATTTTCGCTGCCCATTTCTTTTAATTGCAATAAAATTTCTTTTGCATTCATAGCCCAGGTTGAGAAAGAAAAGTTAGAATAAATATCGATGCAGAAAAAATCCCGCAGGTGCGGGATCATTCTTCGTCCTTTCTTTTTCGCATTTTATTATCGCTTCGTACTTCTTTTTGATTATGGGTAACATCATCACCTTTTGTTTCCCATTCTTCATTGCTGCGGCTATCAATATCATCTTTATTCTGTGGCACAGGCCTGTGACCGGGCATTGATTTGTTTTGCCTATTATTCTGGCTTCTGCTTCCTTTCATAAAACATATTTTATTTTAGATGTGAAAAATTCATACCATTTTAGCAATTTGGAGCAAATTCTACGGTTGCATTGTTATATGTTTGAGGCCATCTTAAAAACTGTTTGTGTATCGACTGAAAGGAATTTTATTGTGGATTTTAACTACTTGCATTGCCGGGACTGTTTTTAGCCAAACGAAAATAATTGTCGGCCATACCAGGGATGAGCACAGCTTTGAATCCGTACCGTTTGCATCTGTCCGTTTTCGCGGATCGGGCAGTGGTACGTTAGCCGATTCTGCGGGAAAATTCTGGTTATTCTTACCATCCCAAAATGACACCCTGGAAATTACATCCGTCGGTTACCAGGATTTTATGTTACCAATTAATCCATCTGCTGTTACCGGGGATACTCTTCGTTTTACAGCCAATATGATTCCCGGTAAAATAACCACTGCGGTAACCATTAAAGTAAAAGTAAACCGTGCCCTTATTTTATGGAAACGAATTGTTGCACACAAACCGATGAATGACCGATATCGTTTCAACAATTTTTCCTACCAGCTTTATAACAAGCTCGAACTCGATCTGAAGAACATAAACAAGGATAAGCTGGCGCAAATGAAGGTGTTGAAACCTTTCAGCTTTATTTTCGACAATGTGGATACTGCGGAAGGAGCAAGCTATTTACCCGCTTATCTCACCGAAGCAATTTCTCATTATTATTATCAAAAAGACCCCGTAAAACGACGCGAAGTATTTCAGGCAGTAAAAACAATTGGTGTACAAAATGAAAGCATCTCAAGGCTCCTCGGTGGCATGGACCAGATTGTAAATTTTTATAACAACTACATTCCTGTTTTTGATAAGCTTTTTATTAGTCCTATTGCAGATAATGCCGACGATTATTACAATTATAAAATTGCAGACACTCAACATCTTGCCGGTAAAAGAATCATTCATTTATTGTTTTCTCCAAAGCGAAAGGGAACAAATACATTCGAAGGAGACTGTTGGGTACATGATACAACTTACGCCATACAGAAAATGAATTTACGTCTAGGCGCTAATGCCAACGTAAACTATGTGCAACGACTAAGCCTGATACAGGAATACCAGTTGATTAATGACAGCACCTGGTTTTTATCGAAAGATAAATTTGTGGTGGATGTCAACCCGGTGGGTAAACACAGCATTGCATTCATTGGAAGAAAAACAACCACATACCAGGATGTGGTGGTAAATGATTCATCTGTATTAAAAGAACTGGAAAAAAATAAAAAGAAAGAAGAAGTCATATTGCCATCCGAAGCCAATTATAAAAATGATGACTACTGGGCGGGGGCACGTCCTGAAGACCTGTCGGAAACAGAAAAGAAGATCTATAAAACCATTGATACATTATTGAGTCTGCCTGCCTTCCAGCGTTACACAAGAATGATCAATTTTATCGGTACCGGTTATCTGCCGGTTGGAAAATTCTTGATTGGTCCATGGCAGAACTGGATCTTCACGAATTCGGTGGAAGGAACCCGGCTTCGATTCGATTTGGGTACAAACAGTAAATGGCAGAAGTATACAATTCTTCACGGGTATCTTGCATATGGATTCGGCGACCAAAAATGGAAGGGAGAAATTGATGGGATGTTTTTGTTTAAGAAACATCCTCGCATGTATGTGTATGGCGAATACAGGAATGATTTTGAATACGGACAGCAATATGTTGGTGAGATCAGCCAGGATAATCTTTTTTCTGTAGCCATCCGTAAGCACAACGTTCCTATAAAATATATTATGCTGGAACAGGCGAAATTCGAATTCTTCAAGGAATGGCCCTCTGGCTTATCGCTCATGCCTGTTGTACAGCAAAAAGAATATACACCCGTAAAAAACCTTCCACCAAAAATCTTTTTTGAAAATGGGCATGGCGATCCACTAAATACCTTTGAAGCATCGATCCGTTTTCGTTTTGCCTACCTTGAAAAGTTTTTGGAGAATACTTTTTACCGCACCAGTTTGGGTAGTCCTTATCCAATCTTTGAATTGAAGTATACGAAAGGCATTCCCGGTGTGTTCGGTAGCAGTTATGAGTATTCGAAAATTTCAGCGAATGTTCACAACACAAAAAAGATCCCGCCATTAGGTAGTATTTATTACAATGTGTTTGGAGGACAAACGTTCGGAACCCTGCCTTATTTGTTTTTGGATGTGGCACCAGGTAATGAAATCTATTATTACTATCCTTATGTTTTTAACCTGATGAATAAATACGAGTACGTCCATGACCGTTATGCAGGAATTAGTTTCGAACACAATTTTGGCAATGGCTTATTCCGTTATATTCCACTGACAAGGAAATTAAAGTTTCGCCAGTTTTGGACGGCAAAGGCCTTATGGGGAAAATTGTCGGAGAAAAATTACTTGCTTAATGCAGCCAGCGGCTTGAACTTTCAATCGCTCAATGGTGACACCTATTTAGAACTTGGAACAGGAGTCGATAACATCTTTAAAGTGTTGCGCTTCGATTTGATCTGGCGGCCGTTTCCTTTATCGCATTCTACCGTGAACTCACAACGTTTTGGTGTATTCGGAAGCTTCCGGTTTAGCTTTTAAAGTCAGCTACCATTTGATGTGCAGTTTCTCTCCCGGTATAAAGAGCTGCTTCTACTGTACCTATCTCCGGACCGTCATATAGACCTTCACCTGCAAAGTAAATTGTTTGTTCAATTGGCTGTTTTATGATTTGTTTGATTGCACTTCCATTGACAACTTCATAGGAGTAGCCACCGCAGCTGTAAATATCATTCACCCAATTGGCTATGTGCCAGCCTTTCAGTTTTTTTTGCAGCTGTGTAACATCAACGCTGAAAATTTCACTTAATGATTCCAGGGCTTTTTTAAGAATTTCTTTTTCACTCAAATTTTTTATATCGTCTGCATGTGGTCCCCCGCTCCAGCCTGTGAGCATGGCAACGTGTTTTGGGTGATAAGTCCACCAGGTTGGAATAACAGCCTTTGAAAATATAAAACTCAGTTTGTCCAGGTCTTTTCCTTTCGTAAAATCTTTATTCTTCCAGAAGGCTTCGTCAAATTGAAGAAGTGTTTTAATGACAGGCCCAAAGCCCAATTTTTTTGACGCATCTATTGTTTCAGCAATTGCAGGTAAGAAGCGAATTTTTTCAGACTGCAAAACTCCAATGGGAACCGTTACCAGTACTTTACCTGCAGAGAAATTTTCTTGTTGCGTTACCACGTTCACTTCATCTTTCTTCCATTGAATTTGTTTTGCCGGCTGAGACAGGAAGAATTCAACTCCTTTTTCTTTGGATTGATGATATAAGTAGTCAACCAGTTTAATGTATCCTCCTTCCACACGATACTGTTCATCATCTGACTTGGTCAATTCTTCCTTTAATGAAAAAGTACTTGCCTTATTGGTGTCGGCAGCGTAATAACCTTCCACGTAATTTTTTAATGAAAAGCGAAGTTCTTCAAACGCTGTTCCCTGTAAATGCTTTTCAAAAAATTCGGCAACACTAATGTCTTCTTTTACTTCCTTGAATTTTTTATTAAGTACTGAATAATCTTCAATGAAATCATTTTGTTCTTCGAGGGACTTGTCTTCATTTTGCCAGATGTCACCTTTTACCTCATATGTTTCAACCCCGGCTTTTTTCAAAAGCATTTTTGTGAGCTCCAGATCACCGTGCACAAATTCGGCTCCTAATTCAACCGGTAGTTCAAATTTGTCATCCTGTATGGTGTGAATACGTCCACCAACATAGTCTTTGCCCTCAATCACTGCAGTACGCTTGCCGGTTTGTACCAATTCCCATGCAGCCATTAATCCGGCAGCGCCGGCACCAACCACAACCACATCAAAAAACTTTTCTTCCATCATTGTTTTAAATGTTCAATCTTTAATGAATTTCGGATATTAAACACAACAAAATTTCTGCCATGAGAAAAATAATATTTGCTTTCACTGCAGTTTTCTACTGCCTTGGTCTTTTTGCCCAAAATGAAATGGATTCACTCGCCATGCAATTCCAATCAATGATGCAGGGTACAACCTATGGCAAAAACAAAGAAGCTGGAAAATATTATAACATCCGGGGCTTTAAAATGTATGCTGAAACTTATGGCAATGGCCAGCCGCTATTGATCATTCATGGTAATGGAGGCTCTATCAATAATTTTTTGTTCCAGATACCTTATTTCTTAAAAAAGTACAAGGTTATTGTTGCCGATAGCCGTGCACAGGGCAATTCGAAGGATGAGGCAGATTCTTTGTCCTACGAGATGATGGCGGATGATTATGCTGCCCTGCTCGATCAAATGAAAATCGAATCGGCATTTGTAATAGGGTGGAGTGATGGAGGCATCAATGGCTTGCTTTTAGCGATACGTCATCCGGGAAAAGTTAAAAAATTGGCTGTTACAGGTGCCAATCTTTGGCCGGACACCACTGCAGTTTTCAATGATGTGGAACAATTGGTGTTACCCGATTACAATTCAGCAAAAAACATGACCAATAAAACACCACAACAGAAAGCTGGGTGGAAACTTTTGCGATTACTGGTTGAAGAACCGCATATCCTGCTAACGGACCTTCAAAAAATTTCAATACCAACATTGGTTATTGGTGGTGATCATGATGTAATAAAGCCGGAACATACTGTACTGATTGCCCAAAATATTCCCAATTCCTATTTGTGGATACTGCCCAACAGCGGGCATTCAACACCAATTATCTATAAGGATGAATTCAACAAAAAGATTGATGATTTCTTTTCAACTCCGTTTAGAAAAATTGAAGGGCCGAAGCGATTTTTTTAAAAAGTTGTCTGCCATCAGCAGCCAGTTTTCTAATGATAAAGCTGATGGCTGAAAGCTGGTAGCTGCTTCAGTCAACAAACTCTTTATAACATGGCCGGTAACCTGCCAGGTAAGAAAGAGGAGTGAGCGTGGTAAAAAGTATTTTTTGAACTGCATAAGGTGGTTTTGCCACCCGGTAAACATGAGAAAATCTATTGGCAAGCAATGCCACCTGCAACAAGCCAGGCATGCCTTTATCATTTGTTTTCTTTTGGTTGGCAATGCCGATTCCATTTTCAAGAAAATATTCTGTGTCCGATGCAGGCATTACTTTCCAATTTACTCTCGCCGTATTCTTTGATTGATTCCACATAGAGTGGACCTGGGTCTTATTCACATGCAGTGTATCTCCCTGTTTCAAAATTTGAAGCTTTCCATTGATTCGAACTGTAATTTCTCCTTCAAGGACTACAAAATCTTCTTCCTGGAAAGGATGATAATGGGGCACAGGCTCTGTTGAATGCGGCTGAAAAAAAGATTCCATTTCAAGCAATTCGCCGCCGGTATCATCCGCAGTTTGGATGAACTTTACCTGCTGTCCTGTTTTTTTATTGTTGATGATCTTTCCTTTGTACGCCATTTTATTTTCTTGAGGATTCAAAGATTGAATGAAGAGGCGCTATTGCAAAATGCCTCATCCATGAATTGCCGAATTTAAGTGATGAAATGAATTAGTGCTTGCTATAAGATTTTTCGCCGGCACGAATGGCAACCATCAAATGATTTTCTTTGGGGGGCACCGGGCAATTATAAACACCGCTTACGTAAGCACAATAAGGATTATAGGCTTTATTAAAGTCAACAACCACTTCACTGTTCTTTATATCTGTGGTTAGAAGATCGATGTATCGTCCGGATTCATACGTTTCAATTCCTGAAGTAGCATCTGTAAAAGGAAGAAACAAATAGTTTTTGTACTGGTCACTTCCCATCAGCCCTTGTGATTGGTACAAATTCATCTTTACCATTGTATCATTGATGGTAAAACTGAGCACACCATATTGCCTGAATACTTTTTTAATCTTTCCTGAGGTTGGCATTTCAAACCATTGCGCCGTTTCAACTTTTTCAAACTTTGCCACAACCCTGTATTTTGGATCTACATCAAAAAAGTGAAGATGCTTACGGTCATCACCTTTAACCACTTCATGACTGTCTACATAATTTTTGAGGTAACTCTGAATGGAGTCTTTATATGACCCTTGAGCAAAGCAAGCCACTGAAAGAAAAGACCAAAGCTGCAAAAGAAATATTTTTTTCATTTAGCGCTTCAAGAGGTTTAGGAGGTTCAAAAAGTTCAATACGTTCAAAAAGTTCCAGAAGTTTAATGGTTTAAAAGTTTAAGAGGTTCAAAAGGTTCACAATTCAAAGTTCAAAGTTCACTATTGATCACTACTTGAGATTCATGTCGTAAAGTATAAAAGTAGATCACGTTCGCAAAATTGATAGCTCGTTTGTGTCCTGTTTTCTTCACTTTGTTCCTTTCGCCTTCTACCTTACACTTTCTAGCTTACGCCTTTCACCTTTCACGTCTCACCTTTCACATTCTCCTAGTTCATCATTAAAGCATTCACACTTCGCTGCAAAATATTAAACGCTATTTCGGCCATTAAGTTTTCTTTGTCAAGCGTGGGATTGACCTCCGTAATTTCAAGGCAACAAACCTTTCTCATCTGCATAAACTTGCTAATCAGGTCTTCCGCCTCCCTTTCTTTCAATCCATTATTTACCGGGGTTCCTGTGCCTTTGCTGATGGAAGAATCAAGGCTGTCTACATCAAATGAAATATAGATGTCGGTACAATCACTTAAATAACGCTGCACAGCCCTGACAATATTTTCAACTCCTTTGCTTCGCACTTCTTTTGTAGTGATCACCTTCATTCCATATTTATCGATCAAACCTTTTTCTTCTTTTTCAAAATCGCGAAGGGAAATATAAACCACATCTTCGGGCAAAACCTTTGGAGCCACCTTACCAATGTTTTTTAAATAATTCCAGTATTTGATAGTGTCATCGTCCAGATCGTGAACAGCATACTCCTGGTTGTCTTCATTAATGGCAATGGCAAGGGGCATTCCGTGAAGATTTCCTGATGGAGTGGTGTACGGCGTATGAAGGTCGGCGTGGGCATCTACCCAAATAACACCAATTTTACTTTTGGGCCTGGCCATTTTTATTCCGGCAATAGTTGCACCCGAAGTAGAATGGTCACCGCTCAATACCACGGGAAAGAAATTGTTTTTGACACAATCACTTATAGCCTTACTCACCTTATCGTACAAGGCAACCACGCCCTTGATACGTTTGGCATAGGGCGATTCGATTGGCTGGTACAACAATTCGTTTTGAACGGGAATTTTTTCAGAAGGAAAATGAATGAAAAAATTACTCATGAAATCCAGCGCTGCAATCTTGATTGCCTCAATTCCCAGGCTGGCACCTCGGGTACCGGCTCCAATTTCAGATGGCACTTCTATCAGCTTGATATTCTTCATAGCAAACAATCGAAAAAATGTGACAATATGCCAATGTGGCTATGTGACATTCTATTTTCATCGGCATATTGTCAAATTATCACATTGCCAAATTGTTATTCGTGTGCTGCCAAAATAGGGATAGTACTTTCGTAAACCAGTTTTTTGGTATTGCTTGTCTTAAACAGGTTTCCCCAGAAAGAGTGGTTTCTTGGAACAGTGATCAGCAGGTCAATATTTTTATCAGCAACAAATGTTTGAACGGTTTCTACCAGGTCATAGGTACCGATAAAATAAAATTCAGGTTTATAGCCCTGGAACATTTCCAGCAACCGGCCTCTTTCTGCCATGAAATCGGATGTGAGTGACACATAATGTTCGCTGTTCACATTTACAATATGTAGAGCCGGGCGAAACAGGTTCAGCACATTCTTAATGGGAATTTCCGGAATACTACCCTGCACGTCTTTAAAATCAGATAACAAACAGGCGTTTTTTATTTCAAAATATTGGGCAGTAGCTGGAACTACTAAAACCGGGCATACATTTTTTTCAATCATCTTTAATGTATTACTGCCCATGAATACCTGTTCCAGTTTTGATTTGCCCGTAATGCCCATTACAATCAAATTGGCGTCGGAGTGCCGGGCCTGCTTTTCAAGGCAATCAATAAAATCACCGCCTTGTTCAATCCTGGTTTCCACTTTTATCGAGTGGCGGCTTTGCAATTCCTCTTTTAGTTTGGTGAGTAAAACTTCAGCGCTGTTTTTGTCTTCGTGATGTTCACATACATGAAAAAGCAGGAAACTGACATCGTATACTCCTTTTATCATTTGAGCTGCATATCGGGCCGCATTGTCTGCAACCTGTGAAAGATCTGTAGGTACAATAATCGTCGTCATAATGTGTCTTGGTTTTTATTTCGGCCGGCAAGATAATAAATACAAATTCATCGGCTTTCCAAACTCTATTTTCACTTGTGAAAAGGGCGGGGATAAACAATGGCTGCCCACCGTTAAAATAGCCGGGGGTGTGGGGTCATTCCGTTATATTTGCCCATCTTAAAAAACTGATAGAGTGCGATTAAAATCACTTGAAATCAAAGGCTTCAAAAGCTTTGCAGACAAGACCCTTGTTAGCTTTGATGAAAACATCACCGGAATTGTGGGACCCAATGGCTGCGGCAAAAGTAATATTGTCGATAGCATTCGTTGGGTAATCGGCGAACAAAAAATATCGCATTTACGGTCCGAGAACCTCGAAAGCCTGGTTTTTAACGGGTCAAAAACCCGCAGTGCAAGTGGACTGGCTGAAGTAAGCCTCACTTTTGAAAACACAAAAAATCTCCTTCCCACCGAGTTTAATACAGTAACCATCACCCGTAAGTTTTACAAAAACGGCGAAAGCGAGTATCGTCTCAATGATGTGAGCTGCCGGTTAAAAGATATTCAAAACCTTTTCCTCGATACCGGTGTTTCTACTGATAGCTATGCCATCATTGAGTTGGGAATGGTAGATGATTTAATCAAGGATAAGGATAATAGCCGCCGCAGGATGATGGAACAAGCTGCGGGTATCTCCATTTATAAAACAAGGAAAAAAGAAGCCAAACTAAAACTTGATGCCACTGAACAGGATCTGGCCCGAATCGAGGATCTGTTGTTCGAAATCAACAACCAGCTAAAAACGTTAGAGAACCAGGCCAAAAAAGCACAGAAATACTACGAGATCAAAAAAGAATATCGCGAGGTTAGTATTGAGCTGGCAAAAGCTGCGTTGGAAGGGTTCAATATCACGTTCAAACAACTGAATGAACAGCACGAAACGGAAACAGATAAACGTATTGCGCTGGAGGCCGAAATAGCCACAGAGGAAGCCGGTCTGGAACAGGAACGGGTTTCATTTATCGAAAAAGAAAACGAGTTGCATACGTTGCAACAGGGTTTTAATGAACTGGTGCAAACAGTGCGAACCAAAGAGAACGAAAAGAATCTGGCTAGCCAGCGTTTAGAATATTTAAGAGAACGGGAAACAAACCTCAGTCAATTTTTAAGTAAGGCAGAAGGGCAAATTTCAGGTATTGAAGAAAGCATCAACTTCACACAACAGCAAATAAATGAAGAAAGTGAAACGCTTCAAAACCTAATGGGCCAGTTAGAAGAATTGCGTGCACAGGTTGATGAGAAAAGAGCTATCGTTGAT
>Ga0207650_10003014_pt1 | contig 11605 bp, 7 predicted proteins | sample KBSS63metaG_FD_184325 | JGI IMG/M metagenome (GOLD analysis project Ga0207650, IMG submission 184325) | Switchgrass rhizosphere microbial communities from Kellogg Biological Station, Michigan, USA - KBS S6-3 metaG (SPAdes) (version 2) | ecosystem: Host-associated > Plants > Roots > Rhizosphere >...
CGATGCCTCGATCGAGCCACTGCCGATCGAGGCATCGATCGACCAACCGGCCGTCGATTTGCCGGCCATCGAGCCGGTCCCTGTCGAGGCGGCGTTCGAATGGCAGCCCGAGCCGGAGGCGACCGCCGATGCGCAGGCGGCCGACGCTCCCGCACGGGACCTCGCGGACAAGCCATTCGCGGAAGAACTCGCGGCGGACGAAGAAGTTTTCGCGACCGCATCCGCCCCGCAGTCCGTCGCGTTCGTCGACGCCGCGAACGAGGAGGCGGAGGCGGACTCTGGCGTCATCGAATTCGCGCCGGTCGGCGAGATGCTTGCCGCTGCCAACGCGGGCGAAGCCGTTCCGGTGACGGCCGACGTCGTCATCGTCGGCGACGTCGCAATACCCGCGGAGCTCTATGCAGTGCTCGTCGACGAGGCGCAGGTTCATCTCGCTGCTCTTTCGCATGAGCTCTCGCTCCTGCAGATGGATCCTCGCCACTCGCCGTCGGAAGCGATGGTGCGCGCGAGCCACACGCTGTGCGGCATCCATCGCGCGGGCGGATTTCCGCTCGTCGCCCTGACTGCGGGCTCGCTGGAGCAATGCCTGGTCGCGCTGCAAAGGGTGTCGACGCCGCTGCCGACCGAGGCATTGCCCGCCCTTGCGGATGCGATCCGCGGTATCGGCGAATTCATGCGCCGGGTGAAGGAGCGCCGCGGCTTCAACGCGACCGACGCTGCCATCGCCGCCGAGATCCAGCAAGAGCTGGACGCGGTGCGACAGATGGTGGGGCCACCGCCGTCCGCGTCCGACGACGAAGCGCGAGGGGAGGCGCCACAAACCGTCCACGCCGACGTCGCCGCCGCGGCGCCGGCGTCGGAAGTCGAGCCTGAGGTCGAGAGCGAGTCGCAGGCGGAGGCCGAAACCCAGCCGGCGGTTGAAAGTGAACCGGCGGTCGAAACCGAGCTTGTAGTCGAAAGCGAACGCGGCGTCGAAGGCGAGCCCGAGCCGGCCATCGCAGCGGTCGAGGAATTGGCCACAAGCGAAGCAGTGATCGCCCCACAGGCAGCGGCCGAGGCCGCGGAAGTGCCTTCGGCGGTCGAACCCGAGCACGACGAGGTCGAAGAGCCGGCGGCGACGGAAACCGCGGCCGCAACGCTCGCGCAGTCGCAAGAGCAACCCGCAGCCGAAGACGTCGTCGCGCAAGCGCCGGCGGAACCGGCGCCCTTGGCGAAGCTGGCCGAGCCGAGAGAGCCCGCTCACGAAGCGCCCGTGTCGATTGCCCCGGCGAGGCCGGCCGCGATCGCAGCGGAGCCGCCGCGTCGCGAGATTCCGCAGGACCCGCTTGCCGACGTTCGCGACGACGTCGACACGCAAGTGCTGCCCATTTTCCTGGAAGAGGCCGCGGAGCTCTATCCGCAGGCCGGCGAGCAGCTGCGCGCCTGGCGGCGAGCGCCGAACGACGACGCACGCGCGCGCCAGCTGCGGCGGACGCTGCATACGTTCAAAGGCAGCTCGCGCATGGCGGGCGCGATGCGCCTGGGCGAGCTCGTTCACCTGATGGAATCGCGCCTCGACGTCGACGCCGCGCCGGTGCAGGGCTCGACGGATCTCTTCGAGGCGCTCGACGGCGATCTCGATCGCATCGCCGTCGTGCTCGATGCGCTGCGCGAAGGGAAGACGAACGTCCCCGTGTCGTGGGCGACGGACAAGGACGAAGTCACCGCAGCCGGCGACATGCGTGCGCCGGTGCAGGAAGCGCCCGCCGTCTCGGCCGGCGACAAGGCCGTCATCGTTCCGCTGCCGACGCCCGAGCATGCGCCGGCGCGCGGCTCGGCCGAGGCTGCCGACGTCGAAGGCGGCGCGCGCGCGATGCTGCGCGTGCGCGCCGACATCATCGATCGCCTCGTCAACGAGGCCGGCGAGGTCGCGATTGCCCGGGCGCGGATCGAAAGCGAGCTCCGCGCGCTCAAGGCGAACCTGCTCGAGCTCACCGGCAGCGTGGTGCGCCTGCGCGCGCAGACGCGCGAGATCGAGATCCAGGCCGAGTCGCAGATCCAGTCGCGCCTTTCGCAGGTGGGCGAGGGCCAGGAAGGCTTCGACCCGCTCGAGTTCGACCGCTACACGCGCTTCCAGGAGCTCGCGCGCTCGCTCGGCGAAGGCGTGAACGATGTGTCGACGGTGCAGCAGTCGCTCCTCAAGAACCTCGATGTCGCAGAAGCGGCGCTGAGCGCCCAAGGCCGGCTGGCCCGCGACGTCCAGCAGCAGCTGTTCTCGATACGCACGGTGCCGTTCGGCAGCCTGTCCGAGCGGCTGTACCGGATCCTGCGCGTGACGGCGCGGGACCTCGGCAAGCGCGCCAACCTCGAGATCCGCGGCGCCCAGACCGAGCTCGACCGCGCGGTGCTGGAGAAGCTCGTCGGCCCGCTCGAGCACCTCTTGCGCAACGCGCTCGATCACGGGATCGAGCCGCGGGCTCAGCGAATCAAGGCCGGCAAATCCGAGACCGGGGAAATCACGCTGACGGTGCGGCAGGTCGCGAACGAGATCGCAATCGAGCTCGCCGACGACGGCGCGGGATTGAACCTCGAAGGCGTGCGCGCCAAGGCCGTCGCGCAGGGCCGCATAGCTGCGGATGCGCATCCCAGCGAAGCGCAACTCATCGAGTGCATTTTCCACCCTGGTTTCTCGACGGCGTCCAAGGTGACGCAGGTGTCGGGACGCGGCATCGGGATGGATGTGGTGCGCTCCGAGATCATGACGCTCGGCGGCCGCGTCGAGGTCGCCACTCGCGCGGGATCGGGCACGACGTTCCATCTGTATCTGCCGCTCACGCTCGCGGTCGCGCAGGCGGTGATGGTGCGCGCCGGCGGCCGGCTGTGGGCGCTTCCCGCACCGATGGTCGAGCACGTGCAGCACGTCAAAGCGGACGCCCTGGTCGACATGTACGTGCGGCGCCGCGTCGAGCACGAGGGCCAGAGCTACTCGTTCCACTACCTGCCGCGCTTGCTCGGCGACCCGAACCAGATTCCGGGATCGTCCCGCAACAATCCCGTGCTGCTGCTGCGCAGCGGGCAGAACGTCGCCGCGATACATGTCGACGAGATGATCGGCAACCAGGAAGTCGTGGTGAAGAACATCGGGCCGCAGCTCGCGCGGGTGTCCGGCATCGCCGGGGCGACGGTGCTCGGCAACGGCGAGGTCGTGCTGATCATCAACCCCGTGCAGCTCGCGCAACGCGCCGACGTGCCGGAGTTCGACCCCAATGCCGAGCGCGTCGCGCCCGAAGTTCCGAAGCTCGCCGTCGTGCAGGCCGATCGTCCGCTCGTGATGATCGTCGACGACTCGCTGACGGTGCGCAGGATCACGAGCAAGCTCCTGACGCGCGAAGGTTTCGAAGTGCTCACGGCGCGCGACGGCATCGACGCGCTGGCGCTCCTCGAGACGGAGATGCCGCACGTGATCCTGCTCGACATCGAGATGCCGCGAATGGACGGGTTCGAATTCACGAAGAACATCAAGGCGGACGAGCGGACCGCGCAGATCCCGATCGTGATGATCACCTCGCGCACCGCCGAGAAGCATCGCAGTCTCGCGAAGGAGCTGGGCGTCGATCTCTACCTCGGGAAACCCTTCCAGGAAGAGGAGCTCTTGCGCCACTTGCGCGAGATGCTGGCGCTGACCACGTAGCAGCGCGCGGGTTTGTCCCGGCCGCGCCTGGCGGCACTCGGCGCCGCGCGTCTTCGGGCGCCGCACTCGGCGCCGCGCCTCGTTGGCCGCCGGTATAATCTTCCGAGACCATCCACGGGGGAGTAGAAGCCATGGCGAACTACGCCACGAGCAACATTCGCACTGTCGCACTCGTCGGTCAGGGAGGCTCGGGCAAGACCACGCTCACGGAGGCGCTGCTGCTCGCCTCCGGCGCGATCAAGGAAGCCGGCACCGTCGAGCGCGGCACGACCGTCAGCGACTTCGACCCGCTCGAAAAGACATCCCAGCACTCGCTTCGCGCTTCCGTCGTGCATCTCGATACCCGCGACACTCGCATTCACCTCATCGATACGCCGGGCTTTCCCGATTTCATGGGCCAGGCGATAGGTGCCCTCGATGCGGTCGAGACCGCCGCAATCGTCGTGAGCGCGCAGTCCGGCATCGAGATGATCACGTCGCGGATGATGGAATGGGCCGCGCAGCGCCGGCTGTGCCGCCTCATCATCGTCAACAAGATCGACGCCGACAATGCCGATCTGCCGGCGCTCCTCGTGTCGATCCAGTCGATGTTCGGCAAGGAATGCCTCCCGATCAACCTCCCCGCGGAGGGTGGCAAGCGCGTCGTGGACTGCTTCTTCAATCCCGACGGGGAGGCTGACTTCTCATCGGTCAGCCGCGCGCACGGCGCGCTCGTCGACCAGGTCGTCGAAGTCGACGAGGCGCTGATGGCGAAGTATCTGGAGCAGGGAGAGATCGCCCCGGACGAGCTGCACGAACCGTTCGAGAAAGCGCTGCGCGACGGCCACCTCGTGCCCGTGTGCTTCGTCTCGGCGAAAACGGGCGCGGGAGTCTCCGAGCTCCTCGATGTGCTCGTGAAGCTCGCGCCGAGCCCCGCCGAAGGCAACCCGCCGCTCTTCTACAAGGGCGAGGGCGCCGCGGCGACTGAATTTCGCTCGGAGCCCGATCCCAGGAAGCACGTCCTCGCGCACGTGTTCAAGGTCGTGATGGACCCGTTCGTCGGCAAGCTCGGCATCTTCCGCGTCCACCAGGGAACGGTCACGAAGGACACGCAGCTCTTCGTCGGCGACGGCCGGAAGGCGTTCAAGGTCGGGCATCTCTTCATGCTGCAGGGAGGCAGGAACGTCGAGATCGAGCGCGCGCTGCCCGGCGACATCGCGGCGGTCGCGAAGGTCGACGAAATCGATTTCGATTGCGTGCTGCACGACTCGCACGACGAAGACCACATTCACATGCGGCCGCTCGAGTTCCCGCTGCCGATGCAGGGAGTTTGCATCACCCCGAAGAAGCGCGGCGACGAGCAGCGGATCTCCGAAGTGCTGCACCGGATGACGGCCGAGGATCCGACGCTCGTCGTCGAGCACGACAGCACGACCAACGAGACGGTGCTGCGCGCGCTCGGTGACCTGCACCTTCGCTCCGTGCTCGAACGCATGGCGAGCCAGTTCAAGCTCGAGGTCGACACGCGTCCGCCGCGCATCCCGTATCGCGAGACGATCATGGGCAAGGCCGAGGGGTTCCACCGGCACAAGAAGCAGACGGGCGGCGCCGGCCAGTTCGGCGAGGTGTCGCTTCGGATCGAGCCGCGCGAGCGGGGCGCGGGCTTCGAGTTCGTCGACCAGACGAAAGGCGGCGTCATTCCGCATCAATTCATGCCGGCCGTGCAGAAGGGCGTCGAGCAGGTGCTCGTCACCGGCGCGATCGCCGGCTTTCCGCTGCAGGACGTTCGCGTGATCGTGCACGACGGCAAGCACCATCCTGTCGATTCGAAGGAAGTAGCCTTCGTCGCCGCCGGCAAGAAAGCGTTCCTCGACGCGATCGAGAAGGCGAAGCCGATCGTGCTCGAGCCCGTGGTCACCGTGGAAGTCATCTGTCCCGAATCGAACACGGGCGACATCGCGGGCGACCTTTCGTCCCGGCGCGGTCAGGTCACCGGCACTCGCGGCCTGCAACCGGGCGTGCTCGCGATCAGCGGCCTGGCGCCGCTGGCCGAGCTCGAAGGCTATTCGGCGCGACTCAAATCCGTCACCGGCGGCCACGGCTCGTGGTCGATGCAGCTATCCCACTACGAGCCGGCGCCTCCCAACCTGCAGCAGCAGCTGGTCGCCGATTTCAAGAAGTCGCGCAAGCACGAAGAAGAATAAGGCGCGCGAGTCAGCCAAGCCGTCGGCGCGAGTCAGTGCTGCGCCGGACCGCTGCGTGCCGACTTGAAGAGCGCCAGCGCAGCGTTGCGCGCGGCGCCGTGGTCGACGATCGGCGGCGGATAATCGCGTCCGATCACCAGGCCTTTGGCGTTCAGGATCGCCGGCGCCACCTGCCACGGCGCGTGGATCTGCCGTTCGTCGAGCGCCTTCAGCTCGGGCAGATAGCGCCGGATGAACCTGCCTTCAGGATCGAAGCGCTGCGACTGCGTGACGGGATTGAAGATCCGGAAATACGGTTGGGCATCGCAGCCGGTGGACGCGGCCCACTGCCAGCCACCGTTGTTGGAGGCGAGGTCGTAATCGATCAGCGCCTCCGCGAAGTAGCGCTCGCCCCAGCGCCAGTCGACGAGCAGGTCCTTGACGAGAAAGCTCGCGGCGACCATTCGCAACCGGTTGTGCATGTAACCCGTCGTGTTGATCTGCCGCATCGCGGCGTCGACGATCGGATAGCCGGTGCGGCCATCGCGCCACGCTTCGTAGAGCCGCCGGTCGTTCGGAAACGCCAGCGCGTCGTACTGGTCCTGGAACGCGTGCTGCGTGATGCGCGGGTGATGCCACAGGAGTTGCGCATAGAACTCGCGCCAGATCAGCTCGGAGAGCCACGTTGCGGCGCCTTCTCCGTCCGGCAGCAGCGAGCGCTGGTGCGCGTATTGCGCGAGCGCACGGATCGACACCGTGCCGAAGCGCAAGTGGACGGAGAGATACGAAGGGCCCTTGCGGGCCGGGTAGTCGCGCAGCTCGCGGTAACGCTCGATGCGCCGCTTGAAGCTCGCGAAGAGCGCGGCGCCTCCCGACATTCCCGTAGCGACGCCGAGCTCGCGCAGGTTCGTGCGGCGAAAGCCGAGCCCGTCCAGCGTCGGCACGCCATTGGCGAGCCCCGGCGGCGGCATCGCCAGCATGCCCGCGCGGCCATCGACCGCATGCGGTGCGAGGTGCGCGGGTGTGAGCGACGCGAGCCATGCCCGCTTGTAGGGCGTGAACACGCCGAACGGCGTGCCCTGCTGCGTGAGCACCTCGTCGCGCTCGAAGATCACCTGGTCTTTCGACGCTCGAAACGCCATGCCGCGATCAGCGAGCGCATGTTCGACGGCGTTATCGCGCTCGATCGCCTGCGGCTCGTAGTCCCGGTTCGCGTAGACCGCGTCGATTCCGAGCTCTGCGGCCAGCGCCGGAATCGCATCGCGCGCGCGCGCGTGCCGGACGATCAGCGCGCCGCCACGCTTGCGCAGCGACTCATCGAGCGCGACCACACTTTCACGGATGAATTCCACGCGCCGATCCGACGGCGAAGGCAGCGCGTCGAGAATCTCGCGATCGAAGACGAAGACGCACAGCACTTCGCGCGCGTCGCGAAGCGCGTGCGAAAGCGCGGCGTGATCGAAGTCGCGAAGATCGCGGCGAAACCAGACGAGCGCCCGGTGGCAGGCGGCGGACGGGCGCATGGAGAGAGACGGACGAGCGCAGAGTTAAGCCGCCAATTGTGCCGAGAGGTAGCGCCGTTTACAATTGCGCCTCGGGTGACGCCATGGGAGCCCCCACCGCCAACTTCACGCATCACTTCCTGATCGCCATGCCGGCGATGGCGGACCCGCATTTCTCCCACACACTCACGTACGTTTGCGAGCACAACGAGGACGGCGCGCTCGGCATCGTCGTCAACAAGCCGACGGACATGACGCTCTCGTCGCTGTTCGAGCAGATCGACGTGCCGCTCGACGATGCAGAGCTTCGCAATCGTCCCGTGCACTTCGGCGGCCCCGTTCAGGTCGATCGCGGATTCGTGCTGCATCGGCCGCTCGGCAACTGGCAATCGACGCTCGCCGTCGACGACGACGTAGGGCTCACCACGTCGAAGGACGTGCTCGAGGCCGTCGCGCGCGGCGAAGGCCCGAAGGACGTGCTGGTCTCGCTGGGCTACGCAGGATGGTCCGCCGGCCAGCTCGAGCAGGAGATCGCGCAGAACGCGTGGCTCACGGTCGCCGCGGATCCCCGCGTCCTGTTCGACATGTCGATCGAGGAGAAGCTGCCCGCGGCCATGCGCCTGCTCGGCATCGACCCTACCCGCCTGTCCGACGACGTCGGGCACGCATGACGTGCCGCGCCCGAACGCGGCCAGCCACGAAGCCACGGTGCTCGCGTTCGATTTCGGGACGCGCCGTATTGGAGTTGCCGTGGGCAACACCGTGTTGCGCGTCGCGCGTCCGTTGACGACCATCGCCGCGGAGGCGAACGGTCCCCGTTTTGCGGCGATCGCCGCGCTGATCGACACGTGGCGTCCGGACGTGCTCGTGGTGGGACGGCCGGTGCACGCCGATGGGACGCCGCACGAGATGACGTCGCGGGCGGACCGCTTCGCGCGGCAGCTCGAGGGGCGCTTCGGCCTCGAGGTTGCGCGCGTCGACGAGCGGTATACAACCGAGGAGGCGGAGGCGGCTCTCGCGGAGTCCGGCGTACGCGCCAAGGAGCGCACGAGCGTGCGCGATCAGGTCGCCGCGCAGCTCATCCTCCAGGCCTGGTTCGACGACACGAAAGAGACGGGGCCACCTCGTGTTGCCTGACGCGCTGCCTGACGCCGAGGAGACGCTGCGGGCACTCGCCGACCGCATGCGCGGCGCCGTCGCGTTCGATGCGAAGTTCGTCGGGATCTATTCGGGCGGCGCCTGGATCGCCGAGCGCCTGGCGCAGCTGATCGAAGGCGACCATGCCGTCGGCTTCATCGACGTCTCGTTCTATCGCGACGATTTCAGCCGCAAGGGTCTGAAGCCCGAAGTGAAGCGGACCGAACTCCCATTCGAAGTCGAGGGCGCGACGATCGTGCTGATCGACGACGTTCTCTACACGGGGCGCAGCGTGCGCGCGGCCGTCAACGAGCTCTTCGATTACGGCCGCCCCGCGCGCGTCGAGCTCGCGGTGCTCGTGGACCGCGGCGGCCGCGAGCTGCCCATCGAGGCGACCTACGCCGGCGTTCGGCTGGCGGTCGCGCGCAACCTCTCGATCGTGCTGTCGCGCAACGACGAAGGCAAGCTCTCGCTCGGCACCGAGGCAAGCGGTGCGTAACCCGCAGCTCAACGCCGCGGGCGATTTGACGCACCTCCTCACGCTCGAGGGACTGCCCGCGGAGATCATCCTGCGCGTGCTCGACACGGCAGTGCCCTTCGCGTCGATCGCCGAGCGCGAGGTGAAGAAGGTCCCGCTGCTCCGCGGCCGCTCGGTGTTCAACCTGTTCTTCGAGAACTCGACGCGGACCCGCACGACGTTCGAGATCGCCGCGAAGCGGCTGTCGGCCGACGTGATCAACCTCAACATCGGCGTGTCGTCCACCAGCAAGGGCGAGACGCTGCTGGACACGGTCGACAACCTGGTCGCGATGAACGCCGACATGTTCGTCGTTCGCCATTCTCAGTCCGGCGCGCCGCACCTCATCGCCGCGCACCTCAACCGGATGGGACGCACGCACGTCCACGTGGTCAACGCCGGCGACGGCCGCCACGCGCATCCGACCCAGGGCTTGCTCGACCTCTTCACGATCCGCCACTACAAGAAGGACTTCCGCGAGCTCACCGTCGCAATCGTCGGCGACGTGCTGCATTCGCGCGTCGCCCGGTCGCTGATCCATGGGCTCACGACACTCGGCACGCCGGAGGTCCGCGTGATCGGTCCGAAGACACTGATTCCCTCGGCGGTGCAATCGCTCGGTGTCCACGTCCATCACGACATGCGCGAGGGACTCGCCGGCTGCGACGTGGTGGTGATGCTGCGGCTGCAGAGCGAGCGCATGCGCGGCGCGTTGCTGCCCTCCACCGGCGAATACTTCAAGTACTACGGCTTGACCGGCGAGAAGCTCGCGCTTGCGAAGCCGGACGCGATCGTCATGCACCCGGGTCCGATGAATCGCGGCGTCGAGATCGAGTCTGCCGTCGCCGACGGCGAGCGCAGCGTCATTCTGCCGCAAGTGACGTTCGGCATCGCGGTGCGGATGGCCGTCATGAGCATTCTCGCGGGAGCATGAGCATCGTGCGCACGTTGGCTGCGGGAAAGCGCAGGGCACTACGGTGAAAATCGAGATCCAGCACGGTCGCATCGTCGATCCCCGGCACGGAGTGGACCGGGTCGGGTCGCTGTGCATCGCCGACGGGCAAATCGCCGCGGTCGGCGCGCCGCCTCCCGGATGGCGAGCCGATCGCTCGATCGACGCCCGCGGATTTGTCGTGTGCCCCGGGCTCATCGATTTGTCGGCGCGGCTTCGGGAGCCGGGATTCGAGTACAAGGCGACGCTCGAATCCGAGATGCAGGCGGCAATCGCGGGCGGCGTCACGAGTCTCGCGTGCCCGCCCGACACCGATCCGCCGCTCGACGTGCCAGGGCTCGTGCAAATGCTGAAGCACCGCGCGCGATCGCTCAACCAGGCGCACGTCTATCCGATCGGCGCGCTGACGCGTGCGCTCGAAGGCGTGGAGCTCACCGAGATGGGCGAGCTCGCGGCAGCCGGCTGTGTCGCCTTCTCGCAGGCCGAGGCGCCGATCATCGACACCGGCGTGCTGCTTCGCGCGATGCAATACGGGGCGACGTTCGGCCACCGCGTGTGGCTGCGGCCGCAGGATGCGCATCTCGGCAAGGGCGGCGTCGCGCACGAAGGCGAAGTTGCGACGCGCCTGGGCTTGCCTCCGATTCCGGCGGTGGCGGAGACGATTGCGCTTGCCTCGATCCTCGCGCTCGCGCACACCACCGGCGTGCAGGTGCACATCTGCCGGCTATCGACGGCCGAAGGCGTGGACATGGTCCGCACCGCGAAGCGGCAGGGGCTCGCGGTGACCTGCGACGTCGCCGTCCACCACCTCCACCTCTGCGACGTCGACATCGGCTGGTTCGACACGCAGTGCAGGCTGATTCCGCCGCTGCGAGGCACGCGCGACCGCGCCGCGCTTCGTGCCGGGCTCGCCGACGGCACGATCGACCTCGTCTGCTCGGATCACGCCCCGGTCGACGACGACAGCAAGCAGGTTCCGTTCGCCGAAGCGGAACCCGGCGCGACCGGCCTCGAGCTTCTGCTTCCGCTCACCCTCAAGTGGGCGCAGGAGGACGGCATCGCGCTGCCGGAGGCGCTCGCGCGCATCACGTCGCGGCCGGCCGCCGTGCTGGGCATCGATGCCGGCCACCTTGCCATCGGCGCGGCCGCGGACGTCTGCGTGTTCGACCCCCACCTTCACTGGCGCGTCGAGCCGGCAGCGCTTAAGAGCCAGGGCAAGAACACGCCGTTCGTCGGCCTCGAACTGGGCGGCAAGGTGCGGGCAACGATTGTCGCAGGGCACGTGGTGCATGAAAGCTGACCCGCTCGACCTCGTTCCCGTTCGCCACCAGGTCACCGCGCAGGAGCGCGCGGCGCGCACGAGGCATTACGGTGCCGTGCTGTGGTTCACGGGACTGCCGGGCTCGGGCAAGTCGACGCTCGCGATGGCGCTCGAGCGGCGCCTCTTCGATCGCGAGTGGCAGGTGTACACGCTCGATGGGGACAACATCCGGCGCGGGTTGAGCGCCGACCTGGGATTCTCGCCGCATGATCGCGCGGAGAACATCCGGCGCGTCGGCGAGGTCGCGGCACTCTTCGCCGACGCCGGCGCGATCTGCATCGTCGCTTTCATCTCGCCGTATCGGGCCGATCGCGAGCGAGCGCGTGCGGCAACGGGCGATCGTC
>Ga0207650_10003015_pt1 | contig 11604 bp, 12 predicted proteins | sample KBSS63metaG_FD_184325 | JGI IMG/M metagenome (GOLD analysis project Ga0207650, IMG submission 184325) | Switchgrass rhizosphere microbial communities from Kellogg Biological Station, Michigan, USA - KBS S6-3 metaG (SPAdes) (version 2) | ecosystem: Host-associated > Plants > Roots > Rhizosphere...
CATGGAGGCGCTCGACGACGGCTACGACGAGGCAATGCTGCTCGACGCGAGCGGCTTCGTCAGCGAAGGCGCGGGCGAGAACCTGTTCATGATCAAGAAGGGCGTCGTCTACACGCCCGACCTGTCGGCCGGCGCGCTCGACGGCATCACCCGCAACACGATCCTCGCGATCTGCAACGACCTCGGCCTGAAGCTGGTCGAGAAGCGCATCACCCGCGACGAGGTCTACATCTGCGACGAGGCGTTCTTCACCGGCACCGCCGCCGAGGTGACGCCGATCCGCGAGCTCGACCGCATCGAGCTCGGCACCGGCAGCCGCGGCCCGATCACCGAGAAGATCCAGAGCGCGTTCTTCGACATCGTCAACGGCCGAAATCCGAAGTACGCCGAGTGGCTGACCAAGGTCTGATGCGCATGGCCCACGATGGATCGCGAGCCTCGGTCGAGCTGACCGCCGCCGAGCTGCAAGGCCCGGGCGTGGTCTTCTGCCCGAATCCGAAGATGCCGCTCTGGAGCAACCACCCGCGCGTCTTCATCGACGTCGCCAGCGCCGGCGTCGGCAAGTGCCCGTATTGCGGCACGGAGTACCGCCTCAAGCCGGGCGAGAAGGTCCACGCGCGTTGACCCTGCCGGGCGCGAGCGGGCCGTGAATCGAACGCTCGTCATCGCGCCGCAATGGATCGGCGATGCGGTGATGGCCGAGCCGCTGCTCGCGACGCTGGCCGAGGGCGGCGACCGGCTGACGGTGGCGGCGCTTCCCTGGGTCGCGCCGGTCTTCAGCGCGATGGCGGAGGTGGCCGAGATCGTCGAGCTGCCGTTCGCACACGGCCGCCTCGACTGGGCGGCGCGTCGCCGCGTGGCCGCGCAGTGGCGCGACCGCTTCGACATCGCCTACGTGCTGCCGAACTCGCTCAAGTCGGCGCTCGTGCCGTGGCTCGCGCGCATTCCGGCGCGGGTCGGCTACGCCGCCGAAGGCCGATCGCCGCTGCTCAGCCGGCGACTGTGCGCGCCCGCCGGCCGCCCGCCGATGGTCGCGTTCTACGGCGCGCTTGCCGGCGCCGCCTTCGACAACCAGCGGCGGCCGCGTCTTCGCCTCGAGTCGGCTGTGCTTGAAGACACGACGACGCGGCACGGGCTGCAACGAGGGCGTTACTGGACCTTCGCGCCGGGTGCCGAATACGGCCCGGCCAAGCGCTGGCCGCCCGCGCACTACGCGACGCTCGCGCGCTCGCTCCACGCTGCCGACGGCACGCCGATCGCGCTCCTCGGCTCGCCCGGCGAAGCCGAGCTGTGTGCCGAGATCGCGGCGCAGGCGGGCGATGCATGCCGCGTCCTCGCCGGCCGCACGTCGCTGCTCGACGCGATCGCGCTGATCGCCGCATCGCGCGGCTTGGCGAGCAACGACTCCGGCCTGATGCACGTCGCCGCCGCCTTCGACCTTCCCCAGGTCGCCGTCTTCGGCTCGACCAGCCCCCTGCACACGCCGCCCCTCAACGAGCGCGCTCGCATCCTCTGGCTCAAGGAAGAGCTCCAGCTCGACTGCATGCCGTGCTTCGAGCGCACTTGCCGCTTCGGCCACTACCGATGCCTCACCAGCGTCACTCCCGACCGCGTCGAAGCAGCGCTACTGCAAGCCGCCAGCGCCAGCGGGGCGACAACGTCGCCCGCCCCTCCCTCTCGGAGGGAGGGGCTGGGGAGGGAGCAACCCTGAACCGGCGAGCCGGGAAGTTCGCGCTACAGCGCGAATTTCCCGGCGTAGACGATCGGCCCCGTCGGCGCCCCGGTCGGCGACCCACCCGCCGGCTCGATCGTGACCGCGAGCGTGTCGGCGCCGGCGAGCACCTTGCCGCGCAAGGCGACGACGCCGCTGCCGCCGGGCAGGAGACCGAGCGAGCGCGGCGCGCCCTGCGTCGGCACCGCCCACAGCTCGAGCGAGCGATCGGCGTTCAGCGCGACCGGAGTAATCGGCCGGGTGACGAGGGTCGTACCGTCGCCGCTGATGCTGGCCACGATGGGCGCGGCGGCCACGCCGCTCGCGGCCGCGCCGGTTGCAGCGAGGACGACCACGACCGGCGGCGCGACCGCGCTCGGGTTGGCGAGCAGGACCGCGAGGCCGATCGCCGCGACGCTCGCGAAGGCAGTGAGACCGCGCCAGAACGAAAGCCGCTCCCAGGCGCCGGCGACGACGCTCTTCCTGCGATCGAGCCGATCCGAGATGCGGCGCCAAACATCGCCCGACGGCTCGACCGGCGCGAGCGCGGCGGTGAGCGGCATCAGCCGCTCGCTCCACGCGAGCGTCGCCTCGCGCAATGCCGAATGCGCCGGCAGCAGCGACTCGAAGCGGCGCCGCGCGCCGCCGCGCATCGTGCCGGTCACGTACTCGGCAGCGAGCGCGTCGGCGAGGTGCTTGCGGCTGTAGTCCATGTCACTTGCCGCGCGCGTTGTCGCCGTGCAAGGCGGCGTCGAGGCAGCTCTTCAGCGTCGCCAGCGAGCGGCGCACCCACGACTTGACGGTGCCGAGCGGCTGGCGCATCTGAGTCGCGACCTCGGCGTGGCTCAAACCCTGGAAGAACGCGAGCGCGACGCTTTGCCGCTGGCTTGGCGAGAGCTGGTCCATGCAGGCGGCGAGCGCGCGCGCTTCGGCGGCCCGGCTCAGCAGATCGAGCGGGCCGGGCGATTCGTCTGCCACGGTGTCGTACACGTCCTCGTCCTCGCTGTCGCGGCTGTCGCTCGAAGGAGCGCCGGCGCGCATCTGGGGCTGGGTCTGCAGGCGGCGCAGGCTGTCGATGGCGCGGTTGCGCGCAATGCTCGTGAGCCACGTGAGGGGCTGGCTCTGCGCCGCGTCGAAGCTGCTCGCCGCCCGCCAGACTTTGACGTACACCTCCTGCAGGATGTCTTCGGCTTGGGCCCGGTCGCGGTTGATACGCAGCACGACGGCGAGCAGATGCGAGCTCGTCCGCTCGTAGAGCGTGGCAAAAGCCGCACGATCGCCGAGTCCGGCGCGGGCCAGCAGGCGCGACAGATCATGGCTGCGCTCGGTCCAGTCGGCGGGAGATCTGAGCATGGATGCGGGCTGCAAGCCGGTTGGTCTGCGCCCCTTTGTGCCTTCCTACAATTCCAGCGCCCGGAAGGTTAACCGAAGAGATTTCATGGCCCGTCCCAAGCCGCCCGCACCGACCCTCGTTTCCGCCGACGACATCGAGCTCGAGCTCTACGAGGCGATGCGAAAGGGCGACATCGAGCGCCTGATGGGCCTCTGGTCCGACGACGACGAGATCTGCTGCATCCACCCCGGCGGCGCGCGACTCGTCGGCGCCGCCGCGATCCGCGCCTCGTTCGAGGCGATGTTCGGCAACGGCACGATCGATGCCGAGCCGCACCGCGTGCGCCGCCTCGAATCGCATTCGAGCGCGGTGCACAGCGTGCTCGAGCGGATTCGTGTCATGACGGCCGAGGGCGAGCAGTTCGCGTGGGTGGTCGCGACCAACGTCTACCTGAAGTCGTCGCAGGGCTGGCGCCTCGTCGCTCACCACGCCAGCCCGGGCACGTCGGTGGAGGCGCAAGACAACCCCGAGGCCGCGTCGACGCTGCATTGACCGCCGGTTTCCCATGAACGATTTCCGCGCGCCGCGCTGGCTGCCCGGCGGCCATGTGCAGACTATCTGGCCGGTGTTCTTCAGCCGTCGCTTCGACGGCAGCGCGCCGGTCTTCCGGCGCGAGCGCTGGCCGACACCCGACGGCGATTTCATCGACGTCGACTGGCAGGGCCCAGCCGCTGCCCAGCCGCTGCTCGTCCTCTTTCACGGCCTCGAGGGCTCGTCGTCGAGCCACTACGCGCAGGCCTTCGCGGCCGAGGCGAAGGCGCGCGGCTGGCGCTTCGCGGTGCCGCACTTCCGTGGCTGCTCGGGCGAGATCAACCTCGCGCCGCGCGCCTATCACTCGGGCGACCACGAGGAAGTCGGCTGGATGCTGGGGCGCTTTCGGGCCCTCCACGCCGGGCCGATCGTCGCCGTCGGCGTCTCGCTCGGCGGCAATGCCTTGCTGCGCTTCGTCGAGGAAGCGGGCACGAGCGCCGCCGAACGCGTCCGCGCGGTCGCTGCCGTCTCGGCCCCGCTCGACCTCGCCGCTGGCGGCCGCGCCATCGGCCGCGGCTTCGGCCGGCAGGTCTACACGCGCATGTTCATGCGCACGATGAAGAAGAAGGCGCTGGTCAAGCTCGGCCAGCACCCCGGCCTCTTCGACGTTGCAGCGATGCGCGCGGCGCGCGACCTGCGTGACTTCGACGAGATCTTCACTGGTCCGCTGCACGGCTTCACCGGCGCCGACGACTATTACGCGCGCAGCTCGGCGAAAGCGCAGCTGGACCGCATCCGCATTCCAGCCCTGGTGCTGAATGCGCGCAACGATCCGTTCCTGCCCGCCTCGGCGCTGCCGGGGCCTGGCGAGGTCGGCCCGTGCGTGACGCTCTGGCAGCCGGCGCACGGCGGCCATGTCGGCTTTGCCGACGGGCGCTGGCCCGGGCATTTGAAGACCCTGCCGGGGAGTGTCGCGGGCTGGCTCGCCGACCACCTCTAGCGCCGTCGGCGCGCAAAATCGCGGCATGGACGCCATCGTCGCTGCCGCCCTCAAGAAGTGGCCCAACGTGCCGCATTGCTACGCCTGGCTCGCCCTCGACGCGCGCGGCGACTGGTACATGCGCGACGACCGCATCCAGGCCGCCGGCCCGTTCCCGCGCGTCAAGGGCAGCCGCATCGATCACGAGAAGCTGCGCGAATTCATCGCCCGCAACTACGCGTCCGACGACAGCGGCGCATGGTTCTTCCAGAACGGCCCGCAACGCGTCTACGTCGAGCTCGAGGCGACGCCGTGGATCTGGCGCCTGCAGCCTGATCCGAAGTCGAGCGTCGTCGTCACCAGCCACACGGGACTGCCTGCGCAGCCGCGACAGACGTTCCTCGACGAGGCGGGGCGGCTTTTCCTGGCCAGCGACCTCGGCCTGGGCATCGTCCACACGCTCGACATGAACGTCGCCGGCGACCTGGTCGAGCGCGGCGTCTGGAAGCCCGAGGACGCCCGCTTCGACGCGCTGGTCGAGCGCTTCGCCTATCGCCTCAGTCCTGCCGCCGACCAGAGCGCGCCGGGCGATTGAAAAAGCCGGCGCGAAGCCGGCTTGATCAGAGGGAAGCGGCGCGGGCCTATTTCGACGCGTTCACCATGTAGGTGACGACAGCCTTGATGTCGTCGTCGCTGGCGCTCGACCCGCCCTTGGGCGGCATCGCGCCCTTGCCCTTGATTGCGCTCGCCGTCAGGGCGTCGATGCCCTGTGCGATCCGCGGCGCCCAGCCGGCCTTGTCGCCGACCTTGGGAGCGCCGGCGATGCCGAGCGCGTGGCAGGTGGCGCAGGTCTGGGCGTACACCGCGGGCGCTGCGGTCGCTGCCGCCGGCGCGGCCGGCGTCGGCGCGGCGGCGACCTGCGTGTCGGGTTTTTTCGCGCTGGCGTCGGCTGTCGGTGCGGCGGCGGCGGTCGCCCCGGCCGTGGCCACGGTGCCCGTGCCGCCGGCGCTCGCGGCGGCGGTGGTCGTGGCCGGCGCCGACGCGGCGGGCGGCGCGGGCTCCGGGAAACTGGCGCCCCCCTTGTTGCTCATGAAGACGACAGCGCGCGCGATCTCGTAGTCGCTGAAGTCGCCGCCGCTCTGGGGCGGCATCTGGCCCTTGCCGGCCACCGCCGAATGGATCAGCGCAGTCAGCCCGCCCTTGATGCGCGCCGCCCAGGCGCCCGCATCGCCGAGCTTGGGCGCGCCGAGCGCGCCGGCGGTGTGGCAGGCGCTGCACTGCGCGGTGAAGACCTGCTCGCCGTTCTTCAGCGACGCGAGGTCGGATGCGTCCTTCACCTCGACCATGCCGACCGGCCGGATCCGCGCTTCGACCGCCTTCGGGCTCATCGCATCGCTGCCCGCCGCCGGGCGCTTCTCGGCGGTGACGAACATGACGAGAAGAACGATGCCGAAGATCGGCACCACGAACGCGTACAGAACGGCGAGGATGAGCTGCTTGGGCGTCTTGATCGGTCCTTCGTGCGGGCCGTCCATGTCATTGGTTTCGTGCGCTGCGGTCATCCGGTCCTCGGGCGTGGAGTAACGCGAAGAAGACGGCAGGCGCCGCCCGCAAGAACTCGATTCGCGTTGAACCCGAAATTATAGGGTCGACACCCGGGCCGACCCGTCGCCGCGGGGCGTCGCTGGTAGACTGGAACGTCACCGCGCCCGTAGCTCAATGGATAGAGTACTGCCCTCCGAAGGCAGGGGTTGCAGGTTCGATACCTGCCGGGCGCGCCAATTCGATACGTGCCTGGGCACCACCAGATTGGGATTGCCTGCGCGCCAGCCAGAGATGGCTCCCGCCATGTCCGCGTTGGAGCCCTTCATCGTGGCGCCCGCCGCGCTGATGCGGATCTCCGACACCAGCGTCCGCAGGTAGCCCTTGGCGAACTTGCTCCGCGGCGCAAGGACCTCGGTCCTGATCGCCTCCGCGAAGCCCTGAACCTGGGCCGACCCAAACTTCTTCAGCGGCAGCTGACGCCGGCGGCCGATCTCCTGGAGCTCGCTGGTCATCTGATCGATGCGCCTCTGGGCAGCATTCAGCCGTTCCCGGAGAGACTCGTGCAATTCAGCCTTGCCCTCCTCGACCAGCGCGTACCAAGTGTTGATTTGCTCAGTCGCCAGCGCCATCTGCCGCTGGATCAGCTTCTCACGCTCGCGATCCGGGGCTTGGAGCTTTGCGATCTGCTCGCGCAGCTGCTCGAGCATCGCCAGGATGCGATCCGGCTGCAGGACCTTCTCCGCAACCACGCTCAGCACTGCTGCGTCCAACTCTTCCCTCGGGATATTGGGCGCATCGCACTTGTTTGACCCCTTGTACGCACGCGTGCCGCAACGGTAGTAGTCGTAGTTGCCGCCCTTCCCCGAGACCAGCACGAAGCCAGCACCGCAGTGGGCGCACTTCGCGAGGCCCGTCAACAACGTCGGCGACGCAGCTGCGCGGTGCTCGGTACTTCCTCCCGGTGCGCGTTCGGCACGCAGTACCGCAGCCTTGTCCCAGTCCTCCTTCGAGACGATCGGCGGGACCTTGGTGATCACCAACTCTCCGTCTCCGCGAAACTCCCCCGACCGAGAGTCGCGGCGGTTGAAGATGTGTTCGCCGTAGTAGGTGGTGGACGTGACGATGTTCCCTACCATCTGCCGCGTCCATTCCTTGCCGCGGAACGTCTCTCCGCGCCGATTGAGTTCGGCGGCGATGCGTATGATGCCCCACGGCTCTCCGGCGTCGCCTGCGATCGCCAGCTTGAAGATGATGCGGACCGCATCCGCTTCGATGGCGTTCGGCTCTAGCTTCCGCTTGAAACCTGCACGTCCCTTGACATCGGTCTTCACAGCGGTGTATCCGAAGGGCGCGCGGGATCCGTTGAAGAAGCCCTGCCGCGCGTTCTCGACCATTGAGCGCCTTACGTTCTTGCCGTTTTCCCTGCTTTGGTACTCGTCGAAGCTCGCAAGGACCTGGCGAACCATCTGACCTGCCTCATCCTCGCCAGTCTGCTGAGTGATGCTGATCAGCTTGACTTTGACTCGGCGCAGCTGTCTCTCGTAATTGGCCAGCCCGAAGGCTTCGCGGAAGAAGCGCGACAGCGAGAACACTGCCACAGCGTCGAAGGGATGATCAGGCAAAGTGGCATCGGCCATCATCCTGCGAAACTCAGGGCGACGATCGTCGGTAGCAGACACGCCAAGCTCTCGATAGGTCTCGACGATCTCGTGACCCTCGCGCTGGGCCCAGGCTGTGAGTTGGTTCACTTGCCCATCGATGCTTACGCCTTCGTCGGCTTGCCGACCCGTGCTCACACGAACGTAGAGCGCTAGCTTCATGATGAAGACTCCTTCTTGGGCTGGGCCAAGTCCTCATTGCGGGCGCCTCCTTGCGTGCTCCGCGATACAGCATCCCGATGGATTGCTTCTGCGGCTGAGCCACTCGGCACAGCACGCCTAACGCTCCTGCTGCGGCCCCTACTTACATAGTCGTCAAAGCTCGCAAGGATTTGGCGGATCAACTGGCCTGCCTCGTCGTCGCGCGGCGGGGTGATGCTGACCAGCTTGACCCTGACTCGTCGGAGTCGCTTCTCGTAGTTGATCAAGCTGAAGGGGTCGCGAAAGAATTTCGACAGCGACGTCACAGCCACCGCGTCGAAAGGGCGTTCGGGCGAGGTAGCGTCGGCCATCATTCTGCAAAGTTCAGGGCGGCGAGCGTCGTTGCCAGAAGCGCCCAGATCTTGGTATGTCTGGACTATTTGGTGTCCCTCTCGGTTCGCCCAAGCGGTTAGCTCGCTCACTTGCCTGGCGAGGCTCGACCCATCCTCGACTTCGATAGGACTGGCCACGCGCACATAGAAGGCGACTTTCATGCTGATGCCCCTTCGTGGGATTTCCAGCGCCGGTGTGCAGGGTCGAGCATGTGCGACCAGCGATGTGGTAGCCGTGTCACTTGGGTACTCGGCTGCGCCGACTGGCGATTGGCTCTCGGTGGTGCCAGTGGCTGGCTCACTGCGCTTGCGCCTGGGCCCGTCTGTAGGTCGGTTCCTTGGGTCCGACGAGCTGTCGATACCCCCGTCCTTCAAGCGGACGCGCGGCGACATAGCGGTAGCTTTCCTCATTCTCCGGATCCTTTGTCGTGGTTGGAGGTGCCGAAGGGACACGGGCGGTCTCCATGGGGTGTTCCAGGACATACCTGTTCAGATGCTCCAGAAGGAGGCCGAGCGCAGGCAGCAGCGAAGTTGCCTCGCCGGCCCCGGGTTTGCGATTCGCAACCCCGTCGCGCAGGAGGATTTCGGCGACATACCTGGCACGGACGACCTTGAGGACCACCTAGTTGACTCGATTGCCTGGGCAGGCATTACTAGCACCCGAGCTAACATTCGCCGCAGCTCAACACTGTTGGCAGCACTGCATCGCCAGCCGTCGATCCCCCAGACATGCAGCAGACCGCCGTCCATTCCAAGCTAGCGACTTATGTCGACACTGCGATCGCCTGCCTCAAGGCGTGGGCGCGAGCCAACGGCCAGAATTGGGAGGCGCTAACAGACCCCGATGCGCTGCTTCTGCAAACTCTGCTGACCAAGTCGAAAGCGGAGGTCAAGCGGGGCGTCGCTCCCATACTGCCCCTCATTGAGTTCAAGGGCTTGCTGAAGGAAGGGCTGACCGCACGAAGGTGGGAGCAGTTTCTTAGATGGTTTTCACGAGAGATCTCGAACGCGCTGGCGAAAACCTGCCAAGAGCGGGCTGAGCAAATGCTCTACCCAGCTCGATCCAGTAACGGCAGCGGCGGAAGAGGCCCCGGGGGTCAGGCCGTCTACTTTCTGAGCTTTCAAGAGCCGCCGAAGTTGCATAAGGCGCGTAGGGCAGAAAGCGCCGTTCCGGGAGCGGCTGAGAAAGAGGACGAATTACCGAAACCCAAGGCACCTCCAAGGCATGCCAAGGGCGGTGAGTCTTCACCAAACGCAAAGGAGCCGTCGACCGAGGAAGAGATAGGCAACCTAGGTGCAGAGCCAGACAGCCGAGAACGGGAATCCCGCTCAAAGCAACAACGCCAGCCGGACGACCAAGATTTGCCGTTGGGTGTTTTCCTGAACCTGCCGTCCGCTGACCGCCGTGGCTCATCCGAAGGATGGCTCGTGGCCATGGCGCTGGCCTTGGTGCTCGTGACCTTCGCCGGACCTGCGAGCACATCTCTGGTCGATGACCTCATTCGGGCCCTGAGTTCGATACGAGAGGCACTTTCGGGTGACGTCATCGTTCGGCTCTGACCAGTTCTGGGCACCCGTGTGCCAATGGGTCGGCCTCCACGGGCGCGATGCTTGGTGAGCGTGTCGCTCCAGGTATCAAGCTGGGTCGCAGTGAGGTCCGCACCGCCCAGGGTCCACAGCCGGTCGAAGTACGCCCGGCAAGCGGCGATGCTGGCCCGGTCGGCCGTGACGGCGCCGAACTCGTGGGTGCTGTCGAGCGCGGCGCCGGTCAGGTTGGCCGATTTGACGACGGCGCGGCTAGCGCCGAACAGGTACAGCTTGGCGTGCAGGCCGCGGATGCCGCTCACCCGGCCGCCGGCGGCGAGAACACGACGCAGCGCGGCAATGTCGCTGACCCGAGGCAAAGTCGTCGAGGTTATAGCGGGCGATGACCTGGATGGACTGGGGGCTCAGCGCCAGCAGGCGCGTCCACGAGTCGAAACGTCATACCACTAACTCCTCTACCTCGTCAGAGTTCAGGGCCCCGTGGAGTGTGGCCTCCAGCAGCTGCCGCTGGTGTTCGTCAGCACTTGCCAGCGATTTCTCCAGCTGGTCGCACAAACCCATCAGTTCATCGACCTTGGTGACGATGCGACGCTGCTCCGCGAGCGGCGCAATCGGGAGCGGCAGCGGTTTCAGCTTGGCAGCCTTGATGCCCTTGGCGGTGAGGCCTGTTGCATGGGCCTCGACAAGATCCACGTCAACCTTGCGTTTAAGGAACCCGCGAGCGTCAAAGAGGCAGTCACCAGCGTCAACACGCTGCTTCGCTTTCTCGAAATCATTGCGGGCCGTCCGCAGATTGTTCTCCGTCTTGCCTTTGCCGTATCCGGTATGGAAGACAGGCCGAACATCTTGGATGTTTACTGGAGCATGCCGCCATCCCGCGGCGGCAAGGACACGGACCGGAGACCACACCCGGCAGACCTCCCGATCCAGGCAGCCCGCACGCCCGAATATTTCGCGACCGTCCTCACGTCCTGGCTAGCACGCGACCATGAATGGCAGAACGCGCGCGTTCGCTTTTCGACGGCTTTTGCGCATCAGCACAGTTTCACGATCGACCGACTGGTCGGCGCTGCCAACATGTTTGACATCCTGCCCCCTTTAGCAGTGCCTGCCGATGTGCCGTTGACGAAGGAGTTGGAGGATGCAAAGGCTGCAAGTCGAGCGCTCTTCAAGGCGCTGCCCGAAAGCCTGGAGCGCGACAGCATGCTCAACGCCTTGGGAAGGCTCGGCAAAGCAAGCTTGAAGCACAAGGTTCGCGCGCGCGCCAAGCTCATCCTCGATCGCATCCCCGCGCGCTTCCCCGAGCTTGAGGTCGTCGTCGATCAGGCCGTTGATTGCCGCAACTACTTCGTTCACGGCTCCAAGGCGAAGATGGATTACAGCGATGAGTTCAATCAGGTGATCTTCTTCACCGAGGCGCTTGAGTTCATCTTTGCTGCCTCCGACCTGATCGAGTGCGGCTCGAACGTCGAGGAGTGGGCGAAGCAAAGCAGCACCGTCTCGCACCCGTTTGATCGCTTTCGTCTTGATTACGAGCCGCGTCTCGAGGATCTGAAGCGCGCATTAGCAGACGCCAAGGCTGATCCGATGCCGGCCAGCAGCCCGACCGCCTAGGCCCGGCTCCCGCTCGTTGCATGACTGCTGTCGGCCAGCTGCGGGTGTGCGCGACCGTCCGCTATTCGGTAGGCAATCGCGAACGACCGGTTTTGGGCAAGGCAATTGGGAGCAGCAAGACCCGCTGTCGACCCCTTGCCGCCATTCGCGCAGGC
>Ga0207650_10003018_pt1 | contig 11599 bp, 8 predicted proteins | sample KBSS63metaG_FD_184325 | JGI IMG/M metagenome (GOLD analysis project Ga0207650, IMG submission 184325) | Switchgrass rhizosphere microbial communities from Kellogg Biological Station, Michigan, USA - KBS S6-3 metaG (SPAdes) (version 2) | ecosystem: Host-associated > Plants > Roots > Rhizosphere >...
CTGCTCGTAACGGTCCGCCGGCATGTAGACCGAGTGCGGGTCGAGCGTCGAGAGCATGCCGTCGATCGCGCCCTTGATGAGCTTCTCGTTGTCGACCGGATCGACGTACTGCGACTGGACCAGCGAAAGCACCTGCCCGAAGAGGTCGAGCTGCGTGCGCAGGTCGTCCTGCGCGCCCAGGTTGCCCGACATCCCGAGCCCCAGGGCAAGCCCCACGACTCCCGCGATCCACCAGCGATGCATGCCTCGAAGTTGCTTCATCCGCGGCCTCCCCGGGCCAACCCGTTCAACGACCGGCCGCGCTCGCCGGCAGGCGCGCGCGCAGCGTGGACAACCGATCGACCGCGGCTTCGAGCGTCTGCCGAAGCCGGGCGAAGTGAAACCTGAGACGTTGACGGCCCGCGGCGGGATCGGAATAGAAGCTCGAGCCCGGGACGGCCGCCACACCTACGTGTTCGACCAGCCAGCGCGCGAACGTAACATCGTCCGCGAACCCGAAACTCGAGATGTCCGTCATCACGTAATATGCGCCATGCGGCCGAAAGGTGCGAAAACCTGCTTGATCGAGCGCCGGAAGGAGATAGTTGCGACGCAGATCGTAATCCACGGCCAGCTTGCGGTAGTACGCTTCGTCCAATTGTAACGCCGCGACACCCGCTTCCATCAGGGGTGCGGGCGCCCCCACGGTCAAGAAGTCGTGAACCTTCCGTATGGCGACCGTGAGGTCGGGCGGCGCGAGCACCGTTCCCACGCGCCAGCCGGTCACGCTGTAGGTCTTCGACAGCCCCGAGATCGTGACCGTGCGGTCGCGCATGCCGGGCAGCGAGGCCATCGGCACGTGCTCGAGCCCGTCGTAGACCATGTGCTCGTAGATCTCGTCGGTGACGCAGACGACGTTCCAGCGCTGGCAGAGCCCGCCGATCAGCTCGAGCTCGGCGCGCGAGAACACCTTGCCGGTCGGGTTGTTCGGCGTGTTGACGATGATCGCCCGCGTGCGGTCGTTGAACGCCTTCGTCAGCTCCTCGGGATCGAACGACCAGTCGGGTTCCTGCAGGCGCACGAAGCGGGGCGTCGCGCCCGAGAGGATCGCGTCCGGCCCGTAGTTCTCGTAGAAGGGCTCGAAGACGATCACTTCCTCGCCCGGGTTCACGAGCGCGAGCAGCGTCGCGATCATGGCCTCGGTCGAGCCGCAGGTGACCGTGACCTCCTTTTCCGGGTCGTACTCGAGCCCGTAGAACTGGCGGGTCTTGGCCACCAGCGCGTCGCGGAAGCCCTTCGCTCCCCAGGTGATCGCGTACTGGTTGACGTCGGCCTCGATGGCCGCGATCGCGGCGTCCTTGAGCGGGCGCGGACACGGAAAGTCGGGGAAACCCTGCGCCAGGTTGACGCCGCCGTGCTGCGTGCACAGGCGTGTCATCTCGCGGATCACGGATTCCGTGAAACCGTGTGTTCTTTGCGCGGTGCGCGCGCGCGGCGGGCTCTGGGGCGCGGGATCGGGGTTCATTCGGGGAAAAGTCTAGCATCCTGCCCCGCCGGGCGATAGCGTCCGCGACATGATCGAAGACGCCGCTGCCCGGCTCGCTGCCGTGACCATGATCGGCCTGCCGCACGAAGGCCTGACGCCCGCATTTCGCGAGGCTTTCGCAAAACGCCCGTTCGCCGGCGTGCTGCTCTTCCGCCGCCACTTCGCCACCATCGAGCGCCTGCCCGCGCTGGTCGAGGAGCTGCGCCGCCTGGCCGCGCCGCGCACGATCCTGGTCGCCATGGACGAGGAGGGCGGCTTCGTCTCGCAGCTCGCCCCGGAGCTGCCGGTGCCGCCGGCCGCGCGCGTGCTCGGCCGCGCCGCCAGCGAGACCGAGGTCGAGCGCATCGGCTCCGCCGTCGGCTCGTGGCTCGCGGCCGCGGGCATCGACGTCAACTTCGCGCCCGTGCTCGACATCGACGTCGAGTCGCGCAATCCCGTGATCGGCCCGCGCTCGTTCTCGCGCTCGCCGGAGGAGGTCGCCCGCCTCGGCGCCGCCATGCTGCGCGGCCTGCGCGAGGGCGGCGTCCTTGCCTGCACGAAGCACTTCCCCGGCCACGGCGCGACCGTCGTCGACTCGCACCTGGCGCTGCCCGTGTGTGACGCCGACCGCATGACGCTCGAGACCCGCGAGCTCGTGCCCTTCCGGGAGACGCTGCAGCAGGCCCCGCTGGTCATGACCGCGCACGTGCGCTATCCCGCGCTCGACCCGACGTGGCCTGCGACGCTCTCCTCGAACATCGTGACCGGCCTCCTGCGCGAATCGATGGGCGCGCGCGGCGTGGTGGTCACCGACGCGCTCGAGATGAAGGGCGTCGTCGACGCCGCGCCCGACGGCGAGGCCCCATTGCGCGCGCTGTGCGCCGGCTGCGATCTTCTCCTCTGGGGCGCGTTCACCGACGAGACGATGGCCGCGCTCGACTCCGCCGCGCGTCGCTGGTCCGAGGGCGGCGAGGCGGTCCTGCCGCTCGCGCGCTGGGAGGCCGCGCGCGGCGCGATCGACGCGCTCTACGCCGCCGCGCTCGCCGCCGAGCGCTCGGACCACGACAAGAGCTCGCGCGGCGAGGCCCGCTCACGCCGCGGCGCGCTCGCCGATCCCGCGCAGCGGGCGCTGCTCGTGCCGCCCGAGTGGGACGCGATGCTCGACGGGATCTGCCGCCGCGCGCTCGCCTGGGTCGACACGCCCGCCGCCGTGTCGCTCGATCGGCTCGAGGTGCTCGAGCCGGCATGGACCTCGGGGCCGACGCTGGCGGAACTGCTGCTCGAGCACGGCGTCCCCGCCCGCTCGCGCGCCTTCGCCCTGGCCGCCGTCGGCGCCGCACCCGGCCGCACCGCCGCCGTGGCCGAGGACTTCGCCGCCGCACGCCGTCTGGCAGGCGGCGGCGCCGACGGCTCCGCCGATCCGCTGGTCGTCGCGCTGCCCCGCCGTACGCCTTTGAGCGCCGACGACGAGCGCGAGCTGCGCGCGCTCTGCCTGGCACGCCCGACCGTGCTGGTCGCGCTCGAGCAGGACGCCTTCCTCGCCGACTTCCCCGAGGCCGCCGGCCGCCTGTCGGCCTGCGACGCCACGCCCGCGATGCGCCGCGCGATCGCGGCCGAGATCGCGGGCTCGATGAGCCGGGTCGACTCGTCGACCTAGTGAGCTTCGAGCTGCGCGGCGAGCGCGTCCTGTTGCGCGCGCTCGCCTCCGGCGACGTCCCGACACTCGTCGCCTACCGCAACGATCCCTCGGTCGTGCGCTTCCAGTCCTGGTCTTCGTATTCGGAGGATGAGGCGCTGGCGCTGGTCTCGCTCATGGCGTCGTCCTCACCCGGCGTCGACGGGAGCTGGTACCAGTGGGGCATTTTCTGCAAAGGCGCGCTCGTCGGCGACGTCGGGCTGCGCACGTTCGACGACGCCCGCCAGGGCGAGATCGGCTTCACGCTGTCGCCTTTCGGCACGCGGGCGTGGTCTCGCTTTCGACGCGTGTCGGCTCGTGCTCGGTCATGCGTTCGGGGAGTTGCGGTTTCACCGCGTGATCGCGGCGATCGATCCTTCGAATGCCGCCGCGGCATCGTTGCTCACGCGGCTCGGATTTCGGCGCGAAGGGCTCGAAAAGGCGAGCGTGTTCGTGCACGGCGCTTGGGCGGATGACGAGCGATGGGGGCTGCTCGCCGAGGAGTTTGCGCCGCCGCGCTGAGAAAGTGGTCGCCTTGAGGCGACCAGATTTCTGGAATTCACACTGCGACTTGCGCCGGCGCAAGTTTCTCTGAGAGAGGTGCGCTTTAAAGCGCACGCCCTCCTAGTCGAACTCGCTCTTCGGCGGCGCCTGCTCCGCCCCGACCGTCCCGGTCTCGATGTCCGCGCGGAAGTAGTTCTCGCCCTTGATCGGTTCGCCGGCGATGCGGCGCAGCATCGCGATCTGCCCCACGTGGGTGAGCGCGTCGGCGATCGGGCCCTGGAAGATCTTCTCGGCCGAGGCGCCGAGCGGCGCGTCCGACGCGAGGTACGCATCGAGGTCCTGCATCGCCTTGTGGAAGCGCTGCACCTCGCCGGCCCACGAGGCGGGAATCGCCTCCGTGTACGAGGGCTCGCCGCGCGCGATGCGCAGCGCCCAGTCGAGCAGGTCGCCGATGTGGCACAGCACCATGATCGGCGTGCGCGAGGTCGGCGCGGCGCGGAATGACGCAAAGCCGTCGTCGGCGCCGCGCGTCGCCTTGCCGCCGCGATACGCGAGCGTGGCGAGCGTGTGACGGAGGAAGGCGCGATCTTCGTTCATCGGAAACCCCCAGCCTAGGAGACGAAACCCGAGCGCACGGCATCGAACGCGAACGCCGTCACCGGCGGCACGCCGCGCTCGACCAGGTCGGCCGCGAGCCGCCCGACCGCGGGACCGAGCTTGAACCCGTGGCCCGATCCCCCGCCGGCGACGAACGTGCGGGCGCGCTCCGGCACCCGATCGATCACGAAGTTGCCGTCGTCGGTCAGCGCGTACAGGCAACCCCGATCTTCCGCGTACCACGCGGGATCGATGGCCGGCAGCGCGTGCGCGACGAACTCCCGGCTCGCTTCGGCTTCCGCAGCGGGCACGAGGCGCGGCGCATCGGGATCGGCGGGCTCGCCGGGGCGATGGCGCGCGACCTTGAGCACGCCGTCGTCCAGCGGCATCCCGTACCAGCCCGAGTCGGCCAGGTCGTGCATCCAGACCGGGAACCCTGGGGCCGCGAAGGAGCCAGGACCCGGCGGCCGGTAGTACGTCACAGCCTGCCTCGTCGGGCGGACAAAATCGCTGCGGACCGGCACCAGCGCCCGGAACCACGCGCCGGCGCACACCAGCGCGGCGTCGAACTCGAATCTCCCCCCGCCCTCGACCACGATGCGCGCCGCCTCGGCCGACTCGTCGAGCCCGGCGACCCGCGCGGGCGCGACCACCACGCCACCGGCCTCGCGGAACGCGGCGAGCGTGGCGCGCACCGCGGCCGCGGCGCGCACGTAGCCGCCCTGCGGGTTGAACGTCGCGGCGGCGATGCCGTCCCAGGCGAACTGCGGGAAGCGCCGGGCGGCGGCAGCAGGCTCGATCAGCTCGACCGGCCAGCCGTGCTCGACCAGGTAGTTGTGCGACAGCCACTCGTGGCGCGATTCGTCCCAGGTCGCGGCCAGCGCGAGCACTCCGGTTTCGATATATAAAGAATCAACGGCGCCGACCTCGAGCGCGCGCCAGAGGAGGCGCGCCTCCTCGACCAGCGGAACGTACAGCGGGCAGGCGCTGCCGTACTCGAAGCGCAGCGCCTTCGTGCGGTCGGTGCTCGCGGCATCCTCGGCCGGGGGCATCGCGCGGTCGAACACGGTGACGCGATGCCCGCGGCGCTGGAGCGCGAGCGCGCTCGACAGCCCGAAGATCCCCGCTCCCACGACGCCGACATTCACTTGCGTGGCCTCCGCGCGCGACCATAACCGCCGCCGCCCGGCGACTCGACCACGAGCCGATCGCCGGCCGCGAACTTCCGCTGGAACTTCCCGGGCAGGACCTCGACGTGCCCCCGTGCGGAAACAAGAGCGTTGCGCCCGCGCGCCCCGTCGCCGCCGCCGGCCGCGCCCCAGGGCGCCCGCTTGCGGCGCTCGGAAATGACGGTCACGATCGCCGGCACGAGCAGCTCGATCTCGCGCACGAGACCGTCGCCGCCGCGATGCGCCCCCGCCCCACCACTGCGTCGACGCAGACCGTAGCGCGTCACGCGCATCGGGAACAGGTGCTCGAACGCCTCGATCGGCGTGTTGAGCGTGTTCGTCATGTGCGCCTGCATGCCGGAGGCGCCATCCCACGAGGGCCCCGCGCCGTGGCCGCCGCCGAGCGTCTCGTAGTAGGCGAACGGCTCGCCGGAAGGCGACGTGCCGCCGATCAGCACGTTGTTCATGGTGCCGTAGCTCGCCGCCGGCAGCTGCCCCGGCAGCGCCTTGCCGAGCGCGCCGAACAGGACGTCGGTGATGCGCTGCGAGGTCTCGACGTTGCCGCTCGATACTGCGGCCGGGTAGCGGCAATTGACCAGCGAGCCTTCGGGCGCGGTCACGGTGAGCGGCCGCAGGCAGCCGCCGTTGGTCGGCAGGTCGCGCCCGGCGAGGCAGCGGAACGCGTACAGCACCGCGCTCAAGGTGATCGAATACACCGCGTTCAGAGGGCCCTCGATCTGCGCGGACGTGCCGGCGAAGTCGATCGTCGCCCGCCCTCCGCGCACGGTCACCGCGACCTTGATCGGCACCGGCGGCCCGCCGTGACCGTCGTCGTCGAGCGCGTCCGCGAACGTGTAGCGGCCCGGGCGGATCCCGCGCAGGACGGCGGCGACGCCCCGCTCGGCGTAGTCGAGCAGGTGCCCGCAGTAGGCGGTCAGCTCGGCAGCGCCTGCCCGACCAGCAAGCTCGATCACGCGGCGCGCGCCGGCGTGCGCTGCGCCGAGCTGGGCCTCGAGGTCGGCCTGGCGCTCGAGCGGCGTGCGCACGTTGGCGCAGATCAATCGCCACAGGTCGGACTGCACCTCCCCGCCGCGGACAATGCGAACCGGCGGGATGCGCACGCCCTCCTGCACCATCTCGGTCGACAAGGGGAGCGATCCCGGGCTCATCCCGCCCACGTCGGCATGATGCGCGCGATTGGCGACGTGGAAGCGCGCACGCCGCTCGCCCGGCAGGAAGACCGGCAGCACGAGCGTGATGTCGGGCAGGTGCGTACCGCCCTCGTACGGATCGTTGACCAGGATGGCATCGCCCGGCTGCAGGGGCCCGCGCCGCAGGGCGGCCTCGACCGACAGCGGCATCGAGCCCAGATGCACCGGAATGTGCGCCGCCTGCGCGATCATGCGCCCCCGGTCGTCGAACACGGCGCACGAGTAGTCGCGCCGCTCCTTGATGTTCGCCGACGACGCCGAGCGGCCGAGCGCGGCCCCCATCTCCTCGGCGCAGGCGGCGAGCAGGTGCCCGTAGATCGAAAGGCGGACCGGGTCGTATTTCATGCGCGCTCCAGGCGCAGGTTGGCGAAGTCGTCGATGCGCGCGCGCCAGCCCGGCGGGACGAACGTGGTCGCGCCGTACTCGATCACCAGCAATGGGCCGCGCGCGGCGAACGAACGCCCGAGCGACTCGCGCCGCCACACGGGCGCAGGACGCGCGCCGCGCTCGAGCGCCACGCGGTGCGTGCCCAGGCGGGCATCAGGCAGCGTCTTCGGCGGCAGGCGGAACGCGGGAAGGCGCGGTCCCGGCCGCGTCAGGGACAATTCGATCTCGACGATCTCGACCGCTTCCTCGGGTCGGGCGTAGCCGTAACGCTTCTGGTGCGCCCGGTCGAACGCCTTGCGCAAATCGGAAGGCACGGCCCGCGAAGGAAGGCGCAGCTCGAACGACTGTCCCTGGTAGCGCAGCGCGAACGTCGCACCGAGCCTGCCCCCGGCTCCGTGGCGCGTGCGCAACGTGCGTGCGAGCCGCGCCAGAGTGCGCGCGACGACGACCCGCGGCCACGCCGCCGAGCGCGGCACCCGCAACAGCAGCGTCGCGGCCTCGGCTAGGACTTCGTCCGCGCCCAGGAGTCCCCACGCCGACAGGATCCCCGCGGCCGGCGGCACCAATACCTCGCCCGCGCCGAGCGCGGCCGCGAGCTCGCAGGCGTGCAGCGGGCCGGCGCCGCCGAACGCGACCAGCGCGGCGCCGCGCACGTCGTGGCCGCGCTCGACCGAGATGGCCCGGAGCGCACGCTCGATCGTCGCGTTCGCCACGGCGACGACGCCGCGGGCTGCGCCGACGGCGTCGGTGCCGAGCTTCCTCCCCAGGAGAGACATCGCGCGCAAGGCAGCCGAGGCGTCGAGCGCCATCCCGCCATCGAGGAAGCGCTCGGGCACGATGCGGCCCAGCACGACCATGGCGTCGGTCACGGTGGCGGGCCCGCCGTGACCGTAGCATGCGGGCCCGGGCGCGGCGCCGGCCGACTCGGGACCGACGACGAGCGCGCCGCCCGCGTCGACGCGCGCGATCGAGCCGCCGCCCGCGCCGACGGTGTGGACGTCGAGGATCGGCACCGCCAGCGGCACGCCGGCGATCTCGGTCTCGCGGGTGGCGAGCAGCCGTCCCGGCACGAGCGCGACGTCGGTCGAGGTGCCGCCGATGTCGAGCGTGAGCAGCGAGTCGAGGCCGGCACGCTGCCCGAGCCGGTGCGCGCCGAGCACGCCGCCGGCCGGGCCCGAAAGCACGGTCGCGACTGGCCTCCGCGCGGTCTCGCGCGCGGGCAGGGCGCCGCCGTTCGACTGCATGATGCGCAGCGCGTGGCTCTTCGGCGAGGCAAGCCGCCGGAGGTAGCGCGTGACCAGGGGCGCGACGTAGGCGTCGGCGGTCGTGGTCGAGAGGCGCTCGACCTCGCGGTGTACGTTCGCCACCTGCGAGGACAGCGAGACCGGCACGCCGGGGAGGAAGCGACCAAGCGCCGCACGCAAGCGGCGCTCGTGGCGATCGGAAGCGTAGGAGTGCAGGAAGCCGACCGCGACCGCCTCGGGCTTCAAGCGCGCGACCGCCCGCGCGACACGCGTGGACTCGCGGGCGGTCAAGGAAAGCAACGCCTGCCCCCGCGGCCCCAGCCGCTCGCGCGCCCCCACGATCGCCGCGCGCGCGACCAGCGGCAGCGGCCGCGCGGGCGCAAGCGCGTAGAGCTCGGGGCGATGCTGACGCCCGATCGCCAGCACGTCCTCGAAGCCGGCGGTGGTGACGAACGCAATCTTCGCCCCGCGCCGCGCGAGCAGCGCGTTGGTCGCGACCGTGAAGCCGTGCGCGACGTCCCACGGCCGCGTGGCCGCGACGTCGACACCCGAAGCCAGGAGCCGGCGCGAAGCGATGGCGAGGCCTTCGTGGAACGCGCGCGCCGGATCGTCGGGCGTCGACGGCACCTTGAAGACGAACGCGCTTCCGTCGTGGACCACCAGGAAGTCGGTGAACGTGCCGCCCGTGTCGATGCCGACGTGAACGGTCACCGCGCCGAGTCCGGGTGGCGGGCCCGCGCGCGGCGGGCCATGAACTGCGCGGCGGCGATCGCGACGATCGCCACGATCGCCGAGGCGTAGACCCACGTCGGCAGGCGCACCGCCTTGCCGAACCAGGCGAGCGCGAAGTAGTACGGCAGGCAGCCCAGGAAGATCGCCAGCCCGAAGCGCGCGAGCGGGAACCCGCCGGCCGCCGCCACCAGCCGCAGCGGCCCCGCGCCGAGCGGCGTCGCGTAGATGACGAACAGCGCCCAGAACGTCGCGTGCCGCGAACTCGACAGGGCGCCTTCGATACGCTTGCGCAGCCGCACCAGCCAGCCGGGCAGACCGGCGGGACGGTTCACGATCCAGCGCACGATCAGGTACTGCACGATCGAGCCCAGCGTCGTCGCCAGTGCGCCCGTGAACGCGACCAGCGCCGGGGCGTGCTTCGTGCCCGCGTAGGCGACGTAGATCGTCGAGGCCAGCGGCATCAGCAGCGCGTCGACGAAGAGGTAGAGGAAGAAGAAGTCCAGCCGGTCGAAGACCGGGGGAAACGAGCTCACGCCGGGTCGCCCGGGACGAGCGCGGCTTCCATCAGCGGGGTGGATGGCGGCAATGCGGACGCGATGGTCTCGGGGACGCGCAGGACGACGAGCGTCATGTCGTCCTCGAAGTCGTCGGTGCCGGTGAACGCCCGCACGTGGTCCTTGACGGTGAACGCGATCTCCTCGGCGGTCAGGCCCGGGGGCATCGCCCGCAGGAGGTCGGCGAGCCGCTCCTCGTCGTAGAACTCGCCGTCGGGCGCGCGGGCCTCGGTCACGCCGTCGGTGTAGAGCAGCAGCCGGTCGCCGGGCGCGAGATGGACGACGCCCTCCTCGAGCCGCGGGTCCTCGAACACGCCGAGCAGGAGCCCGCCGTGCGAGAGAACCTCGACGTTGCCGTCGGCGTGGAGCAGGAGCGGCGGGTTGTGCCCCGCGTTGGTGTAGCGCAACGTCAGCGTCGAGCGGTCGAGCCGCGCGAGAAATCCCGTGGCGAACATGCCGGTCTCGCCGCGCTCGAGCATGAGGCGGTTGATGCGCGTCAGCATGTCCGACGGCGAGCGTCCCTCCCCCGCCTGCGTGCGCAGCGAGGCCTGCATCATGCTCATGACCAGCGCCGCCGGCACGCCCTTGCCGGAGACGTCGGCGATCGCGGTCAGGATGTCGTCGCCCACCTCGACGACGTCGAAGTAGTCGCCGCCCACCTGCTTCGAGGGCTGGTTCGTCCCGAAGACCTCGAGATTGCTCCACGTCGGGAAGGTCGTCGGCAGGTAGCGGAACTGGATCTGGCGCGCGAGGGTCAGCTCCTCCTCCATCGCGATCCGGCTCACGCTCTCGGCGTAGAGCGAGGCCGTGCGCATCGCGGCGCCCGTCTGGTTGGCGAGGGTCTCGAGCAGGAACAGGTCCTCGCGCGAGAAGCGTCCGCCCGTGAGCTTGGGCCCGAGCACGAGCGCGCCCAGCGCCTCGTCGCGATGGCGCACCGGCACGACCAGCACGTAGCCCAGGCGGTGCGCGGCGTCGACGAAGCGCGCCGCGTCCTCGGCCGACTCGGGCGGGCAGCCGTCGATCACCTGGTTCGCCAGGCCGGGCCCGGGCGCGAGCGCGTCGGGCGGCAGGACGATCGCGAGCGCAACCAGCGATTCGTCGGGATCGCCCGGGGATCGGCTCGAGCGGTCGAACGTGGCGACCGGCTGGAACCGCTCGCCTCGCCGCGAGAACAGCGTCGCGCGCTCGAGCAGGAGCGACTCCCCCACCGCCGAGGTCAGTCGTCCCGCGAGCACGCGCAGGTCGAGCTCGGTGACGATGTCCTTCGACAGGTTCTGGATGACCGTGCGGCCCTCGCGCCGGTCGCGCGAGAGGTAGCCCTCGACCAGTTCCTCGATGCGCGCGACCGCGGGCGACAGCGTCGAGACGAGCAGGAGCAGGAGCAGCGGCTGCAGCAGGACCGGGTCGATCGTAGACCAGCGCATCGCGTACTTGGTGATGACCGAGGACAGCCCGAGGTAGACCAGGATCATGCCCAGCGCGGGAATCAGGAACAGGATGCTGCGCCGCACCAGGAAGCCCGCGTCGAGGAAGCGGTAGCGCACGATCGCGTAGGCGATCCCGCCCGAGCCGAACGCGAGCCCGATGACCAGCATTCCCGAGCGCAGCGCCTGGTTGGTCTCGGCGCCGACGTTGAAGATCGCGGGCAAGGGGACCGCCAGCGAATAGAGGACGAGACAGACGCCGAGCCCGATCGAGATCGCGCGCAGCTGGTCCTTGAGGCGCGGGCTCGTGGCCTCGCCCAGGCGCAGCCCGAGCACGATCAGCGTGACCACGACGTAGCCCAGGTTGACGAGCGAGAACAGGAACTGGTGGGCCTCGTAGACGGGCCCGATCAGGCTGCCGACGCCGGAGAGGACGGGCGCGGCCCAGCCGACGTGCTTGGCGAGCTCGGGAATGCCGAACGTCTTGTTGGTCAGCCGCGCGGCCCAGGTGAGCGCGAGGTGGAACAGGTAGGGCGCGAAGACCAGCGCCTCGACCAGCGGGACCCGGCGGAACCAGCGCGGCTCGCGCGGGAACACG
>Ga0207650_10003021_pt1 | contig 11591 bp, 7 predicted proteins | sample KBSS63metaG_FD_184325 | JGI IMG/M metagenome (GOLD analysis project Ga0207650, IMG submission 184325) | Switchgrass rhizosphere microbial communities from Kellogg Biological Station, Michigan, USA - KBS S6-3 metaG (SPAdes) (version 2) | ecosystem: Host-associated > Plants > Roots > Rhizosphere >...
CTTGCAGGCTGGGGCGCCATGACTGCCACTTCCAATCCGACGCCATCCAATCCGAACCCCGGTGTTCCGTCGCCGCAGCCGAATCCGAACCCCATGCCGAACCCGGCGCCGCACCCGAATCCAGGGTCGAATCCGAGTGCGTACAAAAAAGGCGGGGTCTGAAGACCCCGCCGTACCGAAAATCGAATCGCGAACCGCGAACCGCGGCAGGCGGGGCGTAAAGCCCCGCCCTACGCGCACCCTGACGTCGTGCCGCAGTTCGCGCACTTGTAGCACGAGCCGCTGCGGACCATGATCGAGCCGCACGTCGAGCACGGCGGCGCATCTTCCTGGTTCTGGATCGCCGCGAATGACGACGTCCGCGGCGACGAGATCACCGCCGTCGCCGACGCCCCCGCCGCCGCCGCGACATCGAGCGGCAGCTGCTCCGGCGTCGTCACGTTCTCCTCGCGGTTGTTGACGCCCGCGCGGAACTGCGCTTCGGGCGACAGGAACTTCGCCGCCATCCAGCGGAAGATGTAGTCGACGATCGACTTCGCGAAGCGGACGTCGGGGTTCCGGGTCATGCCCGACGGCTCGAAGCGGACGTGGCTGAACTTGTCGACCAGGTCCTGCAGCGGCACGCCGTACTGGAGCGCGTAGCTGATCGCCTGCGCGAACGCATCGGCGAACCCGCTGATCGTCGAGCCTTCCTTCGCCATGACGATGAAGAGCTCGCCCGGCATGCCGTCCTCGTAGAGGCCGACGGTGATGTAGCCCTCGTGGCCGGCGATGTCGAATTTGTGCGTGATCGCGGCCCGCTCGTCGGGCAGCTTGCGGCGCTGCTTGAGCGGCTGCGTGACGACCGCCTCAGCCGCGACCTTTTCCTTGTCCTTCGACGTGTTGAGCGGCTGCGTGCGCTTCGAGCCGTCGCGATAGATCGACACTGCCTTGGCGCCCATGCGCCACGAATCGACGTACGCCTGCTGGATTTCCTCGACGCTGGCTTCCTTCGGCACGTTGACGGTCTTGCTGATCGCGCCGGACAGGAACGGCTGGACCGCCCCCATCATCCTGACGTGCCCCATATAGTGGATCGAGCGGACGCCGCGCGCCGGCTTGAACGCGCAGTCGAAGACCGGCAGGTCCTTGTCCTTGATGTGCGGCGCCCCTTCGATGGTCTCGTTCTCGTCGATGTACTCGACGATCTCCTTGACCTGCTGCGCGGTGTAGCCGAGCTTCGCGAGCGCCATCGGCACGGTCTGGTTGACGATCTTCATCAGCCCGCCGCCGACGAGCTTCTTGTACTTCACCAGCGCGATGTCCGGTTCGACGCCGGTGGTATCGCAGTCCATCATGAACCCGATGGTGCCGGTCGGCGCGAGCACCGTCGCCTGCGCGTTGCGGAAGCCGTGCTGTTCGCCGAGCTCGATGACCTCGTTCCACGCGTCTTTCGCGGTTTCGAAGAGGTCCTGCGGGACGTGGGTTTTATTGATGTCCTTCAGCGCCGCGCGATGCTTCCGCATGACCCGCAGGAACGGTTCGCGGTTCTTCTCGTAGCCGGCGAACGGGCCGCCGTGGTCGCGCGCGACCTTCGCCGACTGCGCGAACGCGGCGCCGTGCATCAGCGCGGTGATCGCGGCGGCATAGTCGCGCCCCGAGTCGCTGTCGTAGGGCAGGCCGCGCGACATCAGCAGCGCGCCGACGTTGGCGTAGCCGAGGCCGAGCGGACGGTATTCGTGGCTGTTCTTCGCAATCGCCGGCGTGGGATAGCTCGAGTTGTCGACGAGGATCTCCTGCGCGGTGATCATCGTGCGGCAGGCGGCTTCGAACGCCTTGGCGTCCAGCTCGCCGTCCTCGCGCACGAACTTCATCAGATTGATCGACGCCAGGTTGCACGCCGAGTCGTCCAGGAACATGTATTCGGAACACGGATTGCTCGCGTTGATCCGGGCGGTATTCGGGCAGGTGTGCCAATCGTTGACGGTTGTGTCGAACTGCATCCCGGGATCGCCGCAGACCCAGGTGGCCTCGGCGATCTGACGCATCAGATCGCGCGCCCGGTAGGTGTCCATCACCTCGCCGGTCAGCACCGCCTTGGTCTGCCACTCCCCATCGTCCAGCACCGCGCGCATGAACTCGTCGGTGACGCGGACGCTGTTGTTCGAGTTCTGGAAGAAGACCGACGCGTAGGCCGGGCCGGTGAACGAGCCGTCGTAACCGGCGTCGATCAGCGCCCACGCCTTCTTCTCTTCTTCGACCTTGCAGTTGATGAATTCTTCGACGTCGGGATGATCCGCGTTGAGGATGACCATCTTGGCGGCGCGGCGGGTCTTGCCCCCAGACTTGATGACCCCGGCGAACGCGTCGAAGCCCTTCATGAACGACACGGGACCCGAGGCGGTGCCGCCGCCGGCGAGGATCTCGCGCGAGGAGCGGATCGGCGACAGGTTCGATCCCGTGCCCGATCCGAACTTGAACAGCATCCCCTCGGTCTTCGCCAGCGTCAGGATCGACTCCATCGTGTCGTTGACGGAATTGATGAAGCACGCCGAGCACTGCGGCGCCTTCTCGAAGCCGCAGTTGAACCACACCGGGCTGTTGAACGCCGCCTTCTGATAGACGAGGAGGTGCTTGAGATCGTCGCTGAACGCCTGCAGGTCGTCCTCGCTCGCGAAATACTGCTGCGCGCGCCCCCAGGCGGTGATCGTGTCGACCACGCGGCCGATGAGCTGCTTGACGCTGCGTTCCCGTTCGGGCGTACCGATGACGCCGCGGAAATATTTCGAGACGACGATGTTGGTCGCCTGCTGCGACCAGAATTTGGGTATCTCGACGTCGCGCTGCTCGAAGACTACGTTGCCCTTCTCATTACCGATGACGGCGGACCGGACCTCCCATTCGACCTCATCGAACGGATCGAGCCCTTCCTGCGTGAAGAAGCGTTCGTAGTCCAGCCCCGGCGCGTTGACCGGCACCGGTGCCGTCGTGCGGGCCGCGGTCTGCGTGCCGGTGGAATCCACCTGCGGTGCAGCGCCTCTGTGCATCTTCCCCCTCCGAAACGCGAGGCAAAGGCCTGCCCCCGAGGCCAATTACCTCTGAATACCAACTGTAAATGGATGTGTGGCACTAGAGCCCGCCGTCGCTGCTTCCGAGCGTCGCCGGCCTAGCCGGTCGTTCGCTTGCGAAGCTTCCGCGAGGCCTGCGAGAGCTGGGAAGTTCTCGCTAGCTTCCGTTGCGCCGTCGGACAATATGGACCCTGTTTACACCGATGTCAAGACCGGATCTACAAGATATTGTGTTCTAAATTATAACAGGCGCAACATCTTGGCATTTCGTGCGGATTGACGGGCCCTTTTTCTACTCGCCCTATTTTATGGATGGGCTGACGGTTCGCGGCGGGCAGCCCGCGGCTGGCAGCTGGTAGCTGGTAGCTGGCAGCTTCACTCTCAGCGTCCTTGCAGCTCTGTTGCGATGCGGTTCGCCTTGTCCGCGTTCTCTCGCGCCAGATCGAAATTCGACGCCTTGAACTGGTCCTCCGCCAACTGCAGCATCAGCTTCGCGTTGTTGTACTGACCCTTCTGCGGATTGGTCAGCCGCTGGAAGTTGACCGAGTTCAGCGCCTTGTGCGCGCGATCGAGTGAGTCGCGCACCTGTTTCGCTGCCTCCGGGCCGCTCGCCGATCCCGGCGTACGCAGCTGCGGAGCGGGGGGAACGGCGGCTGGCGGCGGGGCCGGCGCCTCCACTACCGGTGTCGTCTCGGGCGGCTTCGGCTCGGTCCGGGGAGGCGAATCGCGCGTGGCAGTTGGACGCGGACGTGACACGGCGGGCGGCGAGGACGACGACGGCTGATCGTTGACCGGCTCGGGAGTCGGAGCCTCCGGCGCCGGCATCGGATCGATCGTCCGAGGCGGCGGCGGAGGAACCTGCAGCTCCGGACGGTCGGCCGGGCCCTTCGCTTGCGCAGAGGCACAAGCCGAGGACGCTCCCGCCACCAGCAGCAGCAGCAACATTGCCTTCTTCATCTATCTCTCTATTGTGTGCCGGTAGTGCACTGCCAGAATCGCCGGAATTGCCACAATCTCGTTCCCTGAGATTTTTAATTATGGCAATTCTGGCGATTCTGGCAATTCCGGCGATTCTGCCGTTACGCCTGCGGAAAGATTAGCCGGAACCTTGTCCCGTGGCCAGGCGTCGACTGCACCTCGACGTCGCCGTCGTGCAGCTGGACGATGCGGTAGACCATCGAGAGGCCGATCCCGCTCCCTTTTTCTTTCGTCGTGAAATACAGATCGAAAATTCGCTTGAGGTTCTCCGGCGGAATTCCGACGCCGGTATCCTCCACGTCGATTTCGACGCGGCGGTGCGCCGTCGCGCGGCAGGTCAGTTTCAGGGTGCCCCCCTGCGGCATCGCCTGGCACGCGTTCAGCGCAAGGTTCAGCAGCGCCTGCGACAACATGCCGGGGTCGGCGTTGATCTCGGGCAGCGCGTCGGCACAGTCCGTCTTGAGCACGATGTGACGCTGCTGCGCTTCCGGCGCCACCGAGGTCGCGATCTCTGAAATGAGCGCCGGAAGCCGGACCGGCTGGAGCTTCAGCTCGTCGGGCCGGGCGAATTTCAGGAACCCGTTCAACACCTCGTCGAGGCGGCGGATTTCCTTGCCGATCACGTCCACGTGTTTTGTGACGTCCGGGCGCGCCATCGATCCGGGATCCGGGGTGCGGGATCCGGGATCCGGGATGGGGGATCCGGGATCCGGGATGCGAGAGGCGGGAGCCGGGATGCCGTCCCCGACGCCCACGGAGGCGGTGACGGGAACCGCCTGGAGACGCAGCAGCTTCTGCTTCAGCAGCTCCAGGTGGATCGTCATCGCGTTGAGCGGGTTCTTCACTTCGTGGGCGACGCCGGCCATCAGCCGTCCGAGCGCGGCGAGCTTGCGCGAGTAGTTCAGCGTCGAGTGGACCTGGCTCAGATACCCGAGATTGCGCGCGACGAGCATGGCGCCGAGGAACCGGCCGCCCGTGTCCTCGATGGCGTGCGTCACGAGGAGGCGCTCGGCCGCGTCCCCTTCGGCGAGCGAAACCGAGATCGGCCCCTGCGACTTGCGCCCGGCGATCGTGCGTTCGACAATCTGCCGGACGGGACTGTCGTGCGGCAGCGCCTCCATCTCGCGCGCGTGCAGCGCGTTCATCGCCTTGTTGCAGAAAATCAGCTCGCCGCGCGGCGAGAACAAGGCGACCGCGTCCTCGAGGTTGTCCATGACCGATTCGAGATCGGTCGACGCGCCTGCCCGGGCGTCGGCAGGGGTCGCGGCGCCGCGCCCCAGCGCGGACAACTGGGCGCTCACCGCCTCGAATGAGCTGCCCAGATCGCGGAACTCGTGTTCCTTCAGATCGAGCGTGACGTCCAGCTCACCGCGTCCCAGCCGCGAAAGACCGCTCTGGATCACGTGAATCGGCCGCAGCATCCACTGCGACAACAGCATCGCGACCGCCGACGCCAGTATCAATGCGACGAGCACCGCCCCCGCCGCATTCCGCATCGCCTCTCTCAGCTCCCCTCTCAGCAGCGTCGTCGACACGCCGATGCGGATCGAACCGAACACCTGGTCGCTTGCCGCGTCGACCATCGGCTCGTTGATCTCGTAGGTCTGATCGGAATAGACGGCGCGAAGCTGCTGGACTGGAGGCGCGGTGGCCAACGGCAGGAAGTCCTGCGGCACCGGCTCTCCCGGCAACGGGATCGGCTGCCCGACCAGCTGAGGAAGGCTGGAGACGATGGCCAACCCGTCCTTGTTGACGATCGCCACATAGCCGACGTTTTTGGAAAACGCGCTGGCGGAGCTGATGATCGACTGGATCCCGCCATCCTCGCGCAGCGCCTCGTACGGATCGCCGGCTCCATGCGCGACCACGTCCTTGGCGCGCTGGAAGATCGCGTTCTTCAGCATCTGCCCGCGCGACGCGGTGTCCTCGATGTTCAGCCGCGCAAGCGTCGTCATGTGATAGGCGCTCAGCGCCATCACGACCGCAACCACGAGCGAGGTCACACCAGCGACCTGTTTGGCCTTGATGCTCACGCTTCCGTCTTGGCGCCTTCGTCCTTCATGCGATTGAGCTTGTTGTGCAGCGTCTTCAAGCTGATACCAAGGACCTCGGCGGCGCGCGTCTTGTTGTTGCGCGTGTGTTCGAGCGTGAGCAGGATCAAGCGGCGCTCCGCTTCGTCCACCGTCGTGCCCGGCGACAGCGTCAGCGTCGGCAGCGACTCCTCGCCGCGCTCGAGCAGCGTCGGCGGCAGATGGCGCGGCTCGATGAATTCGCTCTCGGCGAGAATCGTCGCGCGTTCGATGACGTTCCGCAGCTCGCGGATGTTGCCCGGCCAGGGGTAGTGCTCGAGAATGTGCATCGCGTCCTGGTCCACGGCGCGAATCCCCTTGCCGTTCGTTCGATTGAACTCCGAGAGGAAGCTCTGCACGAACAGCGGGATGTCCTCACTCCGCTCGCGCAGCGGCGGCAGATCGAGGGCGAAGACGTTGAGCCGATAGTAGAGGTCCTCGCGCAGCTTCCCGGTCGAGACCGCCTCGTGCGGGTTGACGTTCGTCGCGGCGATGACCCGTACGTCGACGGCGATCTCCTGGCGTCCGCCCAGCCGGCGGAAGACGCGCTCCTGGAGGACGCGCAGCAGTTTCACCTGCGTCGCTGGCATCATCTCGGCGATCTCGTCGAGGAACAGCGTGCCGCGATGGGCGAGCTCGAAGACGCCGGTGCGCCGATCGCTCGCGCCGGTGAAGGCCCCCTTCTCGTGGCCGAAGATTTCGCTTTCGAGCAGCGTTTCCGGAATCGCGGCACAGTTGATCGCGACGAAGGGAAACGACGCGCGCGGGCTCAGCTCGTGGATCGTCTGCGCGATGAGCTCCTTGCCGGTCCCCGATTCCCCCGAGATCAGCACCGACGCGCCGGTCGGCGCCGATTGCTCGATGATGCGGTACACCTTGCGGATGCCCGGGCTGTTGCCGATGATCCGGCCGAAGCTTCCCTGCTCCCGGAGCTGACGGCGCAGGTGCCGGACCTCACGGAGCGTTTCCTGCCGCTCGACCGCCTTCTGCAGAAGGATCTGCAGCCGCTGCGGATCGACAGGTTTGCTCAGGTAATCGTACGCGCCCTCCTTGATCGCCTCGACCGCGCTTTCGACGGTTCCCTGCGCGGTCAACAGGATGAATGTGATGTCGGACAGCTGGTCTTTCAGCGCGCGCAGGAGGTCGGCGCCGCCCATCCGGGGCATGACCAGGTCCGACACGATGATTGCGGGACGGAAGGTGGTCACCTTCCGCATGGCGTCTTCGCCGTCACCCGCTTCGTCGGTCTGGAACCCCCACGCCTGCACAAGCTCGGAGAGCCCGACCCGCGTGGAGGGGTCGTCCTCGACGATGAGCACGCGCTCAGGCGCCGGGGGCTGGGTTTCAATCTCGTCAGGCATACTTCGGTCTCGGGATCGTGTTGTTCTTACACTTCAAGCCTATCACCTACGTAACGGTTACACACTATCCGGGTGCGGGACCCGTGATTTGAGGCCCGGCGGAATGGAACGAATACAATCCTAGCTCTGCTGTAGGAAAAGTGAACGAGAGGCTGTCTAGCATCCGCCGTGCCGCAGGGGCGTGGTCACGGGCATACGCGTTGCACCGTCGGATCTGGAAAGGTGTGATGGGTATGAAAAAGCTAGTGTTCGTCCTCGGTCTCGCGCTGGCGGTCTCGGGCTGCGAGCGCAAGCAGAACGCGCTCGAAATACCGGCGGGGAGCGACGTCACCGTTCAGAAGAAGGACGGGGTCAGCGTCCAGGGGAAGCTCGTCGAAGCGAAGGCGGAAGAAGTCGTGCTCGCGAGCCGCGACGGCGTAAAGCGGATCGTGCCGCGAGCGGAGATCGAATCAATCAAGGCGGCTTCGGTGGACGACGCGAAGAAGGAGCCCGCGCCCGAGGCGCCAGCGGCCCCCGCGGCTCCGGCGGCGCCGAAGCCGGATGACGACAAGAAGGACACGGCCGCACGCAGTCTGCCCGAGTATCGCGAGGTCACGATTCCGGCGGGCACCACGCTGTCGCTGGAACTGAAGACCGCGGTGGCGTCGGACACGAGCAACGTCGAAGACCAGGTGCGCGCCGCGCTGCGCAGCCCCGTCACTGTCGACGGCGTGCGGGCGCTCCCCGAGGGGACGGCCCTCCTCGGCCACGTCACCGCCGCCGAACGATCCGCAAAAGTCAAAGGACGCGCCTCGATCGCGTTCCGCTTCAACACGATTGATCTGCCGGGTGAAGGTGGACGCGAACCGATCAGCACGGCGACAGTCTCGCGCGTCGCTGCGGCAACGAAGAAGAAGGACGCGACCAAGATCGGCATCGGCGCCGGCGCGGGAGCCGCGATCGGCGCGATCGTCGGCGGCGGCGGCGGCGCGGCGAAGGGCGCGGCGATTGGCGGCGCCGCCGGAACCGGAGCGGTGCTCGCGACGCGCGGCGACGAAGTCAGGCTCGGTCCAGGCGCCGCGGTGACGACGAAATTGACGGCACCACTCACGGTGCGGGTGGCGGCGAGATAAGGCTCAAGCCTCAGGGCTCAGGGCTCAGGGCTCACGTGGCTTCAGGCCCTTGAGCCTTAAGCCTTGAGCCATAAGCCCTGTAGTACCATCCCTCTTCGTGTACGAGCCGGCGCCGGAGCCTCCGATTCCTGTACCGAGCCCGGTGCTGCCACTGGATCGGCTGGCGGCGCTCGTCGAAGTGGTCATCTGCTCCGGGTTCCCCTCGCAAATCTTTCTGATCGTGATCCTGCGCGGGTTCGGACTCCACATGTTCGCGGCGGACGGCCGGCTCTCACCTCCGTTCGTCTCCACCATCTCGCTGCTCGACGCGATCCTCGTCGTGACGCTCTGCGTCTTCTTCCTGCGCGTGCACCGCGAATCGGCGCGGCAGGTGCTGTTCGGCAGCCGTCCGCTGCTGCGGGAAGCGTTGTTCGGCATCGCGATTCTGCCGGCGGCCTTCATGCTGGTGATGATCGTGCGGATCCTGCTGCTGAAGTACGCGCCGCAGCTCCATAACGTGACGCGGAATCCGCTCGAGGACATGCTGCGGAACCGGCACGACATCGTCATCTTCGCGGTGGTCGTGGTGATCTCCGGCGGCGTGCGTGAAGAAGTGCAGCGCGGTTTCATCACGCACCGGTTCGCGCAATACCTCGGCGGCGGGGCCGCCGGCGTGCTGATTTACAGCGTCATCTTCGGCTTGGGTCATTACGAACAGGGATATGACGCGATGATCATGACGGGAATCCTGGGGGTCGTCTGGGGCTTCCTCTACCTCACCCGGCGGAGCATCGCGGCGCCGGTCGTCAGCCATGCCGGGTTCAACCTCACGCAGCTGGTGATGTACCTGACGTTTGCCACGAGGTAGCGCCGGATGCTGTCGCGACGTGAAGTCGTTGTCCTGACGCTGCTCTTCGTCGCCTCGCTCCCCGCCGTGACCGCGCGGCTCTATTCCTCCGACGAGGTCCAGTACTACTCATACCTGCGTTCGCTCTGGTTCGACCGCGACGTGTCCTTCGAAAACGAGTACCAGTACTTCTACGACCACCGGATCGCGCAGTCCGCGGATTTTCACCGCACGTTTCTCGAGTTCGACACACCCACCGGCCGGCGCATCAATTACGGCACGATGGGCTGCGCAATCCTCTGGGCGCCGTTCTACGCCGCCGCGGACGTCGCGACGCGCGTCCTGCGCAGCGCCGGCCGAGACATCGCTGCCGACGGCTATTCACGCCTGTACATTTCGGCGGTCGCCTACGGGTCAGCCTTCTACGGGTTCGCCGCCATCGTCCTGTCGATTGCGGCGGCGCGGCGGGTCACCGGGCCGACAGCGTTCAGCTCGGGCGTCGCGGTATGGGTGGGGACGCCCCTCCTCTTTTATATGTACATCGCTCCGCCCTTCTCGCACGCGTGCTCGGCGTTCGCGGTGGCGCTGTTCGTGACGATCTGGCTGCAGGTTCGGGGTACCTGGTCCATCCCCGGAATGGTCGCGCTGGGGCTGGCCGGTGCGCTGATGGCCATGGTGAGGGAGCAGGACATATTCTTCGTGCTCGGCCCAGCCTTCGATTTGGGCCTCGCACTGGTGCTACGGAAGCGCCTGCGGCCCGAGCGAGGGGCCGGAGGGAAGCGCCGCGGAGCGGCGCCCCCGAGCGAGAGCGAGCGGGGGTGGGGCCCCGCGAGCAGTGAGAACAGTAGACACGACCTAGTCCGCGCGGGAGTAGCGGGCGTCGCCGCGTTCGTCATCGGATACTTGCCGCAACTGCTGGCCTACAAGGCTCTCAACGGAAAGTTCGGGCCGTCGCCGCTCGTGACGAGGAAGATGTACTGGAACGCACCGCATGCGCTCCAGGTGCTCGCGGATCCGCAGCACGGCTTCTTCTTCTGGACACCGCTGGCGGTACTGGCGGTGATTGGATTGGTGTTGTTGATGGCTGGCCGCAGGGCCAGCACCACCGGGGCGGCCGACACCCGCCGTGTGGCCGCCTGCATGCTCCTCATGCTGGGGCTGCAGGTGTACATCAGCGGCGCGGTGGAATCGTGGACCGTGGCCGGCGCGTTCGGTCAGCGGCGTTTCGTCGCGCTCACCATTCTGCTCGTCGTCGGGATCGCGGCGCTGCGCGCCGCGGTCCGCGCGCGTCCCGCACGGGTCATGATTAACGTGATGGTGGGGCTCTCGGTCTGGTGGAACGTCGCACTGATGGCGGAGTTCGGCACCTCGATGATGGATCGGCAGCGTCTCGAGCTGCGGCGCAATGCGTACGACGCGTTCGTCACGCTGCCCCGCATGGCGCCCGAGCTCGTCTACCGCTACTTCGCCAGCCGCTCGTCGTTCTACAAGCCGTCCACACCGGAGGCGCGATAGAGGTGCGCATTCTGTACCTCGCCGATATCCGGTTCCCGCTCGAGCGCGCCAACGGGATCCAGACCGTGGAGACGTGCCATGCGCTGGCGAAGCGGGGACATGACGTGTCGCTGATCGTCAGGCCGGATACGCATTCGCCGGCCCGCGATCCCCTGAAGTACTACGGCCTGCCCGAGGCGAAGAGTCTGCACATCGAGCGTGCGCCGGTCAGCGGTCCCGCCTTCGCGCGCCGCATCGGATATCTCTCGTTCGCGCTCGGACGTGCGATCGGCGCCGCCCGCAGCGACGTGATCATGACGCGCGACCTCGGAGCCGCATCCCTGCTCGTCGGGCTGCCTCGCGGCATGCGTGCGCCGCTGGTGTACGAGTCACACGGGTATTCCCCGGCCGTCGCCGCGGCGCTGCCGGCGCTCGTCGAAACCGCGCGACAGCCGTCGGCAGCCAAGCTGCGCCGGCTCGCGGAGCGAGAGGCGCGCGTCTGGAAGGGAGCCGACGGCTACGTCACGATCACCGCGGCGCTCGGCGAGGAGATGCGTGCGCGCCACGGCGCCCGCGATCGCTCGGCCGTCATTCACGACGGCGTGCGGGTGGCGCCGGGGGCCCGGTTCAACGCGGAACACCGCAGCCTCGTGGCGCGCGGCGCACCCTACACACCGGTGGTCGCCTATGCCGGTCATCTCTAT
>Ga0207650_10003025_pt1 | contig 11587 bp, 13 predicted proteins | sample KBSS63metaG_FD_184325 | JGI IMG/M metagenome (GOLD analysis project Ga0207650, IMG submission 184325) | Switchgrass rhizosphere microbial communities from Kellogg Biological Station, Michigan, USA - KBS S6-3 metaG (SPAdes) (version 2) | ecosystem: Host-associated > Plants > Roots > Rhizosphere...
TGTCTTTTTTCCGGTTCTCTTAAAGAAAACAAAGACTTTAGAACATCATTTTGAAGCCGAAATAGTTTTTTAAGCGGTTAAAAAAACTATTTTGCGGATGATCGTACATTGCGAAGGCTGCAAAAATGCCGACGAGGCTATTACATTATTAGAGGAGTTGCACTGCTATTTTTGACACTAAATAGTTTTTTTAGCCGTTAAAAAAACTATTTATAGAGGGCCTAAATGTTGTTGCGGCTGAAAAAACGGCGAAAAGGTCTTGGCGTTATCTGAACGGCAGCGACGTTAACCGAAGGCCTAAATGAAGAATTTAGTGCGAAAAGAGGTCACTCGTACCGTAAACACTCGATGGGATCGAGACGAGAAGCTTTGCGGGCTGGGAGCACGCCGAAGACGAGACCGACGCCGACAGAGACGGAAAGGCCGGCAATGACTGCCCAAAGGGGTACTTGAGCGGGAATACTGGGGATCAGTAGCATTATCAAATTACTTATACCCACAGCGATCACAACACCAATAACACCGCCGAAGAAGGTGAGTGTCATCGCTTCGAGCAGGAATTGAAGGACAATTGCACGCCTTGTTGCCCCAAGGGCTTTGCGAATGCCGATCTCTTTTGTGCGTTCGGTGACGGAGACGAGCATGATATTCATCACTCCGATACCGCCTACGAGCAGGCCGAGGCAGGAGATCGCGATGGCGGCGATACCGATACCGCCCATAATGCCGTCAAACTGTGCAATGAAGCTATCCGCGGTCTTTACGTCGAAATTGTTCGGCTCACCATATTTAACATCGCGGCGCTGGCGCAGAATGCCCTCGACCTCTGCCACCGCGTCATTTAACTGACCAGGTTTAGCCTGGATAATAAGAAGCTCCTCATCGCGGTCGGGTGCGTCCGCTCGAGCTGTGCGATAGGGCATAAGAACTTTACGGTCCTCTTCGTTTTCGCCAAAAAAGCCGGCCTTTCGTTTTTCGATCACACCTACGATCTCCCATGAATTGCCGTTCATCCGCACGACCTTGCCGACAGCGTCGTCTTCATGCCCGGGAAATAGGGCCTCGACACAATTAATTCCCACCACAAGCACATGACGCCGCTGGTAATTGTCGGACTCGGTAATAAACCGGCCGGACTTCAGCACGAGATTGGTCATTTCCATTTGGTTGGGCATGACACCGTCGGTCAGGGCCCATCGATAGTTTTTGCCTTCGTAGACCAGGTTGTCATTGAATCCGCCGTTGAACGAGCCGATATTGGGCGCGACCATCGTAACGTCATTGATGGCAGTTGACTGCGTAAGCAGGGCACGTGCGTCATCGTCCGTCAGGGGTTTCCGGTTCCGTTCGTCACGGCTGCTCGGGCCAAATCCTGTCGAAAGGTGATAGGCGTAGATGTTATTTGTTCCGTACTCCTCAACGATCGCGACTATTGAGTTACGCATGCCGGTCAGGATCGAGGCGACTACGATCGCCGTTATGACGCCGACAACAATACCGAGGATAGTCAGAAAAGAACGAAACTTATGCGAGCGGATCGAGTCCGTAGACATTTTTAGCACTTCGAACGGCAAATATGTTGTGGATCGCATAATTAACTCTGTGTCAGCGCGACGATCGGGTCCAGCCGTGCTGCCTTCCACGCAGGATATAGTCCGGCAACAATGCCGATAAAACTCGAGACACCCACCGACAGGATCACATATGTAATAGTTATGGTCATCGTCATGCCGGCCAGGATCGTGATCAATTGAGTAACTCCCGCAGCAAGCAGCAGGCCGATGATGCCGCCTATAACGCAAAGCAAAGCCGACTCGATCAGGAACTGAAGCAATATCTGTTTTTTGGTGGCGCCGAGGGCCTTTCTCAGCCCGACCTCGAAGGTTCGTTCCGTGACCGAGACGAGCATAATATTCATGACGACTATGCCGCCTACGATAAGGATGATCATTGTGATCGGCACGACCACGACAGCGATAGCTGCCGTAAACTGATCGATCTGACTTCCGAGTTCCTTAGTATTTACAAGGCCAAAGTTGTCGTCCTCGCCGCCCGAAAGGCCCCGTTTGTTCCTCAAGAGGACTCGAGCCTCTTCGATCGCCGCGTCAAATGTTTCCGGGCTTCGGCCTTTGCCGTGGATCGTGATCCCGTTATCGCCGCTGCCAAAGATCTGAGCATGCAACGTGACCGGAATATAAAGAACTCTATTAAAAGAACTGCCCATAAGCTGACCACGCTTATCCTCAAGGCCGACGATGGTGAGGGGCACGCCCCGCAGTTTCAGCGTCTTTCCTATCGGCGATACGTTGCTAAAATATTTTTCACGAACGTCGTCACCGATGACGCAAACACGTGCTGCTCGTACCACTTCATCCGCCGATATGAACCGGCCCTCGACGATATTCTTGTCTTCGATGGACTCAAAATTAGAGGTCACGCCGCTTATCGATACGGACGGCATCTCAACGCCGTTTTCACTGAAATCGGCGTTGCCGAACATCTGGGCGCCGACCTCTGAGCAGTTCTTGCAATTCTCTTTGAGGTATTGGTATTCGTCCCAGGTGGGCTTTTTGTTGCGGCGGTTAGCTCTCTCGAATGCGTCGTCCGCCATTTTGCCCGAGAAAGCCAGACGGGCGATCATAAAATGATTCGTCCCGAGGACCTTTGAGATCTGGGTCGTCACATACGAATTAAGCCCGCTGATCGATGCTCCCACGACGACAACCGCGGCGACGCCGATAATTATCCCGATAAGAGTCAGAAAGGCGCGCAGCTTGTGCTCGAGGATCGATTTTACGGCGATCCAGAAAGCATCGGAATAGAACGAGTACAGCTGTCGCATTTGGCAAAGAGTTTCTGACGGAAAAATAGCCGACAGTGTTGCAAACGTAGGTTTCGGACGAAAAGTTCAGGAAAGTTGAACGCGGGCCGTTGCGATGCAAAACGAGCGGCATGTTATACTTTCAGTTCGTTTTTTCATCGCATCGGTCAGGAGTATCTATTGAGCATACTAGTCGATAAGAACACCCGCCTCATCGTTCAGGGCATTACAGGCAAAGAAGGCACCTTTCATATGCTGCAAATGCGTGAGTACGGCACCAACGTTGTTGGCGGCGTTACTCCCGGCAAAGGCGGCACGGTACACGAAGGCGTTGCGGTATTTAATACCGTAGCCGACGCAGTTCGCGAAACAGGGGCGAACGCCTCTGTCATTTATGTGCCGCCTGCCTTTGCTGCGGACGCAATAATGGAAGCAGCCGATGCCGGCCTTCCGCTTGTCGTTTGTATTACCGAGGGCATCCCGGTAGCGGACATGGTCAAGGCGAAAGAGTACCTGAGCAGCCGCAGTACCCGTGTTATCGGGCCAAATTGCCCCGGCATCATCTCACCCGGCAAATGCAAGATCGGCATCATGCCCGGCCATATACATAAGGAAGGGCGTATCGGCGTCGTTTCGCGCTCCGGCACCCTTACTTACGAAGCGGTCGGCCAATTAACAGCCCTAGGGCTTGGCCAGTCATCCGCCATCGGCATCGGCGGCGACCCTATCGTCGGGACAAACCATACGGATGCACTAAGGCTGTTCCAAGAGGACCCTGAAACGGACGCTATCGTAATGATCGGCGAGATCGGCGGCACCGCGGAGGAAGATGCAGCCGCCTACGCCAAAGATAATGTCACAAAACCGATCGTCGCCTTTATAGCCGGGCAGACCGCACCTTCGGGGCGCCGAATGGGCCACGCCGGAGCAATAATCTCGGGCGGCAAGGGAACCGCAGCCGAAAAGATGGCAGCCTTAACGGCGGCGGGTATTCATGTTGTGCAATCGCCCGCCGATATTGGGGTTGCTATCCAGCGATCGCTCGGTCAAGTCTAATAACCATGGTAGAAGCATCCTTTATCCACAGATGGTTCGAAGAGGTCTGGAACCAAAAGAACGAAGCTGCAGTCGACGAGATGCTGGCGGATGGCAGCACCGCTCATGGCCTAACGGAAACCGACGGCAGCCCGATAACCGGCCCCGAGAGTTTTAAGAGGTTTCACCGCGCGTTCGTGTCGGCATACCCGGATCTGCGGATTTCGGTGGAAGACACCATAGTCGACGGAGACAAGATCGTAGCTCGGTGCAGGGTCTCGGGTACACACGGTGGAGAAGGCATCGGCCTTGCTCCGACTAACAAAAATGTGGATTTCACAGGCATAGCGATCGTCCGCGTGCAGGACGGCAAGATCGTCGAAGCCTGGAACGAATTTGATTTCTTTAAGATGTATACCCAACTGGGTGTGATGACGTTAGCTCAATAATCAGGCACATATTTTTAGGACACAAGTATTTATTCATGAGCAATTTAACATTTGGAATAATCAAGCCCGACGCAGTGCGCGCCGATAACCATGGGAAGATAATAGATCGCATTTTGGCAGCTGGCTTTAAGATGCGGGGACTGAAACTGATCCATCAGACGCGAAAGCAGGCTGAGGGCTTTTACGCAGTTCACTCCGGCAAAGGGTTTTTTGATGAGCTTTGCGACTTTATGTCCAGCGGGCCTTGCGTCGTCATGGCCCTTGAAAAAGAAAACGCCGTGCCCGCGTGGCGTGAGCTGATGGGAGCGACCAATCCGGCTGAGGCAGCAATGGGAACGCTTCGAAAGGATTTTGCGTCCTCGATCGGCGAAAATGCCGTTCATGGTTCCGATTCTAACGAGAATGCGGACATAGAAATAAGCTATTTCTTTAGCAAACTTGAATTAGTCTGACTGTAAAGGTATAAAGTTCGTAATACGAGCTTTATCCCCAATAATTTAAATGTCGGCGGGGTAGTTGTTGTCTTGAAGTCAAAGATCGCCAGAGAACCGACCAGACCTACTCCCGAATTGGACTAATAACTATGAAAAAATGCCCGACCTGCAATAAGACATTTGAAGATTCGATGCGGTTTTGCCAGACGGACGGAACCCCGCTGATCGACGATGAGCCGGCTTTCGATCCGTACGCGACAATAATGGCCCGCCCGGGCGATCTTGCCCCGCCGCCGACCGAGGAGCCTTCTGCACCGGAAGCACCTGTGCAGTCGCAGCAGGCGGAAGAGATCGTATTGGAACCACTGGCAGCTGCAGAACCGGCACCGGAGACCCCGGCCGAGCCGATCGCCGTGCCTGATGACGTTCTTGAACTGCCGGCCGATCCGCTAAAGACGATGTATGTTTCCGAGGCCGAGATGCAGGCCGCCTTCGGAACCTCAGGCGACGCGAAACCAGCAGATGAGGCGCCGCAGCCTGAACAGCCGATATTTAGCGTTCCCGACGTTCCTGCACCCAACTTTGGCGATGTTGCACCGCCTCCGTCTCCGTTTTCCACTTCGGAACCGGCACCAGCGGCACCGCCTTTTGAGCCCGCCGCTCCCCTTTATGAAGAGGCTCCGACGATCCTGCATTCGCAGGCGGATAGTCCTTTTGATCCACCGCCACCGGCCCCGGTCGAACAATGGACGCCGCCGCCCGCGCCTGATGCGAGTTGGCAGAACAAGGAGATCGGGTCGAACACGCCGTTTGAACCGCCGCCGGCCGGTGCGGGCGGGCCGAGTCAGGGGCTTGCTATCGGTTCATTGATCTGCGGTATTCTGAGCTGTTTATGTTGTATGTCCCTTTTGACGGGGCCGGCGGCGATGATAATGGGCTTTATAGCTAGGAAAAATGCTGATCAAAATCCCGCTCAATATGGTGGCCGCGGCATGGCACTTGGAGGCATGATCGCGGGCGGGCTTGGCATCTTTATTGGAATTGCACAAGCCATTTGGCTTTTGTTTCTCGGCGGTTTAAGTGCCCTGACACGGTGACCCTTTCGCGCTCTGTTGGACTTTAATTATGTCTGTTGTATCTGATGTGATCCAATCCACGATGGCGGTTCTGAAGGGTATGAAGCGAACCCTCTCAGAGATTCCGCGCGAAAAGTGGACGGTCCAGTACCCGGATGTTCCCATTACCGTCCAACCTCGCTACCGCGGCCAACACCTGCTGCATGTTGACGAGAACGGCAAGGAGAAATGCGTCGCATGCTATCTTTGTGCGGCGGCCTGCCCCTCAGACTGTATCTATATTGAGGCCCAGGACGATCCGCGTCCCTATAAGGACCGCATCGGACGTGACGAGCGCTATGCCAAGGTTTACAACATAGATTATGGCCGGTGTATCTTTTGCGGCTTTTGTGTTGAGGCTTGTCCCAAGGACGCTATAACCCACGGCTATAATTTCGAACTCTCGGTTTATAACCGGGCCGATCTACTGAAAACAAAGGACGACCTGCTCATTACCAAACAAAAGCAATCCAAAAACTATCGTGTCGCTCTCTCGAGCGAAGATGTTGATTCGGAATACAAAGAAGTGTAGCCCTGACATAAGGAACGCGGACTGAAAACCGATACCGTGGATCCAACTGAGCTCCCGCCAACACAAAAAGGCAGACATCACGAGGTAAGGGCAAGAGCCCTGCGCGAATTTGCCGGGCTACGCAGGGATGATCAGCGGCTCGACCCCTTTAAGCTAGCGCAATATGCCAAGCTATTTGTCGCTTCATTCGAACAGATCGAACCTCTATTGACAGAGGAAACGCGGGCCCACCTGACAGGCTCGGGTAAGGATGCCTGGTCAGGTGGAGCAGCATCGCACACTTTGCCTGACGGCAAGAAGCTGATAATTCTCAACCCGACACATGGGCGTAACCGACAAAACGCCACTCTAATGGAAGAGATCTGCCATGTATTTCTCGGCCATAAGCCCAGCCGGTTATCCGTGGAACGCCGTGACAAACACGGCCGTATCATCGCGAGGGACTATAACGAGTCAATTGAGGAAGAAGCCTATGGAACTGGAGCCGCCGCTCTTGTTCCTTACACCGCTTTGCGGCGAATGGTCGAATCCGGCAGGTCTTCGCGTGAGATCGCCCGCCATTTTTATGTCAGTCCGGCTCTGGTAGAGTATAGGATCAAGGTTTCCCGGCTCTGGGCAACCTATCAGGAGCGTCTTTTTCAGGGCGAATAGTCATGCCAAATTCTACAGACAGCATCCAGCCCAAGGCGGAGGAATTATCGATCGTCGACAAGCTGCGGCTGCTGCTGGACATTACCAAAACCATAAGCCGCTCGCTCGACCTCGACGAGGTGCTCAATCTTGTCATGGACACTCTCGGATCGCTGATCCCGTATGATGCGGCCGGCATTTACCTGATAGAGTTCAGCCCGGAGGACGACAGTCCCTATGTTTTCAAGTCAAGGGTAATTCGCGGCTATAAGATCAGCTTTGAGCTGATCGAACCACGGCTGAAAATGGGCGAGGGATTTCTCGGGACCGTGGCCCAGACCAGCAAGGCAATAATCTCTCCGGATGTCAGCAAGGACCCCAGGTATTTTCCCGCCCGCGAGCATACCCGTTCAGAGATGGTCGCGCCGATAATCTCTAACGATGTGGTGATCGGTGTCTTCGATCTCGAAAGCGACAAGCTCAACGCTTATTCAGAAGATGATCTGGCCGTCCTGCAGCTGCTTACCTCTCAGGTCGCCATCATCATCGAGAAGGTGAGGCTTCACGAACAGGTCGTTGAGAAAAAAAGGATACAGGCCCAACTCGAGGTCGCCCGGCAAGTGCAGCTCGAATTGCTGCCGGCCGGTGATCCTGAGGTAGATAATTTTGACATCAGTGCTTACATCTTCCCGGCCGAAGAGGTCTCCGGCGACTATTATGACTGGGTAAACGTCTTTGACGACCAGATCGGCATAATTGTGGCGGATGCGGTAGGAAAGGGAATTCCGGCAGCCCTTTTAATGGCATTTTTGAGAGCGTCGCTTAGGGTCTGCGTACAGATAGGCTATGCCCCGCATATCGCATTTTCAGAAGTAAACAAATTGTTGCGAGATTCTATCAAGGACAACCAGTTCATTACCGGGATCTACGGCATCCTCGATTTCACCAACAGGACCTTCGTTTTTAGCAATGCCGGTCAAAACCCGCCATTGCTGATGAAGTCCGACGGCGAGTACCGGTACGTCGAGTACGGAGATGTGCCTCTGGGAATGTTCGACGACTCGCGGTATCACCAGCATTTCATCCGGTTCGATCCCGGCCAGGTAATGGTCATTTATACGGACGGCATTACGGAGGCGGCAAATGCCAACGGAGAGGAATATGGCCAGGACCGCCTTGCCAAGCGAGTTTTAGAAGGTATCCAGGACGATCTTCGGGCCAAACAACTGATAGATCACGTCAGAAAAGGTGTGGCTGATTTTACCGAGCGTAAGTTTTTAGACGATGACGGGACCCTATTTATTGTCAAAGCGGAATGAAAGAAGCGGAAGGCTTCTTCTTAAAACAGAAAACCTTCCGCAATTCCTTCAGTCGTCCGGGAAATGGTCCTTATTAATGGGCTGTTATAGAACTGTGCAGATTATCACCGCCGGGAACAACTGGGGTCGAAAAGTCGTCGTAATTAATTTTGTCGTTCCCCGTTGAAAAGGCGTATATGTCAAAACCGTAAGCATCAAGAAAATCCGTAAGTTCTTGTGAACGGTCAAGATAAAGTGTTTTGGTAAAGCCCAGCTCCGCCCGTATTTCCAACAATCGCTCTATTACTTCGAGTGGTGCGAAACATCTGCCGGGATCTTTATAGGTTGCCATATATATACTCGCCAAAAGCGGACGGGCACTAGTTAGACAACCGATGCCGCGTAAAGGTTGTTTTAATTTTATAACGTTACTCTTTGTTAATATTCGCAGGCGGGAGCCCTTCAGATTCACTTTAAAAAGTGGAAAAAGGCTGTCTCACCCTGACCTTCACCGGATTTCAAATAAGGCTCAAGTATCAAAATGATCGACTGAAGACCGTTGAATAAGGTGTGGAGGATGATACATGGCAGCAGATTTCCGCTCCAAACTCTAATAGACGTCAACACGACGCTTAACAGGCAAAGCAGGAAGATCGTGGAGTAACTGGGATAGTATTGCGGTACGTGAACGATCGAGAACAGCAAGGTGGCGACAACAAAAGCGGCCGGGACGCCAAGCGTCCGTTGGAACGCTGAATATAGCATCCCCCGGTACACAACCTCTTCCACAAGCGGAGCGGTAAAGGTAGCGACCAGAGCCACTAGGTAGACCGCAAAGCGAGAACTGTGCAGCATTCGTATCAGATCGTTTTCCTGCTCGGGAAAGTAGTTGCTGACAACTGCAGCAACCAACAGAAAACTGGCCAGGATCACGCCGTAGTGCCACCAGGCAAGCCCACCTCGCCTCCAGCCCAGTGTTTCGCGGAAGCGATACTTTCGGCCGCTGGTAACAACCAACCACGCAAGCAGTATCGTCAAAATATGCGCGGGGATAACAGCTATGATCTGTAAAAAGATCGCTGTGGGGTCATTTTTGGCAAACTCGACCATCTCCTCTGAACCCATTTCCATAGTTCGCGAGGCAAGATAAGGCAATAGAAAGATGACAGGTACGAAAACGATGAATAGAACACTCGCGAACCAGACGCCAACTGCTGAAGGGATACCCCAGGGAGGATCGTTCGGAGTTGGACCGACAACCGGGACGTCAGGTTCGACCGGTAAGGGGAACTGGGAGTAAAAGTCGGTTTGCGAAGGATTTTCCATCCAAACGAGTTTAGCCAAACGATCCGGTAGTTCCAAGTTCCGCTATTCGTATCTTGATGTTTGGGCCGATACGATATAGTCTAAAATCCCGTGGAGCAACACGGCGAGAATCCCTTACAAAATGTCGTCGCAATAATTCCAGCCCGCTACCTGTCTACGCGGCTGCCGGGGAAATTGTTGCTTGACATCGCCGGTAAACCATTGATCCTGCATACTTTGGAGAAGGCGAAACGCGCGGATACAGTTTTAAAGGTCCTCGTGGCCACGGACGACGAAAGAATATTCGATGTGGTTAAGCGATCTGGCGGCGAAGCGGTTATGACCTCGCCCGATCATAGATCGGGCAGTGACCGGATCGCCGAGGTCGCTGAGACCCTCTCGCCGGGCACAATTATAGTTAATGTGCAGGGCGACGAGCCAACGATCTCGCCGTACACCATTGACAAGGCTGTAAATGCTTTGCTGAGCGACAACGCTGCCGATGTTGTTACGACATCGGAACCGATAATTGACCTTGACGATATTCAGAATGGAAATGTTGTTAAGGTTGTCACGAATGCCGATGGTTACGCCCTATACTTCTCGCGGTCGCCGGTACCTTACCCGCGTCAGGCGATGCAGTCCAACAATGGGTTTGGCAATGCGGATGTCCTTAACATTTATCGCAAACATACGGGGCTTTACGTTTATCGACGCGAATATTTGTTAGAGTTCACAAAGATGCCTCCCTCACGGTTGGAGCAGATAGAGATGCTCGAACAGCTTAGGGCCCTGGAGAACGGAGCAAGGATCAAGGTTATCGATGTCGATGAAAGGTCGATCGGCGTCGATACTCAAGAGGACCTGGACCGGGTACGTCGCCTCGTGGAGAATAAATGAACGATTGGATCGGATTAATATTGATACTGGCTCTGATCGCCGGTGCTCTGATCGGCCTCAGGATCCTTGCCAATCCGAGGCCGCGGACGTCGGACGAATTTGAACGGAGTGCCTCAGAAAATCCAACGATGGTTGGGGCTTTAATGAATGCGTTGCACGATGTGACCGATCCTGGTGCGGCCAGGGCAAAAGAAGTTCGAATGCAGATGAAAGACGGGCGATTTCAAAAAAAGAAGCGTGAAGGTAAGGCGAACGACGGATCAACTGAGGAGAGGACAAATGACTAAATACATATTTGTAACGGGCGGTGTGGTTTCAAGTTTGGGAAAAGGTCTGGCGGCAAGCTCTATCGGGTGCTTGCTAGAGGCCCGTGGGCTGAGCGTGCAGATGATAAAGCTGGACCCGTACATAAATGTCGATCCGGGAACGATGTCGCCCTTTCAGCACGGCGAGGTCTTTGTCACGGATGACGGTGCCGAGACCGATCTCGACCTCGGCCATTATGAAAGGTTCACTCATGCCAAGCTATCCCAGGCTAACAACTGGACGAGCGGCCGCATCTATCTGTCTGTGATCGAAAAAGAACGCCGCGGCGATTATCTGGGCAAGACGATCCAAGTCATTCCGCATATCACCGACGAAATAAAGGCCGCCGTTCGAACCGTGGCCGACACCCATACGCCTGATGTTCTGATCGTTGAGATCGGCGGTACCGTCGGTGATATTGAATCGCTGCCCTTCATGGAAGCCATTCGCCAAATGGGTAATGAGGAAGGGCGTAATAACGCCATCTTTGTGCACGTCACGCTCGTGCCTTTTATTGCGGCGGCCGGTGAGTTAAAAACAAAGCCCACGCAGCATAGCGTTCGGGAGCTGCGTGAGATCGGTATTTCGCCTGATGTCCTTCTTTGCCGTTCAGACCGGCCTCTTTCTGTGGACCTGCGGCGAAAGATCGCCTTGTTTTGTAACGTGCAGGAGAATGCGGTGATCTCGGCCCTGGATGTAGGAACTATATACGAGGTGCCGCTGGCGTTTCACGAGCAGGGGCTCGATGACCTGATCGTAAGC
>Ga0207650_10003028_pt1 | contig 11578 bp, 8 predicted proteins | sample KBSS63metaG_FD_184325 | JGI IMG/M metagenome (GOLD analysis project Ga0207650, IMG submission 184325) | Switchgrass rhizosphere microbial communities from Kellogg Biological Station, Michigan, USA - KBS S6-3 metaG (SPAdes) (version 2) | ecosystem: Host-associated > Plants > Roots > Rhizosphere >...
CGCCTGCGCCTCGACGCGGTGTCCGCGCACCTTGAGCTGCGCGTCGATCCGGCCCAGGAAGTGAACGCGTCGCGTCTGGATGTCGATTTTGCACTTGTCTCCGGTGCGGTAGAGGCGGCCGAATTGAGGATGCGTGATAAACTTCTGTGCAGTCTGCTCCGGTTGGTTGCGATATCCGCGCGCGACGTGCACCCCACCAATGCAGAGTTCTCCAACATCTCCATGAGGCAGCGGCCGGAGCTGATCGACCTCGAGGATGACGTAGGTAACGTTGGGAAACGGGGAGCCGATGGTAATGGGCTCTCCCGGGCGCAGACTTTGACGACTAGTGTCGGTGCTGGCCTCAGTTGGGCCGTAGGTGTTGATGATTTGCCGCCTCCCGCGCGTCCAGGGCTCCACGAGCGCATTCGGGAAAGCTTCACCCGCCGGGACAACGTAGCGACACAATGGATAGGGCAGGTCCAGCTCGGGGGATGGAGTGAGCGTGGTCAGCAGCACCGGCGGACAGAAGAGCACCGTGACTTCGGCTTCGCGCAATACTTCGAGAAGCTCTGGGCCGGACCGAATTTGCTCCTTGGTCAGCATGACCACTGCGCAGCCCGACACCCAGGCGCTGTACATCTCGGAGATGCTGCCATCGTACCCGAGCTATGAGGTCAGCGAGGTCGCGTCCATGCCGGGCAGCAGGTCGAAGTAGTCAGCATAGCTCAGAGCCAAGTTGACATAACCGGCGTGAGTACACTCGACGCCCTTGGGCGTGCCAGTGGTCCCGCTCGTGTAAAAGATCGTGGCGAGCCGCTGGGTAGGATCGTCCAACCAGGGCGGCGGGCTCCTACGCGTTTTCCTTTCGGTCAATGTCAGGATATCCAACGTCGGCAGGTCGCGAAATTTCTCCTGTCCAAGAGTGAGAACGAGCACCGGCTGCGCGTCATTCAGCATGTGGGTGATCAGCGCATCCGGCAGCGTGGCGTCGAGGAACATCACCGCGCCGCCCGCCTTGAGGATCCCGAGGTGACCCGCGACGATCTGCCAGTTGTCCTGCGCCATGACGACCGCGACCACCTGATCGGGGCCGGTGAGAAATGAAGAAACGGCCGCAGCGATGTTTTCGGCTCGCGCGTCGAGTTCGGAGAAGGTCAATGACTCGCCGGTGTGGGGGATATGCAAGGCGGTAAGGTGAGGGAACTTCCGGGCGGAGCGGCTGAAGATTTCAGTAAGCCACCTGACCCCTTTCTGATGCGGCACATTCACAAAGGGCCGGTCGCCGAACACGTCCGTCAGGCTGTACGGGCAGTTGTCCGTCGGGAGGGGTTTTCCCGCGGCCCAAAGGTACCGCCGCCACGCTGCATAGGTCAGCGCAAGCAGCACCGTGATAGTTGCGAAGTAAACGGCGGTCAAATCTCCTCCTGTCTGCTCGCGGACCGTCATACCGCTTGTCTTCAGAAATACGTACACGCTCAGGCACAACGATGAGTGGGAGGCAGCCGCCGGCCTATCTAATCGAAGTATCTCTGCAACGTGCCAGTTCGACGGATATCCAAAGTGGTGCAATGCGGGCCGCCACCCATCATCTTGGAATGCCGAAACTTCAACGGAATGACGTCAAGGCCCTCCTTTTCCAGAAGCTTCATCAAGGCTTTCTGATCGCTATCAACCACGACCAGATTCGGTTTGATGCTGAACGCATTCATGTCGATCCAGTCACTGCCGATGCATTTGGAAAGATACTCGGCATCGTATCTGCCGGTGTTTTCCATCGGCGGGCTATAAATCACCTTCCACTGTTTCAGGATCTTGGGCAACGTATCGTTGTTGATGCGGGTGGGATTGCAAAGGATCAAGCCGGGACGCAACGCAACCAAAGTCGAATCTATATGGCTGCCGTAGTAGACGTCCTTCAGGAAATGAACGCGATACTTGTCGCCCAAAATCGTCTGCAGCCATCGTCCCCCCATTTCGTTACCCGTCGCGCTGACGAGGTAGATCAAATCTTGCCCCAGACGCAGGACATTTGCGGCATCGAAGGCTGGCTCATGGTTCCGCGGCGCCGGCTTCGTCCGATCGACTCCCTCGAAGAGCGAGTCCAAAAGCATCGGCTTAGGGGCGCTGTACCACCTTGCGCCAGACTCCATGTATTCAACCAGCAGCGCGCGATAGCTGAAAGTTTCCTGAGCGCGACTGCGGATGACATTGGGCGTTTCAATTATTTGATCGCCGACGACCATCATGATGTCGCGAGGGCAATAGTTGTAGTACCCCTGAGATTGCCAATGTACCGTGGAAAAACTGGCGTCATGCGGCCACGTTTGCGGGCGTCGCACGGTAACTCCCGAGTTCTTCAATGCCTGCACGAATTTTTCGAGATCCTCCTCCGTCTCCTCAATGATCTTGTCGGGAAAAGCTCCGCGCGGAATTTCAGCCAACGAGCGGTCGGGAAATTCCGCGAGTTGGGAGCTTAAGTCCGGCGTGGGAAATCGCGCCTGTAGCGGATTGCCGACAATCACTTCCTCCAGCGGATCCCATTCATTACAGCTCCATACTCTCGACATATGCCCGCTATCTCCTCCGGCACCTGCGGTATTGAACAAGCCAGTTACCACCTGGCTGAATTGCTGAAGAAGTCAGGCAGCGCTATTGCCGAATTGGACTCTATTGCTGTCTTCAGAACGAAGTCGCCTACGCTCAGATCAAGAACTCCGAGCCCAAAGGGAGAAAATATGCAGGTCCTGCCATCCAGAGCGCACTTCTTGTTCAAGACATCGACCAGAGTCCCGGAAACAAAGGCTCTGTTTCCAATCGTTGTTTCGGTCAGATGCAGAGACGTCCCCGCTTTCAGGCAATGATCTACATCATCTACAATATTCTGCGAAGCAAGGATCACGTTTACGCAAATATCCCGCAACGACAGGTGTATGACGGTGGGGGTGTGCTTGAACAGGCTTTCGTCGGCGACATAGGGGGCCAGTGCTGTCGTGGTGAACAGTATCAGGGACGAGTTGCGTATCACCTCTTCGAAGCTGGTTTTAATTTCTGCCTTCAACTGGTGTTCGCCACGAAGCCAGTTGCTGAAACGCTCCGCCTCGTGCGGCTCCACATCGTACAAAGCGATCTTGCTGAATTGCCAGTTTCGAAACAGGAGCCACTCGACTGTCGTACGGGCGATTATTCCAGTTCCAACTACGCCGAGGGTCCCGGCAAAGGGTTTTGGGGAAATGTGCTCCGCCGCCAGCGCGGCAGAGGCCGCGGTTCGTGTAGAACTGATGAGCGATGCTTCGATGCAGGCCAGCGGATAACCCGTCGTCGCATCGTTGACAATCAGCACAGCCGACGCTCGGGCCAGATTGCCGGATTTGTTATGCGGGAAGCTCGAGATCCATTTGATGCCGCTCTTTTGAACCGAGCCGCCGAGATGCGCCGGCAATGCGATAATGCGAGCGCTGGGGTTTTTGGGATAGCGGAGGAAGTAGCTGTCTGGATTGATTGACTCGCCCGACGCGTGAAGATGATATGCCGCCCGTACAGCGTCGAAAATCTGATTTCGATGGGACTCGATCACACTCTTAACCGTTGATCCCGGAACGACGTAGAACGTCGGCGCAGCGGCCACGACTTACTCTCCTCGTTAGTTTCCGCCAGTTTCTTGCCTTGAGATGAAACAACGGCCCGTACCCAGGCGGAGTCATATATTGTGTCGAGGTACTTCTCACCGAGGTCGGGAGAAATCGCCACTATCGTGTCTCCAGGCAAGAACTCCGGAGCCAGCCGTTGTACGGCGGCCAGGACTGTCCCAGTGCTTCCTCCGACGAGCAGATGATAATCTCGAACGAAAGAGAGACAGGTTTCAATTGTCGTTTCCTCGGTGACCGCTACTACCCTATCGGGGTTCGCCAACTCGGCGAGCTTCGGCCGCACGCTCGTGCCGATACCTGGAATGTTTCGCTTCGCGGGTGCGCCGCCAAAGGTGACCGAGCCCGCCGGATCGACGGCTACGATCTTGACCGCCGGAAATACCTGACGAAGTCGCTCGCAGATTCCGGCGAGAGTTCCGGTGGTACCAGCGCCAACGAAAACCCAGTCGACTTTCTCGAACTCGCGGGCAATCTCATTTGCCGTTTGCTCGGCATGAACATTCTTGTTGGCTATGTTCGCGTATTGATTGAGCCAGATCGCATTGGGCTCCGACTGCAATATCCGCTCTATTCTCCGCAATCGGCTGCCAAGAAATCCTCCGGCGGGGTCGCGCTCTTTCACCACGATGACCCTTGCTCCGTAGAGCTGCATCCCTTTCTTGGTGGAACGATTGGCGTTTGGATCTGTCACGCAAATGAATTGGTAGCCCTTGATGGCACATACCAAGCTAAGCGCCAGCCCAAGATTCCCGGATGATGATTCAACTATTACGGTTTTGCCGGGGCGGGCCACGCCTCTGCGCTCCAAGTCGTCGATTAACCCAATCGCTGTCTTTATCTTGATCGATCCCGTTACATTGAACCCTTCCAGCTTCAAAAATACGTCGTGCGCTCCGGCAAAGGACCGAAGACGATAAAACAGATCGGGAAAAATCAGATCAAGCGGTGACTCGACGATCATGGCACGATGCCTTGAGCAGGGCGACCGCCTGCTCCCTCCGATTACGCCGCGGGAGTGAGGTAGTGTACTTCATCGATCGTTGGCGACGCTTCGGCCTGCTTCGATCGACTGGCGCACGGCGCGCCAGCCCGGTCACTGCGTCCGCGATATTCATCGGCTGTTCATCTTTGTGGCATCGGGGAAGGCGAAGAGAGATAGATTACTTACTCTGCGAATGGTGCATTGATCGAAATCAATGTCAATGCTGCGTAGCTGCGCTGCAGCGCAATCGCGCCCTTTCCTCATGTGCAGAGGCAGAAGCGGCATCCGCAGGCGTATAACCCGACGACACAATTCCCGCTACTCACTTAGCGCCGGGCAATCGGCGCTATCGCGCGGAGATACCCGTTCAGCCCAATACTTTCCGGCTGAGCTGGCCCTGACGTGGGTCGGGGTGAACTATGCCCGGATATCGCTCCCCGCGCGTGGCAGGATCATTGCCGTCGCCACCTGATCGCCCACGACGACGTAGTGCCCGGTGAACGCTCGTGCCACGGAAAGACGGCCCACTGGCCGTAACAATCGACCATAAAAGACATTCGAACCATCGATGAATTCGATACCGACATCGCCGTAGTCGAATTGGGCTTGGGCCAAGCCGGCCAGGCACTTGTAAAACGTCTCCTTGGCACTGAACAGCGCCGCACCAAGGCTGCAATCGATAGCCGACGTTCCAAGAAAATTCCTGGTGACGTCGCCAGGCGACAACACGTACCGCAAAAGCTCGGGCTCGAAGCGCGACAGGTCCTCGACGTCAATCCCGATACTGTCTACGTCGTCCGTGCGTGCGACCGCTGCCGCGCAATACGTATCGGTGTGAGTGATCGAACCGACGAGGCCGTCTGGCCATCGCGGCGAGCGATCAGCGCGTACCGGCAGCGGCTCATCAGGTCGGCCAAGAGCACGAAGGCAACTGCGAACGAAATGTCTGCCGCACGCGAACTCCCTCCTCCGCTTCTCGACGGCATTGGCGACATAGGCCGCCTCTTCCGGCCATAGGTCTGGCTGCCAATCTGCAATCACTCCCTCGGCAACCGCGACATGGTTCGGCAGCAACCCTGCAATCAATCTATTAGCATTGTGCAACATGCCGCCCATTCTTCTTCAGATAAGCATCAGCAGCGGTTCGCGGCGGGCAGTGTCACGCCTGATATGCTCACGTCTATGACTGCGCTCGCGATCACCAATTGTCGTTTCTCAAAGACATTGTTCCGGGGGGCCTGCCGAAAGCATTTTACCATTGATGCCGAAATGCGACTATGAGGCCTGTGCCATTTTAGCGCTGCAGCCAGATCGATGCTCACGAGCGCGGCGGCGTTGTCTACGCTCCCATGGCGGCGTCTAACGCCGAGCTGCGGCAAGGACGTGGCCCACGCGCGGCTTTCACTTCTCCTCGCTCGGGCGGTGCGAGAGCCTGTCGGCGAGTGCGACCAGGACCATGGCGATGACGAACATCAGCGGGAATGCGATCGCCCAGATGAGCTTCGAGGTGTCGGTAGTTTTGTCGAGATCGAAGTACCATGCCAGCGCATCAACGGCAGCGATGCTCGCGATCGAGCCCAGGAGCTTCTGCTTCAGCACGCTGAAATTGACGTCGACGAGTCCATCGGGCCAGTCCCGATGCTCGGCCGGATCGACCTTGCGGATATAATTTTCGTAGCCTGAGAAAATGACGATGAGGACGAGATTTGCCGTCAGCGTCAGGTCGATCAGATTGAGCTCGTCGACCAGGAGATCGTGCCACCCCATAGTGGGGACCTTGATCGCAAGGACATACAGATCGGCGAAGAACCGGTAGATGATCAGCAGAATGCAGAAAACCAGGCCCAGCAGAAACGGCGCCACCAACCAACGGCTGAAAAAGATCACCGATTGAATGCCGCGACGGGTCGGCTGCCACATGGGGCCTCTCTCATGATTTGCGGAAGCAACCGCGCAGGCGATGCCGCTGATCCAAATTCGCCGCGATCGGCGGCCTTGGGCGACGCGATTCGTTATTATGCAAAGCCTAGCGTCGTGATGGCAGGGCCACAATACGACAAATGCACGAAAGGCGCTCACGCCCAATGACGCGCCCGCTCCTCGGATCAGTATTATTCCTTCTTTATCCGTTTGATCTCCGCACTGCGGGCATCCACTTCGACTTCGAACTCTCGCCCTGTGTTGCGGTCTATGACGTCTAACTCGTAGAGCCAGCTGCCGTGCTTTCTTTCGATCTCTGCTTTGGTCACCACGCCCGGCAGTTTGTGGTGGATGGCCGAAAGTACTTCGGAAAGGGGCCGAATTTCGCCACGCTGGATGGATTGGCGCAGGTCGTAAAGCTCGCGATCAGCCGCGTGACCAGAAGGCGGCGAAATGGTTGCCATAGCCAGCGAAGCGGTTAGTGCGGCGGAGTGGAGATGTAGCTTCACCAGGTTCCTCCGAATCAGGAATAGCGCGGGGCCGCGATCGAGCAGAAGCTTTGGGGAAAAATGCTTCGTTTTCAAGCCTCCCCGTTCGATGCGCGGAGGCGCTCGAAAGCGACGGTGTCGAAGGTGGTCGGTTGGATCGAGAGAAAATTCGGTACCTGCGTGTTCAATCGCACAGCACGCCGCCTAGTGGTTACAGACGCGGTCCGACGAAGGGTCGGGCCAACATTTTCGTTGATGTGTCTGGATCATCACCAGAGGTCGCCAGTGAGCGCTTGCGCGCAATGGCAGCCCCGTCGTCTTGTGCGATCACGATTGAGTTCAAAACATGTGATGGACTCTTTCGCCGAGTTAATGCGCTCTCCAGGTTCTTGTAAGTCGCGCGCCTCCATTTGTGGTCGCAAGGTCCGCTGGACCCCTTTCCATGAACGGAGATTAACGATGACTCTGAAAGCCCCCACTTCAGCCAAACACGAGGTCCTCACGACGCGGCGCGTCACGCTGCTGGCGTCCGTCGCCGCGCTGGGCGCAGCCACGCTGTTCGCCGGTCCGCTCGGTTACTGGCCTTCGTCTCTGACCTCGCCTGCAATTGCGACCGAAGCCGCCGCGCAACATCCCGCGAGCTTTGCTGACGTCGTCGCCAAGGTGAAGCCCGCCGTGATTTCGGTGCGCGTCAAGGTAGATGCGGCAGCCGACGACGGAATGACGGAGGAGAACAAGGGGGAGCACATCAATCCCTTCGATCAGAATTCGCCGATGTACAAGTTCTTCCGCCGCTTCGGCCAGGAGGATATCCCGGGCATGCGGCAACGCCCCGAAATGGTCACTGGTGAGGGCTCGGGCTTCTTCATCACCGCTGATGGATATGCGGTGACCAACAACCACGTCGTCAATCATGCCAAATCGGTCCAAGTCACGACTGACGAGGGAGCAAGCTACGCCGCCAAGGTCATCGGCACCGACGAAAAGACCGATCTCGCCTTGATCAAGGTTGAGGGCAAAAGCGACTTCCCGTTCGTCAAGTTTGCCGATCGTGCACCGCGAGTCGGCGACTGGGTCGTCGCGGTCGGAAATCCATTCGGTCTCGGCGGCACGGTCACCGCCGGTATCGTTTCCGCGCGCGGCCGCGACATCGGCGCCGGCCCCTATGACGACTACGTGCAGATCGATGCGCCGATCAACAAAGGCAACTCCGGCGGACCGGCATTCGACGTCGACGGCAACGTGATCGGGGTCAACACCTCGATATTCTCGCCGTCCGGTGGCTCGGTGGGCATCGGCTTCGATATTCCGGCCGAGACGGCGAAGCTCGTGGTCGCCCAGCTCAAGGACAGCGGCCACGTCACGCGCGGCTGGCTCGGCGTTCAGATCCAGCCGGTGACCGCGGGCATTGCCGACAGCCTGGGCTTGAAGAAGGCCGAAGGCGCGATGGTCGACGAGCCGCAAAAGGGAAGCCCGGCCGCTGAGGCCGGCATCGAATCGGGCGATATCATCAGGGCCGTCAACGGCACCAAGGTGAAGGACGCCCGCGAACTGGCGCGAATGGTCGGCATGCTGGCGCCGAAGACCGAGATCAAGCTCGACATCATCCGCCAGGGTCAGGAGAAGACCGTGACGGTGACGCTCGGCGAGATGGCGAAAGAGCGGCAAGCGAAGGCAGACACCGAGCATGCCACGCCGAGCAGCGACGTTCCGCACCTCGGTCTTTCGCTGGCACCGGCGAGCGACGTGGCCGGCGCCGGTGACACCGGGGTCGTGGTTATGAACGTCGAAGCGGACGGGCCGGCTGCGGAACAGGGCTTCCAGGCGGGCAACGTCATCCTGGACGTCGGCGGCAAGCGCGTCGCCAAGGTCAGCGACGTGCGCGACGCGCTCAAAGAGGCGAAGACGAGCGGCAAACACACGGTTCTGATGCGCGTGAAAATGGGCGAGGGAACGAGGTTCGTTGCCATGCCGCTCGGCAACGCCTAAGCGCCGCGCCCATCGTGGGGCGGTAGCCTCGGTCATCGAGCAGATTGTTCAAACAGGGGGGACGGGCATGCCCGTCCCCTAATACTTGGGTCGCTCGATGCCCTTCACCGGCAACATCGACCTTACCCGGAAGCGGCGCGTGCTGCTGGCCGCGCCGCTTTCCGATCTGGCCGCGCGCCTTCCTCACTCTGTCCCCGAGCTTGGGGCAATCCGGCGAAGCGACGTAATGCTTCAGCCATCGTCGCGCGGCCGCTGACGGCTGTAATCACCACGTCGACCATCGTGAAGGAGGCATGGAAGTGGCCGCGGGCCATTAATTGCTCGACCGGCACCCCGGCTGCCCCCAACGCTTCGGCATAGGCGATGCCCTCATCACGCAGCGGGTCGAACTCACAGGTCGCCACGAACGCGGGGGGCAGGCCAGCCAGTTTGCCGCGGAGCGGCGAAACGCGCGGATCGGTGCGATCGGCGGGCGAGCAATAGATGTCCCAGAACCAATACATTAAGGAGCGCGTCAGAAAGTAGCCCGTCGCGTTTTCATTGTAGGATGGGCGATCGAATATACAGTCGGTGACCGGGCAGATTAAAAGCTGGCCCGCGATTGGCGGCCCCCCACGATCGCGCGCCAATTGGCAGGTGACCGCTGCGATGTTGCCGCCAGCGCTCCAGCCCGCGACCATAACCGGCCCTGGCGTGCCGCCCAGTTCAGCCGCGTGCTCGGCAATCCAACGCGTCGCCGCATATCCGTCTTCCACGGCCGTCGGGAAGCGGTGTTCAGGCGCGTGACGATACCCGACACTGACGAAGATCATCCCGCTACGCCGGCACATGTCGCGGCAGAACGGATCGTCGGATTGCTGGTCACCCAATACCCAGCCGCCACCATGGAAATAGACCACAATCGGATGCGGGCCCGGCGTTGCCGGCCGATAAAGACGGTAGGGCAGGGGACCATCGCTGCCGAACAGTGTGCCGTCGACGACCTCGCCGACTGGCCGGCCGGCGGGGCGGCTCGCGCTGAGCTGAGCCGAGAAGGCGCGCGCCCCGTGGGTGCCAAGCGACTCGATCGGCGGCAACTTCATATCCGCCATCATGTTCAGGACCAGCCGCACATCCGGTTGCAGCCTGACGATCTCGCCGTCGTTGCACTGGTCGGGAACGCCGGGGCCGCTGAGCTTGAGGCCCAGCATGCCGCGGCTGGCGACCTCGTTGCAGATGCCACGGTAGGGCCCGACGCCGCCGGTATAGGGCATCACTCCCTGCGCCTTGCCGGGGACGTTGGCGCCCGTGTACCAGGTGTTGGCCAACCGATGGAGCGTAACCATCGAACAATCGGCCAGATGTCGCGTCCAACCCGCCTGGGCTGTTTCGGTCGCCTCGATTGTGGTGAAGCCGGCCTCGCGCATCGCAATCAGGCGATCGACAATCCAGTCGACGTGCTGTTCGATCGACACGACCATGTTGGACAGCACTGACGGGCTGCCTGGGCCCGTGACCATGAACAAGTTCGGGAAGCCGGCCACGGTCAGTCCCAAGTAGGTCTTCGGGCCGTTGGCCCAGACGTCAGACAGTGATTTTCCATCACGGCCAGCGATCGGATGAACGGCCATGATCGCGCCGGTCATCGCGTCGAAGCCGGTGGCGAACACGATGACATCCACGTCGAAGGTGCGCTTGCTGGTCGTGATCGCGGAGGCCGCGATCGACTTGATCGGCTCCTGGCGCAGGTTCACCAGCGTGACGTTGGGACGATTGTAAGTGGTGTAGTAGTTGGTATCGAGGCAGGGACGCTTGGCCCCCACCGGATGGTCGTGCGGGCTCAGCGCTTCTGCCGTTTCAGGGTCTTTGACGATCGCGCGGATTTTCTCGCGGATCAGGTCGGCAACCAGCTTGTTGCCATCGACGTCAACTGCCTGGTCCGCCCACAGCCGGCTCAACGTATAGACCAGGTCGCCCCTTGCCCATGCTTTCTCGAAGCGCTCGCGACGCTCCGCATCGTTGAGCTGCCAGCTGAAGACCGTTTCTCTTTGCCACGGCACGCCTGAGAGCGACCAGCGGGCTTGCTCGCGGTAACCGACGCGGTCGCTTTCCAGCAACGCAATACGATCCGGTGGCGTGGGACCGTTATGGGCGGGCAACGCGAAGTTCGGCGTGCGTTGGAAGACGGTCAGATGAGCTGCCTGCTCGGCAATCAACGGGATCGCCTGGATCCCTGACGATCCTGTGCCGATGACCGCAACGCGTTTGCCGGCGAACGCAATGTCCTCATGCGGCCAGCGCCCGGTGAAACAGATCTCCCCCTTGAAGTCTTTGACGCCATCGATCTCCGGTGGTTTGGGCGAGGAAAGACAGCCCGTGGCCATGATGTAGTAGCGGCAGGATACAGTTGAGCCATTGTCGGTCGTGAGCAGCCAGCGCTCCGCCGTCTGATCCCAGGTGGCCGCCGTAACCTTTGTACGAAAGCGGATGTCGCGACGCAGATCGTAGCGGTCGGCGACGAAGCCGAGGTAGCGCAGAATCTCGGGCTGCGCTGCGTACTTCTCAGACCAGGTCCACGCTTTTTCCAATTC
>Ga0207650_10003030_pt1 | contig 11576 bp, 9 predicted proteins | sample KBSS63metaG_FD_184325 | JGI IMG/M metagenome (GOLD analysis project Ga0207650, IMG submission 184325) | Switchgrass rhizosphere microbial communities from Kellogg Biological Station, Michigan, USA - KBS S6-3 metaG (SPAdes) (version 2) | ecosystem: Host-associated > Plants > Roots > Rhizosphere >...
TGTCGGAGATCCTGCGCGATGAAGGCTATCAGGTGCGGCTCGCCGAAAATGCGGGGCAGGCACGCGCGCAACGCGCGCAGGCACGCCCCGACCTCGTGCTGCTCGATATCTGGATGCCCGACACGGATGGCATCACGCTATTGAAGGAGTGGGCGAGCGCGGGTCTGCTCACCATGCCAGTGGTGATGATGTCCGGCCACGGCACTATCGACACCGCGGTCGAAGCCACGCGCATCGGCGCGTACGATTTCCTCGAGAAGCCGATCGCGCTGCAGAAATTGCTGGCGACGGTCGGCCGCGCCTTGAAACGCGGCGAGCCGCAGGCCAAGCCGATGCTGATGCTGGCAACGCTGGGGCGCGCCGCGGTCGTAACGGAATTGAAACAGCGGCTCGAGCGCGTGGCGAATCTGAAGTCTCCGCTCATGATGGTGGCCGAGCCGGGGAGCGGCGCCGAACTCTGCGCGCGCTTCGTGCACCAGCCCAATCCGCTGCCCGGCAAACCGAACGCACCGTGGGTTGAGCCGGAGAATCTGGCGGCGCTCGCGGAAACGCCGCTCGACCTGCTTAACCAGGCGCGTGAAGGCACGCTGTTCCTGCCCGAGGTCGGGGATCTTAACCGCACGGAACAGAAAGGCCTGCTGCTGATCGCGGGCAAGCTCGAGAAATATAATACGCGGCTCATTTGCGCGACCTCGCGCGCGCTGCCTGAGCTCGTCGCGCAGGGCGCATTCGACGCCAAGCTCTACGCGATCATCGCCGCGGTGACGGTCAACGTGCCGAGCCTGCGCCAGCATCGCGAGGACATTCCGGATCTCGCCAACCTGTTCCTGCTCCGCGGCATCGAAGCCAAAGAAACGCCGGCGCGGCATTTCAGCACTGCCGCGCTAAATGCTATGCGCAACTACGACTGGCCGGGCAATTTGAACCAGCTCGAAAGCGTCGTGCGCACGCTGGCGCTGACGGCGGTGAGCGAAGAAATCGGCGTGAACGACGTCGCGCAGGCGCTGCCGACCTACGGCGCGCCGCCGACGGCCGCGCCGTCCGCGTTGCCGCTCGATCTGCCGCTGCGCGAAGCGCGCGATGCGTTCGAACGCGTTTATTTCGAGCATCACATCGGCAAGGAAGGCGGCAACATGAGCCGCGTGGCCGACAGCGTCGGACTCGAACGCACACATCTTTACCGTAAGTTAAAGCAACTCGGCATCAAGCTCGCGCGCCGCAGCGAAGAATAGGTCGCGCATTTCGTCATGCATTCGCGCAACCGTGGCCCGCGGCGTAGCCAAAGACGGTCGTTTCTAAGATAATTGCGGCTCCCGCAAGTCTCCGGTTTTCCCCGCAAGGACAATCTCGCATGGGCTCCCGCCTAGACCTGACCAACGCGATCCGCGCGCTCGCGATGGATGCCGTGCAACAGGCGAATTCCGGTCACCCCGGCATGCCGATGGGCATGGCCGAAATCGCCGAAGTGCTGTGGCGCCATCATCTGAAACACAATCCGGCGAATCCGCACTGGGCCGACCGCGACCGGTTCGTGCTGTCGAACGGCCACGGCTCGATGCTCCTGTATGCGCTGCTGCACCTGACGGGCTACGACTTGTCGATCGACGAAATCCGTCATTTCCGTCAGCTGCATTCAAAGACACCCGGTCATCCTGAGCTCGGCATGACGCCCGGCGTCGAAACCACGACCGGCCCGCTCGGCCAGGGCTTGAGTAATGCAGTGGGCATGGCGCTGGCGGAAAAGCTGCTGGCCGCCCAGTTCAATCGCGACGGCCACACGATCGTCGATCATCACACGTACGTGTTTGTCGGCGACGGCTGCTTAATGGAAGGCATCTCGCATGAGGCGTGTTCACTGGCGGGAACCTGGGGCCTGGGCAAGCTGATCGCGTTTTACGACGACAATGGCATTTCGATCGATGGGCCCGTGCAAGGCTGGTTCACCGACGATACGCCCAAGCGCTTTGAAGCCTACGGCTGGCATGTGCTCGCGGGCGTGGACGGGCATGACGCGGCAGCGGTTGAAGCGGCGTTGAAAGCTGCGCAGGCGGTGGGCGACCGGGCTAGCCTTATCTGCTGCAAGACCGTGATCGGCAAAGGCGCGCCGCATCGAGCCGGCACCGCCAAGGCGCACGGCGAAGCGCTGGGCGCCGAGGAAGTCGCGGCCACGCGCGCGGCGCTCGGCTGGAACTCTCCCGCGTTCGAGATCCCGCAATCGGTCTACACGGATTGGGACCGCCGCGAGGCGGGCGCGAAGGCGCAGCAAGCATGGGACAAGCGATTCGCCGCCTATGCGTCGGCGCACCCGGAGCTCGCACGTGAATTCAAGCGCCGCATGGCCGGCGACTTGCCGGCCGATTTTGCGGCCAGCGTGGCCGCGGCGGTCGCAGCGGCGAACGCCAAAGGCGAAACCGTTGCCACGCGCAAAGCCTCGCAGCTCGCGCTGACGCAGCTCGCGCCCAAGTTACCGGAACTCATCGGCGGCTCGGCTGATCTCATGGGCAGCGTGTTCACGAACTGGCCAGGCAGCCAGGTGGTGACGCGCACGACCGCGGGCAACATTGTGAATTTCGGCGTGCGCGAGTTTGCGATGGCGGCGATCAGCAACGGCCTGGCGTTGCACGGCGGCTTCATTCCGGAAACCGGCACGTTTTTGACCTTCTCCGACTATTCGCGCAATGCGCTGCGCATGGCGGCATTGATGAAATTGCGCAATATTTTCGTGTTCACCCACGATTCGATCGGGCTCGGCGAAGATGGCCCGACCCACCAGGCGATCGAGCACACGGCGAGCCTGCGGCTGATTCCGAACATGGCCGTGTGGCGGCCGTGCGACACCGTCGAGAGCGCGGTCGCGTGGGGTGTGGCGCTACAGCGCCGGGATGGCCCGACGGCATTCATATTGTCGCGCCAGAACGTCGCGTTTCAAAAACGCGACACGAGCCAGGTCGCAGCGATTGCGCGCGGCGGCTATGTGCTCGCGGATGCTGAAGCCGGCAAGCCGCGCGCCGTGCTCATCGCGACGGGCTCCGAAGTGCCGCTCGCGATGGCGGCGCGCGACGAGTTGAAGAAGGAAGGCGTCAACGTGCGCGTCGTGTCAATGCCCTGCACTTCACTATTCGACGCCCAGGATGCAGCCTACCGCGCGACGGTGTTACCACCGGGGATTCCGCGCGTCGCGATCGAAGCAGGGGTTACCGATGGCTGGCGCAAATACACGGGCGCAGTCGATTCGCGCGCGGGTGCGGTGGTCGGCATCGACCGCTTCGGCGAATCGGCACCTGCCGGCGCCTTGTTCAAGTTTTTTGGTTTTACCGTCGAGAACGTGGTCTCGGTGGTGAAAAGTCTGCAATAAAGCGCGACTGTCGGCGGGCATCCCCGGCAGCGCGACACTCTGGAGAACGACATGACTATTAAAGTTGGCATCAATGGATTTGGACGAATCGGCCGCATGGTGTTCCGCGCCGCGGTGCAGCACTTTCCGGACCTCGAAATTGTGGGCATCAATGACCTGCTCGAGCCGGATTACCTCGCATACATGCTGCTCTATGACTCAGTGCACGGCCGCTTCAAGGGCGACGTCACGGTCGACGGAACTACGCTGGTCGTCAACGGCAAGCGCATCCGGCTCACTGCCGAAAAAGATCCTGCGCAGCTGAAGTGGGGCGACGTCGGTGCCACGGTCGTCGTCGAATCGACGGGACTTTTTTTGACGAAGGAAACCTGCGAGAAACACCTCGCGGCGGGCGCGAAAAAGGTGATCATGTCCGCGCCAAGCAAGGACGACACGCCGATGTTTGTATTCGGCGTGAACGACAAGACGTACCAAGGTCAGGCGATCATCTCCAACGCGTCGTGCACAACCAACTGCCTGGCGCCGGTCGCGAAGGTTCTCAACGACACCTGGGGCATCAAGCGCGGGCTCATGACGACGGTGCATGCGGCGACGGCGACGCAGAAAACAGTGGACGGTCCATCGAACAAGGATTGGCGCGGCGGCCGCGGGATTCTGGAGAACATTATTCCGTCGTCGACCGGCGCCGCCAAGGCCGTCGGCGTGGTGATTCCCGAGCTCAACAAGAAATTGACCGGCATGGCGTTCCGCGTGCCCACCTCCGACGTCTCGGTCGTCGACCTGACCGTGGAACTCGTGAAGCCGGCCAGCTATGCCGAAATCTGCGCGAAGATGAAAGCGGAATCACAAGGCGCCATGAAAGGCGTGCTCGGCTACACCGAGGAAAAGGTTGTGTCGACTGATTTTCGCGACGAAGTCTGCACATCCGTGTTCGACGCGGAGGCCGGGATCGCGCTCGACAGCACGTTCGTCAAGGTGGTCTCGTGGTACGACAACGAATGGGGCTATTCCTGCAAGGTGCTCGAAATGGCCCGCGTCATCGCAAAATAACGGCTTTCCCGACGTCGCGGCATGAACCTAGTCAAAATGCAGGATGTGAACCTCGCCGGCAAGCGGGTGTTCATCCGCGCGGACCTCAACGTGCCGCAGGACGATGCGGGCAAGATTACCGACGACACGCGAATCCGCGCGTCGGTGCCGGCCGTGCAACATGCGTTAAAGGCGGGCGCGGCGGTGATGGTGACCTCTCATCTGGGCCGCCCGACCGAAGGTGAATTCAATCCGGCGGATTCGCTCGCGCCGATCGCGCAACGCATGAGCGAGTTGCTGAAGCAGCCGGTGCCGCTCGTGCGCGACTGGGTCGGCGGCGTCGACGTGCAACCGGGCAGCGTTGTGATGCTCGAGAATTGCCGTTTCAACAAGGGCGAGAAGAAAAACGCCGACGCGCTCGCGAAAAAGCTGGCGGCGTTGTGCGACGTCTACGTGAATGACGCGTTCGGCACCGCGCACCGCGCGGAGGCGACCACGCACGGCATCGCCAAATACGCGCCCATCGCGTGTGCGGGACCGCTAATGGCTGCCGAACTCGAGGCGCTCGGCAAAGCGCTGCGCGACCCGGCACGCCCGCTCGTCGCGATCGTCGCCGGATCCAAGGTGTCGACCAAGCTGACGATCCTCAAATCGCTCGCGGAAAAAGTCGACCAGCTGATCGTGGGCGGTGGCATTGCCAACACATTCATGCTGGCGATGGGCCAGCGCGTGGGCAAATCGCTGGCGGAGCCCGGCTTGATCAGCGAAGCGCACGCGATTATCGATTACATGAAAGCGCGCGGTGCGCAGGTGCCGTTGCCGGTCGACGTGGTGGTGGCCGGCGAATTGTCCGCGCGCGCGCGCGCCAATCTCGTCGCGGCCGACCAGGTCAGTGCCGACGACATGATTCTCGATATCGGACCGCAGACCGCCGAGTTGCTCGCCGGCGTCATCGCACAAGCCGGCACCATCATATGGAACGGGCCGGTCGGCGTATTCGAATTCGACCAGTTCGGCGCGGGCACCGCGCGGATTGCGCGCGCAATCGCCGAATCGACAGCGTTCTCGATCGCCGGGGGCGGCGACACGCTGGCCGCGATCGCCAAATACGGGATCGCCGATAGAGTCTCTTACATGTCGACCGGCGGCGGCGCGTTTCTCGAGTTTCTCGAGGGCAAGCAGCTGCCCGCAATCGAAATCCTCGAGCAGCGCGCGAAGCAGGATTGAGGAGCGAGGATTGAGGATTGAGGCAATACCGGTTACGCTCTTGCGCAATCCTCAATCCTGATAGCTCGATCCTGCTTTTATGCCCCGCCGCACTAAAATCGTCGCTACGCTTGGCCCCGCGTCGAGCGACAAGAAAACGCTTGAGCGCATGATCGAGGCCGGGCTCGACGTCGTGCGCATGAACTTCTCGCACGGCACCGCGAAAGAGCATGGCGAACGCGTCGAACTCGTGCGCGCGCTCGCGCGCAAGGCCGGCCGCTCGGTCGGCGTGCTGGTCGATTTGCAGGGGCCCAAAATTCGCATCGGCCGCTTCGAACGCGACCGCATCGTGCTCAACTCGGGTGATAAATTCGTGCTCGATGCCGAATGCAAGCTGGGCGACGCCACGCGCGTCGGCCTCGATTACAAGAATCTTCCGCAGGACGTATCGAGCGGCGACACCCTGCTGCTCGACGACGGGCGCATCGTGCTCGCGGTGACCGCGGTCAAGGGCTCGCGCATTTTCTGCCTGGTCGAGCAGGGCGGCGCGCTGTCGAACAACAAGGGCATCAATCGCAAGGGCGGCGGCCTCACCGCGCCGGCGTTGACCGAAAAAGACGTCCAGGACATCAAGACCGCCGCTTCGCTCAAGGCGGACTATCTCGCGGTGTCGTTCCCGCGCTCGGGCGCGGACATCCAGTGGGCGCGCGACCTGATGACCAAGGCCGGCGGCAAAGCGCTGCTGTGCGCGAAAATCGAGCGCGCCGAGGCGATACCCGCGCTCGAAGAGATCGTCGACGCCTCGGATTCGATCATGGTAGCGCGCGGAGATCTCGCGGTCGAAGTTGGCGATGCGGTGGTGCCCGCCCTGCAAAAACGCATGATCCGCATGGCGCGCGAGCGCAACAAGCTCGTCATCACCGCGACCCAGATGATGGAATCGATGATCAACAACCCGATTCCGACGCGGGCGGAAGTCTCCGACGTCGCTAACGCGGTGCTCGACGGCACCGACGCGGTCATGTTGTCGGCGGAAACCGCCGCGGGCAAGTATCCCATCGAAACTGTGGCCGCGATGGCGCGCGTGTGCCTGGAAGCCGAAAAAGAAGATGCGTTCAGCACCGAGCGCCGGCGCTCCGGCGGGCCGGAAACCGTCGAGGAGGCGATCGCGCGCGCGACGATCTTCACCGCCAACAGCCTGTCGATCAGGGCGATCGCGGCGCTGACGCAAAGCGGCAAGACGGCGCTTCTGATGTCGCGCATGAATTCGAGCGTGCCGATATTCGCGCTGTCGTCGGTCGTCGAAACGCGCCGGCGCGTCACGCTGTTTCGCGGCGTATACCCGGTCAAGTTCAAGGGTGCGCGCGACCCCGAGAGAGCGCTCAACATGGCCGAGGACGAGTTGCTCAAGCGCGGCGCGGTCAATCCCGGGGACTACATGATATTGACGATAGGCGAGCCGTTCGGCAAAGCGGGCGGCACCAATACGATGAAGATAGTGAAAGTCGGCGAGCACCGGCGCTCATAAAACGCGCATTTTTTACAATGAGTAAGTTCGGCGTAAGCGGGTATGGCTAGACTGGCGGCCCGCATCGTTTTCAACGTAGTCAAGCGTATTTGCTGCAGGTAGAATATTTAGCCCGTCCGCGTGTCATGCAGGTCTGCGATACGCGTCAGTCAAGTTCGAGGAGATTTGCTTGTTTGATCGAGAACTCACAGCAACCGCGGCGCCGATCGTCGCCCCGGGCAATCGCATCCTCGCCATTGACGAATCGAGCGGCACGATCGAGAAGCGCTACAGCAAAAGCGACGAACGGGCGACCGCGCACCTCAACGCAATGAACGCCGGCGGGGCTCAATTGCCCTGCCTATTGTCATTGGTGTACGGCAGCGCTTTGCGGGCACCGGGCTTAAAAGCATGGAAAGGGCAGCCCGGCAGCGTCGCGGCAGCGCAAAAAGCGCTGTTTCGCCGAGCAAATCTGAACCGTGCGGCCTGTTTTGGCCGCTATAAAGCGGAAATGGAAAAGGACGCGCCGGCAGCCTGAAATCGCTGCCGCGCGCCCATAAAAGGTGCCTCAAAGTACAGCGCGGTGCGGTTGTGGCTAGGCATCGAGAAACCGGTTATCATGCGCACGCACGCTGGCCGGCAAGCGATTTCAAGCACGGCGAATAAATAGTTTTAATCATTTTGGAGGGGTTCAAATGGCATTGAAAATCCGGAGCATGAAAGACTTTAATGCCGGGTTGATGTTCATGGGCATCGGCGGTCTGTTCGCGATCGGCGCGAACCAATATCCAATGGGCACCGCGGTCCGCATGGGCCCGGCCTATTTCCCCAGCATACTCGGCTGGGGCACAGTGGCATTGGGCCTCTTCGTGTTTATCGAATCTTTTATCGTCGAAGATACGGCGCCGACTCGCACTGCGTGGCGGCCACTCATCCTGGTAATCGGTTCGGTCTGCGCATTTGCCGCGCTCATCAACACCGGCGGCCTGATCACCGCGACCGTGGTGCTGATCATTCTCTCCGCGCTTGGCGGCCACGAGTTCAAATGGAAAGAAGCGGTTATTTCAGCGACGTTTTTGTCGATAACGGTGTGGCTGATCTTCGACAAGGCTCTCGGCCTGCCGTTCAAGCTTTTCCCCTGGTCGTGAGTGACTGACAAGAGATAACGGAGCGCACCATGACAGAACTTATTCAGCACTTGAGCCTGGGATTCAGCGTCGCACTGACACTGCAGAACCTGATGTATTGCTTTATCGGCTGCTTTCTCGGCACGCTGATCGGCGTGTTGCCGGGCATCGGCCCGGTCGCGACGATCGCGATGTTGTTGCCGATCACGTTCAACCTGCCGCCGACGCCGGCGTTGATCATGCTTGCCGGCATTTACTACGGCGCGAGCTACGGCGGATCGACGACGGCGATTCTCGTCAACCTGCCCGGTGAATCGTCCTCGGTCGTCACCTGTATCGACGGCTACCAGATGGGACGACAGGGTCGCGCCGGGCCGGCACTTGCGATTGCCGCACTGGGATCCTTCTTTGCGGGTTGCGTTGGTACCATCCTGATTGCGCTGTTTGGGCCGCCGCTCGCCGAGCTCGCGTTTGAATTCGGCGCCGCCGAATACTTCTCGATGATGGTGCTGGGTCTCGTGTCCGCAGTCGTGCTCGCGCACGGTTCGCTGATCAAGGCGGTGTGCATGATCCTGGTCGGCCTTTTGCTCGGCATCGTCGGCACCGACGTGAACTCGGGCATCGCGCGTTACAGCTTCGGCATCTCTGAACTGTCCGACGGTATTGGGTTCGTATCGGTCGCGATGGGCATGTTCGGCTTCGGCGAGATCATCGCCAACCTGGAGCAGGGTGAGGAGCGTGAGGTTAATACGTCGAAAGTCGGCAGCCTGATGCCGACCTGGACCGACCTGAAAATGTCGTTCGGACCGATCGTCCGCGGCACGGCGCTCGGTACCATCTTTGGCATCCTGCCCGGCTCCCATACGGTTATCGCATCGTTCTCGTCGTACACGCTTGAGAAGAAACTGGCCAAAGACCCGTCGCGTTTCGGTAAAGGCGCTATCGAAGGTGTAGCCGGCCCCGAGGCGGCGAACAACGCGGCAGCGCAAACTTCGTTCATCCCGCTGCTCACCCTCGGTATTCCGACCGGCGCCGTGATGGCGTTGATGGTCGGCGCGATGACGATCCAGGGCATTGCTCCGGGCCCGCAGGTGATGACGCAGAAGCCCGATTTGTTCTGGGGGATGATCGCGTCGATGTGGGTCGGTAACCTGATGCTGGTGATTCTGAACCTTCCGCTGATCAGCATGTGGGTGCAGTTCCTGAAGATTCCTTATCGCGTGCTGTTTCCCGGCATCATTCTGTTCTGCTGCATCGGCGCGTTCAGCGTGAACAACAGCCCCGCCGAGGTCTACCTGGCGGCGTTGTTCGGATTCTTCGGGTATTTCTCCAACAAGTGGGGTTGCGAACCCGGACCGTTGCTGCTGGGCTTCGTGCTCGGACCGCTGATGGAAGAAAACCTGCGCCGCGCCATGCTGATTTCGCGCGGAGATCCGTCGGTATTCTTCACGCGGCCGATCAGTTGCGGGATGTTGGTCGTCGCGCTCTTCCTGCTGCTTATCATCGTTCTGCCGCAGATTCGCAAGAAACGCGAAGAGGTCGTTTACGAAAGCGCGGATTAAGTAAAACCGCTTCGAGATTTTTCAGTTTTGAATTTTGCCCCGGACGACCTCCGGGGCAATTTTTTCTCCGCTTTCCGCAAGCCAGCGAGTCACTTTCATGCAGCTCACACCTGACGAAAAGAAAATGCTGCGCGGCGGTAAGGGCGCGGCGATCAAGGAGGCGCTGGAGCTGCAGATCGAGGTCGGCAAGTTCTTCGGCGCGAAACGGCTGGTGCCGGTGTCGAACGTGCACATGATGGGCGACATCGAAGTGATGGGCGATAGCGGCAAGGCGTTTCTTGCGCGCATGAGCGAGGCCGGCGCGCAGTGCACCGTGCCGACCACGACCAACGCGCGCTGCATCGATTTTGACTATGTGGCGAAGCTCAGGCAGAACCCGGATGAGGCGGCCAAAGAACGCGAGCTCATCGGGTATTTGCGCAAGATGGACGTGATCACCGCCGACACCTGCATCAATTACCAGACGCTGTACCAGCCGCATCAGGGCGAGCGCGTCGCTTGGGGCGACACCGGAACTGTGATCTACGCGAATTCGGTCTTCGGCGCGCGTTCGAATTTCGAGGCGGGGCCCGCCGCGCTGGCTGCCGGCATCACAGGGCGGGTCGCCGAATACGGTTTTCAGCTCGACGCTCACCGCAAAGGCACGTTGCTCGTCAACGTTAAAGCCGATCTCGAGGATTTCGCCGACTGGGGCGCGCTGGGCAAGCTCGTCGGCGAAGCGCACCAGGATTATTTCGCGGTGCCGGTGTTCAACGGCATCAAGCGCCCGCCGACGGCCGATCAATTGAAGCATCTGGGCGCGTCGCTGGCGAGCTACGGCTCGATGGGCATGTTCCACATGCTAGGCGTGACGCCCGAAGCACCGACGTTGAAAGCCGCGTTCGGCGGCAACAAGCCCGTGTCGACTACCACGATTACGAATCGCGACATCGCGCGCGTCTACGCCGGTTACGATCCGAAAAACAATCCGTTGAACCTCGTCGTGTTCTCCGGCCCGCAGCAATCGCTGTTCGAAATGAAAAACCTGGCCCGCCTGCTGGCGGGCAAAAAGATCAAGCCCGGCAGCCACCTCTTCGTGACGACCAGCAACGGCGTCAAAAGCGCCGCGCGCGCGCTGGGCTATCTGGAAGCGATCGAAGCCGCCGGCGCCATCGTGCTCGAAGGCGTGTGTTTTTACATTCTGCAGAACATCGGCCAGATCCGCGTGCAAAACGGCTGGAGCAATCTCGTCACCAATTCCGCCAAGCTCGCGAACATCATCGGCGCGCACAAGTTCAACACGATCTTGCGGCGGACCGACGACTGCGTGCGCATCGCGCTGACCGGCGAGGATCGATGATCAGCGCGCGCGGCAAGGCGCCTCTCATCAGGGTCCGGCGCGCGTACGGTCAGATCGTCGAAGGCGAGGCGCTCGTGTCGCGCGAAGGGTTCAGCCCGCGTTACGATCTCGATCGCTGGACGGGGTTGATCTCGCGGCCCGGCCACGCGCTCGAAGGGCATAATCTCAAGGATAAGGTGTTGATCACGCCGAGCGCCAAGGGCGGGATAGCCGCCGGCTGGGCGTTTTACGACATCAAGCACAAGGGCATCGCGCCCAAGGCGTTTGTGTTCGGCGTGACCAATCCCGTCATGGTGCAAGGCGCGGTCTTCGCCGGCATCACCATTACCGAGGGCTGGTCGCGCGACCCGTACGCATGGATACATACGGGCGACATCGTGCGGGTCGACCCGCTGAAAAAAACGCTGCAACTGATCGAATCGCGGCGCTAGCCGCGCCAAGGAGGCTCACG
>Ga0207650_10003033_pt1 | contig 11565 bp, 11 predicted proteins | sample KBSS63metaG_FD_184325 | JGI IMG/M metagenome (GOLD analysis project Ga0207650, IMG submission 184325) | Switchgrass rhizosphere microbial communities from Kellogg Biological Station, Michigan, USA - KBS S6-3 metaG (SPAdes) (version 2) | ecosystem: Host-associated > Plants > Roots > Rhizosphere...
AACTGGCGTCGCGACGTTCGTTCGCTCGAGCGGTTCGGATATCGGATGCCTCAGGAGCCCGCGAAATGACCTTGTCTCCGCAGCTGCTATCGATTCTCGTCTGCCCGAAGTGCAAAGGCGAGCTCGAGTATCGTGCCGAGGAGGCGAGCTTGGTGTGTCACAACTGCCGACTCCGCTACCCGGTGCGAGACGACATCCCGATAATGCTCGCGGATGAGGCGACGCCGCTCTAGCCTGGTCGTCGCACTCGCTGGCGCATTTGCGCTGATCTCAAGTGTCGCGGCGGTCTCACGCGCGCAGAGTGGGCTCGCTCAGGAAGGCGCGCTCTTCCTGCTCTTGCCGGTAGGCGCTCGATCCGTGGGAATGGGCCAGGCCGTCGTGGCCGACCGGTCCGGTAGCGAAAACATCTGGTGGAACCCCGCTGGTCTCGGCGCCTCGACACGTCGAGAGGCGGCGATCCACCACTCGCAGAGTGTCGCCGGTACCGGAGACGCCGTGACGATCGTCGTTCCATCGTCTCTACTCGGTGTCCTGGCGTTGTCCGTGAACATCTTCGACTACGGCGAGCAAGAATTCACGCCCATTGAGCCTCCGGCTGGCGGTGAGGCGGTAAGCGGCACGATCATTCCGCGGAGCTTCATCTATGCGGCGACGTACGCGACATCGTTAGGCAGCTACGTCACCGCCGGGCTCACGTACAAACTCGTGCAGTTTCGCATCGACTGCACCGGGCCCTGTCCCGACGACATCACGTTCTCATCGACGACGAGCGCGCTCGATCTCGGCGCGCAGTTTCTGGTCAAACGGTCCGTGCCATTGGTCATCGGAATTGCGGCGCGCAACTTCCTCGGCATCAAACTGCAGGTCAACGATAGTCCGCAGGCGGATGAGTTACCGATGCGTCTGCAGGTCGGAGTCCAGTACCGCTTGGACTTGCCTCCGAAACTCGCGCCCGAAACAGCGGTGCGCCTCGCGTTCGACCTCTCCGACGGAATCCACGTGGGGAACCCAGCGCCGCGATTCGGGACGGACATTGCGTATCGCGATCGATTTCACGTGAGGGCCGGCTACGCGTTCGAAGCGTCTCGGTCGGAGGCAGGCGGTCCGTCCATAGGCATTGGCCTCAGCACGGGTAACCTGGTGTTCGACGTGGCTCGTATACTCAGCGGGCTTTCCGCTGATGCGGGGAAGGCACCGACATTTCTCTCGCTTCGCTACCTGTTTTGAAGCCGCGATGGGTGGTGGTGCTCCTGGCGGTAGCGCTGCCGCTGTCGAGCGGCCTCGCACAGCGCGCGTCGGTCGGCCGCTCGTTCGCAGCGCACCCACCTGCCGCCTGGCGCGGTAGCGCGGTTCCACACGCCGATTTGCTGGATCGACTGCGGGCGCGGCAGGATTCATCTCGCGAGACGACGGCGTGGGCGGTTCTCGCGTCGGCGATCGTGCCAGGCACCGGCCAGGCACTTCTCGGTCAGGACCGGGTTGTCGCGTATCTCGCGGTGGAGGCGTACGCGTGGGCGCGTTATGCAGCGGACGCCAAGGAGGGACAGCGAGCGCGTGGCAGCTACCGCAACCTGGCGTCCGAGGTCGCCCGGCGACCGTTCAGCGCCACGCGTCCCATCGGTGACTTCGACTACTACGAGCGGATGGAGAAGTTCGTGTCGAGCGGAGCTTTCGACGTCATACCGGGCGGTGACCTGAATCCGGAGACAGACACGACGACCGCCAACGGTGCAATCTGGTTGCTCGCTCGTCAGACGTACTGGGCCAACCCGGACGCACCGCGAGACGAGGCAGAGTCCAGGAACGCGGAGCTCTTCTACCGGGACCGAGCGGTCACCGCTGACTACCGATGGTCGTGGAGCAACGCCCGACTGGAGTACGCGGAGTTCCGGCGCACCATTCGAAGGAGCAACAACGCTTACCGGACGTCACTCCAGGACCTCGGGGTCGTGATCGCGAATCACGCCCTGAGCACAGTGGACGCTTTCATCACGGTCAGGCTGAGGCGTCACGAAGAAGCGGGATCGCAGCGCTTCGAGCTCTTCGGATCATTCCCGATTCGATGATTACGGTGATGCGGCCCCTTCAAATGACGTTGACTGGCACCGCCGCGTCTACAGATGATCCCCGGACACTCGACCAGCGGCGACCTGTGACGCAACGCACAGGATCGTTCGCTTCTGATTCTTTCATGTCACCGATAACTTCGCGCCCCCCAGTATGAGCATCGCGTAGCGTGTCGCAGCGGCATACAGCGATGGTGTTCAGCCCAGGCGGGGGATCCCCGCCCGAGGCGATTTCTTCGTGGCTCGCCGCGCGCGGAATCGCCGCGGTGCTCGTGCAGAGTGCAGACGAGCTCATGGCGCGCGCACTCAGAGGTCGACCCAGGCTCGTGGTCTTCGACGGACGCTCCCACGCCGACGGCTGCCTCGAGGCCTGCAAGCGGCTGAAGAGCGACTCGTTTACCGGGATCATTCCCGCGCTCTTTGTCTGCGGAACAGCGGACGGGGCGCTACGCGCCGCCTTCGACTCCGGCGCCGACGAGGTGACGAACGACGGACTGAGCACCGACGAGTCAACGATTCGATTCGACGTCCTGCTGCGCCGTTCCGATCGCGATGTATTCGTCCATCCATCCACGCGACTTCCTGGCACGATCGACATCGAGGCCGAGATCACGCGGCGATTGCATCAGGACGCACCGTTCGCTGTCTGTTACGCGGACCTGGATCACTTCAAGGAATTCAACGATCGATATAGTTATTACGACGGCGATCGTGTGATCCGCATTCTCGCGAAGATCCTGCACGATGTGGTAAAAGGTATATGTGCGGAGCAGGGATTCGTCGGCCACATCGGTGGCGACGATTTCATCTTTATCGTTCCAGCGTCAGCCGTGAACGACACATGCGCCGAAATCGTGTTCATCTTCGATTCGTTGGTTCCCTATCAATATTCCGAGCAGGACCGACGCGCGGGATACTTCTTCGGCAAGGACCGGCGGGGGCAACTCCACCGTGTCCCGCTCATGACCGTTTCCATCGGGGTTGTGTCGAACGAGCGCCGGCAGTTTGCGACCGCGGCTCAGGTGAGCGAGCTTGCGACCGAAATGAAGAGTTACGCAAAGACGTTGACGGGTTCCGTGTACACGATCGATCGTCGGCAAGACGCGCCGGTAGGTCAACCGGTTCGTTCGCCGTCGGCACGATCCGACGTTCCGCTTAGCCTGGGCGACGAGTCATGAACGTTTCATGTCCCGAGTGCCAGTCCGTGTTTCGAGTGGACCCTGCTCGCGTGCCGGGACCCGGCATACGCGCGCGCTGCTCGATTTGCGGCGGCATCATCCCTATCACATCGGCGCGAAGTTGGACCGATGATTTCGCGATCTCTCACGACGCGGCCAGCCTAACGGCTGCGCCAGCGCGAGCCGGAGCATCGGCCACCGGAGCCGCAGGCCTCGCCGACCGACCCATCGCGGCCGAAGGGTCACGGGGGCCATCGGGTGCCAGCCAAGCGTTAGGCACGGGAGGCGCTGCTTCCGTCACGCCGCCCGCCGGCGTCCCTCGATCGGCGACGCCGACTCGGATTCCGCCGTTCGCTCCGGGACGCCGACCGACACCGGCAGGGCTTCCAACCATGCCCTCGGCCGCGGCCCCTCAGCACCATCCGCATCTCGCGGAAACGAAGAGCGCGCCGCCCGCATCGAGCGGTCAGGGCTCGACGCCCCAGGCTGCGATGGCTCCGCCGATGAGTCCACCCGCTCGCGCATCGGGACCACCCGCGGCGCCTCTCGCGCCGCAAGTGCCGTCGATGCAGCCGCCACGTCCGGTTGTCCCTTCGCGCGACGACATCGGCCAGGCGACGCGCCCGAGTGGCGCGCCGTCGCCGGACATGAGAACGAGCGATGTCCCGATTGGCGCGCCGGCCGCTCGCTCTGTTGCTCCCATACCGCCTTCGGCCGCTTCCGCCACACCGTTTCCGATGCCGCGCGCTGCGTCGCCGATGGCCGACTCGCCAACTGTGCAGTCGGCGCGCGCCGACGCCACAGCCGCAACGCCGCCGAAATCGCCGATCAATCCGTTCCTCGCGAACGATCCCAACCAAAAGGCCAAGCGACTCGCTCGCGCGCTGGTTTCCGATATGGTCGCGTACCATCCGCAAAAACGAGATGAGGGAATGCGGGCCGGCACCCTCAAGCAGCTCTTCCGAGAGGAGATCAAGAAGAGCTACGAGGAATACGTCGATCAGATCGGGAAGGAGTTCGCCGAAACAACATCTCACTTCCAGGATGCGTTGAACGACGTGCTGGCGGGCGGCAAGAAAGTCTTCTAGCCGTTCGCAAGCGCCCGGCGCCGGGGTGGTTCGATATCCGTTTTCCGGCTATCTTCATCGCACACCAGTGACAGCTGAGCCGCTCTCCGGCGTGGAGGGCGGCTCATGTCATATTCGCCGCGATGGGGACGAAGACAATGGCAGAGACCGAGCGTACGCGTCGGCTCCGAGACGCCGAGGATCGGCTGCTCGAGCTAAGGAGGTATCTTTGACCTCGATCGCAAGCGGGAAGCGCTGACACAGCTCGAAGGACGCATGGCCGGGACGACCTTCTGGAACGATCAGGAGAGTGCGCGCGTCGGTGTCCAGCAGGTCAAAGAATTGAAGGGCTGGATCGAGCCATACGACAAGCTCGTGGCCCGCGTGGCAGGCGCAGTCGAGTTGGACGAACTGCTGACGGGTGAGCCGGATCAGTCTATGTCCGCGGACGTCGATCAAGAGCTCGATGCCGTCGAGACTGACATCGACGCCTACGAACTGCGTTCGCTGCTCCGCGGACCGGACGACTTTCGCGATGCGCAGGTCGAGATCAGCGCCGGCGCCGGTGGCACCGAAGCGCAGGATTGGGCCCAGATGCTCATGCGGATGTACACGCGCTGGGCGGAGCGAAAAGGGTACACGGTCGAGATCCTCGACCTCAGCGAGGGGGAAGAAGCAGGAATCAAGGGTGCGGTCCTCGAGATCAAGGGCCAGCACGCCTTCGGCTTTCTCCGCCCCGAGACGGGAGTACACCGTCTCGTTCGCATCTCACCGTTCGACGCACAGTCGCGCCGGCACACGAGCTTCGCCTCGGTATTCGTGTATCCGGTGGTGGACGACGAGATCAAGATCGAGATCCGCGACGAGGACATCAAAATGGATGTCTACCGCGCGAGCGGTGCGGGTGGCCAGCATGTAAACAAGACCAGCTCCGCCGTTAGGCTCACGCACATCCCGAGCGGAGTCGTCGTCGCGTCGCAGCAGGAGCGCTCGCAGTTCAAGAACAAGGCGACCGCGATGAAAATGCTGAAGAACCGCCTCTATCAGATCGAAGCGGACAGGCAGGCGGCAGAGAAGGCGAAGCTGGACGCTACAAAGTCCGACGTGTCGTTCGGCAGCCAGATTCGCAGCTACGTCTTCCAGCCCTACACGATGGTCAACGACCACCGAACCGAGTTGAAGATCCCGGACGTGCAGAAAGTCATGGATGGTGGTATCGACCCGTTCATTCGGGCGTATCTCAAGCAGACAGGCGAACGCGTGGGGTCGTCGTGAGCGAGGACGCGAATTTCCTCATCCGCGCTCGGCATGACAAGCTCACGGCGCTCGAGGCGCAGGGCGTCGCGCCGTTCGCGTACGCCTTCGATCGCAGTCACGACGCGATGGCGGCGGTCGCCGCGTTAGGCGATGCGGAGGAAGGGCCGGTCGTTCGTGTGGCTGGTCGCATCGTCTCGTGGCGCGGCCAGGGCAAGACGATCTTCGCGCATCTCGCGGACATGAGCGGCCGAGTGCAGCTCTACTTTCGTCGTGACGGGCTTGGCGAGGAGGAGTTCGCGCGGCTCAAGCTCTTCGACATCGGCGACGTGGTCGGGGCGGAGGGACCGATGTTCCGGACGCGAACGGGGGAGGCGACCGTTCGCGTCGACGCGGTGCACATGCTGGCGAAATCCCTCCGTCCGCTTCCATTCGGTAAGGAAGAAGTGGTCGACGGTGAGGTGATCCGGCACTCCGGCTTCACCGACGCCGAGCAGCGATACCGGCAGCGGTACGCTGACCTCGCCGTACATCCCGAGGTCCGTACGCTCTTTCTTGCCCGTTCGCGCATGACCACGGCCATCCGCACGTTTCTCGATGGGCGCGGCTATGTCGAGGTCGAGACGCCCGTACTGCAGCCGCTTTACGGCGGCGCAGCCGCGAAGCCGTTCGTCACGCACCATAACGCGCTCGACATGCCGCTCTTCTTACGAATCGCGGACGAGCTGTACCTGAAGCGGTTGATCGTGGGAGGCTTCGACAAGGTGTACGAGATCGGGCATGACTTCCGGAACGAGGGCATCGACCGGACGCACAATCCCGAGTTCACCATGCTCGAGTTCTACGAGGCGTACGCGGACTACACCGTGATGATGGACATCGTCGAGCGGCTGCTGACACACGCCGCCGACGCCGTTCGCGGCGTTGCACGGCTGGGCGATCGGGTGCCGAGCTTCGCGCCACCGTTTCCGCGCATTGAGTGGTTGCCGTCGCTGAACGCGGCGCTCGGCGCCGATGCGATGGCAATGGACGATGACACGCTCAGGAACCACGCGCGACGCGCCGGGGTTCAACATCCGGAAATGCTCAGCCGGCCCAAGGTGCTGGACGAGCTGTTCCAGGCGTTCGTGGAATCAAAGATCGACACCCCGACGTTCGTCGTCGACTATCCAGTCGAGCTCTCTCCGCTCGCGAAGCCGAAGCGTGGCAACCCATCGCTCACGGAGCGGTTCGAGCTATTCGCGAACGGGCGGGAGTTGGCGAACGCGTTCAGCGAATTGAATGATCCCATCGACCAGCGACAGAGATTCGAGGCACAGGCCCGGCTCCGCGCCGCGGGTGACGAAGAAGCGTCGGGGGTCGACGAGGATTACCTGCGCGCGATGGAATACGGCATGCCTCCTACTGGAGGCGTCGGGATTGGGCTGGACCGGCTGTTCATGTACCTGACCGGGACGCCGAACATCCGGGATGTGATTCTGTTTCCGACCATGAGACCGGAATGACCTCTCTCGAGATGGCGATTGCGTGGCGGTATTTGCGCAGTCGTCGCGGGTCAAAACTGCTGTCGTTCATCAGCGTCATTGCGATCGTCGGCGTGGTCGTTGGCGTCAGCGCGCTCATCGTCGTCATGGGCGTGATGAACGGTCTGCAGCGCGATCTGCGGGAGAAGATTCTCATTGGCAGTCCCGACATCCGCGTCCTGAACTTCGGCTCCGACATGCGGATCGACGACTGGCAGACTGTGCTGCGAAAAGTGAAAGCCGAGCAGGGCGTGGTGGCGGCTGGCCCATTCGTGATGACGCAGTGTCTGGTGAACGCCGGGCACACGTACATGGAAGGCGGCAACGTCGTTGGCCTGCCCCCGCAGACACGTGATGTTCCAGAGGTGACCGATATCCGGAAGCATGCCACGATCGGCGACTTCCGCTTCGCGAGCTCTGACGGCACAGGGCGTGGCATCGCGCTCGGCAAGCTCATGGCCGGGCGATTGAATGCGTTCGTCGGCGACACGGTCACGCTCGTGTGCCTTGGCAAGGGCGAGATGAACGCCGTCACCGGGCAACCCGTTCCGTTGACGATGCGATTCGAGGTGACCGGCGTGTTCGACACCGGCATGTACGAGTACGACAACTCCTACATGTACGTATCGCTGCCCGTAGCTCAGGAGCTCGCCGGTCTGGGAAGTGGGGTAACGGGGATCGAGGTGAAAACGCGGAATCGGTGGGACGCGTCGGAGGTCGGCGACCGGCTCGAGAAGATGCTCGACTTCCCGTACCGGAAAGTCGACTGGCAGGAGCAGAACAAGTCGCTTTTCCAGGCGCTCAAGCTCGAGAAGCTCGGTATGGGGCTCATTCTGCTGCTGATCGTGCTCGTGGCGGCGTTCAACATCGTGAGCAACCTGACGATGGTGGTCGCCGACAAGACGCGGGAGATCGGGATTCTGAAGGCGATGGGCATGACCTCGGGTTCCGTCCGACGAGTATTTTTCGCACAGGGTCTCGTGATCGGGTTGGTCGGCACGTTGCTCGGGGTATTGCTTGGCATCGCCGCATCGCTAGCGCTCGGCAAGTATCAGTTCATCAAGCTAAATCCGGAGATCTATTTCATCGACCATTTGCCTGTTGCGACCGAGGCAGTCGATATTCTCGTGACCATCGTCGCGAGCGTCGGCATCGCGGCCTTGGCGACGCTCTATCCGTCGATGCAGGCAGCTCGGTTGTATCCCATCGAAGCCATTCGCCACGAGTGATCACGAGTCAGGTGGACCAATGAACGTGCTCGAAGCCCACGACATCGCGAAGTCGTATCGCGGAGGGGACGGGAGCACGCTGCACATCCTCAACGGCGTGAATCTCAGCGTCAAACGCGGTGAGATGATCGCGATCGTCGGCGAGAGTGGCGCTGGCAAAAGCACGCTGCTGCACGTGATCGGCGCGCTCGATCGCCCGTCGCGGGGCTACGTGCTCATCGGTGGCGAGTCGATCAATGATCGAACGGACGATGAGCTGGCGGTGATCAGGAACCGAAAAGTCGGGTTCGTGTTTCAGTACCACCATTTGCTGCGTGAGTTCTCGGCGCTCGAGAACGTGATGATGCCGATGCGTATTGGTGGTACGCCGGTGTCAGAAGCCAAGGGTCGCGCTTCCGAGTTGCTGTCGCGTGTGGGGCTGAGCGCGCGCATGCATCACCGGCCGAGCGAGCTGTCGGGCGGCGAGCAGCAGCGCACGGCGGTGGCGCGCGCTCTCGCGGTCGACCCGGCGGTGCTGATGGCGGATGAGCCGACGGGCAATCTCGATCATCGAAACGGCGAGCGGTTGCACGAGGTGTTCGCGCAACTCGCTCGCGACCTGGAGATTGGGATGGTCGTGGTCACGCATAACCGGTCGCTGGCGGCGCGCGCGGACCGTGCGCTGCTGCTCGAGGATGGTCGACTAGTCGATACCGATGTCCGGGGGGTCGTTGCCTGATGTTGTGCGATGTGTGCAGGGAACGTGAAGGCGTTGTCCAAGTCACCAAGATGGAGAACAACTCGGTGACGCTCGAGAACCTCTGCGAGAAGTGCGCGGCGGCGCGCGGCATCGAGACGACGGCGACAATGCCGAAGCACCCGTTGAGTGACTTCCTGTCTGGCGTGCAGCAGCAGTTAGGCGGGCAGCAGGGTGACTCGGCGCGTTGCGCGTTCTGCTCGACGACGCTCCGCGAGTTCCGGAATTCCGGGCGGCTCGGGTGCATGCACTGCTACGGAACGTTCGAGCAGAGCCTTCGCGAGCTGCTGCGGAAGATTCATGGAAATTCGCGTCATGCGGGGCGGCGTTATGAGCCGCCTACGCCGCTTTTCTTCGAGGGAACATCAGTGATCGGGGAACTGCGCGAGAAACTGCGTCGTGCCGTCGAGACGGAACAGTTCGAGCTCGCGGCCTCCATTCGCGATCAGATCAAGGGACTCGAGTAATGGTCGATCTCTCATTGCTTCCTGATGGCGGGGCAAGCTGGCTCGACGCGTCAGGCGACCACGCTGACATCGTGCTGTCGACCCGCATCCGCCTCGCGCGCAACGTCGAGGGGTACGCGTTCACTGGTCGTGCTCGTGACGGAGAGCGGCTTCGGATCCTGACGCAGGTGCGCGAAGCGCTGCCGCACGTCCCGGCGCTCTCGAATGGCGTCCTGCTCCGGGTGGACGAGATGCCACCGACTGACCGGCTGTTGCTGCACGAGCGACATCTCGTGAGCAAGGAGCTCGCAGGATTGGATCTCCCTCAGGGGGTGCGCAGTGGCGCGGCTTTGTATCTCTGCGAGTCGGCGGGCGTCATGATAAACGAGGAGGACCATCTTCGTTTGCAGGCGCTCCGGTCCGGCTTCAGTGTGAGCGAAGCGCTTGCAGCGGTGATGCGTGTAGATCGGGAGTTAGGCAACCGAGTTCCGTTCGCGTTTCACGACGAGTTCGGATTCCTGACGGCGTGCCCGACGAATACGGGAACGGGTCTGCGTGCATCAGTGCTGATTCACCTGCCCGGTTTGGTGTTGACGAAGGAGATCGGGAAGGTGCTCGCTGGATTGCAGGCGATGGGGTTGACCTATCGCGGGCTGTACGGCGAGGGCAGCGAGGTCGTGGGGAACTTCTTCCAGATCTCGAACCAGACGACGCTCGGTCGTTCGGAGGACGAGCTGGCCGAGCACCTCGCACGAGTGGTTCGCACGGTCATCGAACGTGAAGAGGAGGCGCGGCGGGTGTTGCTGCGTGACGCCGGGTATATTATTGAGGACAAGCTCTGGCGTGCGTACGGCACCCTGCGGTATGCCCGCAGCCTCTCGTTCGATGAGGCGATGAACTTTTTGAGCGGGGTGCGGTTGGCAGTTGGTCTGAAACTGATCATCGGCCTGAGTGTATATACCCTCAACAAGCTCCTGATTTTCAGCCAGTCCGCGCACTTGTCGTACGCAGAAGGTCGTGCGCTGACTGAGAGCGAAGCGAACCTCGCCCGCGCACGATACGTGCGACAGGCGTTGATCAATGAGGCGGGTTCGCAGGCGTGACCGGAGCACAGCTCCGGACTTGAGGGACATATGAACGGCTACAACTTCACCGAGCGAGTGAGAAAGGTCCTTGCGATGGCACGCGAGGAGGCAGCTCGTCTTCACCACGAATACGTGGGGACCGAGCACATCCTGCTCGGGCTAATCCGCGAGGGCGAGGGCGTCGCCGCGGCTGTCCTGCAGAATCTCAGCGTCGATCTCGACGAGATTCAGCAGAAGATCGAAGACACCGTCAAGAAGGGGAAGGCGTCGCAGACGACGGGTCCCGACTTGCCGTACACGTCGCGCGCCAAGAAAGTCCTTGAATTAGCCATGAGCGAGGCCCGCGAGCTGAGTCATAGCTACGTCGGCACCGAGCACCTCCTTCTCGGGCTGTTGCGCGAGGAGAAGGGAATCGCGGCGCAGGTCCTCACGGACGCTGGCGTCAATCTCGATGCGGCCCGTGCGGAGACATTGCGTCTCCTCGGAACCGAGATGCCGCAAGGCAACACGCCGACGGCGCAGCAGGGCGGCGGGTCCGCACAGTCCACTCCGCCAAAGGGCGAGAAGAAGTCCAAGACGCCTGCACTCGATCACTTCTGTCGCGATCTCACGCAGCTCGCGGCCGAGGGCCAACTCGATCCGACGATCGGTCGGTTCAAGGAAATCGAGCGCGTCATGGAAGTCCTAACGCGGCGCAAGAAAAACAATCCGGTGCTCATCGGCGAACCTGGCGTCGGCAAGACGGCCATCGTCGAAGGGCTTGCCCAGCTCATCGCCAACGGTGAGTGTCCCGATTCGCTGCGTGACCATCGCGTCCTGTCACTCGACATGGCGGCGGTCATTGCGGGCACGAAGTATCGCGGTCAGTTCGAAGAGCGGCTCAAGGCCGTGATGAACGAGATCGCGCAGAACAAGAACATCATCCTGTTCATCGACGAGCTGCACACGCTCGTGGGCGCAGGGGCGGCCGAGGGCGCGATC
>Ga0207650_10003035_pt1 | contig 11563 bp, 10 predicted proteins | sample KBSS63metaG_FD_184325 | JGI IMG/M metagenome (GOLD analysis project Ga0207650, IMG submission 184325) | Switchgrass rhizosphere microbial communities from Kellogg Biological Station, Michigan, USA - KBS S6-3 metaG (SPAdes) (version 2) | ecosystem: Host-associated > Plants > Roots > Rhizosphere...
GAGCGCGACCTGGCGCGGCGCCGTCGCCCACGCCATCGCCTCGGCGACGTTCGCGAAGCGGCCGATCGTGTCGAGCGTCTTCTGCGTCGGCGTGAGCAGCTTCAGCGACGCCTTGCGCGCGAGCGCCTCCTTGGGCGCGATCCACATCTGCTCGAGCAGCTCGGCGCCGTCGTGGGCGGCGGTCTGCGCCATCGGCACGGCGGCGATGAAGAAGCGCGTGTCGAATCGCTTGGCGCGGCCGAGCGGTGTCAGCCAGTGGCTCAGGTAGACGAGACGGTCGGCCGCAAGCTGCAGGCCTTCGGCAGCGCAGAACTCCGCGATGCCCTTCTCGCCGCGATGCAGCGCGCCGCGCCAGGGGGCCAGGCGGACCGCGTCGCTGCCGTCGAGGTCGACGAGCTCCGGCGCATCGGCGCGCGCGAACAGCAGGCCGGATTCCTCGAAGCATTCGCGGATCGCAGCGACGAAGTAGTCGAGGCCGCCGTTCGCCAGGCCGAGACGCCGGCTCGCTTCGGCGTCATCGAGGCCGGCGACGGCCGCGTGTGCAAGCGCGTCGTTCTTCTCGACGATGCCCCCGGGAAAGACCCAGGCGCCGCTGTTGTGGTCGCCGCGCTCGGCACGCCGCGACAGCAGCACCTCAATGCCTTCGGCGCCGTCGCGGACGACGACGATCGTCGCCGCCGGACGAGGCGGTCGCTCGACCGTCGGCGGCGCGGGAGCCGGGAAAGCGGAGGCGTCGACGGGAGTCGCGGGCATGGTCGTGTCGAGGAGAAAGGGCGAAGTCGTCGAGTTTGGCACGGCATCGGAGACCCGGCCTGCGTCGGAGCGGTCCGACAACCGGTGCGTCGCGAACCCGACATCCGTTCAGCGGTTCAGCCTATCGCTGCGGCGGCGCTGGCCGGTGATGATGAGCTCGTCAATTCCCCGCGCCGCGGCGCCCTCTCAGGAGTTCAACCATGCTTCACTATGCCGTTGTGTTCTTCGTGATCGCACTGATCGCGGCGCTGTTCGGTTTCGGCGGCATCGCTGCCGGCGCCGCCGGCATCGCCAAGATCCTGTTCGTCGTCTTCATCATCCTCGCCATCGCCACCTTCCTGTTCGGCCGCAATCGCGGCGCATAGCGACGAGGCCCGTCGCTGGAAGGCCCCGCCTGCATGCAGGCGGGGCCTTTTCCTTGGCCGCTCGACGACGCGCGCTTCCTGGACGACGCGCGATCAAGCGGCGGGTGGTGAAAGGCCCAGCGCCGCGAGGGTCGCGACCGCCGCCGCCGGCGCGCGCTCTTTCGCACCGCTGATGAAGAACATGAACACGTCGCGAGGGGCCGCGGGTGCGACCGCGGCCTCGACCCGCGGCAGCCCCGCGGCCCCGCCGCCTGTGCGCCACGTTCGCGCGCGCTCGGCCCAGGCGGCGATCGACGGTGCGGGATAGCCGGTATCGCAGGTCGGCTCACAGCGCATCAGGCGCGCGTAAACGAAGTCGCCGGTGACGTCGGCGAACGATGGGTAGTCGTCCGAGTCGGCGAACACCGTTGCGACGCCGTGGCTGCGCGCGAGCTCGATGTACTCCGTCGCCATGAAGCTCGGATGGCGCACTTCCATGACGTGGCGCAACGGCGCCGAGCCGACGCGTGCGGGCAGCAGCTTGAGAAAAGCAGCGAAGTCGTCAGCGTCGAACGCCTTCGTCGTCGCGAATTGCCAGACGATCGGGCCGAGCTTGGGCCCCAGCTCGGCCAGCCCGCTCGTGACAAAGCGCTCGATCGACTCCCCGGCTTCGCCGAGGACGCGGCGATTGGTGGCATAGCGCGTCGCCTTGACGGCGAAGACGAAGTCGTCCGGCGTTGCATCGCGCCATTTGGCGAAGCCGGCCGCGCTTTGGGTGCGGTAGTACGTCGCGTTGATCTCGATCGCGGTGACGCGCCGGCTCAGGTACTCGAGCTCGCGCGTGTGAGGGAGGCCGGCCGGGTAAAAGTTGTCGCGCCACGGCTCGTAGACCCAGCCGCCGACGCCGACCCGTATTCGACCCGGCGATGGCGCGCCGCCGATGGCCTCAAGCGAGGCGGAAGTGGTTGGCGTCGGGCCGGACCCGGTCGCGGTTGCCGGTGTTCCTGCGCTGGAAGATCCGCGTGCTGCCATGGTCGAGTCGGACGTGGACGAGGTAGCGACCACGGTCGTTTGTAGTTGCGTTCGACATTGTTGCCCGCGATGGCGCGCCGGGCAGGCCCCGGACATCACCGCCGGTGGATTGGGCGGTCCGGCCCTGACGTCAGGTTGTCATCGAACACCGCCATGCTTCGCTCGGAACCGACGTAGGCGAGCTCCTACGGGAGATTGAAGTCACCGCCGATGGCAAGCGCTGTGGTCAGCGCGGAGAGTCTGATCGTTTGAGGCACGTGGGCGCAGGGGAAGATGATGGCGAACGACGAGGAATGGGTCGCAGACGTGAAGCGCTGGTGCCTTGCTGGCACGCGTTCGGCATCGGGCGTTGCGCTCGGGTCCAACGACGAAGGCGACGAGATCGCGCTCGGCTACGAGGCCGCCGACCCCGCGCTACAAGCTCACCACTGGCCCGACGCCCCTACCACGGGTCGATGAAACGGCCGCCCGGCTCGGGCAGGCGCGCCGAGTCGAGCGTCGACGCGAGCCAGCGACGACTGTCGGCGGGGTCGATGACCGCGTCGATCTCGAGCGTCGCCGCCACTTCGATCGCCTTGCCCTTCTCGTACTGCGCGGCGACCAGCCGCTCGCGCAACGCCTCGCGCTCTTCGCCTTCGCGCGCCGCCGCCAGCTCCTTGCGGTAGCCGAGCTCGACCGCGCCTTCCAGGCCCATCGCGCCGAACTCGCCGCTCGGCCAGGCCACCGTCGCCATCGGCGCGTGCATGCCGCCCGCGGCCATCGCCATCGCGCCGAGCCCGTACGCCTTGCGCAACACGATCGCCGCCACCGGCACGCGCAGCTGCGCGCCGACGACGAACATCCGGCTGACGTGCCGCACCTGGCCGCGGCTCTCGATCTCGGGGCCGACCATGAAACCCGGTGTATCGATGAGCGAGACCAGCGGCAGCGCGTGCGCGTCGCAAAGCTGCATGAATCGAGCGGCCTTGTCGGCGGCGTCGGCGTCGATCGCGCCACCGAGATGCATCGGGTTGTTGGCGATCAGCCCGACCGGGCGGCCGTCGACGCGCGCAAGTGCCGTGACGATGCCGGCGCCGAAGCCGGCGCGCAGCTCGAGCGCCGAGCCCGGATCGACGAGCGCGTCGACGACGGCGCGGATGTCGTAGCTGCGCAGGCGGTTGGCCGGCAGCAGCGTCCGCAGCGCCGCCGAGTCGGCGGGTTCCCTGGCAGCGATACGTCCTTGGAAGAACGCGAGATAGCGCTTGGCCGCGATGACGCCCTCGGCCTCGTCGCCGACGAGAATGTCGATCACGCCGGCGCGCGTCTGCGCGTCGCTCGGACCGATCTGCTCGGGCTTGAAGACGCCGAGACCGCCGCCTTCGACCATCGCCGGCCCGCCCATGCCGATCGAGCTGTCGCGCGTCGCGATGACGATGTCGCAGCAGCCGAGCAACGCGGCGTTGCCGGCGAAGCAGCGCCCGGCGACGATGCCGATCATCGGCACCTGGCCGCTCAGGCCCGCGAAGCTCGCGAAGGTCGTGACGTGCAGGCCGGCGACGATCGGCATGTCGACATCGCCCGGCCTGCCGCCGCCGCCTTCGGCGAAGAGCACCACCGGCAAGCGCTGCTCGCGCGCAATCTGAAGCAGCCGGTCCGTCTTCTGGTGATTGCGCATGCCCTGCGTTCCGGCGAGGACGGTGGCGTCGTAGGCCATGACGACGGCGCGTGATCGCTCGGCGCCGAACGTCTCGCGGTCGATGCTGCCGATGCCGGTGACCATGCCGTCGGCCGGCGTGTTGCGGATCAGGTCGTCGAGCTCGCGCCGGCTGCGCTGCGCCGCGAACGCGAGCGCGCCGTACTCGACGAAACTGCCGGCATCGCAGAGATCGGCGATGTTCTCGCGCGCGGTGCGCAGGCCGAGGGCGTGGCGCTTGGCGACAGCGTCGGGTCGGCTGGCGTCGGCGAGGAGGGCCTCGCGCGCGCGCAACTCGAGCAGATCCGCGCGCAAGGTGTCCGCGTCCGTGCGCGGCGTGGCGCCGTCGGCGATCGGCACCGTAGCGGCGGAAGGGCGAAGTGTCGCCAGCACCGATCCCGCCTCGACGACGTCGCCGACATCGTGGCGCAGCGATTCGACCACGCCGTCCCTCGGCGAATGGACCTCGTGCTCCATCTTCATCGACTCGACGACCGCGAGCAGCGCGCCTCGAACGACGTTCGCGCCGACCTCGACGGCCAGCGCGACGACGCTGCCGGCGAGCGGGGAGACGATCTCGACGGGCGCCATGCCGCGTGGCACTCAGCCCGCGCGCACCGCGTCGCGGTAGCGCGCGATCGTCAGCCCGTCGAGCGCGATGCCCGCGCTTCGCCCCGAGATCACGTCGGCCATCACCCGCGCGGTGCCGGCGGCCATCGTCCAGCCGAGCGTGCCGTGGCCGGTGGCGAGGAACAGGTTGCCGATCGGCGTCGCACCGATCACTGGCGTGCCATCAGGCGTCATCGGCCGGAGGCCGCACCAGACCTCGGCCCGGTTGATGTCGCCGCCGTCGGGGAAGAGATCGTTGACGACGTGCACCAGCGTCTTCCGGCGCGCGTCGTGCAGGCGCAGGGTGTAGCCGGCAAGCTCGGCCGTGCCGCCGGCGCGGATGCGGTCGCCGAGGCGCGTGACCGCGACCTTGTGCGTCTCGTCCATCACCGTTGACTCGGGCGCGCCGACGACGTCGCTGATCGGCACGGTGATCGAATAGCCCTTGACCGGGTAGACCGGGATCCGCACGCCGATCGGTGCGAGCAGCAACGGCGAATAGCTGCCGAGAGCGACCAGATAGGCGTCGGCGCTCACGACGCCGCTGTCGGTGGTGACGCCGGTGATGCGGTCGCCGGCGCGGTCGATCGTGCGAATCGTCGTCTCGAAGCGGAAGTCGACGCCGCGCTGCCGCGCCAGCTCGGCAAGGCGCTGGGTGAACCGATGGCAGTCGCCGGTCTCGTCGCCGGGTAGGAGGAGGCCGCCGACGAACTTCTCCTGCACGCGCGCGAGCGCCGGCTCGTGGCGAAGGCAGCCGGTACGATCGAGCAGCTCGAAGGCGACGCCGCTTTCGCGCAGCACGGCAATGTCGCTCGCGCTGCCGTCGAACTGCTTCTGGGTGCGAAAGAGCTGCAAGGTGCCGCGCATCCGTTCGTCGTAGGCGATTCCGGTTGCCGCGCGCAGGGCGCGCAGGCTGTCGCGGCTGTATTCGGCCAGGCGGACCATGCGCATCTTGTTGATGCGGTAGCGCGCCGCGGTGCAGTTGCGCAGCATCGAGAGCGACCAACGAACCATCGACCAGTCGATGTTCGGGCGGATGACGAGTGGCCGGTGGTGCATCGCCAGCCACTTGATCGCCTTCAGCGGCACGCCCGGGCCCGCCCACGGCGCCGAGTAGCCGGGCGAGACCTCGCCGGCGTTGGCAAAGCTCGTCTCGAGCCCCGCGCCGGGCTGGCGCTCGAGAACGGCGACTTCGTGACCGGCTCCGGCGAGCTCGTAGGCCGCGCTGACGCCGATCACGCCGGCGCCGAGGACGAGGACCTTCACTGCGCGAACCCGGGGTCAGCGGGCACGGCGCCGGCGGCGGGCTCGGTGGACGGCTCGTCGCCCGGCTGTGATCGGTGCGTCATCCGTGTGCGGCATCATTGGGCGGTGCGGGCGATTTTGCACGCACCGATCCAAAGGAGCGCCTGGATGGTCCCTGTCATGGCTGCGATCGACGCGCCTCGCCCTCATTTCGCGGACGCTGCGTGAGCCTCGTTCCCCCCTTCATCGCCCCGGCGCTCTTCGACGACGCCGAGGCGGCGCTCGCGCGCGTGCGCGAGATCTACGACGCCAGCGTCGATCACCTGCGCGTCGCGCTGCAATCGTTCGTCAACGGCGTGGAGCCTGCGGGCCGCGTCCGCGCCTGCTATCCGTTCGTCCGCGTCCACACGGACACCGTCGCGCGCGCCGACTCGCGCCTCAGCTACGGCTTCGTCGCCGGCCCGGGCACCTATGAGACGACGCTCACCCGGCCCGATCTGTTCGCAAGCTATTACCGCGAGCAGTTCCGGCTCCTGCTCGAAAACCACGGCGTCTCGCTCGAGGTCGGCACCAGCGTGCAACCGGTTCCGGTCCACTTCTCGTTCGCCGAGCACGACCACATCGAGGGCAGCCTGACGCAGGAGCGGCGCCTGCTGCTGCGTGACCTGTTCGACCTGCCCGACCTCGGCGCGATGGACGACGGCATCGCCAACGGCACCTACGTCGCGCGCGCCGGCGAAGCGCATCCGCTCGCGCTCTTCACCGCGCCGCGCGTCGACTACTCGCTGCATCGCCTGCGCCACTACACCGGCACGGACCCCGAGCACTTCCAGAACTTCGTCCTCTTCACCAACTACCAGTTCTACATCGACGAGTTCGTTCGCTTGGGCCATGAAGCCATGGCGGGCACGTCGGGGAGCGGCGACTACGAAGCGTTCGTGGAGCCCGGCAACGTGATCGAGCGACGCACCGGCGCACCGGCACGGCCCGGCGACGAGCTCGGCGCTGCCCCGCCGCGCCTGCCGCAGATGCCGGCCTACCACCTTGTCCGCGCCAACGGCAGCGGCATCACGATGGTCAACATCGGCGTCGGCCCGGCCAACGCCAAGACGATCACCGATCACGTCGCCGTGCTGCGGCCGCATGCCTGGGTGATGCTCGGCCACTGCGCAGGGCTGCGCAACACGCAGCAGCTCGGCGACTACGTGCTCGCGCACGGCTACGTGCGCGAGGACCACGTCCTCGATGAGGATTTGCCGCTGTGGGTACCGATCCCGGCGCTCGCCGAGGTGCAGGTCGCGCTCGAGAAGGCGGTCGAGGAGGTGACGCAGCTGAAGGGCTACGAGCTGAAGCGGATCATGCGGACCGGCACCGTCGCGAGCACCGACAACCGCAACTGGGAACTGCTGCCCTCGCGCAACGTCCTCACCACGCCCGAGCGGCGCTTCAGCCAGAGTCGGGCGATCGCGCTCGACATGGAAAGCGCGACGATCGCCGCGAACGGCTTTCGCTTCCGCGTTCCCTATGGCACGCTGCTCTGCGTCAGCGACAAGCCGCTGCACGGCGAGATCAAGCTGCCGGGAATGGCGAATCACTTCTATCGCGAGCGCGTCGACCAGCACCTGCGCATCGGCGTGCGCGCGATCGAGCTGTTGCGCGAGGCGGGCGTCGACCAGCTTCACAGCCGAAAGCTGCGCAGCTTCGCGGAAGTGGCGTTCCAGTAACCCTCAGATCATCGCGAGCGGCGACTTGCGCCGGGGCGGCGGGAACGCGGCATCGAGCTCGGCGCGGTCGGCGGGGCTGAGCGTCAACGCGAGCGCGGCGAGGTTCTCGCGCAGGTGCTCCTCGCTCGCCGCCTTGGGAATCGCCATCACGCCGTGCTGGGCGATGAGCCAGGCGAGGGCGAGCTGGGCCGGGGTCGCGGCGCGTTGGCTCGCGAGCTTGCGCAACGCCGCGTTCCGTGCCAGCTTGCCCTGGTCGATCGGAGAGTAGGCCATCGTCACCATGCCGTGCTGTTGCAGCCAGGGCGCGAGCGCGAAGCCCGGACCGCGCTCGCTCAGCGAGTAGTAGACCTGGTTCGTCGCGCAGCGTTCGCCGCCGGACAGGCTCACGAGCTCGACCATGTCGTCGACGTCGAAGTTGCTGACGCCCCAGTGGCGGATCCTGCCGCGCGAGCGCAGCGTCTCGAAGGCGTCGATCGTCACCTGCAGCGGCACGCTGCCGCGCCAGTGCAGCAGGTAGGCGTCGAGGCGATCGAGGCCGAGGCGGGCGAGACTGCGCTCGCAGGCGGCGACCATGCCGCGCGCCGTCGCGTTGTGCGGATAGACCTTGCTGACGACGAACACCTCGTCGCGCGTCAGCGAGCCGCTCCGCATCGCGCCCGCCAGCGCCGCGCCGACCACCTCCTCGGCGCCGCCGTCGCCGTACATTTCGGCGGTGTCGATCACCCGCCAGCCGGTTTCGAGCGCGTTGCGGACCGCCGCGACCTCGCGCGGCCGGCGCGCCTTGTCCTCGCCCATTCGCCAGGTGCCGAGCCCGAGCGACGAAAGCTGCACATTGCCTGGGAATGTCACCATGAAAGGTCCCGTGATCGCGTGCAAGATGGCGATCATCCTATGACGACGATGTTTGCCGTCGCCCGCGACGATCTGCGCCGCACGCAGTGGCTCGACACGCCGCCGGTCGCGCTGCGGCCCGGCGAGGCGCGCCTGCGCATCGACCTGTTCGCGCTGACCGCCAACAACATCACCTACGGCGCCTTCGGCGAAGCGATGCACTACTGGGATTTCTTTCCGACCGGCGACACCGGGACGGGATGCATCCCGGTATGGGGCTTCGCAACCGTGAGCGAATCGCTGGCTGACGGCGTCGACGTCGGCGAACGCTTCTATGGGTACTGGCCGATGGCCGACGAGGTCGTTCTCGCACCCGTTCGCGTCATTGCCGAGGGATTCTTCGACGGCGCGCAACATCGCCGCGAGCTGCCCTCGGTCTACAACCGCTACCAGCGCTGCAGCAGCGATCCCACGTATCGGCGCGAGCACGAGCCGCTGAGAGCGCTGCTGCAGCCGCTCTTCACCACCTCGTTCCTGATCGACGACTTCCTCGCCGATAGCGCCTTCTTCGGCGCGAGCACGGTGCTGATCTCGAGCGCGTCGAGCAAGACCGCTTACGGCCTCGCCTTCTGCCTGGCACGTCGGCGTGGCGAGCCCGGCGCGCCGAGAGTGATTGGCCTGACGTCAGCGGCGAACTTGGCGTTCACGCGCCAGCTCGGCTGCTACGACGATGTCGTCGCCTACGCCGACGTGACGACGTTGCCCGGGAGTGACCGCACCGTCTACGTCGACATGAGCGGCGACGCGGCGCTGCGCGAGACGGTGCACAGGCACTGGCAGGACCGGCTTGCCTACAGCTGTTCCGTAGGCGGCACGCACTGGCAGGCGCTCGGCCGCGGCAAAGGGCTGCCGGGGCCGCCGCCGGTGCTGTTCTTCGCGCCCGCGCAAGGCAAGAAGCGCATCACCGAATGGGGCGCGAGCGGCTTCGAGCGGCGCGTCGCGTCGGCATGGCAAGCCTTCATCGAGCGTGTCGGCGACGCGCAGACGCCGTGGCTGCGGGTCGTTGCCGTTCGTGGTCGCGAGGCGGTGCAGTCGACCTATTCGGCGCTCGTCGAAGGCCGCGTCGCGGCTGCGGAAGGACGGGTGCTCGCGCTGTGACCGACGGGACGTGTCGGGTCGTGCAAGACCGTCGTGCCGGGAACAGCCAAGACGTCAGGTTGGATCGAGCGCGTGCTCGCCGGCGGGACCGTCTGACACAAGGCCGGCGTTGGAAGCACCGATGAGCAGCTCGACGGCGCCCTCTGCCGAGCTGGTGCGTCCGCTCGCCGGCGTCGCTGCCTGGACGAGTCATTTCCGCCGCGCCGAGATCCCGGTGCTGCGCGAAACCGTCGAGGCGCTCGACGCCTTGCGCGCGAACGAGGACCGCACCGACGCCAACAGCATCGGCGAGATGATCGGCGGCGATCCGCTCATGACGGTGAAGGTGCTCGCCTACGTCTCGGATCATCGCAGCCGCAGCGTCGTCACCGGCGCGGAAACCATCATCGCGGCGCTGGTGATGATGGGAATCCCGCCGTTCTTCCGCGCCTTCGCCGCGCCGACTTCCGTCGAGGATCGCCTGGCGGCCTCGCCCCAGGCGTTGGCCGGCCTGCAACGCGTTTTGCGGCGAGCGCATCGCGGCGCGCGCTTTGCGCTGGCCTTGGCGGTGCATCGCACCGACCCGCACGCCGCCGCCGTCCACGCTGCCGCCTTGCTGCACGAATTTGCCGAGATGCTGCTCTGGTGCCACGCGCCGCAGCTGGCGCTGCGCATCCGCGCGCTACAGGATGCCGATCCGACGCTGCGCTCGAACGTCGCTCAACAAGCCGTGCTTGGCATCGAGCTCGACGACCTTCAGCAGGCGTTGGTCTCTGCATGGCGGCTACCCTCGTTGCTGGCCGAGACAGCCCAGGAGCCGCAAGCCGGCCAGACTGGGGCGCGCGCCGTCGCGCTGGGATCGCGACTGGCGCGGCACACGGCGGCAGGTTGGGACAACGCGGCAATCCCCGATGATGTCGCGGAAGTGGCAGCCTTCCTCAACCTGTCACCCGCGGCAACGCTTGCGCTACTGACGGAGATCGACGCCGACTAGCCCGAGGGCGGGATACGTCGACCGGTTCGCGTGGGCGTGCGTCGACATGCGCGCGTGAACATGCTGTCGCCCAAGGATGTGGCGTCGTCGCGGCAATGCGTCGCGGCAATCGGATCGTCGGTGCGACGCGATGCGACGAGGATCAGTCGTCGTCGCGGCGATCGGCCGCAGCATCAGCTCGTCGTGGCGACGATTCGAAGCACTTCCTCGAACACAGCCGGGTGCTCGACCATCTGCACGTGCGGCGTCACCGGAAGATGCCGGTTGTCGGCGCCGGCAAGGGTCGCGTTGCGAGTCGGAAAGACGATGTTGTCGCAATGGCTCCAGAAGCAAGTGAAGCGCTCTCGCGACAGCGCGCTCTCCCTCGCTGCCAGCTGTGCGAGCCAGTCGCTGCCGAGCCGCATCTGAACGATGTTCGCGCTTCGACCGTGGCCGCCGAGTCGCGTACCGGCATGCGGTGAGGCAATCGTGACGACGCGATGGCATCGCGCTTCGGGCTGCGCAGCGAGCCAAGCGCGTGCCGCCAAGCCGCCCATGCTGTGAGCGACGATCACCGGCGCCGAACCGGTCGCCTCCTCGAGACGCCTCATGGCAGCGGCAATCGTCTGCCGATAGTCATCGATGGAACCGAAGACAGGCTCGAGGCTCACCGCGATGCAGGGAACATCGTGCTGACGCAAGCGCCGAAGCCACTGATTCCACAGGCCACGGTTGCAGAAGAAGCCATGGACGAGGAGGACGCCGCGCCGGCCGCGCGCGGCGGCGGGAAGGTGATCGGGCTCCGAGCGCCAGCGGAGTGGCTGGCGCCACAGGAAGACACGCGGCGCGGACATGAGCTCGAGCACCCATGCTTGAAACAATTCGCCCATTCGAGGGCGCGCATCGTCGTCTTCCGCATAGGACGATCGCAGCCAGGCGAACTCGATCGCCAGCACGCCGCCATAGCCGAGGACCACCAACGCGACGAAGGCTGGCGCGAGCCACGTCAGCCCGGTCGTCGCGCCAATCCAGGCGGCAACGATTGCCAGTAGGAGCAAGGTCGCGGCGATAAGCTGCTGGAGGCGCGCGATCATTGGGATTCGTCGAGGCAATAAAAAAGGCCCCCGTCTATTCGACGGGGGCCTTCAAGGTATTAATAGCCTGACAATGTCCTACTTTCACACGGGAACCCGCAATATCATCGGCGCAGAGGCGTTTCACTGTCCTGTTCGGGATGGGAAGG
>Ga0207650_10003038_pt1 | contig 11555 bp, 8 predicted proteins | sample KBSS63metaG_FD_184325 | JGI IMG/M metagenome (GOLD analysis project Ga0207650, IMG submission 184325) | Switchgrass rhizosphere microbial communities from Kellogg Biological Station, Michigan, USA - KBS S6-3 metaG (SPAdes) (version 2) | ecosystem: Host-associated > Plants > Roots > Rhizosphere >...
GGTTCTTTAAGTCTGCCATCTCCGTCTCCAGAATAATTAGCCGCGGATTTACGCGGAGTCACGCGGATAATTCGATCTACTTTTCTGATTCGCGTGAATCCGCGTTCATCCGCGGCTGAATCGGCTTTTAGATCCCCATGATGTTGTACCCGCAATCAACGTAGATGACTTCACCCGTGATTGCAGACGACATGGGACTGCAAAGAAACAGCGCCGTGTTCCCGACCTCGCGCGGATCGACGTTGCGCCTGAGCGGAGCCTTTTCGGCGGCATGCTTGAGCATCGATCCGAAGTCGGCCACGCCGCGCGCGGATAACGTTTGGATTGGCCCGGCGCTGATGGCATTAACGCGAATGTTGCGCGACCCGAGATCGTTCGCCAGGTAACGCGTGCAGGTTTCCAGCGCTGCCTTCGCCACACCCATCACGTTGTAACCAGCCACCACTTTTTCGGCGCCGTAGTAACTCATGCAGACGATGCTCCCGCCGTCTGTCATCAGGGGCATCGCGGCGCGCGCGAGTTGCGGCAAAGAGTAAGCACTGATTTCGAGCGCGGTAATAAACGCCTCGCGACTGGTGTCGACGAACTCACCCGACAGCGCTTCGCGCGGTGCATACGCGATGCTATGAATCAGGAAGTCGAGACGACCGAACTCCTGGCCCACGCGCTTGAAAGTCTCGTCCACTTCTTCCTGCTTGGAGACGTCGCAGGGCAGCAGCAAAGAGCCGGGCATTGCCTCAGCCGTCAGGCTTTCGACATTTTCCTTGAGCCGCTCGCCCTGGTAGGTAAAGGCGAGACGCGCGCCGGCTTCGTGCAACACCTGCGCGGTGGCCCAGGCGATGGAGCGCTTGTTGGCAACACCAAAGATGATTCCAAATTTGTTTTGCAGCATAGGGGTCGAAAGTATCGATAAAGTCTGCATAAAGCGCAAGCGAGTCTGAAGCAGGGAGCGCAAGGCTCCAGTCTTATCCGCAGATTACACCGATTATCTAACCTAAAAACGCTCAACAGCTCTTTATCTGTGAAATCTGCGTAATCGGTGGATGGTAATAGCGTTTCGCGGCCGGACCCCTTGGCTGCTGCGTTCACTGCCGGCAAGGTGCCTGCGCTCCCGGCGCCTAGTGCTTGAAATGTCGAACGCCCGTAAAGACCATCGCCAGCCCATGCTCATCGGCAGCCGCAATTACTTCCGCGTCGCGCATCGAGCCGCCGGGTTGAATTACAGCTGTGATGCCGTGCTTCGCTGCTTCGTCGAGCCCGTCGCGAAAAGGGAAGAACGCATCGGACGCGAGCACGGAATCCTTGATCGGAAGCTGAGCGCGCATCGCTCCGATTCTTACGGAGTCGACGCGCGACATCTGGCCCGCCCCAACGCCCACCGTTTGCCGGTCGCGGACGTAAACAATAGCGTTGGACTTGGTGTGCTTGCAGACGGTCCAGGCGAATAACAGATCCTCGATCTCTTTCGGCGACGGGCTTCGTTTCGTCACGACCTTCAAATCTTCCGGCTTAAGATCGTGCGTGTCGCGTGTCTGCAGCAGCATGCCGCCGGTTACCTGTTTGTACTCGAGACCCTGCGGTTGTTCAGGTTCGCCCAGACGCAAAACGCGCAAATTCTTTTTTGCTTTCAGAATATCTAAAGCGCCCGGCTCGTAATCAGGTGCAACTATCACTTCGGTAAATATCTCCACCACCGCCCGCGCGGCCGACTCGTCAACCGAGCGATTGAACGCGACGATACCTCCGAATGCTGACAACGGATCGGTGGCGAGCGCCCGGCGGTAAGCTTCTTCGGCGGTTTTGCCAAAGGCGGCGCCCGCGGGATTGGTGTGCTTGATAATTGCGCAGGCCAGCTCGTCAAAGTCGCAAACCAACTGCCAGGCAGCGTCCGCGTCCACGTAGTTGTTGAACGACATTTCTTTGCCCGCGAGTTGTTCCGCATTCGCCAGTCCGCCGGGCTCAACAGACGCGGTTCTGATCGCGTAAAGAGCGGCAGCTTGATGAGGGTTCTCGCCGTAGCGAAGGTCGGCGAGTTTGTCGAGGTAGAGTTGGTGATGGTCCCCGAACTGTTCGTCCTCGTCTCCAGCAGCAGGCTCCTGGCCTGTTAGCGCTTTCATCGCCGAAGAAAAAAGATTCATGTACGTGGACATTGGCGCCAGCAGCTCAGGAATCGGTGGGAAAATTTTCGAACCCTGGGCGCCGGCGAGATTAGCACTCAGGTAGGGAAAAATTGCGGAATCGTAAATCGCCGTTCGCATGAAGGCGAGCCGGGCTAGTAACTCACGCGTGGCGAGCGTGAGGGCGCCGTCGTCCAAGATCAATTCGGTACGAATCTGCCGGTACATGTCGGGCGAAGTAATAACGGCAACGTCCCGGTAGTTTTTTGCCGCGGAACGAATTAACGCCGGCCCGCCGATGTCGATCTGTTCGATTGCCTCTGCAACCTTGACGTTTTCATTCGCGATGGTTTCTTCGAAGGGATAGAGATTGACGACGACCATATCGATCGGCTCGATGTCGTGTAGTTGCATTGCTGACTGGTGGGCCGCACTGTCGCGAACGCCGAGCAAACCGCCATGGATTTTTGGATGCAGGGTTTTGACGCGGCCGTCCATCATTTCAGGAAAGCCGGTAACATCCGCGATGTCGCGCACTTCGATCCCGGCCTCGCGCAACACTTTCGCCGTGCCGCCAGTGCTGATGATTTCGACGCCAAAGTCTTTTAGCTCGCGCGCCAGGTCAACCAAGCCGGTCTTGTCTGACACGCTGATCAAGGCGCGGCGAATTTTTCGCAATCCTGTTTCTTCATTTTCAGGCATGGCTTTGGAATAAAAGGTGACGCAGGTTGTCAGATTTTCGAAGGCTACTGTTTACCGAATCAGGCAGGGCGACGCAAGTCTGGAGGTAAGGGACGAAGACGTCGGGCTTACAAGATTGATTGCATGGGCTCTTACTTCGGGTGGGGGTTGTCTGTCTTCGTATGTTTCGTGCGATGAGTGTTCTCATCGCGTCGCTAAGGCGACGCGTTGCGGGGCTCTTGATTGGGTCTCAGCCTTGAAAGGCTGGGCTAATCTCATGCTGACGCTACGCGTCACAGGATTCACTTGATTCTCTGCGTCAGAAGCTATTCGTTAGGGCTTAGCAGGAGACGTTTGGTGGAAGAATTCCTGGGTTCGTTTGTATTTTGAGTAAGCGATCTGATACTCCACGCCCGCGGGAAAACTAATCGTGAAGCGATGATTGCGTCCGTCGCGCGCGCCTTCGCCGGCATAGAAGCCGAGCAGATACTGACTTCGCAGGTCGTCTTCAATCGCCTGGAAGACAGGCGTTAGATCGTTATTTTTGTTGTAGCCGCCGGGAGCGAGTGCGGACGCAGCATTACCAACCAAAAAATATTTGCCGCCGGTTTTCTCCGCTAGATCGCGAAAGCCCTTTGAGGGCGAGCGCACCGCCAGCCGCCCATCGCGTGGTTGGAAAAGGGGCAAATGGATCACGTAGAAAGAGACGTGGTTTGCGAGAGCGGCTTCTATCGCCGCAATCGCCTTTGAAGTGCTCGCATTGTCGAGCCCGTCGCTAATCAGCACGATGATGCGGCGTTCGGAACGAATCGGGGGTAAACCAGTGAAAGCCTGAACAGCGGCGAGGGCGGCATCGAACAAAGCGGTGTGCTGATTGCTCTCCACCGGAAAGGCAAAAGCCTTACGCGCGACCGATAAATCTTTGCCAAAGGGAACGACCAGCGAAGCTTGCTCAGCAAAACGAAGCACGGCGACCTGCGACTTCTCGCCGAAGCGGCTCGCCAGCGCTAGCGCCGTTTCGCGTTGCGCGGAAACAATGTCGCGCAGGCTGCCGGATTGATCGAGCGCGAAAAGCAGAGTGACGCGATCGGCGCCATGATACTGAGTCAATCCCGCGGTAACCCGGTCTGTGTCCTTCAGTGTCAGATCGCGTTCGCTAAGTGGCGGCGCATCCGGTCCACGCTGATCTCTGACGCGGATCGGAATTACGAACAGGTCGGTGTTCACCTTTAAAACTTCATCAGCAGGTTCCTGGGCTTCTACGCGGAGCCCGGATTGAGCCATGGAGACGCAAATCAACACATACGTCAGCAACGCACACGAGCGCAAACAGATCGCCGTTAAAGTTGAAAGAATTGTTCTGGACTCTCTGGCGGGCAGCATGCAGCCAGGCGGCTTAGCTAAAGAAGCGGCCGAAAAGCAGAATGCTGAGAATCACAATGATTGTGATGACGATAATCTTAACTAAACTCATAGCTAATCCCTCAGGGGTTAGAGACGACAAGGGACCGTAAACGTGCGTTATTTTAGAATTGTGCGAGCCCAGTGTCAATGAAACTTGGACCGGAAACCCGACCATCCCTCTATGTCCTCCGCGTCCTCTGTGGTGATTAAGCGCCAGGAAAAGACGAACCACAGAGGACACAGAGTTTCACAGAGTCACTTGAATCTCAAACCGAGCCGGCCGCTGATTAGTCGCGGGTTGCCCACATGCGTGCCGCTGAATACCGATTCAAAGTTGTAAAGAAACAGCTCGTTAGTCAGATTTTGCACATTGAACTGAAGGTTCAGCGCCACGCGTTCTTTTTGTAGCAAGTCCGCACCAATCGAAAGATCCAGAACCGTTCGCGGTCGAACGCGGCCGCGCTGAAAATCAATCTCGTCGTACAAGCGCGGATCGAAACCGGCAGCAACGAATTGGGCCAGCGTTGTGTTGGGGTCGACGTCCGTAGGCACACCCGAATCGTAGCGACCGCTGAGCGTCGCATAAATTCCCGAAGGCTTATGGTTGTAGCCCAGTTGGAACTGGGCCTCGTTTCGCTGATCGTGGTCGGCAGAAAACTTCAGACCCTGGAGCTGAAGTTCCTGTGGGTCCTCGCCGAGAAAGAGACCACCGGAGATTGGCGTGACGCCATAGGCGTGCGCGTTGGCAAATGACAGGGAGCCATGAAACCCACGCAGGTCCGTCGTTTCAAATCTTAACTCTTCACCAGTCACGCGACCCGATGAAACTGCGATCGGAAAGATCACGCCAGTCTCAAAAAACTGATCTTTGTCGGAAAAGTTTTTGATTCGCTTCTGATACAGCGTCACGCCTACCCGAAAATATTGCGAAACAAGTTGCTGTAGACCAACTTCGAAAGAGTTTTCCTTGTCAGGCAGGATTGGCTTGAGCGTCACTGCTCCCTGCAACACCGACACCGGAGAAATCGCGGCTGCCTGGGCGGAGCTCGCAAGCAGCAGATTCTCTGCCGGCGGCGGCTGAAACAAGCGGTTATAAGACGCATGCAGGGTTGTTTGCGTCCGAGGAATGTAATAGGCGACGCCGATGCGCGGACTCAAGGCTTGTTCGCTTATCAGCAGTTTGTAGTTGTCGTAACGAATACCGGCATCGAGCGTAAAGTTCTTGAAGATCGGGAAGCGATCCTGAACATAGGCGCTGAACGTTCGACCCGTTTTGCTGCCGTCGAAGACGAACGGATTGGCGGAATTGAAAGCATTGATGGGATTGGGAAACACGTTGCCGTTTTCATCCACCAGATCGTCGAACGTCACCATGGGGTAGAAACTGAAATGTTCTTTCAAGGGTGTGAGGGTAAGTTGGCCGCCCAACTTGATGTTGTGATCGCCGCGAGTCAGTGAAAGCGAACCGAGCCCGCCATAATTTTGCAAGGTGCGATTCTGCGCCGCGACCACCGGCGTCGATGTGGCGTTGCTGGTCAGGATGGATTTGCTTGAACGGTTGAAGAAGGAAACCTGAGCCACCGTGTTCGGCGAAAAAATATGCTGGAAGTTTATGCTCTGAGCATTATCTCTTAACCGTTGCCGTTCATCCTGACGTGCCAACTCCTGCTGGAAGCGGTTCGGCACCTGGAAATTTGAGCCGCCGAAAGTAAACACGCCGCGCAGCGAATTGTTTTGATCGAATTGGTAATCGAGACGGAAGAACCCTTTCCCGGTGCGACCGAAGTTGTGAAAGTTGTCGAGCGTCGGCGGATCCAGGAATCGTTGAGAGGTGCTGGTAGACAAGTTAGTTAGAAAACCGAACCGCCTGGTGTGCGTTGCGAAGTCTGCGGATATTTCTCCCGTGGAAAAACTCCCTCCGGATAACGACACGCCGCCCTGCGTTGGTCCCTCGAGTCCTGACCGCGTGTTGACGTTAATCACTCCGGCGAGTTTGTCGCCGAACTCCGCGGGAATGCCGCCGGTTAATACTTCGACGGTTCGTAGAGTACGTGCATCAAGGCTCGTCGAAAAAATTGCGGACATGTTGTCCGTCACCGGAATACCATCCACCACGTATTGCACCTGCGATTCGGAACCGCGAGGGTGCATTCGTCCGTTATCGTCGGTTACAAATCCGGGTGCAGAAGCGACCATGCTTTCGATGGCGCGCGAGGGCGTGGCGCCGACAGGTCGTTCCAGCAGAGTTTGATTGAGGTCAGTGTCCGACGAGGTTCGGTCCTGCTCCAGCACCGCCGAGTTGTCTCCAGTTACAGTAACAGCGGCGGTGGCTCCTTCGAGCGACAACGAGAGATCGAGATTAGCAGGTATCGTGCTCTCGAGGTCGATCGATTGCTCCAGCGTCTGGAATCCCGGAGACTCGACCCGAACCTTATAGGTGTTGAAGGGTACGTTGACTAACTTGAACGAACCCTGTTCGTCTGTTTGCACAGTTTGTGAATAACCGGTGAGCGGCTGCGTGATCACAATTTTGGCGCCGCGCACGAGCGCGCCGGTTGGATCCTTCACTGTGCCCTGGATCGAGCCGATGCGGGATTGAGCGAGAAGGGCTGTGGAAAGAGATAAGGTTATAAAGACAAATAGCGATGAGCTGAAGAAATTCCGAACGTTCATTGATGCAATCTCCTGGTAAATGCCCAACATGTGCTGCCGCGTCCAAAACTCTAGACTTAGAGAATTGGCGCGGAATGACGGCTTCCGAAGAAAATTCAGAAGCGGGCGTAGTTACTGGTTGGATTGCGGAGGCGCGCGACCTGAACGCGGAGCGGACGTTTGCGTGTGAAGCGGGATCGTTGTTGAGAGGACGAACTGTGAACTGAGAGACGTCGGAGCGACGCTCGGTGGAAGCGAGATCAGTGTTGCCGAAAAGTTTTGATGTAACTGGCAGATCAGGCAATCGCCGCAACCAATGAGCGGCGTACCACCCTTGGCGTCGGTTGTCGGATCAGAAAAGCTCGAGGAGCTAGCGATGCTCGACGCCGGCAAACCACCATGCGTGTGCGCGGCCTCAACCGTCGTTCCGTAGACGATGAAGCCAAGCAGCAAAAGCGAGAGCACGCGCGAAAAGCGGCTGTGCGACTTCCTCAAACTTGATGGGTGTTCTCTGATCACGGTTGGCAGCTTATGTTAGAGTCCAGAGCGCAGTATAAGGATGGCTCACATCACTGTCAAAACAACTTGCTGGCCCACGCGACCAGCTAAAAAGATGGAAAAATCGCGAATTTTCGTTGTTCCGTGTGCGCTGTTTTCGACGTGTAGCGTCGTCGTGAGTTTAGCCCAGCCTTTCAAGGCCGGGACAAGTTGCCCTTACCGGAGGCGTCGCGTCAGCGACGCAATGAGATGGTGTTCAGGAATTCTCATTCCGTCGCTACGCGAGGGACACGCAAATTACAATCGATGATCCCGGCCTTAAAAGACCGGGCTAAAGTCATTACGACGCTAACGCGTCGAAATACCCGGGAGTCGATATTTTTGAGGCAGGTCTCTAAAGAGTACAAATCACTGGTCGCCGCTTGCCTCTGGTTGGCTGGGGCGATGGTATCTACGGCGGCGGCGCAAACTACTAGTGCGCGGATAACGGTTGTCTCGACTGCTCCGGCGAGAGTGCGCATCGAGGTCCAACTGCCGAAGCCGACCAGTGAGCTGTCGTTCATAAATACCTATGCCGGCATTCTCGGATTGGGCGAGCGCATTGAAGCCCTTGAAGCTTTGGAGGCAGACGGGAGTACCGCGCAGGTGAAAAAGGCAGCGCCGGGCGAATATCGAATAACGCGAGCGCTTTCAAAGTTCAGGTACGAAGTAAACCTGTCGCCGCCCTCGCGACCCGCGCAAATGTCGCACGTGTCGTGGTTGAATTCAGAGAACGGTCTGCTCATGCTGGCTGATCTGTTACCGCAGGGAGCAGGCTCTCCAATTGAAATTAGAATCGACGCTCCCAGCGGCTGGACCGTAGCTGCAAACGTAAAAGGGGCTGGTTCCCAGTTCTCTACAACTGAGTCTGAGAGCGCGGTGTTTCTTATCAGCCGGTCGTTGCATGAGAAACAACAACCAACCGCAAACGGCGGGCTTTCAGTAATCGTGTCTGGCGAGTGGCCTTTGTCAGACGGCGATCTAGTCAAGACCAGCACAAGAATTCTTCAGCATTACACGCAAATCACCGGCTTCAATCTCAAGAACAAAGCGGTGGTGATGTTGGTCCCATACGCTGGTGAAACAGGACCGGATAATTGGACCGCTGAGACTCGGGGCAATGTCGTCGTCTTGTTGTTAGGCAGGAACGGGCCGCGAAAAAGAATCTTGTCGCGGCTTGGCGTCGTTCTCAGTCACGAGCTGCTTCACCTTTGGGTGCCAAACTCCTTGCGGCTGGCGGGAAATTACGATTGGTTTTTCGAAGGCTTCACGTTGTACCAGGCGCTGCGAACCGACCTGATTCTCGGTCTAATTTCTTTCGACGACTATCTCGAAACAGTGGCGCGGGTTTACGACTCTTATTTATCCTCCGCCGAAGCCAGCCGGTTTTCGTTGCTTGAAGCTTCGGAACATCGTTGGACCACGCAGTCTTCATTGGTTTACGACCAGGGTATGCTGGTAGCCTTTATCTATGACCTGGCTTTGCGGAAATCCACCGACTGCAAGGCTTCGCTTGATGACGTCTACGCCGACTTGTTTCGCTTACCGGCGACAGGACAGGCGAGCGCCAACGAGACTATAATCAGAGCGCTGACCGGGCGGGCTGGGTTTGGATCGTTCGCCCACGATTACCTGGAGACGGCCTCCATGATTAACCTCAACAGCACGCTTTCGGACTATGGAATCGTCCTGGAGGCAAGCTCAGCAGGCGCCACGAAACTGAGCGTGGCGCGACAGATGGGTAAGAGCCAACGCAAGTTGTTAGGTTGTCTTGGTTATCGCCATTAGACAAAAGGATCGTTGTTAACAACCGTCATGACTAGATTTGTTTTCATTGCCAAATGTTTTTTGCTGCTCGCGGTGGTGGCTGGACTTCACGGTTGCAAAACGCTCGCGAAACAGAATGACACGGGCGTGGTCGTCGCGCGGCGGGCGCAAATAAGAAGCTCGACCGCAGTGGTTGCGGCGGACTTGCTGGAAGTGAATCGCGGCGACGCTGTCGAGATTCTGGATTTTCAGGACGTGCAGGATCCGACCGATAACTCCAAAAAGGAGCGTTGGCTGCGCGTGCAGGCGCACGATGAAGACAGCACTGAAGGTTGGATCGAATCGCGGAACGTGATGCCCGACGAAGTTTTGCAGGCCGCGAAAAAACTGGCAGATGAAGACAAGGGCATTCCCGCGCAAGCGAGCGGCCAGCTTCGTGCCAGTTCAAATTTGCGTCTGACGCCTGACCGTAGCGGCAATGAAAACATCATGATGCGTTTGGATAGTGGTTCCAGTTTTGAAATCGTGAGCTGGAAGCGCGTGCCGAAACCGAAGTCGTCGGATGCGATTGAAAGCGACATCGCGCCGAAGGCGGGCAGCGCTCAACCCGGAAATAATCGCGGCGCCAAGGAGAACCCGGAAGGGAACGAGCCCGAGGAGACTAATGAACTCTGGTACAAAGTCCGGCTGCCGAGTTTGATTTCTCCGGCGCCTGCGGGATGGATTTACGGCAAGCAGGTCGAGCTCACAGTGCCTAGTGACATTATCTTTTACCGGACGGGCCGCGAGTTTGTGGCCTGGCAAAGACTCGACAACGATTCAAGTGACACGGACGGCTCGAAGACCAAGGACGCGGCGAAAGAAGCGAAGCCCGGGAGTTGGGTGATTCTGGAAAAGAGTAGTTCGAGTCAACCGCACACGGTCGGCGAACCCGACTTCGATCGCATTTATGTTCTCGGTTACGACAAGCGCGATCAGGAACACTACACCGCCTATCGCAGCTCTGACCTCAAGGGTTATCTACCGTGCAGAATCGAGGGCACGCCCGACAACAAAACTTTTACGATTAGAGTTCAGGATGAGAGTGGGCAGGTAACTGACGTGCAGTATGGCGTGTACAAAGACGCCCGCGGTTACTTGAAGGTTAGCGCGCCAAACGTCGCCAAAGATAAAAAGAAAAAGTGACGCTGCCCCTGCAGTCGTGATCCGCGTTAAGAAATTGAATTCAAATCAAACAGCAAATCGTCCCGTGATCGTCGGCGTTGGCGGCCTCACGTCGAACGTTGGCAAGACGACATTGATGTGTGAGCTGCTGCGTGCTTTTCCAGGTTGGGAAGCAATCAAGACTACCAGAGGGCACTACCGCTCATGCGGCAAGACCCCCGCAGCGTGTTGTGTCAGCGATTTGCTGAGTGAGGAACCGGTTATTCGATCTGGAAGAGAGTGGACTTACGTCGCCGGCAAAGACACGGGCCGTTACTGGGATGCAGGCGCCGCGAATGTTCATTGGTTAATTGCGACTGATTCGCAGGTGAGAGAAGGAATTGGTTCGGCCTTGCAGCTGGTTAGATCGCCGGGGGTTTTCATCGAAGGAAACAGTTTCACTGAATACGTGCGGCCGGACTTTTTCATAATGGTCGCTCGTCCCGATGCGCCTAAGATAAAAGCTACGGCGAAGCGAGCAATGCCGCGAGTCTCTGCCGTCTATTTTTCTGATGAAACGGCAAGCGCGAATAGCGCGAGCTACGGAATACTTGGCCAGTATTTTACCGGTCGTGGGGTGCCGATTTTCTCGCCAGCGAAGCTGCCGGAGCTAGTGGAAAAACTGCATTCGATGAACGTCGCCGTGTCCTTGAAATCGACAACTCAGTTAGCGGTGAGTGCATCTTAGACAGGCCCAGGAAGTGCGGGCCTCACCTAAGCAAAAAGTAATTAGTGAGTGATGTTTGCGAAGGCCTTGACAAGAGCATTTTTGCCTCTATAATGCCCTTTCGCTTTTCGGAAGCGAATTGACATAGCAGAAATTCAAAGGCACATAAAGGTGTCGCTTTTCTCCGGGAATTGCGAGGGAGATTGGCGGCGCTTTTTGTTCGGCAGAATTAACATTGCGCGAACCTTGTGCCTCGCTTGACAGAGTAAATTCGATGCGTTAAAGTCCTCGTTTGCTTGGGGCGAATTTATTCCGTCTGTGAGGCAATCCAAAGACAATTTGGAACTGATGTTTGAAAACTAGATAGAGCGTGTCCATATCAATGAACTTTGAGAGTCAAGACGACGAGCGATAAAGCTCGCGTACAAAACTCTGCAGAAGAGTCATTATCGGATACTGAACAACAACCAGTACGAGATGATGTTCCAGAGACAAATTCTAACGAGAGTTTGATCCTGGCTCAGAAT
>Ga0207650_10003039_pt1 | contig 11554 bp, 10 predicted proteins | sample KBSS63metaG_FD_184325 | JGI IMG/M metagenome (GOLD analysis project Ga0207650, IMG submission 184325) | Switchgrass rhizosphere microbial communities from Kellogg Biological Station, Michigan, USA - KBS S6-3 metaG (SPAdes) (version 2) | ecosystem: Host-associated > Plants > Roots > Rhizosphere...
GCCATCATGAAGACCACGTGGGCGGGAGGTTCTTCGATCGACTTCAGCAGTGCGTTGAAGGAGTGGCCCGAGAGCTGGTGCACCTCGTCGATGATGAACACCTTGTAGCGGTCGCGCACCGGCGCAATCGACAGACCCGACAGGATTACCTCGCGGATGTTGTCGACCTGCGTGTGGCTGGCCGCGTCGATCTCCAGCACGTCCATGTCGCGCCCCTGCGCAATCTCGACGCAGGCGTCGCACGCACCGCACGGATCGGCCGACGGCCCTTTCTCGCAGTTGAGCGCGCGCGCCAGGATGCGCGCCGTGGTCGTCTTGCCGCACCCGCGCGAGCCCGCGAACACGAAGGCGTGGGCGATGCGCCCGCTCGCCAGCGCGTTGCGCAGCGTGCGCGTGACGGCCTCCTGCCCGACGACGTCGTCGAAGCGCTGCGGACGCCACTTCCGGGCAAGCACCTGGTAGGACATGGGCTGGCTGCTTAGGGTGGAAGGCGGTGGGTGTGCCCCACCGCAGCCCGGCGCACCTGCGTACACCTCAGGGTCTGTTTAGCGCTGCTGCCTTCCGGCCCTGACGCGGTTCGCAGGCTGAAGTTGCACAGGGTCCGGGCCGCGGTGCGGCTCACCCACTGCAAACCAGCAGTGTACTTCGCCGCATCGTCGCTGGCAAACGCCGCCGCGGACAGGAGATAGCGCGCCGACCGAGCGTCGCTACGAGCACTTCTCGTCGAGCACCCGGAACGAGAGCACCGAAATCGAGCGCGACGGCGCCGACGGATGCGCGGTGGCCGGCGCCTCGGGAGGCGCGGTGACGGCACGGCGGGAAGCGGCGGCGCCTGCGTCGGTCACACCGGCCGTACCGGGGTTGGCCGTCAACCGCTCGTCGATGGTGCCGGCCACCTCTACCTGCTTGCCGATGAAACGCGTCAATTCCGAGGACCTCGCGCCGACGAGCCAGAAGGATTGTTCGACCGGCGCCCCCGGTCGCGCCGCCGCAGCATCCGTCGTCCCTGAACCGACGCCGGCCGGCACCGAGCCCGGTACCGCCGAGCGGGGTGGCGCGCCCGCGGCGCGCCCGTCGCTTGACTTGAGTGTCGCGCGCGCCAGGGTCAACCCCTTCGCCGCGCCTTGTTCGTGCCCGGTCGGCGGGGCGGCTGCGCTATCGGGCAATTGGGTAATGCACCCGACGGCGGTGACGGTCGGCGTCGCTGCCTGGCCGCGCTGCGCCTCGAGTACGCTCGCTGCGGCGGCGGCTACGACCAGCGCGGCCGCGATTCCGAAGAGCCGGCGAGAAGTGGCAAGCATGGATGTCCCTCCGGGAGAGACATCGTGCAAGGAGCTGACCACTGCGAAAGAGCTGATGGCAAACTCATCGGAGAACGGGCAATGCGCCGGACACCCGCCTCGCGACGGGCGGCGTCATTGACGAGTGGCGGCCCAGCTCCACCGGCGCGTGATCGTCTCTCCGGATTCGAGCCGAAACACCACTCCTTCTTCACCGATCAGAGACCGGCCGTCCGCCGAAAACTTTCCCGACACATGCCCTTCTGACCGAAAGCCAAATCGTGATCCGCCACACTGCCAGCTGCCTGTGTCGCTGTCGGTTGCGGAGTATGCCCCCGCCACAACAGTGCCGACGTAATGGTCGTGTTCGGTAACAACATCGATAGACTCGCCGATACGCTGGATTCTTATCATCGCCGTGATGGGTGCTTGGACCACGGTGGCGTCGAAGGGCTGGATGCACGCGGCGGGCCCCGTGTGGCCGGCATAGGTTCCCATCAGGTTCCACACTTCCCCGGCTACGCTTTGGACCGGTGGAACCGCCACCGGCGATGGCGTCGCTGTCGGACCTGTCGACACTACTGATGGTTGACTGTCGCAAGCGGCGAATCCCAGTGCGAGCAGCAAAACGATCACGATAGCGACGTGTCTGGTCATGCCGTTTGCACGGTACTACCTGGCTGACCTGATTCCCAGCTAGAATCCGCGCGGCAGCGCGGGATTTGACGCTGGTCTCGTGCGGCGGTAGCTTTGGCAGTCCGTTGTGGTCCCGTCTTGCTGGAGGTCTCCGATGAGCCGTTCCCGCTGGGTCGTCGCCCTCACGTTCGCTGCCCTTCCACTCACGGCTATGCTGCCGTCGGGTCAGACCGCACCAGGGCCAAAGCCCCGCGCGGCCCAGGCGCTGCCACGGACCGCCGATGGCCAGCCCGACCTGCAGGGCTACTGGACCAACGACTCCTATACACCGCTCGAGCGGCCCGCCGAGTTCGCCGGCAAGTCGCACTTCACGCCGCAAGAGGCTGCCGCGTTCGTGAAAACCCGCCTCGACCGGCTCGAGAACCAGCCGGCCACCGACGTGCATTACGACGACGCGATCTGGCAGAAGGAAAATTACGAAAAGGAGGCGAACCTCCGCACCTCGTTGATCAGCGATCCCGCCAACGGCCTGCTGCCGTCACTCACCGAAGAAGCCAGACGCCGCCAGGCGTCCGAAGGGAAGAGCCGCGCCGGCCGCGGTCCCGCCGATAGCGTGCAGGACCGCTCGCTCGGCGAGCGCTGCATCACCTGGGGGAACGTCGGGCCGCCGATGCTGCCGCCCACCTACTACGCCAACTTCCAGATCATCCAGACGGCCGACTACGTGATCATCAGTCACGAGTTGATGCACGAAGCGCGTCTCATCGCGCTCGACGGCCGGCACCCCGGCAACGGTGCGCGGTATCTCTACGGCGACGCGCGCGGGCGATGGGAGGGCGACACGCTCGTCGTGGACACGACGAACTTCACCGACAAGACCCCGTTCCGCGGCTCTCCCTCGAACACCCGTCAGGACATTCGCTCGAGCGACCGGCTGCACGTCGTCGAGCGCTTCACCCGCGTGGCTGCCGACTCGATCCGCTATCAGTTCACGGTGGAGGATCCGGGGACGTGGGTGACGCCGTGGTCCGGCGAGGTCCCCATCCGGAAGTTCGAAGGCCCGATCTACGAGTACGCGTGCCACGAGGGCAACTACGGCCTGCCCAACATTCTACGCGCCGCCCGCGTGGCCGAGCGCCAAGCCGCCGGTTCGCGCTAGATCTTCACCGGCCGCTGAGTGCCGGGGCGTGCGTGTGCGACGACGGCATGCCGAGCTTGTTGATGGTGTCGCCTTCGAAGTCGAACTCCACCATCACCACCGGTTCCTTGCCCACCACCCAACCGTCGTGGCCCGGCTCGATGGCGAAGATCTGTGGGGCCTTGTGTTCGATGACGCAGCCGTCGGGGTACTCGATGTGAATCTCGCCGTGCACCAGGAACCCCACGTGCGCGTGCATGCAGAGCTCGGTGCCCACCACCGGCTTCATGTCCTTCGACCAGCGGAACCCGGCGGGATAGACCATCCGCTTCACGCGCGCGTTGCCGGCCTTGCCCACCTCGAGCAGCACGTGGCCGATCTCGCGCCGCTCGGCGCCCTTCACCGGCGCGAAGAGCTCGCTCGGCCGGCGGGCCGCCGCGCGCTTCGCCTTCTTCGGCGCGGCCTTGCGCGACGCCGGCTTGCCCGCGGCGTTGCGGGCCGCGCGCGCCGGCACCTTCTTTTTCGCCGCGACCGCGCGGGGCTTCGTGACTCGACGAGCAGAGCGTGCGGAGCGCTTCTTGGCCATGTGTCCTCGCCGGCGGGGCCGAAGCCCCGCCCTCAGGCAAATAGTGGCGAGGATGCTAGCACGCTATGGATGCACGGGCTCCAAGTTGTTCTTGATCACATAGGTCGCGACCGAACGTCCGAGCAGATTGCCGCCATCCTGATCGAAGCGGAAGTGAATGCCGCCGTAGACGCGGGCGTCGTCCACGTCGTTCGAGATCTCGCGGAACCCCGAGTAGTGAAACGACAGACCGGGTACCGCGGGATTCGACAGATCGATCGAGTGGCCGTCGGCGCCGTACAGGCGGCGCAGCATCTCGGTGCCGGCGCCCGTGCCCGACGCGTGGTTCGACGGGTAGCTCGGGAAGCACGGCGTCAGGACGTACGGCTTGTAGGCGGGGTTCGGGTCGGTCTTGCTGTTGCCGTCAGTCGCGGCTTCGCGAATCGCCGTCTCCGGCCGCCACAAGTTGTAGGTGTACTTGTTGTTGAACGAGGCGACGAGCGCGTCGCTCGTCGCCATGTTCAGCAGCGCCAGGGAGCGCGCGTTGTCCGAGAGCGAACGGTCCTTCGCTTCCGCCACCTGCCGCGCAGCGGAGTTGAGCAGCTGGCTGGGCGAGGTGACGGCGTAGAACCGGGCGACGTCGGCCCGATCGGCGGGTCGCGTGACGCTGGTATCGAGCCCGATTCTGGCCACCTCGGCCAGATCCTTGGCGTACTGGCTGGTGCCGAGTCCCGGCGGTGGCGGCAGGATGAAGTCGTTCACGCTCGACACGCCGAACGGGGCCACGTTGCGCCAGTGCAGGTTCACGCCCACGGCCACCCCGTTAACGACCGGGCAGCTCGGGGTCGCCTGCCATTCGCCGGGCACGGCAGGACCGGGTGTCTTGAATTGCGGCGGCGCCGAGCCGTCGTTGGCGCGCAGCGCGATCATGGCCAGAGCCACGTCGATGCCGAGCTGCTTGCCGTCGTCCTTCGCCTGGCCATTCGGAATGCCGCTCAGCGTGTTCGCGAGGGAGGCATCGAGCGATGCCACCGTGCCCGCGTTGGCGGCGAAGTACGTGCGCAGCACTCTCCACGCCGCCGCGGCGGCCGCCGCATCCACGGAGGCGCCATCCGGCGCCTCGAAAGTTCCGAGGTACGGCTCGTAGTCTCCGGTGATGGTGTTCACGGCTTCGAACACCGCCAGCGCCACCACCGCGTTCGTGCGTGCCTGCACGAACGGACTCTGGCCATTGGCCACCGCTGTGTTGATGGCGATTTCGTTCCAGGTGAGGACAGTGTCGCCGGCGCGGACAGGCAGGGGAGTGACGAGCGCGCACACAAGCGCAGCGGCGGCGATTCTGAGGGCTGTAGGCATGACGCCTCCTTCACGGGGATAAACGGAGAGCGCGCAAGAATCGCACAAGACGGACAGAAAAGATGCCCGCATTGGGCGATTTCTAGTTGTTCCGGTCGTAGCGGGGCGTGTAAGGAGTAGAGGCCACGCGCGCTACGCCCAGTACAGACGAAGCGGATTGTCGACGAGCAGTTTCTGCTGCAGCTCCGGCGTCACGGCAATGGACGGGATGTAGTCCACCAGCAGCCCGTCGTCGGGCATGTGGTTCTTCAGGTTGGGATGCGGCCAGTCCGTGCCCCACAGCACGCGATCCGGAAACGTGTCCACGAGGCGGCGCGCAAAGGGCACCACGTCACGGTAGGGATGCGGCTCACCGTCGAGCGCCGGCGGGCCGGTCACCGACAACCGCTCGGGGCAGCTCACCTTCGACCAGATGTTCGGATACTCGCGCATCATCCGGACGAACAGCTCGAACTCCGGCCCGTCCACCGGCTTCGTCACGTCGGGGCGCCCCATGTGATCGACGACCACGGTGGTCGGGAGCGTGGTGAAGAAGTCCCACAGCTCCGGCAGATCGACGGCTTCGAAGTAGATCACGACATGCCAGCCGAGCGGTGCGATACGGTGGGCGATCTCGGCCAGCACCTCGCGCGGCGTGAAGTCCACCAGGCGCTTGACGAAGTTGAAACGCGTGCCGCGGACGCCCGCCTCGTGCATCTCGCGCAGATCGGCGTCGGTGACGTGGCGGTCTACGGTGGCCACGCCCTTCGCCCGTCCATCCGACGCGCGCAGCGCGTCCACCAGCGCGCGATTGTCGGTGCCATGGCAGGTCGCCTGCACGATCACGTTCTTGTCGAAGCCGAGATGGTCGCGCAGCGCGAACAGCTGCTCCTTGGTGGCGTCTACCGGCGTGTACTTGCGCTCGGGCGCGTAGGGGAACACCTCGCCGGGGCCGAAGACGTGACAGTGCGCATCCACCGCTCCGGCCGGCACCGTAAACCGCGGAACCGAGGGCTGGGGGTGATACGGCAGCCAGCCTGGCGTGACCTCGAACTTCATGCCGCCGGACCCTCGACCGGCAACTTGGCCTGTTCCCACGCGGCAATGCCGCCCGCCAGTTCGCTGACGTCACCGATGCCGTGCGCGTTGAGCACGCTCGCCGCCACCGACGATCGATAGCCGCCGGCGCAGTGGACGATCACGTGGCGATCGCGCGGCACCTCGCCGATCCGCTTCTCGAGCTGGGTCAGCGGGATGGCCAGGCTGCCACCGATGCGGCTCTTGGCGCGCTCGCCCGGCGCGCGCACGTCGATCAGCACCGCGCCGTCGCGCAGCCGCGCCGCGGCCACGTCGGGACCGAGCCGCTCGGTGGTGCGGGTCAAATCGGGCCGGCCGGTCAGGCTTTCGAGGCCGTGCTGCAGGTAACCGACCACCTGATCGAAGCCGATCCGTCCAAGCCGGGTGGCCGACTCTTTCTCCGTGCCGGGCCCGGCGACGATCACCACCGGCCGTTCCGGGTTGAGCACGGTGCCGGCCCACGTCGCGTACTGGCCGCCGAGGCCGACGTTGATGCTGCCGGCGAGATGCGCGGCCGCGAACTCTGCCGCCTCGCGCGTGTCGAGCACCTGCGCGCCGGATTCCTGCAGCGCCAGCACGCTGTCGAGCGGGATCGGCTGCACCTCGCGCGCCAGCGCCTCGTCGAGCGTCGGCCGTTCCTTGGTGTTGAGCACGGCGTCGTAGGTGAAATAGGCCGGCGCCTCGGGCTGATCGGTCGTGACCAGCGTCACGAAGTCGGGCTTCGACATCGGCTGAAGTGCGTAGTTGGACTTCCGCTGCTCGCCGATGGTCGAGACCGTCTCCTTGCTGATCGCCTTGCCGCAGAGCGACCCGGCGCCGTGGGCGGGATATACCAGGCTGCTGTCGGGCAGCGCCATCAGCTTCTGGTGCAGCGAGTCGTAGAGCATGCCGCCAAGGTCGGCGGCGCTCCAGCCGAGCGCCACCCGCAGATCCGGGCGGCCGACATCGCCGATGAACAGCGTGTCGCCCGTGAGCACGCCGGCCGGCACCTCTCGGCTGGCCGTGTCATCGAAGACGAGCAGCGAGATCGACTCGGGCGTGTGGCCAGGGGTGGACAAGGCGCGCAGCCGCACGGTGCCCAGATTGATTTCGTCGCCGTCGGCGAGCCCGGTGAAGGCGTATTCGGCCGACGCCTTGGCCCCCAGATAGATGCGGGCGCCGGCACGGTCGCGCAGCTCGAGGTGGCCAGCCAGGAAATCGGCGTGCAGGTGCGTCAGCACGACGTGCCCGAGCGTCAGCTCGTGCTCGGTGGCGAACGCGAGGTACTGCTCGATATCGCGTTGCGGGTCCACCACCACGGCCTGCTTCGACTGCTCGTCGGCCACGATGTAGGACGCGTGCGCGAGGCACTTCAGATAGAACTGCTGCAGCAGCATCAGGCCCTTACTCCCCCGTCGTCAGAAGCCGCATGGCCAGCGTTTCGTAGAGATCCACCGCCTGCCGCAGCTCGTCGATCGAGACGTGCTCGTGGTCAGTGTGCGCCGTGTGAATCGAGCCCGGCCCGATGAGCAGCGGCCGGCCCCACCGCGTGAGCACCGGCACGTCGGTGGTGTAGGGAAAGACCGCGGTTTCGAATCCCGATACACGGTGCAGGTGCACCGCCGGAATCTCGAGGATGTGCTCGAGCGCCACCAGCCCTTCCACCACGCGCAGCGCCTCGTAGATCGGCGCCCCGTCGCCGACGATCCGGAACATCAGTTCCGCCGACGCGTGCGGCGAGACGACGTTTGGCGCCACGCCACCGTCGATCAGGCCGACGGTGTAGTGCGTGCGTCCCAGCTCGGGGTCGTCGGGCAGCTGCAGCCCGCGCACCACCATCAGGGCATCGAGCAGCTTGTCGATCGCCGACTCGCCCAGCTCGGGGAACGACGAATGCGCGGCCCGGCCCGTGGCCACGAGCCGCACGCGCAGCATGCCCCGCGTGGCGAGGCCCAGGCGATTGTCGGTCGGCTCGCCGTTGATCAGGAACCGGACGCCGGGCGGTGCCAGCTCGTTGGCCACCTTGGCGCCGTCGCTGCCGCGCTCCTCGCCCACCACGTAGAGCAGGCCGATGCGCCGCTCGCCCGTCAGCCGCAGCCGTTCGGTGGCGGCGACCTGCGCTGCCAGAATTCCCTTGGCGTCGCACACGCCACGCCCGAACAGCATCCCGTTTTCGAGACGCGTCGGAAAGAACGGGGGCACGCAGTCGTAATGGGTGGAGAACACCACCTGCGGCGACAGGCCGAGCGTGGCGAACACGTTGAACCGGCCGCCGCCCACCGGCTGCTCCTGCACGTCGTAGCCGCGCTCGCGCAGGATCGCCGCCAGCAGGCGTCCGGTCTCCGCCTCCCGACCGGTCGTCGAGTCGATGTCGGACAGGGCGCGCGTCAGCGCGACGACGTCCACCAGATCGACATCTACCGAATCCATGACTCGAGCTCCGTCCGCGCGTCGGTGTTCTCGTCGCGATACTTGACGATCACCGGCGTGGCCAGCGACAGGCCCCACTCGGCCCCCTTGCCGGACGTGACCGGCCGCGCGCCCTGCACCACCACCGCGCCTTCAGGCACGACCAGCGGCTGCCCCGGCGCCGCCCTGATGATGACGCCGTTGGGCAGATCGTAGATCGGCGTGGAGCCGGTGACGATGGTGCCGGCTCCCAGCACCGCGCGCCGCTTGATGATGGCGCCCTCGTAGACGCCGCAATTGCCACCGATGAGGGCGCCGTCCTCGACGATCACCGGCATCGCGCCCACCGGTTCGAGCACGCCGCCAATCTGCGCCGCGGCGCTCAAGTGCACGTTCGCTCCGATCTGGGCGCACGAGCCGACGAGCGCGTGCGAATCCACGAACGAGCCGTCGCCGACATAGGCGCCGACATTGATGTACATGGGCGGCGCGCAGATGACGCCAGCGCCCAGATAGGCGCCGTCGCGAATCGACGACCCGCCGGGGATGACGCGTACGCGGCTGGAGAGGTCGAGCCGCTTGAGTGGCAGCGTGTCCTTGTCGAGAAAGGGCCAGCGCCCCTTGCCGATGCCGACGTCGATCACGTCGCCCCAGCGCAGGGCAAGCAGGATCCCCTGCTTCACCCAGATGTTGACGCGCCAGCCGGTGGGCGACGAGGAGTCCGGCTCGGCCGCTCGCACGCGGCCGGCCGAGAGCTCGGTGGGGAGACGGGCAAAGGCGTCGCGGGCCTGTTGTTTGGGCGCCGACGCGCCCTGCTCGAAGAGAGAAGTGATCTCTTCGGCGAGCTGCGTCATCAGACGCGGGCCGCGGCGCCGAGGAGCCTGAGCTTGTGCAGCACTCCCATCACCCGCTCGCGCGACGCCGGGGTGATCGACACCAGCGGGAGCCGCACTTGGTCTTCGCACAGCCCCATCGCCGCCATCGCCGCCTTGCACGGCGCGGGGTTGCTCTCGACGAAATTCCCGGTGAGCAGCGGCAGCAGCCAGCCCTGGAGCTTGCGCGCCGCAGCGTAGTCTCCCCGCTCGCACAGCTCGACGAGCTGCACCATCTCTGCCGGCACTTCGTTGGAGGCCACCGAGATCACGCCGCGGCCGCCGATGGCCATCACCGGCACGGTGATCGGATCGTCGCCGCTCAGGAGCAGGAAGCCCTCGGGTGCGCTAGCCACGATGTCGGTCATCTGGACCAGGCTCCCGGAAGCTTCCTTGATGCCGATGATGTTCGGAATCTCCGCCAGCCGCAGCACGGTGGCGACGTCGATGTTGACGCCGGTCCGCCCTTGGATGCTGTAGAGCATGATCGGCAGCGGCGTGCTGTCGGCAATCGCCTTGAAGTGCTGGAACTGCCCTTCCTGCGTCGGCTTGTTGTAGTAGGGCGACACGTGCAGGAGGCCGTTGGCGCCCACCTTCTCCATGTCGCGCGACAGCTCGATGGCTTCGCGGGTGTCGTAGCCGCCGGCCCCCGCCATCACCGGCACCTTGCCCGCGGCCTCCTCCACCACGAGCTCCACCACCCGCAGCTTCTCGCGATGCATCAGCGTGGGGGATTCGCCGGTGGTGCCGCACGGCACCAGAAAGTGCACGCCCGCGTCGATCTGGCGCCGCGCCAGGCGCTTGACCGCTACTTCATCGAGCGCCCCGCCCTTGCTGAAGGGGGTGATGAGTGCGGTGCCGACACCAGTGAACGCAGTGCGCATGGACGTGCTCCCTGTTTCGGGCGGGTCTAAAGACCCGCAACTACGTACGTCGTTGCGGGTCTTTAGACCCGCCCGTCGTCAGCCGGCGTCTGCAGGACGTCGGCCATGGTGAACCATCCCTGCCGGCCGCGAACCCACTTCGCGGCCACGAGCGCCCCGCCCGCGAACCCACGGCGGTCGCGGGCCGTGTGCGATAGCTCGATCGTATCCGAGGCGGCGTCGAATCCCACCGTGTGAATGCCGGGAATGGCGCCGGCACGCGTGGCCGACATATCGATGGGCCGGTCGAATCCGGCCCCCACCATCGAGTCGCGCAGCATGAGCGCGGTGCCCGAAGGCGCATCGCGCTTGGTGGCGTGATGGGCTTCATGGATCCAGGCGCCGTACTGCGCGTGCTGGCGCATGAGCCTGGCGGCCTCGTTGACCACCAGCTGAAAGATGTTCACACCGATCGAGAAGTTGGCCGACGCCACCACGCCCAGGCCAGCCAGTTCGGCGCGCCGGCGGAACGAGGCAGCGTCCTGCCCCCAACCGGTCGTGCCAATCACGACCGGCATTTTCATCTCCAGGTAGCGGGGGAAGTTGGTGCGGAGCGCCTCGGCGGTCGTGAAGTCGATCGCCACGTCGGCGGCGCGCCACTCGTCGCGCCCGTCGTCCACCCGTCCGGCCACGTCGATGCCCTGTTCGGCGGCCAGGGCGTCGATCAGCTGTCCCATCTTGCCGTAGCCGACGATGAGCACGTTCACCCGAAGAACTCCTCGTGCAGCCGCTGCATCGCGTGGGGCAGGTCGGCCTGCCGCATGATCACCGTAATGTTACGCCGCGCCGCTGCCTGCGAGATCATGCGCAGCGGCACCTCTTCGAGCACGCCGACGACGCGCGCCGCGGTTTCCGGCTCGGTGCGCAGCCGGTCGCCGACGGCGCAGACGAGCGCCATCTCCGACTCGGTCGAGACCTCACCGAACGCCGACAGCGCCTCGACGATGGCTGGCAGCTGGCGGCGATCGTCGACGGTCACGGAGACGCTCACTTCGGACGTCGTCACCACGTCCACCGCGGTGCGGAACGTCTCGAACACTTCGAACACCTGGCGCAGGAAGCCGTAAGCCATCAGCATCCGGCTCGACGTGATGTCGATGACGGTCAGGTCCTTCTTGCACGCAAAGGCGGTGACCGGGGTGCCCTCGGAACTGCCGCCGGCGGTGATCACGCTGCCTGTGCCCTGGGGACTGCGCGAGTTGAGGATACGGACGGGGATGTCGTGCTCGACCGCCGGCAGAATCGTCGCCGGATGCAGCACCTTGGCACCGAAATAGGCGAGCTCGGCGGCCTCGGCAAACGAGAGATGCGGCACCAGCCGCGGAGTACTGATGACGCGC
>Ga0207650_10003045_pt1 | contig 11539 bp, 8 predicted proteins | sample KBSS63metaG_FD_184325 | JGI IMG/M metagenome (GOLD analysis project Ga0207650, IMG submission 184325) | Switchgrass rhizosphere microbial communities from Kellogg Biological Station, Michigan, USA - KBS S6-3 metaG (SPAdes) (version 2) | ecosystem: Host-associated > Plants > Roots > Rhizosphere >...
CCGGCCATGCGGTGGCGCTGAGCGGAGTTAATCTCTCGCTCGGCCGCGGCGCCGCCCGCGTGCATATCCTAAGAGACATCGACCTGAATATAGGTCGCGGCCAGGCTGTAGGCCTGCTCGGCCCGTCCGGCTCGGGCAAATCGACGCTGCTTATGGTGATGACCGGTCTGGAGCGGGCGGACAGCGGTTCGGTCTTCGTCGCCGGAGAAGACCTGCAGAAGCTCAGCGAGGACGATCTCGCCCGCTTTCGCGGCAAAAACATCGGCATCGTCTTCCAGGCTTTTCACCTGATACCCACCATGACGGCGCTGGAAAACGTCGCGGTGCCGCTCGAACTCGCCGGCGCGCGCGACGCCTTTGCGCGCGCCGAACATGAGCTGGCGGCGGTCGGGCTGGCGGCGCGCCTGCATCACTATCCCGCCGAGCTTTCAGGCGGCGAGCAGCAGCGCGTGGCGATCGCCCGCGCGCTCGCGCCCAATCCGGCAATCGTCGTCGCCGACGAGCCGACCGGCAATCTCGACGAAGCGACCGGCGCCGGCATCATCGAGCTTCTCTTCCGCGGCCACCGCGAACGCGGCAGCACGCTCATCCTCGTCACCCACGATACGGCGCTGACCGCGCACTGCGACCGCGTGCTGCATCTGCATTCGGGGCGGATCGACAGCGCCCCCGCCTCGCCGAGCCGCGCGGGGGCGCCCGCGGACCAAATGGCGAAGAACGAATGACCGCGCTGGCGCTGCGCTTCGCCTGGCGTGAGCTGCGCGGCGGGCTGCGCGGCTTCGGTGTGTTCGTGGCCTGCATCGCGCTCGGCGTCATGGCCATCGCCGGGGTCGGCTCGGTGGCAAAGAGCCTCTCCGACGGCCTCTCCAGCGCCGGCCGCGTGATCCTCGGCGGCGATCTCGCGTTCTCGCTGGTGCAACGCGAGGCGAGCGGGGAGGAGAAAGCGTTTCTCGGCGCCCACGGTGTCGTCTCGGCGGTGGCGACGCTGCCGACCATGGCGCGTACGAGCGACGGGCGGGCCGTGCTGGTCGAACTCAAGGCGGTCGACGGCGCCTACCCGCTGTTCGGCGCGGTCGCGACGAATCCGGCCTTGCCGCTCTCCGCGTTGTTCGCGCGGCAAAACGACGCCGTCGGCGCCGCGGTCGATCCCGCCCTGCTCACGCGGCTCGATCTCAAGCTCGGCGATCACATCACGATCGGCAGCGCGGCGATCGAGCTGCGCGGCGTGCTCACCGCCGAACCGGACAAGCTCGCCGGCGGCATCGGCTTCGGGCCGCGGGTGCTTATCAGCGAAGAAGCGCTGCGTGCGAGCGGCCTCCTCCAGCCCGGCAGCATCGTGCGCTGGCAATACCGGCTGCTCTCCGACAGCAACGCGAGCGACGGCGCGGTTGCGGCGGTCGAGAAGGAGGCGCGCAGTTCGCTGCCCAATGCCGGCTGGGAGATCCGTACGCGCAGCAAGGCTTCGCCGCAGCTCGAGCGCAACGTCGAGCGTTTCAGTCAATATCTCACGCTTGTCGCCTTGACCGCGCTGCTCGTCGGTGGCGTCGGCGTCGCCAATGCAGTCGCGAGCCATCTCGCTCGCAAGCGCGATTCGATCGCCACGATGAAGGCGCTGGGCGCGACCGGCGCCGGCGTCTTCGCCGTCTATTGCACGCAGATCGTGCTGGTTGCTTTGTTTGCCACGCTCCTCGGCGCATTGCTTGGCGCGGCGCTGCCGTTCGTGATCGCCAAGGCATTCGGCTCTCTCATTCCGCTGCCGGTCGAACCTTCGCTCTATCCGAGCACGCTGGTTATCTCGATCGGCTACGGCCTGCTCACGGCTCTCGCCTTTTCACTGTGGCCGCTGGGACGGGCGCACGACATTTCGGTGTCGATGCTGTTTCGCGACCAGATCGCCGCCGAGCGGCGCTGGCCACGACGGCGCTATGTGATTGCGACCGTCGCAATCGTCGCCGCGCTGGCGGCGCTGGCGATTGTCTTCACCTATGACCACCGCCTCGCAGCGATGTTCATTGCTGCCGCCGCAGCCATCTTCGTCGCTCTGCGACTTGTCGCAACGCTGGTGATGGACGTTGCACGACGGCTGCCGCGCCCGCGCTCGACGCCGTTGCGGCTCGCCATCGCCAATATCTCCCGGCCGGGTGCGTTGACGCCGAGCGTCGTGCTCTCGCTCGGCCTCGGACTTTGCCTGCTCGTCACCTTGATCGAAATCGACGGCAATCTGCATCGCCAATTCGCCGCCGGACTGCCGGAAAAGGCGCCTTCGTTCTTCTTTCTCGACATCCCGTCGGCCGACGCCGACCGCTTCGACTCGGCCGTGCGCGCGGAAGCGCCGCGCTCGAGACTGGAGCGCGTGCCGATGCTGCGGGGGCGCATCGTCGCGGCCAACGGCATCAAGGCGGAAGACCTCAAGCCCGGCGAGGGATCCGCCTGGGTGCTGCGCGGCGACCGCGGCATCACTTATGCGACGACCCTGCCGCAAGGATCGCGTGTCGTCGCCGGCGACTGGTGGGCCACCGACTATGCCGGCGAGCCGCTCATCTCGCTCGAAAGCAAAACCGCCGCTGACCTCAACCTCAAGGTCGGCGACACCCTCACGGTCAACGTCCTCGGCCGCAATATCACGGCGCGGATCGCCAACCTGCGCACCGTCGATTGGCAGAACCTTGGCATCAATTTCGTGCTGGTGTTCTCGCAGGGCGCGTTCGCCGGCGCGCCGCATAGCGATATCGCCACTCTGACTTTCGCCGACGGCGGTACGCCGGCGGAGGAGACAGGGCTCATCAAGGCGCTCGCCAAGGCGTTTCCCTCAGTTTCCGCCGTCCGCGTCAAGGACGCGCTCGAAACCGTCGACCACCTGATCGGCAATCTCCTCCTCGGCTTGCGCAGCGCCAGCGCGGTGACGCTTATCGCCGCGGCCCTGGTGCTCGGCGGCGCGCTCGCCGCGAGTCAGCGTTTTCGCATCTACGACGCCATCGTCCTGAAAACCCTGGGCGCGACACGCGGACGATTGATCGCCGCCTATGCGCTCGAATACCTGCTCATCGGACTGGCAACCGTGCTGTTTGGCGTGGCGGCGGGATCGCTTGCCGCCGCCCTTGTCGTCACCCGGGTGATGGAAGTCCCCTTCGTCTTTGTGACGGCGCAGGCGGCCGGCGCAGCCGGCGCCGCGCTCCTCATCACCGTGGCGCTCGGCCTCGCCGGAACACTTACTGCGCTCAACCGCAAGCCCGCCGCAGTTTTGCGGAATTTGTAACGCTTCTCGGGCAGACTGCGGCCGACAGGTTGCGGTGCGCCACAACAGCCATAACGAATGTGACAAATGACCGAATGGTAACCATCACAAATATCGCACCCCGCCATCTGGCGCGGGAGCGGCTTTCGCATTAAATTCTGCGCAACTTATCCGGCGTCCGGATTGCGGACGCAAACCCGGTGAACGCCGGGCAACGCAGGGGTTCTTCCATGTCGGACTTCGACCGGAATATCGCCACCGCCCGGGCCGGCTACCGGCCCGAGGTAGCGATCGACGCGGGTCTGCGCGCCTACATGATCCGCGTTTACAACTACATGACCGCGGGCGTGGCGCTGACCGGGTTGGTCGCCTGGTTCGCCTTTCAAGCTGCGGGCGGCGATTCGATCGCCGTTGCCGGCAACTCGATCTCCGGGTTGACGGACTTCGGCCGGGCGATCTTCAGCGGCCCGTTGATGTGGATCCTGGTGCTGGCACCGCTCGGCCTGGTGATGGTGATGAGCTTCGGCATCAACCGGCTCTCGCCGGCGGCGGCGCTCACGCTGTTCTTCGTCTATGCCGGGCTGCTCGGGCTTTCGCTGGCGACGATCTTCGTGGCCTACACGGGCGCGTCGATTGCGCGCGTGTTCTTCATCTCCGCGGCGACGTTCGGCGCCATGAGTCTCTACGGCTACACGACGCAGCGCGATCTGACCGGCTTTGGCTCATTCCTGTTCATGGGCCTGATCGGCATCGTCATCGCCAGCCTGGTCAATATCTTCCTGCATTCGAGCGGGCTCAGCTGGGTCATCTCGGTCGTCGGCGTGCTCGTCTTTGTCGGGCTCACCGCCTACGACACGCAGAACATCAAGGAGATGTACAGCCCGATGGACGACGGCACCGTCGCCGGCCGCAAGGCGGTCATGGGCGCGCTGCGGCTCTATCTGGACTTCATCAACCTCTTCCTCATGCTGCTTCGGCTCTTCGGCGACCGTCGCTGAACGAGGCAACAAGGTCTGCTGAAACGCCCCAGGTCCACCCTGGGGCGTTTTCTTTTGCGGCATTCGGCGAACGATGAGCAGCGCTGATATCCGGCCGGCCGGTCCAGGCGATGTCGCGGCGATCACTCGCATCTACCGGGAGGCGGTCACCAACGGCACCGCGTCGTTCGAAATCGAACCGCCGGCGGAAGCGGAAATGGCGCGGCGCCTGGAAGCGCTCGCGGCGAAAAATTATCCGTATGTTGTCGCCGAGCGGGCCGGAGTCGTCGCCGGATACGCCTATGCCGGGCCCTATCACACCCGGCCGGCCTACCGCTGGAGCGTCGAGGATTCGGTCTACGTCGCGCCGGAATTTCAGCGCCAGGGGCTCGGCCGATTGCTCCTGGCGCGCCTGATCGCCGATGCCGAAGCGCGCGGCTTCCGTCAGATGATCGCGGTGATCGGCGACTCGGCGAATGCCGGATCAATCGAGCTCCATGCCGCGGCGGGTTTCCGGCACATCGGCGCAGTGCAGTCGGTCGGCTTCAAGCACGGGCGCTGGCTCGACTGCGTGCTGATGCAGCGCCCGCTTGGCCGCGGCGACGCCACGGCGCCGTAGCCGTCAACCTGCGACCAAGCGCAGCGAGCGGTCGAGCGCCCCGAGGACGCGGTCGAGCTCCTGGCCGCGGCGCAGGATATGGCCGGTCGCAGAGACCACGCTGTAGGCGCCCTGACGGCGCGCGCTGCGCGGGCACTTTTCGATGCGATAGATCGGGAATTCGCTGGCGCGGCGAAAAACAGAAAACACCGCGCGATCCTTGAGGAAATCGATGGCGTAATCGCACCATTCGCCGGCTGCGACCTTGCGGCCGTAGAGACTGAGAATGCGGTCAAGTTCGCGCCGGCTGAAAGTGACCTCGCTTGCGGGGGCGGGCGTACGAGCCTCGCCCCCGCGCAACGCGCTTGGTTCAGTATCGCCGAATTCCATGCGGCGCCTCCGGTGTCATCTGAGCTTCGTCCCGGCGTCATGATCGCGCCGGACGGGCGCGCCGGCAAGGGCCTTGCTGGCGCACCGGCCACCGCTCAAATCTCGTGAGATTCGACCTTGGATCGCGGGGGGTGCGGCATTTTTGACCGTCAGAATCACGGATTCGTTAAGCGAATCATAATGCGGCCCCATTTCAGCCAAGCACGTGCCAAGCTGGATTGCGAAGTAATAGATCGTTGCCTCAGGGCCCGATCCGGATCGCACTCCGGATTCCTCAGCCCCCCAGCCCCCCGGGGTGTGGACGGATCGGGCCAGAGTTCCGCGTACGGTTCAATCCCCCAATCCTTAGGCCGGCAAGCGCCGGCCTTTTTGTTTGATGGCGATGTCGGATTTCGATTGCCGGCGGTCGCGCCGTGAGTCGGATGTGATGCGCCGACCCCGCTGTCAGAGGTCGGATCAACAAAATTCGGGATGTCGGATTGAGCTAGTCTAGCCCGAGGTCGATGAAGCAACCGCGGGCGTCCGCAGCGACGGGTATCATTTGCCGTCAGTCGCCTGTCGTCCGATCGGAGCGAATGCGGTGCCGAGCACGATGCCCGGTTTCTCGTGCGTGCCTTCCTGCACGATCAACGCCGCGCCGTCGATGCCCTCGGTTTCGATATCGGATATCGGCACGCTCCAACTGGCGACCGTGCCGGTGAATTCGCCGAGCCTGAGCCAGCGCCGCACCACGTTGTGATAGGTGATTGTACGCCCGCGATTTTCGCCGCGGCCGATTACCACCTGCACGGCTCGCGCCAGCGGACAGAGCCAGACTTCGCCGCCGAGGCGCTTGTTGTCGCCCGGCTCCACCTTCACGTTCACGCCGGCGTCGCCCACCGACAAGAGCACCGGCAGCGACATGATCGCGGTGTTGCGGTCGGTCTGCACGACGGCGTGCTCGATCGCGGTGCGATCGCTGCCGAGCACATGGGTTGCGCCATTGACCACGATCTGCGGCGTGTAGACCTGCCGGTCGCCGCGCAGGCGGGCGTAAGCGCGCTGCCGTGCCGAATGCGCCGCGCTGGCCAGCGTGTCCTTCCAGCCGAGATAGTCCCAATAGTCGATCGGCACGCTCAGAGCGACGAGCGAGGGATCAGCGGCAAGGTCGCCGAGCAGCTTGTCGGCTGAAGGGCAGGAGGAGCAGCCTTGGCTGGTGAACAGTTCGAGGAGAGCCCGCGGCTCTTCGGCGCGGCCGACTGCGCAGGTCGCAATCAGCAGGCCGGCCACGAGTGGTGCCGACGCGAGCCGGCGATGCAACATTCCCATCTCCACCCGGCCGAATCTCGGTGACGATTTGATGACCGCGCATTGATATCGGTCGGGCAAGTCACCCGCCACTCAATTCGCGGTGAGGCTGCGATCCCCCCTCAGGCCGCGAGCCGGCGCAGCACGTACTGCAATATGCCGCCGTTGCGGTAGTAGTCGAGCTCATCGACCGTATCGATACGGCAGATCAGCGGAACGCGTTTGAGCCCGCCATCGGCAGCGATGATCTCGGCAATGAGACGCTGATGCGGCTTGAGGTCGCCGTGCAGGCCGCGCAGCGTCACCTGCTCGCTGCCCTTGAGCCCGAGCGTCTGCCAAGTGGTCCCCTCCTCGAATACCAATGGGACCACGCCCATGCCGACCAGGTTGGAACGATGGATGCGCTCGAACGACTGCGCAATCACGGCGCGCACGCCGAGCAGGATCGTGCCCTTTGCCGCCCAGTCGCGCGACGAGCCGGTGCCGTACTCCTTGCCGGCGAACACGACCAGCGGCACGTTCTCACTCTTGTAACGCATCGCCGCATCGTAGATCGTCATGCGCTCGCCGGACGGATAGTGCACCGTGTAGCCGCCTTCGACTCCGGGCACCATCTGGTTCTTCAGCCGGATGTTGGCGAAGGTGCCGCGCATCATCACCTCATGATTGCCGCGGCGCGTGCCGTACTGATTGAAATCGACCGGCTTGACCTTGTGATCGACCAGATACTTGCCGGCGGGGGAATCCACCTTGATCGAGCCGGCCGGCGAGATGTGGTCGGTGGTGATCGAGTCGAGGAACAGGCCGAGGACGCGCGCATCGATGATATCGCTCGGCAACTCGGGCCGGCGCGCCATGCCGGAGAAATACGGCGGGTTCTGCACGTAGGTCGATTTGCGGTCCCACGGATAGGTCAGCGCGCCCTGTACACTGATCTTGCGCCAGTTCGCATCACCCTTGAACACGTTGGCGTATTTGCGCGCGAACATCTGCCTGTTGATGTTCTTGCGGACGACTTCGCTGATCTCCCGGCTCGACGGCCAGATGTCGCGCAGATAGACCTTGCGGCCCTTCTGGTCGGTGCCGAGCGCCGCCCTGGCGACGTCGACCTGCATCGAGCCGGCAATCGCATAAGCGACGACGAGCGGCGGCGAGGCCAGATAATTGGCGCGCACGTCGGCGTTGACGCGGCCCTCGAAATTACGGTTGCCGGAGAGCACCGCGGCGGCGACGAGATCGGCATCGTTGACGGCCTTGGAAATCTCCGGCGGCAACGGGCCCGAATTACCGATGCAGGTGGTGCAGCCGAAGCCGACGAGATTGAAGCCGAGCTTGTCGAGATCCTTCTGCAAGCCGGATTTCTCGAAATATTCCGCCACCACCTGCGAGCCGGGCGCCAGCGAGGTCTTGACCCACGGCTTGACGGAAAGCCCCTTCGCCACTGCCTTGCGGGCAAGAAGGCCGGCCGCAATCATCACGCTCGGATTCGAGGTGTTGGTGCACGATGTGATCGCCGCGATCACCACGTCGCCATGGCCGAGCGTATGCTCGCGGCCCTCGACCGGGACGCGCTTTTCCATCTCGGCAGCTTGGCCGAATTCCTTGTCCATCGCCTGCGCAAACCCGCTCTTGACCTCCTTGAGCGGCACGCGGTCCTGCGGACGCTTCGGTCCAGCCAGTGACGGCTCGACCGAACCGAGTTCGAGCTTGAGCACGTCGGTGAACACCGGGTCCGGCGTCGTCTTGGTATGGTACATGCCCTGCGCCTTGGCGTAGGCGAGAACAAGGGCGACACGCTCAGCCGGCCGGCCGGTTTCACGCAGATAGCGGATCGTATCGTCGTCGATCGGAAAGAAGCCGCAGGTCGCGCCGTATTCCGGCGACATGTTACCGAGCGTGGCGCGGTCTTCGATCGAGAGGTTGGCGACGCCCGGACCGAAATACTCGACAAACTTTCCAACCACGCCGCGCTTGCGCAGCATCTGCGTGACGGTGAGGACGAGATCGGTCGCGGTCACGCCCTCCTTGAGCTTGCCGTTCAGGCGCACGCCGATCACTTCCGGCAGCAGCATGGAATAGGGCTGGCCGAGCATCGCCGCCTCGGCCTCGATACCGCCGACGCCCCACCCGAGCACCGAGAGCCCATTGACCATGGTCGTGTGCGAATCGGTCCCGACGAGCGTGTCCGGGTAGGCGAGTTCGGTCGCGACGATCTTGTCGCCGAACTTGATCTTCGTCTTGGCCGTCCAGACCGTATGGGAGAGGTATTCGAGATTGACCTGATGGCAGATGCCGGTGCCGGGCGGCACCACGCGGAAATCCTCGAACGAGCGCTGCGCCCATTTGAGAAAGCGGTAGCGCTCCTGGTTCTGCTTGTACTCCTCCTCGACGTTCTTCTTGAACGCCGTGTTGTTGCCGAAGAAGTTGACCGCCACCGAATGATCGATGACCAGGTCGACCGGCACCAGGGGATTGATCTTCTTGGCGTCGCCGCCGAGCACCTTCATGGCGTCGCGCATCGCGGCGAGATCGACCACCGCCGGGACGCCGGTGAAATCCTGCATCAGCACGCGGGCCGGCCGAAAAGCGATTTCGCGCTCCGAGGTCTTGTTCTTGAGCCATTGCGCGACCGACTGGATGTCCTCCTTGTTGACCGTGCGCCCATCCTCGTTGCGCAGCAGATTTTCGAGCAGCACCTTGAGCGAGAAGGGCAAGCGGGAGATGCCCTTCAGGCCGTTCTTTTCCGCCTCCACAAGACTGTAGAAGGCATAGGTCTTGGCGCCGACCTTGAGCGGCCGCATACACTTGAAGCTATCGAGCGCAGTCATGATTATTTTCCCATCCTGCCGGCCGCCGCCGGCGCAAATAGCAGGTCATAAATTGCAGAACAGGTGCCAACAGAAGGCTGGGTAGCCGGACGCGGCAGGCGCTGCTTTCGGTCTCGCGGCTTATATGGCGTTTTCAAGACTTGTGCCAGTTCAGCAATGAATAGTCCGCTATCATTCAACGCATGACGCCGCCGTCTGGAAGCTGTTGGCCGGCTGCCGCTCATGTCGCACGGCGCGCGGGAGCCGGATGATGCGGCTTACGGCCTCCAATCTGGCTTGCCGGCGAGGCGGCCGTGACGTCTTTGCCGACGTGAGCTTTTCCAATGGCTCCGGCGAGATTTTGGCGATCCGCGGCCGCAATGGCGCAGGAAAATCGTCCTTGCTGCGCATGGTGGTCGGGCTCGTGCGAATCGCTCATGGCCGGCTCGCCCTCGAGGGGGGCGATCCGGAACTCACGATCGGCGAGCAGGCGCACTACCTCGGTCACCAGGATGCGTTTAAGCCTTCGTTATCGGTACGCGAGAATTTGCAATTCTGGGCCGAGTTTCTCGGTGGCGGAGCGGCGGATCTCCGCGAACCGCTGGCGGCCGTCGGGCTCGACCCGCTTGCCGACCTCCCTGCCGCCTATCTCTCGGCCGGGCAGCGCCGCCGGCTCTCGATCGCCCGCCTCATCGCCGTCAAGCGCCCGATCTGGTTGCTCGACGAGCCGGTGAATGCGCTCGATGCCGCAGCGCAGGAAAGCTTGACCGCATTCATGCGGGCGCATCTCGCCGGCGGGGGGTTGATACTCGCCGCCACGCACGGCCCGATCAGGCTTCCCCCCGTGCGCGAAGTTTGGCTCGATCAAGCTCCTTCCCCCCAAGCGGCAGGGGAAGAGCCATGACCGCGCTCGCCGCTATCCTCGTTCGCGACATGCGCATCGCGGTGCGTGTCGGCGGCGGTGCGCTCATGGGCGTGCTGTTCTTCCTCGTCGTGGCCGCAATGGTGCCCTTCGCGGTCGGGCCGGACCTTGCACTGCTTAAGCGCATCGGTCCGGCGATCCTCTGGCTCGCGGCGCTGCTCGCCAGCCTGCTAGCGCTTGACCGGCTGTTTGCGGCCGATCACGAGGACGGCTCGCTCGATCTCATCCTCATGGGACACGCCCCGCTCGAGCTCGTGGTCGCCGTCAAGGGAGTGGCCCACTGGCTCACAACCGGCCTGCCGCTCGTCGTCGCCGCCCCGATCATCGGTCTCTTTCTCAACCTCGATGCGCCCGCCGAAGCGGCGCTGGCGCTCACGCTCCTTGCCGGCACGCCGGCCTTGACCTTCATCGGGCTGATCGGTGCGGCGATCGCGGTCACGCTGCGCCGCGGCGGCCTCCTGCTCGCCGTCCTGGTGTTGCCGCTGACCGTTCCCGTGCTCATCTTCGGCGTCGCCGCGGCGAACGCGGCGGTCAGCGGGCCGGTGCCATTCGGCACGCCGTTCACGATTCTTTGCGCGTTGACTCTGGCAAGCCTGGTGGTAGGCCCGTTTGCCGCGGCGGCGGCGCTGCGGCAGGAAATGGAATAAGCATTAATGAACATAAGATTGGACGTGAAGTTTTGGGCAGCGCGCCGCCATTGTGCTGCCGCGGCTCGTGACTAGAAGGCAGCCGATGCCCGTCATCGATTTCGCCAACCCGTCGCGCTTCCTCAACGTCGCCAACCGCGCCATTCCGTGGTTCGGCGGCGCCGCCGTGCTCGCCTTCGCCTTCGGGCTCAATCAGGCCGTGGTCGCGCCGGACGACTATCAGCAGGGCGCGACCGTCAAGATCATGTTTCTGCACGTGCCCGGCGCCTGGCTCGGCATGCTCGGCTGGGCGGTGATGACGGTGGCCGCCCTGGGAACGCTCGTCTGGCGGCACCCACTTGCCGACGTGACCGCCAAAGCGGCGGCGCCGATCGGGGCGGCCTTCACGCTCATGTGCCTCGTGACTGGGTCGCTGTGGGGGCGGCCGATGTGGGGCACTTATTGGGTGTGGGATGCGCGGCTGACGTCGGTGCTGGTTCTGTTCCTGCTTTATCTCGGCGTCATCGCAGTGTGGCGAACGGTCGAGGATCCCTCGCGGGCGGCGCGCGCGGCAGCCATTCTGACCATCGTCGGCGCGCTCGATCTGCCGATCATCAAGTTCTCGGTCGACTGGTGGAACACCCTGCACCAGCCGGCGTCGGTGTTTCGTGCCGGCGGCCCGACCATTCATCCCACG
>Ga0207650_10003046_pt1 | contig 11539 bp, 8 predicted proteins | sample KBSS63metaG_FD_184325 | JGI IMG/M metagenome (GOLD analysis project Ga0207650, IMG submission 184325) | Switchgrass rhizosphere microbial communities from Kellogg Biological Station, Michigan, USA - KBS S6-3 metaG (SPAdes) (version 2) | ecosystem: Host-associated > Plants > Roots > Rhizosphere >...
CCTGCGGGAAATCCTTCTTTATGCGATCTTTCGCAACGTAGGAGGCCATTTGCAGGAACTGGGCCTGGCCGTCCTTCGGGTGCGGGATCCAGGTTTGCAGCTGATAGGTATTTTCCACGTCGGGAAGCCAGGCGTCATAGCTTCGCTCGTAGCGGACGTAGAGAAGGATCATGATGCAGGCGGCCATCCCGATCGCCAGGCCGGCAATGTTGATGATCGAGTAGGTCTTGCTCTTCGCCAGCGCTCGAACCGCGACCGTCCAGTAATTCCGCCACATGGCCTTTGCCCTTCCAAGAATCCTTTTTGCCGACTTGCGCTCGATCAGGCCGCGCGGCGCCGCTCCTGAAGAATTCGGCCGTCCAGCATGTTTACGACGCGGCTCGCGAAATCCGCATGCGTTGGCGAGTGAGTCACCATGACGATGGTCGAACCTTCCTGATTCAGCTGGCGGAGCATGCGCATCACTTCTTCACCGTGCGCGGTGTCGAGGTTGCCGGTCGGCTCGTCGGCGAGAATCAGCTTGGGTTCGCCGACGAGGGCGCGCGCCACCGCGACGCGCTGCTGCTGGCCACCCGACAGCTGCGTCGGACGATGCTTGGCGCGGTGGCCAATTCCGACCCTGTCCAGCACGCGCTCGACGCGGGCCCTGCGGTCCGAGCTGGAGAAATTATGGTAGAGCAGCGCGAGCTCCACATTCTCGCGAACGGTGAGCTCGTCGACGAGGTTGAAGCTCTGGAAGATGAATCCGATGTTGCTCTTGCGGGTGTCGGCCAGTTGGGCCTCGCTCAATCCCGCGACCTCCTGCCCATTGAACACGTAAGATCCTGAAGTCGGGCTATCGAGCATGCCCATCAGGTTGAGCAGCGTGGATTTGCCGCACCCCGAAGGCCCCATGATCGCAACGAACTCGCCGTCCGCGATGTCGAGATCGACGGAGTCGAGCGCTGTCGTTTCGACCGTGTCGGTGCGGTAAGTCTTGGTCAGGCCGGTCATGGTCAGCACGAAAAATTCCTTTCTTCACTCACCTGAACTGAAGCTCAGCTGTTCCTTGTCAGTCAGCCCGCTGTAGGAGGAGGTGACCACGCGCTCGCCCGGTGAGAGCCCGTCCAGCACCTCGATGAAATCGGCATTGCGCCGACCCAGGTGGACCTGGCGCTTCGTCGCGCCGTTGCCCGATCTGTCGACGGCGAAGACCCAGTTTCCGCCGGTGTCGTTGAAGAAAGCGCCGTTGGGGATCAGCACCGCCTTCGAGGAATCGCCCAGCGTGAGCTTCGTCTGGACCGTCTGGCCGCGCTGGACCGATGGAGGAGCCTGGCCTTCAAAAACCAGGTCAATCTGGAACTGCCCGTTACGGACTTGCGGATACACCTTGGCGACCTTCAGCTGATAGCTCTTCCCATCGACATCGGCCCTCGCGGTCTGGCCGATGCGGACGCGGCCAAGGTAAAACTCGTCGATGTCCGCCTGGAGCTTGTTACCGCCGGCGCTGTCGATCTGGCCGATGCGCTCACCCTGCTGGAGCGACTGACCGAGCTGGATCTCGAATCCGCTGAGCTCGCCGGTGACAGGCGCCCGGATGCTGAGCTGGCCGAGGTTGCTGCGCGCAATCCCCATGCTGCCGTTGAGCGATGATGAAGCGACGCGAAGCTGCTGCAGCTGGCTCGACTGAAGGGCTTCGGTCTGCGCGATGCTGCGCTTGAGGATTTGGAGCCGCTGCTGCTGGTACTGAAGGTCGTCCTTCGTGTCGTTGAACGTCTTCGAGGAGACGAACCCTTTTTCGGCCAGAGGTTTCTGAAGGTCGTACTGACGCCGGATCTTGGCGAGATCAGTCTCCGCCTCGTTCAGGTCGCGCAGGTTCGTGTTGCGTGTTTGCGTAAGCGCGAGCTCCTGGCTGCGCATGTTGTTGAGCTGCTGCTCGACTTCGGCCTGCTTTTCGAGCGTCGACAGCTGCAGTTCGGCGTTCGAGAGCACGGCAAGCAACTGTCCGGCGGTGACCTGCGCTCCGTCCTCAACGAGTTTCTGCTCGACGCGACCCCCCTCAACGGCATCGAGATACACGGTGACCAGTGGCGTAACGCGAGCACGGATCGGTAGAAAATCATCGAAGGTTCCCGATTGGACACTTGAGATGGTCAACCGGTCCTGCGGCACCGTCATCGAATCCGACCGAGGCGCGAATAGCCACAACACCACGATCAGCAGCAAGACGGCGCCAGCCGCCCCGGCAACGATGAGTCGCCGGTCAATTCGCTTGCGCTCGACAACGCGGTCCATTCCGCTGCCGCTTACAGTCTCAGACGACGTGGAACGGCGAAGTTCCACGAGGCTCACTGTCCACCTTCGTGCAGTGAGTGTCCGGAATCGGACAGCGTGAAACCGTATTTTGCGCCAGCGCCCTCTCCAGGGCTTGAAATCCGCGACACGTTCATGGCCCTATCGTTGCAAGGCGCGTGCCAGTTGAAGATGGCGGTGTCGGATCGTCAGCCACTGTTCATTTTCGGACACTACGCTACAGGTGTAGCGTGGATTCCCGGTTCAGCCTTGCCGTCGTGGTCGATGACGATCCTGACATTGCGCTTGCAGCGCACCTTGCCCTCCGCGACCTTTTCGAACGCGTCGAGACCCTGAGATCGCCGGCCGGACTGCTCGCTCTCCTTACGAAGGAAAGTCCGGATGTCATCCTGCTCGATCTGAATTTCGAGCGCGGCGCAACCGACGGGCGCGAAGGCCTGGCGTCGCTGCGCGCGATCATGGAGCAGGACCCCGACGCAGCCGTGGTGATCATCACCGCTCACGGCGCCGTATCGGTTGCCGTCGAAGCGCTGAAGGCGGGCGCGAGCGACTTCGTCGCCAAGCCCTGGAGCAACGAGCGCCTCGCCGCGACCGTCCGAAGCGCAGCCGCGCTACGCCGAAGTCGGATAGACGCACTGACCGAGCGTGGCCGCTCATCGGAGCTGGCGCCGTCAACCGAAACGCCGCTCCTCGGCACATCCCATGCGATGCAGCGCGTAAGGGCCCTGATCGAGCGGGCCGCTCCAACGGACGCCAATGTTTTGATCCTCGGCGAGAACGGGACCGGCAAGGAGATCGTCGCTCGTGAAATCCATCGCCTATCGCGCCGCGGCGGGCATCCGATGGTCTCCGTCGACCTTGGCGCGACGACGGAAAGTCTCTTCGAGTCCGAGCTTTTCGGCCACGTAAAAGGCGCATTCACAGGTGCCGACACCAATCGCATCGGCCGCCTAAAAGCCGCGGACCACAGCACCTTGTTCCTCGACGAGATCGGAAACCTGCCTCTCCATCTCCAGCCCAAACTACTTACTGCGCTGGAGCAGCGCGAGGTCGTCCCGGTGGGATCGAACAAGCATATCCCGATCGACGTGCGCGTGGTGGCGGCGACCAATGCCTCTTCGGAGAGTCTCGCGGACGAAAAACGTTTCCGGCAGGATCTGCTCTTTCGCCTGAACACGATCGAGATCCATCTACCGCCGATGCGTGAGAGACGTGAGGATGTGCCACTGCTCCTCGATCATTATCTGCGCCTCTACGCCCGCAAGTATGACAAGCCCGAACGCTCGCTTCCGCTGGAGGTGCTCGAGCCTCTGGTGCAGCACGACTGGCCGGGGAATGTTCGCGCGCTTCGCCATGCTGCCGAACGGGCGGTGATCATGGCCGACGGTGAATCCTACCAGCTAGCGGATTTTCCGTTACCGGCCCGCCCACAGGCCGCCTCTTTGTCGGTTATGGACGACACGCTCAATCTCGACGAGGTAGAGAAGCAGATGATCGAGCGGGCGCTGAGAATGCACCATTTCAACGTCTCGGTCGCCGCTGCCGAGCTCGGCCTGTCCCGCGGAGCGCTCTATCGGCGCATGGAGAAGCATGGACTTTAGGCGAAGGTTCGAGTTCGGCCTCGCATGGCGGACGCTCCTGCTCGTCGGAGCGATCGCACTGTTCGGGCTGGCGATTTCGACACCGGGTGTCCGCGCCGGCCTGATCGTCGCCATCCTGATCGCGGCCGCCGCGCTCGCGGGCCTTTGGAATTTCATCCGCCGTACCAACTTCTTGGTTTCGCGGTTCATCGAGTCCGTCCGCTTCGAAGATTATTCGCAGCGATTTTCGGACCCGAGCGGGGGCGGCTTCGACGTGCTGGGCCAAACGCTCGACCATGCCTTGAAGATGCTGCAGTCGCGCCACGCTCAGGAGGGGGCGGAAGCCCGCTACCTTTCCGCCATCGTGGATGACGCACCGAATGCTCTCCTGACGGTGGATGCTGATGGACGCGTCGAGATGTTGAACAAGGCAGCGCGGCAGTTGTTTGCGCGTATCCCGCTCAGCCGGGTGGGCGACCTTGAAGCCTTGGGCGCCGAACTGGCCGCGGCGGTGCGCCTGCCTGTGGGAACGCGCAAGATAACGAGGCTGATGCTCGAAGGAGTACCGCAGAAGGCGGTCTTTGCGTCGGCTCACGTCGCCCGGCTCGACCGGCCGGTTACCGTCCTTTCGATCCTGCCCGTGCAAGGCGAGCTCGGAGCATTGGAGATCGCAGCCCAGGCCGACCTCGTCCGCGTACTTACTCATGAGATCATGAACTCCCTGACACCGGTGACCTCGCTCGCTCGGACCGGCGCAGACCTTGTGGCGACAGCGGCCGAGCATGACGATTCACTAGAGGACGCCAGGAACGCGACAGATATCGTTGCACGGCGCGCCGAAGGAATTCTCCGTTTTGTCGAGAGCTACCGGGAGTTCGCTCAGACCCCGGAAATCCGTCGACGGCAGTTCAAGGCCAAACCATGGGCCGAAGACGTCATGCGCCTGGCGCTCGAAAGCCCGGTTGACGCCAACCCGGACTGCCGGATCGAAATCAGGCCGGAGACCATGAAACTGGATGGCGATCCGGAACTGCTTGCTCAGGCACTGCTGAACCTCATCCGGAACTCGCTTCGGGCGATCGCGGACGTCAGCCAGCCCCTCGTGATTCTGGGCGTTAGTCGAGAGCCGAACGGGCATTTCCGGATCGAAGTGCGCGACAACGGAACGGGGATACCGGCCGATCGCAGCGACGACATATTCCTTCCCTTCTACACGACCCACAAGGGCGGCAGCGGTGTCGGATTGAGTTTCGCTCGACAGGTCGCATTGGCGCATGGAGGATCGATTTGCGCACTCAAGGCAGCAGAGGGAGGGGCGAACATTCGGATGGTTATCTGACAACGGACGATGCGTCCGGTGCCGCTGCCGGCGGCGTGTTCAGCGACAGAAGGAGGGCGCCGAGAGTGGACCCCCGAGGAATCCCCGATCCAGATATCGCGCTGCTCTTGAACCCCGGACCCGAACCTTCGCTTCACATAACATCCCCTGTCGGCGCCAGGTGCGGGTCCCTGATTGGAGGTCAGAGGGTCTTGGCGGACTCGGTCTACGAGCTTGGTTCCACCGCGATCTAGTGGCCCGAGCTAACCTCACTTACCGCGGCACAAGGCGCCGGCTTGATGTCCTTTATTCGAATGCGCCGGTACTCGTTCAAATCTTGTGCATCTCGAACCAGCGGCTCGGGACCGCTGCCCAGACCCCGCCAAAGCGCCCGGTTGAATGCGAGTGGATCGAGACGGTCTTCGCTTGCGAAGTTCTGGCCCTTCATCGCGGCTGCCCAATAACTAGCGTCGTGATTGGTGCAGTTCGTCGATGAAAATCGCTTCGCAACGAAGCGTTCGGCCGGGATAGGCAATTGCGTTATCCGAAGCACATCTGCCGCATCGGCACGATAGCCCCAGTGCGGCGATTGGCTTAGGTCAAAGACGTCGGCCATTGCCGATGAAAGTGCGTCGTTCAGACCAAGTGGCTTCAACCCCAGTACCGCCTCGATCGTGCGCAGGACATTGATCGTCGTGTAGCGCGTGGAAACCAGTGCATTCTGCCGCACATAGGGGCCAATCACGAAAGCCAAGCTCCGCCTGGCGTCGACATGATCCGCGCCGTTTTGTGCGTCGTCTTCGATCACGAAGATCAAAGTCGAATCCGCCGCCTTACCGCGAGCGATGCGTTCAACGATCAGTCCAAGAGAAAAATCATTGTCGGCCATCTGCGTTTCGACCGTATTCACACCGTCTATCGCTTGGTCGAAATCGCCGAAATGATCATGAGCAAGCCGCAGTAAAGTGAGCTGCGGAAGCGTTCCAGCCGCCTCTTGCTCATCATATTCACGCTGCCATTCGAGCACTCGCCAGTAGTCGGCGAGCTTCATGTCGAAACCGCGGAAATAAAGATTGCTGCGGCTTGCGAGAAGGCGATCCCCGGGCGTGAAGATCTGCCGTTTTTCCTTAAAGGGCTCGCGCACCACGGGCACAAATCCCGGAGCGCCTCTGTCGTAGATGCTTGCGTCAGCGAAACCATAGTTGCGGACCGAAATGCCGGCGCGGATCGCGGCGTTCCAAAGAAACCCTTCGTTTGGACGATCGTCGTCCTCTGGGTCAGCGGCGGTGAGCAAGGCAGGCCCGGGCAGCAGATCTGGATCCGGAGTCAGCTTCGGGTTGGTCGCGAGGCGCTCCGCGCGCGATTGCTGCGTATAGATAAAGCGGTCGGCCTCTTCCGCTTCATAGGCAAGGCCCCGGTCGGCGTAGTTCACGGGCGCGGTCTTTTCGATCAAGTCCGTGGCCCGAGCCGCGGTCGACCAAGCCCAACCCGTCGCGGATACTTCTCCCGAATCGTAAAAGTTGTCGAGAGTGACGAACTGGCGCGCGAGGCGATGATGGTTGGGAGTGAGAGCCTCGCCCAGGATCGCGAGATGCGGATCGCCGTTGCCGATCTCCAGGTCGCCGAGCACCTGGTCGTAAGTGCGGTTCTCCTTGATGATGAAAACGACGTGCTTCACGCGATTGCGCAACTCGGCCATCCGCGCATCGGCAGCGCCGCGCGCCGCGGCACCCGGCAGGCCTATGTTTTCGGCGACCTGCAGAGTCGCCGCAGCCAACGCATGGTCGTCGGGAAACGGGAACTCCAGAAAGCCGGATTTCTCGAGCTGATAGATGTACTGGTTGGCAGCGCCGCAAGCTTGGGGCTGGCCGCGGTAGATTGCTAGCTCGGGCGGACACCCCTGCATGTTGGGCCCTGGCGGGCTCTTGCGGTTGACCACGAATACTCGCGCGCCGCTTGCGTTCGTTGCGACGGCACTGGGATACCAGCCTGTCGGGATCAGCGCGCGGACAGGATTTTCAGCTTCTCGCGGGTCCACGATGGCAACCGCATTGATTCCACCCAGGGTGACCAGCAGGCGCCCGTTGGGCAAAATCGCAAGCCCATTGGGATTGAGGCCCTTGCCGGCTGACGAAGCGGCCAGCGATTCCGGAAGACCGAGGCGCGGCTCTGTGACGAGACGGCCATGACTCAAGTCGATGAAGGCGAGCCTATCAGCATTGTCTTCGGTGGCGATCAAACGTCGCGAATTTCGGTCGATGAGAATCGCCGTCGGCTCACCAATCGTGGCAACTCTGCTGGCTACGCGTATCCGATCGCCGTTGATGACGAGCCGGACCAGCTGTCGGTCCCGCGGCGAGGATAGCCATGCGTCGCTGTCGCTGGCCCATGCTACGGCAAAGGGGAATTCTCCTCCTGGAACGCCCCTTGCGGACGCATCGATTTTCCCCGGTCGCAGGTCCTGTTCTGCGATCACCTTCCGCGCATTGAGATCTACGAGGCTGACGGAGTCATTGTAGTAATTCGCTACGAGCGCGCGGCGTCCATTGGGGCTGAAGGCAACGCCCGCAGCCTGCGGCCGCACGTCAGCACCGAGCCCAGCCTCATGGCCGAGAGCTATCTTGTCGGTGAGCGTGAATGTGGAACCGCGCCGTGTGAAGACGTACAACGCATCGTCGACGCCACCACCGACAATGAAGGCTTGGCCGTCCGATCTCCAAGATATCCCGCCGAAACTGTTCGGCACTTGCAACGTCTCGAGCCACCGTGCGCCCTTAGTTTCGATCGCATAGCGAAAAACGTACTGGGTAGACTGCGGATCGACGACCTTTCCGTCGGGGCCATTGTAGCGATTGAAGCCGCTTGTAAGGATAAGCAATTCCCGCTTGTCCTGGCTGACAGCAATCGCCGCGGCCCCATCGGCGATGTAGGAGGGATGCGGGCCCGTCTTCACTATCAAGGGACTGTAGCGCGCGCCTGGTGTCGCAAGCGGTGTGATGGCTTGCCCCGTCGGCAAGAGCTGCTTCACCGGTGGGGTTGCAGAGTAGTCGCTGGCGAGAGAGCCGCAATGGCCCACCAAACCGACTTGGAATGCAATGTCCTGCAAGTTGACCGCCGTCTGCGGCGGAATCTTCAGATCGCGAGCCGCAGCCTCGTTTCTTCCGAGCTTCCTAGGGTCCGAGTGTGTCACTGCCGCAAAGATCGTCAGCGCCTCCAGATAATAGCCTTCGGTCGACGCGTGATAGTGATCGCTCGCCCACAGATCGATTTGGCCGGGCGTCAGCCCGTCATAAGGGTTCGGATCCGCAATCTTCTGAGCAATCGCGCAATTGAATGTCTCACCAACCGGCACGACGCGGCTGATCGAAGGCACGGCTGCTCGCACTTCGTCGTCAGCCTTGCGCAAGTCGAGCGCCATCCGTTCGACGGGCCTGCCGGACCAGTGCTTGCCCTCCGGATAGGTAAGGTCGGGTCTCGTCCAGGTCGCGACGAGACTGATGTTCACTCGTGGATTGCGCTCGCGCAAAACTTTCACCAGTCCGCGCGCCGCCGGAATCGTGTCGGTCAGGTCGCCAGGTCTGTCGGGGTTCAGCGTGCTATATTGCTGAAGAACGACCGCATCCCAGGAGCGGTCGATTAGGGCTCGTTTGTTGGCTAGGTGCCAGGCCAGGGTTTGGCCGGCCGCCGTTTCAAGCGAAACGCTATAGCGAAGACCGGCCTGTTCGGCGAAGCGTTTGAACAACGCGGGCACGCCACCCATGCCGTCGCCGTTCAAATCCGTGACGCTGTCTTTTCGATAGGTCATTGCGTCAGAACCAGCGCCAAAGGTGAAGCTATTTCCGATGAACAGGATCGAACGGGAATCCTGTGCGGCCGTTACCGCTGCGGCTACGAGCAAGGCTGCAATCATCGCGAGCCCGCCGGCGCCTGCCATACACGCACGTAATCCACCTGGATGCGTTGGGGCATGGCCCCATTGTCGATGCCCTTGGCCGCGGCCCAATCGCCGCCGATCGCGAGGTTCAGGATCATCTTAAATGGTACGATGAAGGGCCATGCGCCCTTGCCGCGGGGGACGTCGTTGCGGACCCGGAGAATGCCTTGGCCGTCGACACCGATCGTGATCGAGTCCGGCCTCCAATCGAGCTGATAGATGTGGAATGCGCTGCAGCTCGTCGGGACAGGTTGCTGCGCGCTGCGTTGGGTGTTGATCGTATGGTTGAACAGCTTCGTGTGCAGAGATGCATAGATGAGGTTCGGTTCTGCACCGACCTGTTCCATGATGTCGATTTCACCGTCGTCCGGCCATTTCCTTAAGTCGACGGGCAACATCCAGATTGCCGGCCAGGTTCCGCGGGCGCAGGGCAGTTTGGCCCGAATCTCGTAAAATCCGTACGTCCAGCCTGCGCCTTTCGAGAAGATTTTGGAGGAAGTATATGCTTGGCCTCCCCAGTCGGGGAATACCTTCGGGTCGAGCTTCTCGTGCCGCGCCTCAATGGTCAGGAGCCCATTGGCGACGCGAAGATTTCTGCCAGCGGAATAGTATTGGAGCTCACCGTTGTACCAGCCCTGCTTGTTACGGGCGGTGTCGTACGTCCACTTGCTTTGGTCGAGCCCGCGGCCGTTGAATTCGTCGTTCCAGACGAGCCTCACATTGGCCGGTCGTCGCACCGGCCCGCTGTAGACCGAGTTGGTGACGGTGAATGCGGACTGCGCGGCAAACAATAGAAGCAGTGACATCATATCTCCGGTCAGGGTATCGGCGAGGCGCTTGCCGGCGGGTCAGTCGTCGCTTCGCGTTTGCTGCGCGCAGCCACTGCAAAGAACGCGATAAAGGCATAAGCCATGAGTGGAACGGCGAACGACGCGCCGAGGCCGAAGCGGTCAGCGATCATGCCCACCGCGATGGGGAGTAAAGCGCCCCCAAAGATGGCTAGACACAGCAGGCCGGACGTAGCGCTCTGTGAAACGCCCGATCGTTCCAGGGTCATCGTGAAGATCGTCGGGAAAATGATCGAGTTGAAGAATCCTATGGTTAGCGCTGCGTAGCCTGCGATAGGACCCTGCGTTGCAAGAACGGTAAGGCAAAGCAGGGCGTTCACGATTCCACAGGCCGCAAGCAGCCGGCTGGCGCGAACTTTCGTCAGGAGTGCTGTTCCGACCAGCCGTCCGACCAGCGCACCGCCCCAATAGAAGTTGGCGAGATATACACCGGCGTCTTCGAACCGCAGACCTAGAACCGAGCTGTGATTCAGGAAATTGATCATGATGCTGCCGATCGAAACCTCGGCGCCGACATATAGGCCGAGAGCCGCTGCGCCGAACAACGCCCACGGCGAGTGCAAGGCTTCGAACATCCCGGCGGGAGCGGCGGCGCGGTGATTTGGAGCGACGCGCACAAGGAAGCTGCGCAAGAGAAGGAACGACAGCAGCAATCCGCCCAACAGTGCGGCCATGATGAAGAATGCCCGATCGATCGCGCGCAACACCTCGGCTCGGTGAGCAAGGTCCATCGCCTGGTGCGGGACGGTCTGCAGCGCCGGACCGCCCAGCATGACTAGCGAGCCGAAATGGACTCCGAGAACCACTCCGAGCGAATTGAACGCCTGCGCGAAGTTCAGTCGTAAATGGCTTCGCGTTGGTGTGCCCAGCTCGGCTGCCAGCGGATTCGCCGCGACCTGCAGTGCAGTGAATCCGCCGGCAAGGACGAACAATGCGGCAAGGATTGGCCAGAAACTGTCGGCGTTGGTGCTGACGACCACCAATAGGCAGCCCGCGGCCATCAAGCCAAGCGAGCCGAGAATCATATCCACCGCGCCGACGCGGCCGGTCATCCAAGCCGCGGGAAGGGAAAGCAGGCCATAGGCAAGGAAGAAGACGATCTGCGTAAGGAGCGCTTCGGTATAATCGAGGCTAAAGGCAGTGCGCAGCGCAACAATTAGCGGGTCATTGTTCGAAGTGATAAAGCCCCAGGCAAAGAAAAGGCTCGTTACCGCTGCGAAGGCCAGCGAGATTCGCAGCTTGTCGGTACTCGCCGCAGTCACTTGGCCCCGCTTCGCGCACCCCATCGCAACGTAGCGACCGAGCCTGCGGGAAGCGAAGCCGAATAACGTTCGCCGTCCAGGGCAATCGACACCGGACCGGTCCCGGATTTACGGTAGAGGATCGCAACACGGCTCCCGTCTGGATTTAGGAAGGCTGCTGCTTCGACCGCGGCATCGCGCTTCGCAGTAGCGACCCGGTACGCGCCCGGCAGAACGAACCGGCTCGCATGGCCGAGCACATAGTATTCGACGTTGCGAGTTATTGCGCCCGTCGCCGGATCGATCGTCACCACTCCTTGACAGTC